>Ga0114964_10003084_pt1 | contig 11383 bp, 10 predicted proteins | sample C_131016_MF_Meta_FD_92638 | JGI IMG/M metagenome (GOLD analysis project Ga0114964, IMG submission 92638) | Freshwater microbial communities from Lake Croche, Canada to study carbon cycling - C_131016_MF_MetaG | ecosystem: Environmental > Aquatic > Freshwater > Lake | place: Lake Croche, Canada... | reverse complement strand
TGTCGGTAATGATGGCTTTGAAGCTGCGCGAATAGTGCCGGTACTGGTCAAAATCCACGGGCAGCAAAATCGCCTCAGGGCACAGCTTGGCGGCTTTCATCAAGCCCATGGCCGAGCCAATGCCGAATTTGCGCGCCGCATAAGTGGCGGTGGTGATCACGCCGCGGCCGGTGTAACCAGCGATGCGCGGGAAAAAGTCCAAGGGGATTTCAGCCAAGTGTTCGGCGCTCCATTCTTGCTCGGGGTAGGCCAGCCGCAGGCGGCCCAGCAGGTCGTCTTCTTTGCGGCGCCCACCACCGATCACCACCGGCAAGCCTTTGAGCTGCGGGTAGCGCAGCAACTCCACAGAGGCGTAAAACGCGTCCATGTCGAGGTGGGCAATGCGGCGGGGAGCGGCCGGCGCAGTCAAATTGGAATCAGTCACCTCAGGAGGATAACGTGCTGTAACACTTTGCTTGCCGCGAGGCTGGGTTTAGCCCTTACGATCCGGGCCGGCGAGCAACCGCAGCGTGCAAGATGAAAAGAGCGAGTCATGAAAATTTCAAACAAAACCAAGCCAGGGATCTGGGGCATGGGCGTGGCCTGGATGCTGGGCGTTGCGGGTTGCGTGCCGCTGGGCGGTGTGGCCGAAACGGGCGTCGACGTGGGCGCTGTGACGCCCTTGACCTGGGTGGATGTGGCCGCACCGCAAGACCGCAAGCCGGTGAGTTTGAGCTTTCAAGAAGGGCGTCGCGCCTCGGGTTTTGCCGGTTGCAATCGGTATGCCAGTCAGATTGATTTCACTGCGCAAGCGTTGACCTTCAAATCCACTGCCACCACCCGCATGCTGTGCGAGCCCGAAGCCATGGACACCGAGCAGCGTTACCTCAAGGCCTTGGACAATACGCGTTCAGCGCGGTTACACCTGGGCGTTTTGGAGTTGTTGGATGCTCAGCGCAAAGTCCTGTGGCGTTTCAAGCCGGTGACCTGAAATTTCGAATTCAGACACCTGGGGCAGCATGCCCTGCAATGCCCGCTGTAAATCCGCTAAACGGGGGTCGTCCGCATGGGCGTTGTCGGTGGTGTCGTTGACGCAAAAAAAGTCCAACTCGCCAAAGTTGCGCACCAGGCGGCTCAGTTGCGCGCTCGCATCATCGTCGCCGATCGACACATAGGTATGCCGGTAATCTCGCACCTGGGCCATGCCTTGCGCCAAGGCCCAACGCAGGACAAAGTCAGAGACGATGGTGGGGCAGTCCCAACTGCGAAACACGGTGGAGCGCACCCGCTCGAACATGTCTGGCGCGGTCTGTTCCAGTTGAAACAGCAGCGATTTGCACAAGGGGCGAGGCGCATGCGCAAAGGTGCGAAAGGTGTGCACATAAGCCGGGTCTGTGGCCGTGCTGTCATGGGTGCGCAGCCATTGCTCGGACAAACGGCAGGCGTTTTCCAAGGAGGTGGCATCGCGCCGCATGGGCTCGTTGCTGACCATGGCATCGTCGGACCAGGTCACGTAAATGCCATTGGGTGAAAACCAATCGGCCAGATCCACCGGGGCGCCAAAGAACACGTCGTCGTTCAAATAGAAAAAATGCTCTGACAAACCCGGGATGCGGTGAATGTAGGACTCGATGTGGCTGGAATCGAAGGTCGGCAAGGCGGTGTGCGGAATCAAATCGCGGTGGTCGACGATGCTCACCCGATCGGACAAGGCCAGCCAATCGGGCACTTGGTGGTCGGTGACGATGTAGACATGACCGTGGTTCGGAAAAAACTGCGTCAACGCACGCAAGCTGAAGCGCAATTCTTCGTTGTCGCGGTAGCGGCCTTCGACATCACCATACAGCGCCAGGTCTTGTTGATCTTGCAGCGATGAGCGGTTGGAGGCCGCTTGGCGCTTGCTGCGCCAATGGTCATCGTTGCCGTTCACCCAAAGGTAGACGACATCGACGACGGTGTCTGTGTGAGTGCGAAAGTTCAAACTGGAAAAGTCCCTGGCAGCAAAATGCTTTTGTCGACGGTGTCCATTTGCGTGCGGCCACAAAAGGCCATGGTCAGATCCAGTTCATTGTGAATGATCTGCAGCGCTTTACTCACGCCTTGCTCACCCATGGCGCCCAAGCCATACAAAAATGCGCGGCCAATGTAGACACCACGCGCACCCAGGGCGCGGGCTTTGACCACGTCTTGGCCGCTGCGGATACCGCCGTCCATGTGCACTTCAATCTGCGAGCCCACGGCGTCGACGATGGCGGGCAGGGCTTCGATGCTGCTTTGCGCGCCGTCCAATTGGCGCCCGCCATGGTTGCTGACAATCAGCGCATCCGCGCCCGACTGCACCGCCAGGTAAGCGTCTTCGACGTCCTGAATCCCTTTCAAAATCAGCTTGCCGCCCCAGCGCTTTTTGATCCATTCCACATCGCCCCAGTTCAGACAAGGGTCAAACTGTTGCGCCGTCCACGAACTCAGGCTGCTCATGTCGGCCACACCCGAGACGTGACCCACGATGTTGCCAAACTGGCGCCGTGGCGTGCCCAACATGCCCAGCGCCCAGCGGGGCTTGGTGGCGATGTTGATCATGTTGGCGATCGTCAGCTTGGGCGGCGCGGACAAACCGTTCTTCAGGTCTTTGTGGCGTTGACCCAAAATTTGCAGGTCCAGCGTCAGCACCAGGGCCGCGCAGTTGGCGGCTTTGGCGCGGTCGATCAGGCGCTCAATGAAGGCGCGGTCCTTCATCACATACAACTGAAACCAAAAGCCTTCGCCGGCGTGTTTGGCCACGTCTTCGATGGAGCAAATGCTCATGGTGGACAGGGTGAAGGGCACGCCAAATTTTTTGGCGGCGCGCGCGGCCAAGATTTCACCGTCAGCGTGTTGCATGCCGGTCAGGCCGGTGGGGGCAATGGCTACAGGCATGGCCACGGGCTGGCCGACCATGGTGCTGGCGGTGCTGCGCCCTTCCATGTTGACGGCCACCCGCTGGCGCAGTTTGATCTTTTGAAAGTCGCTTTCGTTGGCGCGGTAGGTGCTCTCGGTCCAGGAGCCGCTGTCGGCGTAGTCGTAGAACATGCGCGGCACCCGCTTTTCAGCCAGAACGCGCAGGTCTTCGATGGTGGTGATGACGGACATGGGATGGAGTCTCCGAGAAGGATTGAATTTGGTTGCGCCCAACGCCTGAGCGACAGGGTATGAAACTGCCCAATGGTAGCCTTGTCCCGGCGCTGGGGCTGTGAAACAAGTTACACCCCTGTTGAAATTAATTCCGTGGAGACAAGCCAACCATGAATTTGGCGTATTTGCTTGAACGCGTTGCGCGCAGGGACCCCTTGCGGCCCGCGATTTTCAACGGCCCGCGTTGCGTGGCCACCTATGGCCAATGGGCGGCACGCAGCGCCGCCTGGGCGGTGTGGTTTCAGTCTCAAGGTTTTGCCCCTGGCGAGCGGGTGGCCTTGTTCATGCGCAATCACCCCCGGTATTTGGAAGTGATGTTCGGCGCCTGGTGGGCCGGCTTGGTGGTGGTGCCGATCAATGCCAAGTTGCATATCAAAGAAATGCAGTGGATTGTGGACAACGCCCAAGCCAGGTGGGCCTTTGTCACGTCGGACGTGGTGCCTGACCTGTCGGTGTTGAGCCGTGTGCAAGGCTTGAAAGGCGTGAGCGATGTGGAGCAAGCGCCGCCTTGGGAAGACTCCTCGGACCTGAACGGTTCGGCCCCCGCACTGCCGATTTCGCCTCGCCAGGCCGACGACACGGCCTGGCTCTTTTACACCAGCGGCACCACCGGACGGCCCAAGGGCGTGATGATCACGCACCGCAATCTGCGCACCATGGGCATGGGTTACTTCAACGATGTGGACGCGATGGATGCGCACGATGCCATTGCTTACGCGGCGCCCATGTCTCACGGCGCGGGGGTGTATGCCATTGCGCACCTGATGGCGGGGGCGCGCCATGTGGTGCCGCTGTCGGGCGGATTTGATGCTGCGGAGCTGTTTGCGCTGGGGCAGCAGATGGGGCCTTTGTCCTTGTTTGCGGCGCCCACCATCGTCAAGCGCTTGGTTGACCACGCCGAAGTGGCCCAGGTGTCGCCAGCGCAATGCGCGGCATCGTTCAAAACCATTGTGTATGGCGGCGCGCCCATGTATGCGGCCGATATTCAACGCGCGCTGCGGCTCATGGGGCCGCGCTTCGTGCAAATTTTTGGCCAAGGCGAAAGCCCAATGGTGGGCACAGCCTTGTCGCGTGCGCAGCTTCAGGACACTGCCCACCCGCGTTATGCCCAGCGTTTGGCCTCCGTGGGTTTTGCCCAAACCTCGGTGCGTATCCGCGTGGCCGATGCGCAGGGGGTTGACTTGCCGACCGGCGAAGTGGGCGAGGTGTTGATTCAAGGCGACAGCGTGATGGCTGGTTACTGGCGCAACCCCGAGGCCACGGCCGCGGCCTTGCGCGATGGCTGGTTGTGGACCGGCGACATGGGCTGCCTGGATGCGGACGGGTTGCTGACCCTGAAAGACCGCAGCAAAGACATGATCATCAGCGGTGGCTCGAACATCTATCCGCGCGAAGTGGAAGAGGTGTTGCTGCAAGCGCCCGGCGTGGCAGAGGTGGCGGTGGTGGGCGCGCCCGATGCCGAATGGGGCGAGGTGGTGGTGGCGTTTTGCGTGCCGCAGCCGGGGCAGGCTTTGCGCGTCGATCTGCTGGACGCCTATTGCCTGGAACACATCGCCCGCTTCAAACGCCCCAAACGCTACGAGGTGGTGGACACTTTGCCAAAGAACAATTACGGCAAAGTGCTCAAGACCGAATTGCGCAAGCTGGTTTAAAGGTCGGCTGAATGGGCTGGTTCAGCTGCAGCTGACGCTGCCACAACCCGACATGGTCACATTTTGAATGGCCGAGGGGTCGGCCAGTGTTTCGCTCACGCTGTCGAACTGAACCGATTTCAGGTGCTGCGCCAAACCGGCGTCCATGCTGTTGGCGTGGCCTGGAAACCACTCGCCCAGCGCCTCGGCCAGGCGGGTGATGATCTCGGTGTCGCCGCCTTCGTAATGCACTTGCACTGCGCGCATGGTTTCCAAAATCGTGGCGTGGTGACTGGCGTGGCAGTTGTCGGCAGAAAAGCCGGTGGCCAGCATCCAGCGCTCTTCTTGCGCAAAGTGCTCCACCGTGTGCGACAAAAAGGCCTGGTACAGGGGCAGCTGCTGGTCTTGCGGTGTAGCCAGAATTTGGTTCAGCATCGTCACAAATTCTTCGTGCGTCTCGTCCATGCGGCTGTCGCCGGTGTGCAGCTCGGTCGACCAGTTTAAGGGGGGAAGGGAGGGGGTCAGGGTAGCGGTCATGGCGGATCAGTCGGCCAGGCCGACAAACATGTTTTGTACATCTTCATGGGCGTGCATGGCGGCCAAAAAGGCTTCTACTTCTTCCAGTTGCGCAGGCGTCAAATTGGCCGGGTCCACAGGGTTCTTGGCCTTGTAGCCCAGCTTGGCCGACAACACGGTAAAGCCCTGCGCCGGCAGGGCACGGCTGACCAAGTCCAAGTCGGCCGGGTCGGTGTAGAACATCGAAGCGCCGTCTTCGCCGGCCTCAAAGTCTTGCGCACCCGCTTCGATGGCGGCCAACTCGGGGTCTGCGTCTTTGGCTGCAGGCTCGGCTTCGATCATGCCCAGGTGGTTGAAGTCCCAAGCCACCGAGCCGGATGTGCCCATTTGTCCTTTGCGAAACAGCACCCGCATCTCGGGCGCCGTGCGCTTGACGTTGTCGGTCAGGCATTCCACCATCACCGCGACCTGATGCGGGGCATGGCCCTCGTACATCACATGCTCAAAATTCACGACTTCACCGGTCAGGCCGGCGCCTTTCTTGATGGCGCGCTCCAGCGTTTCTTTGGGCATGGACACCTTGCGAGCCTGCTCCAACACCAAGCGCAGCTTGGAGTTGAGCGACGGGTCGGCACCTGCGCGTGCCGCGACCATGATTTCTTTGGCCAACTTACCAAACATCTGCCCTCTGGCATTCGCTGCCAGTTCTTTGCCCTTGGCTTTCCATTGCGCGCCCATGTGTTTCCTTTGTTGCAGCGCACTGGGCGCTGGGGTGAGATGAGGTGATTTTATAGGGCTTGTTTCACTTCCCAGCCTGTAATTGATCAACGAAGAGAGTGAATTTTTTCTGAAAATAGAATTGTTTATGATTCAATTGCGTTTACTTCCTCATTTTGAACCGACCATGCTGAAACTACGGCCCAACTGCGAATGCTGCAACTGCGACCTGCCGGCAGGCAGCACACAAGCGCGCATCTGTTCATTCGAATGCACTTTTTGCGCGGATTGTGCGCAGCACACATTGGGCGGCGTGTGCCCCAATTGCGGCGGCGAGTTGGTGGTCAGGCCGCGCAGACCGGAGGCCACATTGTTGAAAAACCCCGCTTCGATCGAGCGGGTCTTCAAGCCCACAGGGTGCGCATCCGTATGAATTCTTCACGGAAGGTGCGTGAAGTGCCCGTACCTGCGGCCAACGGCTTGATGCATTCGCTCAATCGCATCGATTTTGCGGATGCGTATGAGGTGCCACTGAGTCACCCCGTGATGGATATCGGCGATGCCTACATGGCCATATTTGGTTTTGCACCCACCTGGGTGCGCTGGCTGATGAACTTGCGCGGTCATATTGCGGTGCGTTTGGGCTTGGCCCATCCGTTCGATACGGCCCCGATCTCGTTAGACGAAAAACCACGGATGCAGCCCGGTGTTCGTGCAGGCCCATTCACCGTGCAATCCATCTCGACCAATGAAATCATCGTGGGTGACGACGATAAACACTTGAACTTTCGTATTTCAGTCCTGAGGACTGAACGCAAAGGCCAGTGCTTTGTTACGGTCTCAACAGGGGTAGAGATGCACAACCGCCTTGGGCGTATTTACATGTTCGTTGTCAAACCCTTTCACCGTTTTATTGCGTCGTTCATGATTCAACAGGCAGTCTGGGCGGGCAGACTCTGATGGCGTGTATATTTTTATTTCGGGGTGCATTGCAGATGGGGCGGCTACTGGCAATTGCGACAGTCGCAGCATCTTTGCTGGTTGCTTGCGGAGGCGGGGTAAGCGATTCAACTGCCACAGTGACTCCGGTGACGCCTGTACCGCCTGTGTCGGGTGGCAATTGGCCCGTGCCAACCTATTCGGCTCAGTCCGAGGAGTTGGTGGCTTACAACACATTCAACAAGGCGCGCGTATCTTGCGGGTTTGGCTACCTCCAGCAAAATTTAAATCTTGATAGGGCCGCCTTTAACCATGTTGTTTGGCAATTAAAAAATAACCTCATTCAACACCTAGAGACGCCAGGAACGGTCGCATATACAGGCACGGGCCCTTGGGATCGCATGCTTGCAGCCGGCTACACCCAAGGCACTGGCGCGTGGCAATGGAACGAGGTCGTGGCCGCAGAAAATTCGATGCGCGCAGGCTTCGGTTTGACCGGTGCCGTGCTTCTTTTGGGCGCCCCTTATCACCTTGCTGGCTTGATGCAGTCCAACCGAGAGATGGGCATCAGCGTGAAAACAGGCGGGCCTATGGGCTCTGGTGCAGGCATTGAAATCGCAAACAGTTCACCAGCCGTCAACATGGTTGCGGACATGGCTGCGAACAACACATACCCGGCTCAGCTGCAATCATCTTCCGATGTTTTGACCTATCCATGCGCCGGTGTGGTGGGCACAATCACCGCGCTCTATGGTGAGACGCCGAGTCCAATCCCTTCTCGCAATCTGGCGACGAATCCCATTGGACAACCCGTATTTGTGCAAGTCCGTCAAGGCCAAGTTCTGACCCTCACTTCATCCTCTATCGTGAAAACGACTGACTCTAGCCGGGTACCGTTGGCCGTGACGCTCACCAGTGCCAATGATCCCAATTCAGAGCTCTCGCCTAGCCAGGCCATCCTGATTCCGAATGCGCCAATGGCCGCTCAAACGCAATACACCGTGACGATTCAAGGCACCAACAACGGGACGCCGTTTGTCAAAAACTTCACGTTCACGACGGGGACTTGAATTCACGCGGCATTTTCACCCGCTAGGGGTACCCCTCATTTTTGCCGATAACCCAACGAACCCGCTTGCTTATGCTGAGGCGCCTTGCCAAAGCTTAAAGAGCTTGTCCCGAGCCGCAGGCTGCATATTGATTTTGTTCAGATCACCTGCGTAGTGGGCCACAACGCGGTGGTCCATCAACGCAAACCACAGGCGTGGAAAGTAAGCGACCGTGATCATCGTGGCGTAGCCCGCGGGCAGTTGGGGCGCAGCATCAAAGTGCCGCAGCGCCTGGTACCGACGCGCGGGGTGCGCGTGGTGGTCAGAATGCCGTTGCAGGTGGTAGAGCACGATGTTGCCCACGATGTGATTGCTGTTCCAGGAGTGCGCAGGTAAGCAGCGCACGTATCGGCCTGTCGCGTCTTTTTGGCGCAGCAGGCCGTAGTGCTCCACGTAGTTCACCACCTCCAACATGGAGGCGCCATACAGGCCTTGCAGAAGTAAAAAAAACAGCACCGGCCAGCCCAACCAGGCAACCAAGGCGCCGTAAAACGCCAAGCTCAAAGCCCATGCCTGCAGATTGTGGTTATCAATGCTCCACACACTTTGCCCCTTTCGGTTCAGGCGTTCACGCTCAAGCGCCCAGGCCGACTGCAGACTGCCCAGCACCGTGCGCGGCAGAAAGGCCCAGAAGCTCTCCCCCATGCGTGCGCTGGCCGGGTCTTCGGGCGTGGCTACCCGTTTGTGGTGGCCACGGTTGTGTTCCACATAAAAATGACCATACAGGGTTGGCGCCAGTGCGACTTTGGACAGCCAGCCGTCCAGCGCTTCTTTCTTGTGCCCCAGTTCATGCGCCGTGGCAATGCCAATGCCATTGAAAGAACCCACCGACAAAACCAGTGCAGCAAAGGCGTACCAGGGCATGGGCATGGTCGCCGCCAGCCAAGCGCCATAAACTGTGCCGGCGATCTGGAATGGCACATACGCCCAGACCAAGGCGCGGTAGAAAAAATCCTGCTCCAGTTGCGCGACCGCAGACTCAGGCGGGTTGCTGAAATCCTCACCAAATACCAGGTCCAGCAAGGGCATGATCACGTGGACGAAGACGGGCGCAAACAGCAGGTACCACCATTGACCACTCCAGGCAAAGGCGAGCAAATAGCCAGAAAACGCCACCGGCACGCTCGGACTCAACAGCCACAGCCAACGCTTGTCGCGCCAATTTTCTGCAGGAGCTTTGTCTGCAAACGCCTTGGGCATAGGTGCTTTCATTGATTTTTTGAATGTACGCAGTATGTTTTTAAGATTAGCAGAGAAGCTGAACACTATGACCTATGGGGTCTTGAAAACGCAGAGTCTCTTTGGGTCAGTGATATCTGCCAACGCCGTTTCAAGGGTTCACTCCGCCGAAGTCAGCAGCTGCTGCGCGGTTTCGCGAATCAGGTTCAAGGTGGCTTGTTGCGTCAGCGTGCTGGGACGCAGCGAGCTGATGGCGGTGCTCAGGGCAATCGTCAGCGCGGGTTCGTTGATGCGGCGCACGCTGAAGGCGGAGGGGTTGATGGAGCGCGCTACCGCGTTGCGTGACAAAATGGCTGCGCCTGCGCCGTCGGCCACCAGCTCCAAAATCGCGGGCACGCCGTCAATCTCAAACGCAATCTGCGGCTGGCAGCCCACGCGCGCCAACTCCGACTCCACGTGCATGCGTATCGCATTGGGTCGGCTCGGAATCACCAAGGGCAGGGCGGCCAGGTCTTTCAAGGCGATGGGCGGGGGCGGCGGGTCTTCTTGCAAGCCGGGGGGGCGCGCTTGCACCAGCAGCAGTTCTTCGCGCACCAGCGGGGTCAGCTCCAGGCCGTTGCTGGCGTTGGCGTTGTACAGCATGGCAATGTCCAGGCGGCCATGCAGCAAGCCTTCTTGCATGGCGGTGGTCAGGCCCTCGCTGATGGACAGGCGCGCCTCGGGCAGGGCCAGTCTGAAGGCGCGCATCAGCGGCACTGTGAGCACCCGGGCCACGCTGGGCGGCATGCCCAGGGCCACGCGGCCGGTGAGGCCGGTACGCACGCGGCCGAGTTCTTCGCGGGCGCGCTCGACCTGGTGCAAGATGCCCCGGCCATGTTCGAGCAGCACCTGGCCGGCTTCGGTGGGGGTGGCGCCGCGCCCGTTGCGCACCAAGAGGTTTTGCCGCAACTCGACTTCGAGCAAGCGCACCTGGCGGCTCAGGGCCGGTTGGGCCACGTTGAGTGCTACGGCGGCGCGGGTAAAGCTGCCCATTTCAGCCACCCGCACAAAATATTCAAGCTGTTTGAGGTCCATGGTCAAATTTTACATAACTTTGCATTGGTTATGCGATTTTGATCTATCTGCTAGACCGTGCTGGCGCTTGGGTTTTGTGGGCCAGGGCGCCACAATCCAGACAGTCCTTTTCTCTATGAGATGCGCCATGAAAAACCCTTTGATCATCGATTGCCACGGCCACTACACCACGGCGCCCAAAGCCCTGGAAAACTGGCGTAACCAGCAAATAGCGGGCATTGCCGACCCAGCGCTGAGGCCCAAAGTTTCGGATTTAAAAATCAGCGACGACGAGTTGCGCGAAACGATAGAAAACAACCAGCTGCGTTTGATGAAAGAGCGCGGCTCGGACATCACCATCTTCAGCCCGCGTGCCAGCTTCATGGCGCACCACATTGGCGACTTCCAGGTGTCAGCCACTTGGGCGGCCATTTGCAATGAGCTGTGCTTTCGCGTGGCGCAACTCTTTCCCGATCACTTTGTGCCTGCGGCCATGCTGCCCCAGTCGCCCGGTGTCGACCCCGCCACCTGCATTCCTGAGCTGATCAAGTGCGTGGAGCAGTATGGCAACGTGGGCATCAATCTGAACCCCGATCCTTCGGGTGGTCACTGGACTTCGCCACCGCTGTCCGACAAAGCCTGGTACCCCATTTACGAAAAAATGGTGGAGTACGACATCCCGGCCATGATCCACGTGAGCACCAGTTGCAACGCCTGCTTTCACACCACCGGCGCACATTACCTGAACGCCGACACCACGGCTTTCATGCAGTGCCTGACCAGCGATTTGTTCAAAGACTTTCCCACCTTGAAGTTCTTGATTCCGCACGGCGGCGGCGCTGTGCCTTACCACTGGGGCCGTTTTCGCGGCCTGGCGCAGGAGCTGAAAAAGCCTTTGCTGGAAGAGCATTTGCTCAACAACATCTTCTTTGACACCTGCGTGTACCACCAGCCCGGCATCGACTTGCTGAACACCGTGATTCCGGTGAAGAACGTGTTGTTCGCCTCTGAGATGATTGGTGCGGTGCGCGGCATTGACCCGCAAACCGGCAATTACTATGACGATACCAAACGCTACATCGAATCGTC
>Ga0114964_10003082_pt1 | contig 11388 bp, 12 predicted proteins | sample C_131016_MF_Meta_FD_92638 | JGI IMG/M metagenome (GOLD analysis project Ga0114964, IMG submission 92638) | Freshwater microbial communities from Lake Croche, Canada to study carbon cycling - C_131016_MF_MetaG | ecosystem: Environmental > Aquatic > Freshwater > Lake | place: Lake Croche, Canada... | reverse complement strand
TATTTAATAAAGCTCGCAAACAAACTAAACGTTTCGGATTGTTTAACTTTCATTGGCCGCATAAATTACACAGATTTGCCTAAATACATCTGTGTGGGCGACATTTTTGCAATGCCATCACGTTCGCGCTTTTTCGGTTTAGAAGTTGAGGGCTTAGGTATTGTTTACCTCGAAGCGAGCGCCTGTGGCTTGCCGGTTGTGGGTGGAAAATCTGGGGGAGCGCCGGATGCGGTGTTGATTGGCGAAACCGGATTAGTCGTAGATGGCACAGATACCAAAGAAATCTCAGCGGCCTGTATAGAACTCTTGGCTAACTCCGAACTTGCTGCACTCCTTGGGCAAAATGGTCGACACTGGATTATTGAAAATTGGCGCTGGGAAATCTGGGCAACCAAGTATGCCGCTCTACTCGCTTAATTCAACCAAGAATTTTCTCGGGCCAAGGCTAGAGCTGCGGTGCGATTCTTAACTTCGAGCTTTCGGTAAATATTCGAGAGATGAGATTTTATCGTTGCTTCACTTAAGTAGAGATCTTTTCCGATCTCTTTCGCAGTCCTACCGGTTGCTAAAATAGCTAACACTTCGATTTCACGTGCACTTAGAGTTGGAAGTTTTGCACGATTCTTAAGTGCGAGTTGTAAGCCGGAAGCTGTAAATGAAAGCGGTGAAACAAGCGCTCGTTCGAGTGTTGCAATCACTTCGGACATGGGCTCGCTTTTTAAGACAAAGCCACTCACTCGAGCAGCGAGTGAGGCCAATAGAAACTCGGGTGAATCATTCAAAGTAAGAATTACGATGCCGATTTGATCCGAAATACTTCGTGCCCAATTAGCTACCTCAAAGCCGCTGCCATCGGGTAAATTCAAATCGAGCAGAATTAAATCCGGGTTGGTATGAGCTATTTGGGCTATGGCTTCACTCTTACTCGCTGCCTGACTGCAAACTATAAATCCGGCTTGGATAAGCGCATTTTCTAAACCGATGCGTACCACCGGGTGATCATCAACTATTAAAACTCGACGGTTCACTTTGGTATCGAAACTCTAACTAACATTCCTGCGGAAAGGTGTTCAAACTCTAATTTTCCAGCCAAGATTGCCACTTGTTCAGAAATACCTTTCAAACCAAAACCAGCCATTTTTTTGCTAAAACCAATTCCGTTGTCGCTAACTTCAATTACCAGATAAGCATCGTTATAGAAAGTACGAAGATTAATCAGGCTAGCCCCAGCGTGCTTTGCAGCATTGCGGATAAGTTCGACAACTATCGGATGTAATGAAGGAACTAATTCAACTTGCAGCTCAAGTTCGCCCATCCGATCTCCGCAGAGACTATTCACTATTTCATTCAGATCGGAACCTAGTTCCCTTAGATCCAGTATTTCACGTCTTACTTTGCCAATTAGTTTTGTAACATCGAATCTAAGCTGTCGTAACTCGGCTCGCGTCGAGAATGGTAAATCAGGCGCCCCTAACGCTTGGTCAAGTGAGTAACCAAAGGCCACTAAATCTTGCGCGATTCCATCGTGGATTTTGCGCGCAATCTTGTTTGCACCTGGGGCGTCCAACTAATCCTTCAGATATAGAGCTTCGATCTCGGCGGCAAACTCCTGCGCGATTACGTGGCGCTTTACGGAAAGTTTTGCTGTGAGTTGACCACCTGCAATTGTGAAATCAGTAGTCAAAATACGGAACTTGCGAATTGATTCAGCTTTACTTACTGCTTTATTTGCTTCATCAACCGCAGTTTGAATCACGCTTATTAATTGTGGATCCACTGCCAGCTCTGCCATTGATGCACCTTGCTTTTTATTTGCTACAACCCATGATTTGAGTGCATCTTGGTCAATCGTAATGAGCGCTGCGATAAACGGGCGAGCATCGCCAACTACTACGCATTGGCTTACGAGAGGGTGTGCGCGTAACCGATCTTCAAGTACCGCTGGAGCCACATTCTTGCCGCCAGCGGTCACAATTAATTCCTTTTTGCGTCCAACGATAAATAAATATCCATCTTCATCTAATTTTCCTAAATCACCAGTCTTAAACCAACGGTCACCTTCGAATACTTCAGCATTTGCTGCATCATTTTGCCAGTATCCACGCATAACGATCGGACCTTTAATTAAAACCTCGCCGTCATCTGCAATTTTCACTGAAGTCCCTGGAATTGGTTGACCAACTGAGCCGACGCGCAGAGCACTTGTTAAGTTCAAAGTAGCACCAGCGGTTGTCTCAGTTAGCCCATAACCTTCAAGAATTGTTATCCCGGCTCCGCGATAGAAATGACCAAGTCGCGCACCTAAAGGTGCACCGCCTGAGATAGCAGCTTCAACTCGACCACCGACAGCTAAACGAATTTTCGAGTAAACCAATTTGTCGAACAACGAATGCTTTAGTCGAAGTGATAGCGAGATTTTCTTGGTATCTAGTCCTTCGCTATATGCAATTGCGACTGCTGCTGCTTTGCGGAAAATATCGCCTTTGCCAGCTGCTTCAGCTTTCGCTTCGGCACCGTTGTAAATCTTTTCAAAGATACGTGGAACTGCTAGAACAAAAGTTGGTTTAAAGGATGCTAAGTCGGCAGTTAAACGACCAACTGGATCACTGCAGTGAGCCATATGAAGACCAGCATTAATCGCACCTATTTGCACCATGCGACCAAAAACGTGGGCTACCGGTAAAAAGAGCAAAGTAGATCCACCTGGCTTTAAGAAGAGGTCATCTGCTCCTTGTACAACGTTGCCGCATTCAGCCAAGAAGTTGCCGTGAGTTAAGGAAACTCCCTTTGGTTTTCCGGTAGTGCCCGATGTGTAAATCAAAGTTGCCAAAGTATCCGGAACTAAAGTGTTGCGTCGACGCTCTATTTCATCGTCCGGAATGTGTGCACCAGCTGCAGTTAAAATATCCAGAACTCCATCAGTCATTGTCCAAACATGACGAGTATGAGCAGGAAGAACTGTCTCTACTAGCTCGCGATGTGTTGGCGTTTCAACTATGATTCCAACGGACCCAGAATCATTGAGAATCCACTCGATTTGCTCAGCTGAAGATGTTTCGTAAACAGGTACAACAACGCCACCTGCATACCAAATGGCAAAATCCAGAATCGTCCACTCGTATCTTGTGCGGGCCATGATGGCTACGCGATCACCAATTTGAATGCCTGCAGCAATTAGCCCTTTAGCCGCAGCGCGAACTTCAGATTCAAATTCGCGAGCAGTAACTGGTTGCCAACCTTCACCTAGTGGGCGCGAGAGCATTATTCGCTCAGGTTCAAACCAAGCTCGCTCTGCGATTAAGTTGGTTAAGTTTCCGGCGGTAGCTGCGGGCACTAGGGCAGGGACTGTCATCTCATTCATGGGGCAACGCTAGCGTGGCAGCCGCCGGAATTGGAAGAGGGTAACCTTTGCGCCATGAGCGAATTAAGCACTGGAACCGTAAATATCGAGGCACCAATTAGTGAAGTACAGGCTGCTTTATTTGAACTAGCCAAATATCCAGAATGGTCAACCGCAATTAAGTCGGTCGAAGTTTTGGCAAGCGATGATCAAGGTCGTCTGACTACTGGCAAGTTCGTAATTGATGCTGGAATGATGAAGGACAAAGTCACTTTAGATTACGACTGGTCTGCAGCTCCCGCGAAACTTACTTTTTCTTTTAATGATGCGGATCTCTTAACAGGCATGGAAGGTTCATATTCGATTAAGCAGATTGACGAAGACACCACCCAAGTCACTTACGAATTAGGGGTAGAAATTTCGATGCCGATTCCGGCAATGATGCGCAAGAAAGCTGAACAATCTACGATCGATCAAGCACTACAGCAATTGAAGTCTCACCTCGAAGGCTGAGTTCTAAATGTCATTAACTGTCGGCGTTGATGTAGGCGGCACCAAAGTATTAGGTGGTGTCGTCGATTCAACTGGAAAAGTTTTGGCAACCTCGCGCCGTGATACTCCTCGCGAGGGAGGCAAAGCGCTAACTCAAACAATTGCCGACGTGGCACTTGAATTAATGAGAGACCACTCAGTCTCAGCTGTTGGCGTATCTGCCGCTGGATTCGTTTCTTCAGATCGCAAAACCATGTTAGCAACACCAAACATTGCGGATTGGAATGGCGTACAACTCGAACTCGAACTCACCGAGTTAATTAAGTTGCCCGTTGTGATTGAGAACGACGCAAATGCGGCAGCATGGGGAGAAGCAAAGTTTGGCGCTGGCCGAAATCAGGCGCACATGATGATGCTAACTATTGGTACTGGCGTTGGCGGCGGCATTGTTGTAAATAATGAGTTATACCGAGGTGCATTTGGGATCGCTGCAGAATTCGGTCATTTAAGAGTTGTTCCTGAAGGCCATCTTTGTGGCTGTGGCGCACGCGGTTGCTTTGAACAATACGCGTCTGGAAGCGCATTACGGCGTCACGCCCGAGAGGCAATCAGCGCTTCACCTGACTTGGCTCGAAATTTGTTAGCCCGTGGCGACGGAACTATTGATGGGTTAACGGGTCAGGCAATAACTGATGCTGCGCGCGATGGCGATTCCGTTGCTCTAGCAGCTTTTCAAACCACTGCCCAATATCTCGGTGCCGGCATCGCTTCGCTAGCAGTTTTGCTGGATCCTGCTTGCGTAGTTATTGGCGGAGGAGTAATTGATGCTGGTGAAATTTTATTGACTCCGACCCGTGAAGCGATGAAACGCTACATGCCTTTCGCGGGCAAGCACCCATATCCAGAAATTGTTGCGGCTGAACTTGGTAATGAAGCCGGACTAGTAGGTGTTGCAGATTTAGCTCGTAGTTAATTTTCAAACGGATAACGTAGACCAATTTGTTTTCTGATTTCGTCAAGGGTCTGCATAATTTCAATAGACTCCTCATGCGAAAGTAGCGGTGACTCAATCTCACCCGCGTGAACCATTCTTTCTAATTCAGCAGCTTGTTCGCGCAAACCATGACCCACGTAATTATTCGCATATTCAGTAGTTGTTCCGTCATTTAAAATCACGCGCATTGCGGCAGGATTATAAAAAGTTCGATCTATTTCGATCCGACCCAAAGTTCCCGCGATAGTTGCTCGACAAGGAGTGCCAGTGATCATGGTCGTTGTGATTATTGCTTGAGCGCCATTTTGATAATCAAAGATTGCCGAAGTTTGGCCATCAACTCCTTTCGGAGTTAGAACGCCGCTTGCCGTAATTTTCGCGGGCTTACCAAGAACCATATGTGCGAATGAGGCAGGGTAAATTCCCAAATCCAAGAGCGCGCCGCCTGCCAGAGCTGGTTCAACTAATCGGGGAATTCCGTGCTCAATCAAATACTGACCGTGATCGGCTTCTACGCTAATAATTTCGCCGATAATATTTTCTGCTAAAAGTTCGCGCACTTTGTGAATATGTGGCAAAAAACGAGTCCACATTGCTTCTAAAAGTGCCACTCCATTAGCTCGAGCAGCCGCAACCATTTCTTGCGCTTCATGAGCGTTGACGGCAAAAGGTTTTTCGCACAAAACTGGCTTGCCGGCGTTAAGCGCTAAAACCGTGTTACTCACGTGCATAGGGTGCGGCGTCGCGACATAAACGGCATCAATCATTGGGTCCGTTACTAAGTCCTCGTAACTTCCATAAGACGAACAACCAGGAAACTCGACTGCAAAATTATTCGCATTCTCAATCGAACGTGAACCGACCGCTTGAACCAGGTGATTATTGAAGTAGGAGAGATCGCGAGCGAAAGCTCTTGCGATTCCGCCAGTTCCTAATATTCCCCATCTGAATTCACGTGTATCAGAGGTGCGCGCCATCATCGCCTTCTTCCCGAGTTAAGTTCCACCGATAAAGCAAAGTTGCCAATCCACCAGTAGTTGCAAGTAGCCCTGGCCAAGGTTCGATTCCGAATGGGTCAAAACCAACAATCGCTGCCGCCATTACCCATAGCGGTCCACCTAACATTGCTGCAATCGCAACTCGGTTCGCTTTGGCTTTAACTCTAGGCAATTGCGGGTTTGGCGCAATGAATTTTTCGGAGTCTTCAATGTCATCAAGTTGATCTAAGTATGTCGATCCGGTGGACTCATCAAGTGAAAGCGTTGAAACGATCGAATCAAATTCCGCGTTTATTAATTCTGAGTCATCGGAAATTTCATCGGGTCTTAGATCATGAATATTTTTACCAACTATTGAGTACTCGCTTATTAGAAGAGGCAATTTGTAATCTTCGTCATCGCCATCAGAATGTGTCACCACAACGGTGTGACCTTTCTCCTGAAATTTCGCGCAAAGATCAATTGCATCTTCAATTCGCTGTTTGCTTCCCAAAATAATCAAAATCGCAGTCTGGGAATTCGCTCCAGATCCTTTAAGGATTAGATCTGGGGGAGTTGAATCTTCGCTCACGAGCGCCATAATTGCACAAGAAATCACTACAACGGAACCGATTTAGCGTTAAATTAGTTAATGCGTAGAATTGCGAGCCTAGGTTGAAAGGGGCGTGACGATGGGTAAAGCTGATGATGTTCCTTACGGCATCTTGCGTTCATTCCTCACGCCGTTTTTAATGATTGCCTTCAGACCTAAGGTCAAAGGTCTGCGCAATGTTCCGCTCAAGGGTCCGGTTATTATGGCTTCGAATCACCTCTCATTTAGTGATTCAATATTTATGCCGCTAGTCGTTCCGCGAAAAGTTACCTTCCTCGCCAAAAGCGAATACTTCACTTCGCCCGGGCCAAAAGGGTTACTAAAGAAATTAACATTTATCGCACTCGGCCAGGTTTCAGTTGATCGTTCTGGTGGCCGTCGAAGCGAAGCTGCATTACTAACTGGGCTGAGTGTTCTAGCTCAAGGCAAATGTTTAGGTATTTATCCAGAAGGCACCCGGTCTCCTGATGGTCGCCTATACAAAGGCCGCACTGGCATTGCGCGCTTGGCAATTGATTCTGGAGCACCGGTAATTCCTATCGCTATGTTCAACACCGAGAAAATTCAACCTACTGGCACAGTTATTCCAAAAGTGATGCGTGTCGAAATGATCTTTGGCGAACCAATGTACTTCGAAGGCGACTCGAGCGATTTAAATTATTTACGCGAAGTAACTGATCAGATTATGAAGAAGATTCAAGAGCTGTCCGGGCAAGAGTATGTAGATATTTATGCAACTAAACGTAAAGAACAGATCGCGGACGAAGAATAGTTCTACTCTAAATTCAGACGTTGGGTTAAGTAGTTACAAGTTCCGCAACCTGCCCCGGCCTCAGGTAAGTCACCATCAATTACAGTCAAGAGCTCTTCAATAACTTTATAGAAAGTATCTGGTTCGCGTTGAACTGCCACGTACTTTTGTTCGACGCCGAATCCATAATTGCTGGAGTCAGAACCAATTACCGAAACTGGCTTCCAAACCAGCAAACCCATTGACGCTACTTCGCGAGCCTTGCCAGCTGCCGGATTTTCAAGAGCGAATGCATAAGACTCAAGTTGAGGCGCATAGAACTGACCATTATCGCGCTCAGAGTCTGAAACTTTGCAATCAATCAAACCGAGAGTGCCATCATCATTTTCAGCTAAAACGTCGTAGATACCGAGAATTCGCCAAGGTGTTCTAGTTCCGTTTATAGATATGTAATCACTTTTAACCCACTCACCCCACTTGGTTATCTTGCCTGGGCGCAATGATGGATCGAGATCCGACATATTTGCGCCGCGGAATTGAGCCTCTTGAAGTTTGGAAAGAGTTCCGACAATCGGGAATTGACCGGGCAAAGTGACTTTGAACCAATACTTAATCCAGATACAGCGCTTACAAGTACTTAATCCGAAAGTTAAATCACTCGGCGCGATGGTGTCTCGTGCAGGTTTCGCTGGCTTCTTCATTTTATATCCCACGACCTAACTATTAACGACAGCAAGCACTAAGACGGACAGGCCAAGAAAAATCATGATGGCGCCTCCAGTGCCTCGTAATTTCTCTAAGCGGCTAGCATCTTTAGCAAGCCATGCGCGGGCGGTTCCTGCTAATAGCCCCCAAGAGCCATCTGAAATTAATGCAAGTATCGAGAAAATGGCTCCAAGTAAAATTAACTGAGCAGTTATCTGACCTTTATCACGATCTATAAATTGCGGAAGTACTGCAGCATAAAAAACGATAGCTTTCGGATTCAAGGCGCCAACCCAAAAACCATCTCGGATCGAACGAAGCGGGGTGGGCGCGAAATCACTTTTGCTCGTCATGTCAGCAGCATGCACTTTACGTTTGCGAATGGCATCGATACCTAAATAAATTAAATACAGGCCGCCTCCCCATTGAATTGCGGTGTACGCAATATCTGATCTTTGGAGCACGGGACCAAGGCCCAAGGCTACAAAAACTGATAGTACAAAAGATCCCGAAACATTTCCCAGGACGGTAAGCACTGCAACTTTGCGTCCCCAAGCAATTGCGCGAGCTACCACAAATAAAACACTGGGGCCGGGAGCCAAAATAATGATCATTGCGGCAACTATGTACTCAGGTAGACGCGAGGGAATTATCACTTAGTAATTCTAATCAAGAGTTTAAATAAATCGGGGAAATGCCAAACGGGGCCAGTTGCCTGACCCCGTTTGGTAATTAAGCGTCAGTTACTACTTACGCATTTTTGCAACTGCGTTAAGTACTTGATAACCAATTACTGCAACTAAAGTGGCATTTACGATGCCGGTGAATGTGTAATCACCCTTGGTCCATGAATAGTCAGCGATACCGATAATCAGCGATGAGGCTGCGACCAATAGATTTACCGGGTTAGCGAAATCAACTTTGCTTTCGATCCAGATGCGAGCGCCAAGGACGCCGATCATTCCGAATAGAGCAGTCGATACGCCGCCAAGTGCACCAACTGGTGTTGCGCTAAGAACTGCGCCGAACTTAGGCGATAGCGATAGAACTACAGCACCAACGCCGGCAACCCAATACGCGGCAGTTGAATAAACACGAGTAGCTGCCATAACGCCAATATTTTCAGCGTAAGTTGTGGTTCCGGAACCGCCACCAAAACCGGCAAGTGTTGTTGCGATTCCATCTGCCATAAGTGCATTTCCCATTTGATTATCAAGATCTTTTCCAGTCATGGCAGCAACAGCTTTAACATGCCCTACGTTTTCGGCTATAAGCACCAAAACAACGGGCAAGAAGAGAATCATGATGCTCATCTTGAAAGTTGGCGAAGTAAATGATGGAGTGTGGAACCATTCGGCAGCTTTGATGCCATCAGTTTTTACATCACCCATTAAAAGAGAGACAACATAACCAACTACTAAACCTAAGAAAATACTGATTCGGCTCATGAAACCTTTTGAGAGCACGGTAAATAGTCCGATGCTCGCAAGAGTGATGATTCCGATAAGTGGATCTTTAGTGAAGTTGCCCTTTGCTGCTCCGGCAAGGTTAAATCCAATAACCATAACAATGGTTCCGGTTACTAGCGGAGGAAGAAGCCAGTTAACCCAGCCAATGCCAGCTGCGCGAACAATTAATCCGACCAGCGCTAGAACTAAACCAGTGAAGACAATTCCGCCAAGCGCGGCAGCCATTCCACCGTTAGCACCAGCAGCCGCCATGGCAGCTCCTATTGGCCCGAGGAATGCAAACGATGAACCTAAGTAGCTAGGTAATTTATTTCCGGTAATAATTAGAAATAGGAGAGTGCCAACTCCAGAGAAGAAAAGTGTCGTTGTTGGCGGAAAGCCAGTAATGATTGGGACCAAGAAGGTCGCACCGAACATTGCAGCAATGTGTTGCAGGCCCACACCGATTGTGCGTGGCCAACTCAAACGTTCGTCAGTTGAAACGACTGCTCCGGCAGAGATGCTCTTGCCGTCGCCATGCATTTTCCAAGTAAGTAGAGACATATTGAAATAAGTCCTTCCTATGGACCGCCAAGAGGTTTGGTGGTGCTAAAAAGAGGGTAAATCCGACTCGCTGGTAGGTTGTCTAGGTCACACGGCGAGTTCTCAGAAATTTAGACACGCCGCATTTGAGCGTGTTCCGGGTTGCGCAGAGGGCAAAAATCGGTTTAACTATCGCATCGATATATCGAATCGATACATCTGATCGATATATAAATCAGAGTGACAAGCCAGGAAAAGGGGGAAGCCGTGCGATCACGCAGTGAATCACTCGAATTCGCCCTACTTGGTCTGCTTTCGCAGAATAGCCTGCATGGCTACGAACTGCGCAAACGTTTAACTGCGATCTATGGTCCGTTTCGAGCTCTCTCGTTTTCGGTTCTGTACCCACAGTTAAAGCGCATGATGCTCGCTGGCTTAATCGAAGAATCTGTCGAAGCAGCAACCCCACGTCGCTCTCGAATCGTTTACGGTCTTACCGAAAAGGGTAAGAGCCGTTTTGAAAAGCTCACCGACACCGTTGGTCCTGACACTTGGGAGGATGAAGGATTCGAAGTTCGTTTCGCCTTCTTTAGCCCAACATCGACCAATAACCGCGTTCGAATTTTAGAAGGACGTCATCGGCGTCTAAAAGAGAAAGCCGAGATTCTCCGAGGTGAACTCGAAAAGTCACCAATTGGAATCGATAGGTACCTAGAGGAGTGGCGACGTCACTCTCTTGAATCAGCAGAACGAGAAATTGTTTGGCTGGAAGACATGATCAAAACCGAGAGGAAATAAAGTGAATATCACAACCGGTAAAGGCGATATCCGAGTAGCAATTGTAGGCGTTGGTAACTGCGCAAACTCATTGGTGCAAGGCGTGACCTACTACAAAGATGCAGCCCTTGATCAGGAGATTCCTGGCCTTATGCATGCAACCATTGGCAGTTATCACATCAGCAACGTTAAGTTTGTTGCGGCTTTTGATGTCGATGCCAAGAAAGTCGGCTTGGATTTAGCTGATGCGATTTGGGCTAGCGAAAACAACACCATCAAATTCAGTGATGTTGCTAAGACTGGAGTACCAGTTCTTCGTGGAGTTACAAATGATGGTCTCGGAAAGTACTACCGCGAAACCATAGAAGAATCTACTGAACCAGCAGTTGACGTTGTTGCAGTTCTAAAGGAAGAGCAAGTAGACGTTCTAATTTGCTACTTGCCTGTTGGTTCTGAAACAGCTGCTAAGTATTACGCGCAGTGCGCAATCGATGCTGGGTGTGCATTCGTAAATGCATTGCCAGTGTTTATTGCATCAGATCCAGTCTGGGCCAAGAAGTTTGAGGATGCTGGTCTTCCAATTGTTGGAGATGACATCAAGAGCCAAGTTGGCGCAACTATTACGCACCGCATCATGGCTAAGTTGTTCCAGGATCGTGGCGTGCACCTAGATCGCACTTACCAATTAAACGTTGGTGGAAACATGGACTTTAAAAACATGTTAGAACGCGATCGCTTAGAGTCTAAG
>Ga0114964_10003081_pt1 | contig 11388 bp, 12 predicted proteins | sample C_131016_MF_Meta_FD_92638 | JGI IMG/M metagenome (GOLD analysis project Ga0114964, IMG submission 92638) | Freshwater microbial communities from Lake Croche, Canada to study carbon cycling - C_131016_MF_MetaG | ecosystem: Environmental > Aquatic > Freshwater > Lake | place: Lake Croche, Canada... | reverse complement strand
TTGCCTTTGTAACTTCGCTCTTTCAAGGTGGATCCATGTGGGATGAAGGCGCTGGTACCGGGGGATACATCTGGTTTATGTTCTTAACTCTTCCAGTTGGTGCGCTATTAATTCTGGTTGGGTTAGTAATGCTAATTATTCGGAAACTTCGCCAGTAAAACCCTCGCAGAATTCGACTTCGGCACGTTTATTGCATTTGAACATTACGAACAGCATGCTTGCCCTATGAGTCTTCGCTTTAGAAAGTCCATGAAATTGATGCCCGGTGTACGGTTAAATTTCAGCAAAGAAACAGTGGGCATGTCATTTGGCGTACCCGGGGCTCGCTACACAATCAACTCAAAAGGGCGAAGAACAGTCAGTACCGGCATCCCTGGAACTGGTATCTATAACGTTGAAACACTAAGTAGCGGCTCACGCAGCAGCAGAGCTAGTTCATCGGCAGCAACGCAATCGCAAGATTCCGCCGTCTCGCAAGGCCCACCGGCTCCAGGTTTATTTGCACGCAAACCAGAGCGCGAACTAAATAAGTTTTTATTAGATATTTACAACGCCGACGAGCCCGATGACCCAAGTTCGGTATTTGCAAAAGCCAATGCGCTTAAAGAGCTTTACCCAGAACTGAAATACGCACTTGATTTAGTCTCCTTCTTACATGGTGCAACCGATGAGAAGCGGGAAACCGAAGTTACTAAATTGGGTGCAGACTTATGGCAGAACCGCGCAGCAGCATTTAGCGATAAACATGTGCGCAAGTATTTAAAGGGCATAACGCCAGGTGTAACTATTTCACCCGGCATCACGACACGGATGTACTACAACGAGCAGACCCTTGGGTTTATTTGGTCTGAAATTTTGCAGTCGCAGAAGAAATATGATGATGCCGTTGCGGTATTAACACTGATGCAACCAGATCAAATGGTTGGGATTTCACTTGCTGATATTGAGATTTCGGCAGGTGATTTTGATGGCGCAATCGAAACAACCGAAGATATCGAAGTCCTTGATGATGCAACCGCGATGATGATGGTCTTGCGCGGTGTGGCATTTCGCGAGAAGACAATGTACGAAGCCGCTATCGAATGTTTCAAGCGAGCCCTAAAGCTTAAGAATATGCCCGAAGCCTTGGCGCATCGTGCCTTATTCGAACGTGGAGTTACCTATGGCCTAATGGGCAAGAAGGCGATGGGCGTAAAGGACTTAGAAAAGATTTTGGTTGATAACCCTGATTATCCAGAGGTTGAAAAGAAGCTAGCTGAGCTAAAGAAGTAACGAGAAACCCCTGCAGATTTAGCCACAGGGCCTTCTCGTTAAATCTAGAATCACATATCAATCAACGCCTAAATTTTCACCCTTCATGATGACCCTTATTTTCGCGCTGTTCTTATAAGGCGTGAATTCAACGGCCCTCACCTTTGATGAAATAAACAAGCCTTGTGAAAGCATGATGAAGTCCGGGTTGTTTGGCTCATTGAATTTTAGGATTTTCTTATCCAATAGGCGGGGGACAAGATCATTCCAATCCCACCCTGGAAAATTCTCGGCAAAGAATTCTTCATGTAAGCCTTTAGTTATTGGCATCCAATGTGCCCAGTTAGTCAAAGCTCTAAGCATCTTTATATCTAAAACTAATTTTGATCTTGTCATTTTTTAAACCTTTCGCCACATTGATTACATTGATAAAATGGCTCGGTAGTTACGTACTTCTGCAGCACATCTGTGCTTCGACAGATCGGGCACTGCTTATTGGCCACCGCAAATCCAGCCGCTGTCAACTCACGCCCCCTTCTTCTTGGCTTTGTGACCGTTGTACCCGGTCTTTTTCTTATTCATACTTCCTGGCTTCTTAAACCCTGGACCATTTGGTGCTGATGCGATTCGGTCACGTAAAGCTTTTTCAATTTTGTCTAAATGCTTTGACATATGTTCTCCAATTCTCTAGTTGTTTGTTTTCCTTCTGTAGGGTCGTTTGATAAACCGCTGGACCTAGATCCAAAGTGGCAATAGATCCATAACGGGTCGATTGATTGATACTTCTGTTTTAATCTTGATAAGTTTTAAAGGTCGCATATGCATGGGCATGCATAGCTCGAAGAAGATCAACTTCTTCAAGGTAAGAGATAGTCGATAACCACCCGCAAGAGCAGAGTGATTGGAATTGGATTCCTGCGACTTTAAAAACACCTGTCGTGTGCTTAATAGACATAGCAATTAGCCCTAACTGGGCCTCTAAAAGCAAAGAGACCCGCTACTTCCGGCGGTGTCTTTCATCGCCGGCAGGTTTTCCTTTAGGGCCACCGGACGCGGGTCGATCTGCGCGGAGGGCAATAAGCAAGCTAAAGGGCTTAACGCTTATTTCTTAACCTAGGAAAAAGATAGCACAGGGGGGTGACAAGACTAAATATTTAGTCCAGGCAAGCGAGTTATCCGCGCGGTTATGAAAGGGTTGTTATCGAATAGGTAGACAAAAAATTGGAATTTCACTTAAGGTTAAGAAACCTAAAAAACAGGAGATAACCGTGGCAGTTGAAAATGTAAAGCCTTTAAAACCAAGTTCCGTAGAAGTTTCAGAGAACTACGTCGCTATTAATGGGTTTCAAACTACCGCACCGGCCATCGTAAATCTTTTCAACGAGGATCCAGAGAACAATCCAGAAGAGTTGCTTGAGCAAGTTCTTCGACTTGGAACTGAAACCATGCGAATTATGGGCACCTCAGCCACATCGGAAATTTTAGAGAATGTAGCCAATGAAGTTAAGTCAGGCATGGAGTCTAAGAAGCTCGAGATTGTAAATGACATGGAAGATATGGCTAAGAAAATGGTCGCTGAAACTGGCGAACTTAGCGTAAAGAGTGTCCTGCAATCTTGGCGTACCGAGTTTGCAACTTTGTTAACCAATAGTTTTGATGCAAATCGCGCCGATAGCATTATGACTAAATTCGATGAGGCAATGAAGTCTTGGGCTGAGAATCAGCAAGATAAGGTGATTCGCGAGTTGAATCTAAATCAGTCCGGTAGCTCGCTGTATGGACTAAATGATCGACTTACAAAGCACATCACTGACACCGTAGATACAGTTAAATCCCAACTAAAGGGAATTGAAACAGCTCTAAATATTGACGAAGCAACCAAAGAAGTAAAGAAAAAAGTTGCTAAACGCGGAACTGAGTTTGAGGATTTAGTCTTTGAAGAAGTTGGAGAGATCAGCCTTCAGTACCGAGATACTGCTGATAATCCAGGTAAGACCAAGACAAAAGGCGTTGATGGCAATGATGAAGGTGACATCACTGTCGATATCAACCCGGATGAAACTCGCGGGGAAGCACTTCGCTTTGTTTGGGAGTGCAAAGTTCGCAGCACGAAGCAATCTGATCGTTGGCTTTACGATGAGCTTAAAAAAGGTATTTCCAATCGCGAAGCCAAAGCAGGCGTAATTGTTACTGATGCAACCACTGCAATTGGTGTTGGCGGAGATGAAAAGTTCTTCCGTGAGAACGGAAATCTTGCGATTTTGATTCTTGATCCGCTTGACCCAGACCCAAATGCAATTAAATTTGCCTACCTTTGGTCTCGCTGGATTTGCCGCCGAGACGATGCATCGCTGCTCGATGTGGGAAGCGTTCGCGATGTTATGGAGTCGATTCAACGAGAACTGGCAATAGTTAAATCCATTAAATCTCACCATTCCACAATGGCAAGAGAACTTGAGTTAGTAGAGCCAAAAGTTGAGGGACTTGAATCAAATATCAAGATTCAACTTAACAAATTACAGGAATTGATCGAGTCCACTGAGGAAGCGGAAAACTAAGAATTCATCGCCTTTAGTTTTTCAATAATCTCAGCATCGCCGACGACTACTAATTTGTCTCTTGCTCGCGACATTCCGACATAGAGCACATCGTTCTGATCGGTATCAGCATGAAAACCGTTAACCGCCAGGACTGCTACTGGGCGTTCAAGCCCTTTAAACCCACCAACCGTGCAGTAGAAAACATCTTCGCCCGCCCATAGATCTTCCCAATACGCGTCTATATCTAAATCAGCTTGTGCAGCATGCTCACCATGTCGTTTTTTGGTAGTTAGCAAAGCTATTTCACCTGGATGCCAGTGCTCTTGATCAGTCAGGTTTGCAACGACATCTTCGGCAGCTTCCATCACACCATCATCACCAGCCACTACATACTCAATTTCAAATGCATATGGGCCACGAGCAGTTGTTGGGCGCTCAATAAACTTACTTACTGCCTTTGCAATCTGCTGCGAATTGCGTAGGTTTTCAGTTAATCGCATAGCTGCAAAGAAGCCTTCTGGTGGTGGACGATGCCCAAACACCGCTTGTTGATCATCACCGAATAACGCCATTTTCCCGTTTGCTGGATCCTTTAGCGAATGTTTAAGGGTCTCCCACCAGGAAGGCAAGAAGTCTTGCGCTTCATCAATTACCCAAGCATCAAATTTCTCTTCATCTGCCACTTCTTGAGCACGTAAAATCAAATCTTCGCGGTATCGATCTACCGGGTCGTTGTAGTTAGCTGGATTTCCGGCAGTTGATCCAATCCACTCGGCAAATCCATGAAATGTATCTACCAATGCAACTTGCTCAGATTCAGGTAACTCTGCATTCTTGGTATTCAAATAAGTAACAATGCCGCGATTAAAAGCCAGCACACCAACTCGCAAACCTTCTTTAGTCCAACGCTTAGCTTGTTCAAATGCCAGCCATGTTTTACCTGAGCCAGCCGGGCCTTTTACGTAGTAACGATTGTTATCTGAAAGTTGATCAAGTATTAATTCACGTTCGTGAGTTAAACCACGAACAAACTCATAATTATTTCCGAGCACACTTTCGCGATCTGTCTTTTGGGCTGAAAGCGGAATCAATACTTTAATTGCCAACTCGACCCATTTGTCATATGTGGGTAGCGGAAAAGATCTAACGTTATTTAGCTGATTGCGAATCGCACTCATGGCATATGGCAAACCACTTTTCTGAATTATCTTCGCCATTGGTAAATTTGGATCTCTAACATCAACCACATTGCTATGTGGAAATGCCACTAACCATTCCGAACGCAATGTTCCTTGCGACCACTTTGAAGTTATGTAGTCACGAAGCGCATAGGTATTTCTCTTTGCTTGAAAAGCCGGATCAATGGGATGAACCCCTGACGGATCTGATTGCATCCAAGTGCCGTTGTCATAAGTTATGTGCGCACCTTTAACTTCAATAATCATCGCGCCGTAATCTTTAAGCAGTAGAACTAGATCGATCTCAATGTCACCGACACGAGGGTCAGATAGTTCCAGGTTGGCAAACAAAGCATCGCCATCAGAAAGCAGCGACTTAATAGCTTCAAATACATGGCGCTCACCGATTGATTTGAAGATCGGGTCTGGGGGATAGATGAAGGCGGCCACCCCCGAATTGTGGTTGCCATAGGCGGACTTGGCTACCGCGGGGCTCTGCCATCCCCAGCCGTATGATTATCATACGAAGACCCGTGAGAGCCTTGGCCTGCCGATACTCATACAGGCCACCAGCGGCGATTTGAGCCTAGAAACCCGACACGCCCCTAGCGAAACCCCTAGATCTACGAACGCATGTTCGAAAATCTTGTGCTATTTTTCGCTTCCCCCAAAAGCCAAGATCCAAAGCCCACCGCACTACAGGCCCGGCAGCCCCACTACCGCAACCCGCAGTACATGTCACCGATCGACTCCGAAAGTAGCCAGCAACGCTACTTTCCGGCACTTTTTGTCAGTGACTGCAAGTAATTTCACCGTTACTAGCTAGCAATATGTAAGGAAATACGTGTCAAATAACGAAAAGCAGGACGAGAAAGAACTCTGGCAGCGCATCCCAAATACCCAAGGCACCGAACGTGCCGAAACTTTTGTAGCCCTAAGTCATATTGCGTATGACCGTGGTGATCACAAAGCATGCCTTGCGTTGTGTGAAAGTGCGCGCGAGATTTATGAACAAATGGGTGCCGAAACAAGTACCGCTGCACTTATGCATGTCTACGAAGGAATCTCATGGTCGCTTCGCAAACTAGATCGCGATGAAGAAGCCGCCGAACTAGCACTTCACGCAGTTGATCTACTAAAAGAAGATCGACCATCAGAAGCTGCAGACATGATGCGAGATGCAGGCCGTTTTTATTTTTCTGCCGGCAAGTACGAGAAATCTTTGCAGTGCCATCAAAATGCAATTGCTGAAGTTGATCCAGATACCACTGAATTCACAATGGGTATTGATTCCTATAACTGCGGCTTCGCACTAATCCGCATGGAAAAGTACGCAGAGTCACTGCAATATATGACAGCTGCTCGCAATTACTTAAAGAAAGCTAAAGAACCCGAGAAGGTTTACTACTGCGATGAATATCTAGCAGTTGCCTACATCGAACTAAATAATGGCGTCGAAGCAACAACGCATGCCCAGAAATGTTTGGATTTCGCCCAAACGGCACAGAATGAAGCTCTAGAGACTTGGGCTCGCTATCGTCTTGGTTGCGCCAAAGTATTACTTGGAGAATTTGATGAAGCCGAAGATCATTTACGCCAAGCCCTAAGCGCCAATGTCCATGCTGGTAACACTGACTGGGACTTAGCAATCGAACTTGAAAAAGAGATCGCCAATATCATGGTTATCAAAGGTCGCGTAGCCGAAGCCAATGAAATCAAGCGTCGCATCGCAACTATTGAAGAGACCATGAAGGACGGAGATTAGTTATGAAAATGTCAAATAGTGAAATTTACAGTTTCAGAAATAATTTGTATCTTCACACACAGAACTTGAATAAATACAAAAAAATTAAAAGTCTAATTGATTCGCAACTTATCCAAATTTCTAAGATTAAAGAAGAATTAGACCTAAATCAGGTAAAACTATTGGAAATCGAACGAAATGCAAAACAGAATAGATTGGAATACCAGAAGTACAACAATCTGTTTCAATTAGGCGCATCGCACGTTAACTTCCTAGAAAATAAAAGTCTAAGAAAAGATGCCTGGGAGAAGATATACGACTTTGATCAGTCAATTAAATTGTATAAAGAGCGTATTCGAAAGTTAAATGCCCAAAAAAGCGAACTAGAACAACTGGCGCTTAAAGATCAGCAAATTTTTACGAGTGCGCAAAATTTTTTTGATAACTATTCCAAAAATGTTGAAGTATTTTCCCTTGTTACCGTAGCTCCTTCAGATAGTCTCGAAGAATTACACACATTTTTGCTTGCCCCAGATGGCTTCAGGGATAAATTTTGGCATGAGGATTTTAATTTTCAGATTCTTTCAATTAGCTCGCCTTATGCGAATGCTTGCTACAAGAAGAAGGTCGGCGGAATAGCAGAATATAATTCACCAAATGGATATTTGGTGCGTCTCTATATAGCGAAATCTGAAGTCATCTCTATCGGTAAGTTGGATCTTCTGATTTCTTCTGAATCTAGACGTAATAATTTAGTTAGAAAACCTCAAAGTGATTGGGTAAGTTGGCCCTCTAACAATTCTAGATTTCGAAAAGGTGGCTAACTCTTGAAGCGTAAATTGGTCATGTCCTTACGAAATCTAATTGGATCCGAGCCAAAGATTGTTTAGACTCAGCAGAGTATTCGCTTCAGTCAACTCTCGATCTTCATGAAAAACACCTCGGTGTTTTGGAAATTCAGAAATTCGCGCAATGGAAATTAGATATAGTTAAAAACAAACTCCGGGTAATGACCGGAGAGTTCGATGGCATTGAAGGCGTCTGTACTTGGAAACGAGAGGCCAAAGAATCAATCACTCTGCGCAAAGCCGAATTGAAAATTAAATATCCAGAAGAATATGACTCATGCGTGATTCAAGGCGCAGAGACAACTGCACTAATAGTTGACCCGATGGCTGCTAATGATTGAGCCTTCATTTACACTTTTATAATTGCTCAGTTGAAATTAGATCTATATATTCGCCAGGGCGTAACGTGTCAGGGAATTTCAAAATTCCCGAGAACTGATCCCTTATTGCGAAATGGTAATTTGTAGGGTCGTTCACGTCGTCAAGTAATCTGCCTTTGTAGAGCTTCATTTCTAAAGTAATTCTTACAGTCATGAAGTTTTCATTTTCCATATTGAACCTCGACATATTCAGAAGTTGGAATTACTTACCTAGCTAATGAATTATAAGTTTTGTCAGTCGCCCCTGCTATAATTGCTACATACAGTTAACAAAGGAGGCAAAATGAGTTCAACAACTACTCACTTGCGCTCCATGCACCGTTTGACCACGCTCAACCCGCTTACTCTCAGCTAGCCCGCTACACGCAAGGCCGCCAATCCAGGCCTTACCAATACGTGCGGGGAATCCCCGCAGAGTCAGATCGCGTGGGGAATCCCCACAAAGCGTTTGGTTCAGATTCGAAAAGCTAAAGCCTTAATCCTTCGACACCTTGCTTTGTAATCTGAGTTTGCTGACCGCTTTCGCCATTACGTAATTCAATATCAGCTTTCCGAGCGATACCTGAAAACTCAAAAAAACCATCTATCCATTCAGTCGGCTAGCCGACCGGCCAGTCATTCGGTTAACCGAACACCCATTCAGTCGGCTAGCCGACCGTCAATCCATCTGGTTAACCAGATGAAACCTTCAACCTCAATAAGGAGTCTCAAATGATAGTTAAAGCAAACCTCGACCTCGATATGGTCGCTCTTGAATCTGATGACCGCGTTACCCTCATGCTCGATCTGACTGCGCCAATTAATGAGGCGAGCAAAGATCGCCCTGGCCAAGCTGTGCAGGTTGTTCTAGATCGCAGCGGTTCAATGAGCGGGGAACCACTCGAAGCCGCCAAAGAATCGATCCTAAAGTTAATCGATCGCCTAGCCCCGCAAGATTCCTTCGGACTTGTCGCCTTCGATGACACCGCCCTTGTAATCGCACCTATTCGCACAATGGCCGATCACGATATGCCAGCCCTTCGCCGCGCTGTTCGCCAGATGCATACTGGCGGATCAACCGATATCAGCGCTGGCTATCTACTTGGCCTACGCGAACTAACTCGCACGCCAGCTGCAGGTGGTTCAACTCTGCTTCTAATCTCTGATGGTCATGCCAACGCTGGTGAAAAAGATCCAAAGTTCTTCACCGAAGTTGCAGCCAAGAACGCACAATCGAAAGTAACTACCTCTTCGATTGGTCTGGGAAATGGCTATGACGAAACAATTCTTGAAGCCCTTGCCCAAGGTGGCGGCGGCGCACATCGCTTTGCCAGCACCATCGATGAAGCAATCGGTGCCATCGCAGCCGAAGTTGAAGATCTACTCGACAAAGCAATCGTTAACACGGTTCTGCGCGTAACACCCGATGCAGCGCTAACCCGACAACCACAGATCGAAGTTCTCCAACGCATGCCGCATTGGAAAGATGGCGACACCTACGTACTTCAACTCGGTGATCTCTATGCCGGAGAAAACCGTCGCTTCATGATCGACATCGAAGTGCCCGGCATTAAGGCACTTGGTCTCTGCAAGATTGCAGATATCACCATCGAATACTTAAACCTGGCCGATCGCCAAGAAATCTCAGTAACCATGCCGGTTAACGTCAATGTGGTTCCAGGTGATCAAGCTGCTGGTCGAATTGCTAATCCAGTTATTCGCGCCGAACGCTTAATCATCAGCGCTCAATCTGAAAAAGCTGAAGCGATCAATGAACTGCGCTCTGGCAAATCAAAAGAAGCTACCGAGCGCCTGCAGAAAACCGCTGCAAACCTGCGTCGTGAAGCTGCAAACATCCCGGCCACCGATGAAGAAAGTGCTGAATCACTGATTCTGATTCGCACCGAAGCCGATGAAATCGAAGCCCTCGCTGAAATAGCAAAGCACGAAGATGTTGCTTATTCCTCAAAGCGTATAACTGAAGATTTCTCACGCAAAACTCGTGCTCGCAAAGAGCGCGATATCAAACCCGAAGACTTGAACTAAGGAGGAACGATTATAAAAACATCAACTAACGCAACGGTATTGGTCCATAGTGATCAATACGCAAACTGGATCTTTGATCCCTCGCATCCAACCCAAGGGCGCCGCTTCATTAACGCCCACCATCAATTCACCGCACAGATGGCGCAAGCAGGTCATGAAGTAATTGAAATTAAACCAAGATCGGCAACCATCGAAGAACTAGTTCGAGTTCATTCACTCGACTACATCAATGAAGTACTTACCGATCACCGCACCAGTCAATGGTCTGGGCAGCGCCCTGACTTAGTTGAGCTCTCAGCGCTATTTGCTGGCGGCACTCTGGTCGCACTACAAGCTCTACTTGATGGCACAGCAAAGACAGCAATTCATTTCCCTGGCGCAAAACATCATGCGCAGTATGACCATTCATCCGGGTTCTGCATCTTCGCTGACTTCGCACTCGCAGCAGATATCGCAACTAAAGATCATGGTCTAAAAGTTGCCATCCTTGATATCGATGCTCATCACGGAGATGGCACTGAAAACCTAACTGCAGATAATCCAAAGGTGCTGACCTATTCAGTACACGAGAAAGGAATCTTCCCTGGAACCGGTAACGAAAGTCAGCCTGAGAAGCACATCTTTAACGCTCCATTGGTTACTAAGCAATCCGAATCAGACCTTGGTAAAGGTGACGATGCACTTATCCATGCAGTCTCGGACTTCATTGCCCAAGCCAACAAGTTCAAGCCCGACCTCATCTTCATCGCATGTGGTGCAGATGGTCACCGTGAAGATCCACTTAGTTCACTTGAGTACTCCGTTGCTGGATACAGCTCTGTCGCTAAGTTAATTCGAAAGCACTTCAGCAATATGCCTATCTTGATGGGCGGAGCAGGGGGATATTTGCCAGATACAAGAACACCTGAGGTTTGGGCTGCGTTCGCTACCGAGTTAACTAAAACAAGTTATAAATATCCATTGGAAAGCCAAGAAGGAGAGAAACTATGAGTGATTCGATGAACTTTACAGCCGATGATCGATCTGAATATTCGATCAGAATCATCGATGGAACAGTCAAAATGGATTGCTACTTAATGGGCAGCATTACTGGCGGAACCGGAACAGAATGCTTTCATACCATTGGATTGGAAAAGGTTCCTGAATTTTTGGAATCAATGAATTCTGCAAGCTTGGAAGACTTTATGACCGTCATTAGTAAATATAAACAGAGTGAATGGACAAATCTCCACACTAAAGTCTGTGAACATCAAACCGATTCATTTGTCTGGAGCGAGACGAATTGGGATGACTAACTTTTAAGAATAATCCCACCAGGTCTTATCGCCCTTGAACTGATACTTACAATCCAGGACTTTCGCACAGAAGGCATCGAGTGAAACAGCTCCGTTGTACTGCTCGGTTGTTGAGCCCCAAGTAGTC
>Ga0114964_10003080_pt1 | contig 11388 bp, 4 predicted proteins | sample C_131016_MF_Meta_FD_92638 | JGI IMG/M metagenome (GOLD analysis project Ga0114964, IMG submission 92638) | Freshwater microbial communities from Lake Croche, Canada to study carbon cycling - C_131016_MF_MetaG | ecosystem: Environmental > Aquatic > Freshwater > Lake | place: Lake Croche, Canada... | reverse complement strand
GTTTTTCCACTAAATTCATTTGTAACATCTAAAACTTCATCAGACCAAATTAATCTTAAATTTGATTGTTCAGCATCATAAAATAATTCATAATTACTTTGAGGATATGGTGTTTGATATCCCTTTGAATATGTTTTAATACCAATATTATTACCACCATCTGAAGGTAATAAAGTGTATCTTAAATCATTTGTATCATATTTTGAGTTATCTACAAACGTTGTCCAATAATTTATACCATTTGTACCAACGGTTCTCATTCTTGTCTGTATATTACCATTGATTACGTTACCACTAAATGATGTATTCCCACTATATATGTTATAATGTGAATAACCATTAACTATTTGATGATAAATTCCATCATAATATGGGTGTACACCAGCATCATTAGGGAAATCCTCATATGTTACATTATAATTTGTACCGTTATTATTTAATGTGTACGATTCAAATGTTAATCCTGTTAAATTATTGTTGAAAAATGTTTTACCATCAATCACAGTTGTTTTATTTCCGGTAGTTAAAAATCCATTAAGTATATCAATACCATCAAGTAGATAAGTTTTGTATCTATGATAAATAGAACCCCATTTAACGATTAAATGATAAGGTATGTAATGTGTAGATCCAACTTCTCTAAATAAATCAGACATTACAATACCTTTTTTAGAATTTCCATTGTTAAATATTATATCTTCTAAATCATAAAATGGTAAAGAATTTAATAAAAGATATGATGAACCAACGTATTTTCCAAAACTACCATTTTTACCATAATCACTAAGAAGTTGTTTATGAAAATATGGTGTATTTAAGATATTAACTTGACTGTAATTGATATTTAATTGTTGACTAAATAAATTCTTGGTATAATCATTATTATTTTTTACCCAAGATTTTGGTTCTATCGGTGAAACAATAAAAGATTCTTTTGTGTTAACATTTAAATTACCATCAAATTTTAATGTCTTATCTTCATAATCTTTTAATGAAGAATATACATCATTTCTTTTTTGATATGATAAATATAAATCAGAATTAAATGGATAAATATGTTTTCTATAATCTTCTGGATTATAATTTAATAACCAATTATTTGTTTTTGTATAATCTAAATCATTACTTGTTGTACCAGACATATTAACATTAGATTCAATTGAAAATGGTACATTTAATGCATCTGATAAGTATGTTGTTGTTGGTAATGAATCTAAATAATATGGGTATCTTTGAAATGGTGATGAAGATTTTAAAAGATCTTGCAACTCCTTTGGAGTTGTTACTTTTTCTCTTAAAAACGTTAATATTGCATCATCTTCAATAAATGAATTTCTAATATTATCACTTTCTAAATTCGCCAATTCTAAAATTGTGTCATTATTAAATGTGTCAAAACTATTATAATATAATGCCCTTTCCCATATTTCATAAAAAGTAGTCGATGGTGTATCATCACCATATGGAATGGTTTTAATAAGATATGATAATGTTCCTATACTATTAATAGTTTTTTCTTCACTATTACTTTCAAAAACAAAACTTGATTTATTTACACCTCCTTCTTTTTCAGTTAAAGGGTCTATTTTTTGTGTTGCAATTGATTTATAATTTTCAAGAAAATCAATTTCCGGCCATAATATTGGGTTATTTGAATTTAATTTTGTTTGTAAATCAGGTTCTCCCGGATATGCTAATACTTTTTGTTTATTTTCACCAAAAGTCTTTTTAATTGCCGGCCAAGGATAAATTGCCTCACCAATTGTTTCATCAGTAAACCCTTTAATTAGGTCTTTTCTTTTATTAGATACTTCAAATGCTTTTCTATGTGTCTCTTGCATCATTCTAATAAAAACTTCAGCATTAGCCAATAATACACCAAAAATGTTTCTAATAGTTGGACTAAATCCAATACCCTTTTTAGGGTCTTTAACAATTTCATTTATCTTTTTTTCAATAAAATCTTCAAACTTTTTATTTTGTTCATTGAAATCTTTTCTTATATCTAAAATTTCATTTACTAACTTGTTTATTTCTACAATTACTTGTGGTGGACTTGATAGTAAATAAAAATATTTATCAACATAACTAGTCGTTCTTGATGATATTTTTATAAACCCAGGATTACCTTTTTCTTTAGTGATACTATTAATAAAACTTTGTGATTTTTTTAAATCTTCGTTATTATTATTAATAATTTTTTCTAAAGATTCATTTTTAGTTAATCCAGTTATATTTTTTAAAGTTGTTTTATCTTGACCAGATAAATAATAACCATATTCTTTAGTGTCATTATTAATAACGTATTCCGCGGATAAATTTAATGATGCCCAATTTTTAACTTCATTTTCAAATTTTGTTAATTTTTCATCATAGTCTTTTAAACCTGCAACAAATTTCATATTAACAACTTGATCTAATATTTCCCTTTCTAATATTTTATCTAAACTTTTTGCAACAACAAGAACTTCTCTCAATGTTTTAACTGGGAAGTCTTTTGGTAATAATCCTTTTTGTTTATATTCGGAATATACGGTTTTTAATAATGTATAACCTCTAGATGATTTGGAAACCATTTGTTCATACCTTCCTGTTTTAGGGTTAAATGTTGGTTGAGTATTATTTTCAATAGGGAACATATATGGTGCGTTTAAAACACCCTTTAATGGTATATCAGTTAAAAAACCATATGTTGATCCAATGAATTTTGTTGTTATATCAAAGTTACCCGTATTATCATTATATCTTGTATTAAACTTAACTAAATGTAAACGATATTTTATTGCCTTACCATAAAAACCTTTAACAGTCAAATAGAAAATTGGCCAAGGTAAGTGAAAAAACGCATTATATGGTGAATTTTCAGGAGATTCAAATAATGTTTTACCTCTAACATCAATAAATGTCATATCAACTTGAGGTATATAATTCATACCTTTAATTTGAATATTTACACTTTGTATACCAAAAGTTTGAGTTGAAGAATCATTATTATAATAACTAGGTCCCGGATTTGAATCATTATTATTTTGTTTTATTTTTTTATTCTCTGATGGGGAATTTAAAAATGAATCTGTCCATGTTGTATCATAATAATCACCATTCGCATTTTTTAACATGTTAAATCTTCCTGATGCAATTGATGTTGAAGTATTTGGATTATTTTCAGACGCAAGAATAGTTCTTGGGACTAAATCAGCCTCAAGATTAACATACATCATTAAATTTTCTTGTTTAATATTTCTAGGTTGTATATTACCATCGTTATCAATAACGCTATTTGGATCAATATACATTAAATTGTTTTGATCAACCTTAATTAAAATATTTTCATTATCTGATAAATTATTGTTCCCCATAATATAAATTATATAAATCTACCGCTCTTTTGTAATCTTGTAAAGTCGTAACCAAAGGAAATGGTACTCTTAATAAGAAATTATCTTGTATTTCAAATTCTAACCCACCAGCAGATGGATTTGCCGTTAATATTAACCAACCAAATATAGGTGTGCCATAATTTTGTTGTGATATTTTATCCAATCTATCTTTACCTTTCTTAAATAATATATATCTATCAGTTGATTTAATCGGAATTTCTAATCCCGGTATCATCCTAAATTTACCATCATTTATAAAATATTGATATCTATCAAAATAATTTCTCATTTTTTTTATTTTTTTCTATAAAAATTTAATTTATTGTTAATGACATCAGTTTGATCTGATTTAATCAATTTAATATCATTTAACATATTACCATCACTATTTGTAATTGGTGACTCAGTATATGTGTATTTTAATTCTTTACTATTTGACCTAATCACCGGCTTATCAAACTTTAAAGATGTTGATTTTGGTTGATTACTAATAAAAATATTAATATCACTTTCAATATCTTTTAAATTAAAAACATTATATGATGATTTATAAAGATTTAAAATATTTGTTTTTTCATTTTTTAATAAAACAGGTAATATTGATTTTAAAACATTATCATTAATAACAATACTTTTATAATTAATCAATGTACCTAAACCACTATACATTTTACTTGTATTCTTAGTCATATAATCAATAACTTTACTAATTTCGTTATAAAAACCGGTATTTGAAAAACTGTTAAGTACTGCCTTTGTACCATCATTACCATTTTGATTAACCTTTCCGTCTGCATTATATGTTATTAAAAAATTTAATTTGTCTAATGTTGTGATAATACTATTTCTTACAACTTCAAAATCATTAGTAGTTTTATCGTCAATTAAATTTGTTTGTATTTTTGTTTTTACAATATCTAATAGATATGGTTTTAATAAATTATTTGATGTTGTAATTAAATCAGTTTTATTTTTAAATGCACTACTTGAAAAATTAAATATTGAGGACAAATCACTTGAATTATTAATTCCATTATTCATTTGATTTGCTAAATTATTAATTAGTACATCCGACTCAAAACCATTAGGGTAAATTCCAAATAAATTAATTGTATTTAATGTTGTTGGTGTATGTACATCATAATTATTTATTGTTCTATAATTTGGTGATAATAATACAGGTATTATTTCAGGACCATATGTAGTTAATAAAGTATTATATAATGTCTCATATTTTGAAAAATAACCTGTTACATTTGTAAATAAATCAGTAACTAGTTTTGTCTCATTTAAATTAGTTCCATCTATTGAACCTATATATTCACCAGTACTTACTTTATTTGTGGTTTTAATAACAGGATTTGCATTATTTGATGGTCTTTTTAATAACCCTTCTAAAAATTCTTTTGTAAATGTGTCTTTATTCACACCCCCAATTGTTTCATTTGTTACTTGAGATCTTTCATCATACATTTCAGTATTTGCATAGAAATTAGACGATAGAGCATTTTGTAATCTTTCAACTGGTTTTTCTAATCCTTGACCACCAATAAATTTAACTTGTAATGTAACAGTTGCAATCATTGGTTGAACACCAATACCTTCTGGATTTAAATCCCATATAATACCACCATTTTCTTCATATGTTATATTAACATTTTCAATAATGATTTTAGAATGATAAAAATCGCCAATTCTCACAATACAAATTGGAGGAGGACCAAATGTTGTGTTTCTTGCAGGAAAATCACTAACATCGGATAGACCTTTTATTTGTAATGTTTCACCGGGTCTAATACATTGGTGTAAAAATGTTAATCTACTATTTAAACCTTCCGGTGTTGTTGAATGGAATGCCGGATGGAAATATTTTAATTTTTCTCTCAATGATGAAAATGCAACAGGTGATGTATCTTCCAATTGTTTAAAATAAAAACATTCTGTTAATGTTTTCATAATAATTCTTTTCATTACATCAATTGTCGGTTTTACTGTTTTTCCGGGTATTTTTATTGTCCCATCTTCAATAACTTTATATTTTGGTGATGTCTTTGGTGGAGGTGGTGGAGGTCCCGGTAATTTATCATAATTAATACCGATACTCACTTGTCTACAAAAAAACGCAATTGGTGATACAACTTTTAAATCTGTGTTATTGAAATCTTTATTAACACAATCTTTATTTGATTCAGGTCCTTGATAACCTTCACCATAACTCGTATATTCTAACTCTATTGTACTATCGTTATCAGTCCATCCGAAATCTTTTAATTTATATGTTTTAATAAAATTTGTTTGTTCTCCATTTGTTTTAACCGCAGATTTATCTATCCATTGTATTGATGGTTTAGTAGTTCCACCATCTTTACTAATATTTTTAAAAATATCTTGCGTTATACTATGACTTCTTCTTAATGATAAATCTGCATTATATGCTTGTTTTGCAACAGAAGAACATGACGACAAAATATTAATTTTAATATTTTGTCCCGTTTTTCCATATATATCAGATTTTAATTCTGTTAATTGTTTTGTATAATTACCATAATTAGTTGTTGCACTATAAGTATAACCTGTTAATAAATTTATTTGTGTTGTTTTATTTTCTGTGGTTAACGGTGTATTACCACCAGTTAATAATTTTATATCATCTGTGGTTAATGTTGTGTTTAAAGCATTAGTTAACCTACTAATATATGTGTTTGATTTACCCGAATAAATATTAAAAGTTGTTGTATAATCTTGTGTCGAAGTTATGGTAGTACTATCATGATCAGGTTCATCATTATCAAAATTTAAAACCGTATTAAAAACAACCGGTGGTTGTGTATTTTTTTTATCTTGTGAAGGATCTTGTGTTACAACATCATCAATAACAGTTTTATATTTAGTAACTTCTTGAGGTTTTGTATTTTTTCCGTTAAGATAATTCATAACCAATGTTATATCGTCACCACTTAGTGTTGTAAATCTTTGAATTAAACCATAAAAATCTAATTCTTCACATCCTGCAAAAAAAGCGTTAATATAGTTGTCAGCTTCTTCATCAGACATTCCTTTAAAATATTCTCTAATCAATAAATTTAAAATACTTGGGTGATCCACAACCACTTTGAAACTAATAGAACCCGATCTTTCAGTATTTTGATATGTATAAATTGGTTCTGGTCTTCCAATAAACGTGTTAGATTCCCATCTTGCCGAGTTTGACTCTGAAACTTTTAAATCATATGGAGGAAACCACATTACTCTACCACCATTATTACCCTTTTCACATGCCGGTAAATCACTAACGGTAAAACCTGGTGTGTTTGATGTTTTCCATGCTAAATTTTCAATTGAAAACATATATTTTTTTGCATAAAATTCATTTGGTAAATAAAATTTATTATCTGCACCTGCTTTAGTTATGTTTGTTGAATTAGCAAAATCCTTATTACCGTTTGACATTGGACCATAATTTAGATTCCAAACACGACTTTTACCACCTAAAACACTACCGTCCATTTTCCTAACATTTGCGGTACGTTTCATAGTATCACTCATCGTATAATATGGTCTATCTTTTGTCCAAACTCTACAATATTCTACACCGCTTTCTATACCACTAAATTTATTGGTATATTTAATTGCAGAACCTCTTGACAACATTTGTTGTCCTTCTTTGAATACTCTACTTGTTTGATCAATTACATTACCAACATGAGTACGTGCTTGACCACCTGGTGGCATTGTATTTAATAAATCTTGTGTTACTGCTAATATTGAACCTTCTCTAAATGTTGTATTAGTTGATAACGTTGGGGTGAACTTACTTTCTTGTGATGATTTATAATTAATATTGTTTTCACCTAATTTATTATTCTTTTTTGAATTAATACCGTACCAAGTTAATTTACCCGAAACACCACCTCCTTCTGTAACATTTTTTTGTTTTTCAAAATAATCTGTTTGAATTGGGTCAAATTTTAAACCTAAATAATATGTGCTATGAACAGGTCTTTGAAATTGGTCTGTCATTGCATTTATTACATTATCGGATCTATCATCACCAACATATGCCTTTCCAGTCGGAGCTTCAGTACCTAAAACATTTTTAACACCTTGTGCAATTTTATCAACAAAATTAAATATTTTAGATGAATTTTGTGATCTTGCGGTAGTTGTATAATTTGGTGCGTATTTTGAATATGATAATAAATCGTACAATCTATTTAATTGACCATTACTTGTATGTTCAATCAATAAATCTGATGGTTTTCTTGTTGTTTTTGGTCTTCTTTGAATACCAATTAAAGAACCAATTGCACCTGTAACATCTTGAACTATTGCACCTAATTCTGTACTTGGTGTTGGTCTAAGATGGATTGGATTTCTTGGATCAGTTAAATATTCACCTGGTATTGTTGAAAATGGTAATGAAGTTCCTGCAACAGTTTGAACGAAATCAACTGCTTGACCAACTAATGAATTTGAAACAGTAACTTTATAATTAGGTTCAACTAAAGGTTCTCTACCTGTTAATATATTTAACGCAGTCGCAGTATTACCATTTAATGCATCACTTAATCTAAATCTACCAATAGTTGATGATTCTAAATTTTGTGAAACTCTTGCCAAAACAGGACCGTTTGAGTCTGTTTTAATGTAATGTGCTGCAAAACGATATAATTCTGATTCAGATGTATCATCACCACTTGTCAGAATACCGATAAGATTGTGATTACTTGAAACAAAATAAGGATATAATGTTAAATTTGCTTTCCTTGGTAGGACACCTATTGTATCATCAATAAAATAAGTAGTAGGTTTATAAACATTACTGTTTTGTGTTAATAATAGTTTAGATGACCTAATATCTTCAACCGTACCTTGATATGTATCAGGAAAATCACTAGTATTTTGTTCTACATAATCTGTACTTGTAAACGTTTGAGGACCATTAGGTTGTTTTAATGTTCTATTTATTACTTTATCCCTAAAATCTTTTGTCGAATTAAAATCTAAATAACTTGGCATTATTGTGTTTTATTATAAATAGAGATTTTTTAAAAATTTTACTTAGCACCTACAACTGTTATTGGTTGATTCGTATATGACCTACCACTATTTCGTTCAGTTAATTTTGTATTTGGGTCTAAATTTCTAACTTCTATTATAACTTTTGTTTGTTCGTTTTGTGGTGTAGTATTATTAGTATTATTATTCTTTGTACTCATTGGTTCTTTACCTAAATTTTCCATTGAGGTAATTTTTCCAGCGGTTTGTTTTTGAATTGTTGTGTTATTATTTTCAATACCAATTGTTTCTAAAATTTTATGATACAATCCTTTTGCTCCTTCTACAACAACATCTTTTGCAACATCTTCGGCCTTATATTTATCTTTATCTGCAATTTTAGTAATTAATTGTGTTCCTGTTCTTTGTAGTTTTACTCCACCCCTACCTATTTCACTATACCTTGCTCTATTTTGGCCTTCTAACCATATTGCGGTTAATATATTATTTGTTTTTGTTGTTTCATTATATTGGTCTCTAGCGATATCTTCCGGTTTTTCTTTGGCGATTTTTTGTTGTATATCAATAAATTTATCCATATTACCACCCATTTCCTCCATAGATCTAAATCCACCTTCTGCGTTGTCACCAAATATTCTTTTTGCAATACCTTCGGGTATATCAAAACCAACTTTACCATCTTTCATTGTTGAAAGATTTGCAACAAATTCTTTTTGATCTTCTTTAAGGTTAGGAAACATATTTATTTTGGACATCGCCTCCATTCTAACAGAACCCTTTATTGCTGCACTTGTTAAATCATTCATTGAAATACCCAATGCTTGAGACATTTCTTTTGCCCTTCTTAAATTTATACCGGTTACCTCAAATCTACCTTGTTCTGTATTATACGTGGCCAAACTTTTTGCAGCACCTAAAATTGATGTTTGTAAATCTTCAACATTGTTTGTCGCATCGTACATCATTCTTAATGGGTCATTTAAATTACCCATTGCACCACCAATTGCTTGTAATCTTGCTGTCATATCAATTGCTGCACTTGGGTCAAATAATTTGTCTGCGAGATCAATCGTTTTTTTAAAATCAAAATTTAGTGCTTGAGCTTGTTGTACCATTTTAGAAAGTCCTTCAATACCATTTTTAAAACCAACTGCATTTAATACTGTTACATTTTCTGTTATAGTTTGTGTAACTTTTTTTGCATTTAAACCTAAATTTACAGATTTCATACCAATATCTGTTATTGACTTAGACGCATCATATAATGATATACCAACATCTCTATATTTTTCAGCATTTTCCAATAAATCAGTATTACTTCTCATGAAAGCTGCCGAAGCTTTAACACCCTCTTCAATTGTTTGTTTTGAATATAATGTTACTTTTCCTGAATTTTCAACCATTTTACCAAAACCATCAATAACTTCTTTACTAGACACTCCAATAGCTTGACTTGCCGCTAATGTTGAACTTACCATTTCAACCATATCATCACCAAACTCACCAATATACCCTGTTGAACCTTTTATTTGTCCTATCAAATCAGTTTGATTTTTAGCCAAATCAGTTAAAAGAGAACCACCTTTTGAAGCAATTGTTGTTACTAATCCTGTTATTAATCCAGTAATACCTTGAGCATTTTTAAAAACAGAAGCAATATCTGAAATTCCTTTTGTAAAATCACTAAACTTTACTCTTCCAGATTCATTTGATTTTGTGTCAATAAAAGCACTTGATATACTATCTGTAAGACTTTTCTGTACATTACCATTTGTCTTTAAATGTTTTTCGGCGATTAATTGATTTTCTTCAAAAGTTAATCCAAGATCTACAGGATTACCCGGATTTGCAGCATTATATGCCTTTTTTTGTAATAACACTTTTGAAGAAGCATCATCCATATTTTTTGAACTTTTAATAATTTTTTCAATTGTGGCTTTTAATTCAGATAAAGTCATATAATTTCTTTAAAAATAAATAGTTCTTAATTAATTTTCATCATCCAATAACTGATTAACAATATTGGTTCTTTCATGAATTGGTATTATTAAAAAATCATGATAAGTATAACCATGTCTTATTAAAAAATTCTGAATGGTTAATTGATATTTCTTATATTCCGTAGAAAGGACGAAAAAATTCTACCCCAAAGTCGACATAAACTGGGACTTTTTCTCCTGATGGGGCTATTGTTTCAACAATTAAATCTAAACCTGGTTTATTTTCATCTACAAACTTCTTGAAGTCTTGTGATTCTTTGATTGGCATAATTTGAATAAATTGATATATTGTCATTTGATTTCTATCTCCATCAATTGACTTAATCATAAATTCTAATTTCTTGGTATTAATAGGTACAACCCCACCACCATTTCTAATTTTATCTAATTCTAATTCTTGTTTTTTATTTAAGAATTTAAACTTAACAGTTTTCTTTGATATTGGTAAATAATATTCAAATTCACCCTTTTCATCAGGAACTAAATTTAATTCCTTAGTTTTCAATACGGATACATCTAAAATAGCTTCAAAAATTTTATCTGTCTTTGGGTCGGTTAATTTTACTTTATAATCACTACCAAATGCAGTGTTTCTTAAAAATAATAAAATTGCTTGTTTGTCTTCATCAACCAAATCTTCTAAATCTAAGTCTCTATCTAAAACTTTTCTTTTTAGTAATTCATTTACAACAGTATCACTCTGTAATAAATTTGGTGACATTAAAATGTTTTCATCTGCTGCGGTTAGATATGCAACTCTTACACTTTTTTTCTTATTTTCATAATGAATACCTTGTGAAGGTAACGGTACGACATCGTACATAATACTTGGGTCAATTCTTAATTCTTCCATAATACATTAATTTAATTAATATATACTTGAAAGTAAAGAATTTTGTCATAAATAAAAAAATTCCCATATAAAATATGGGAATTCGTATAATTTGATAATAATATGTATAAAAAATTAAATGTCTAATTTTTCTTTT
>Ga0114964_10003076_pt1 | contig 11394 bp, 8 predicted proteins | sample C_131016_MF_Meta_FD_92638 | JGI IMG/M metagenome (GOLD analysis project Ga0114964, IMG submission 92638) | Freshwater microbial communities from Lake Croche, Canada to study carbon cycling - C_131016_MF_MetaG | ecosystem: Environmental > Aquatic > Freshwater > Lake | place: Lake Croche, Canada... | reverse complement strand
TGTAGAGCGCGATGGCCGGAGCGTTGTCGGTGCGCACCTCGAGATAGACCACGCTGTCAGTTCCGGTGAACTCCAGCAGTCGCGTCATCATGGCGCGACCGATCCCCCTACCCTGGTAGGCCGGGTCCACCCCGATCGTGTGGATCTCGTATTCGAACGGCGGCGTACGTCCCAGCCGCGCGATACCCGCGTAGCCGACGAGACGGCCGTCCACCCGGGCGGCGACATAGCGGGCGTCACGCGCGCGCAACGCCCGCTGGAACGCCACCTCGGGCCAGGGGTCGTCACCATCGAACAGCACCGCCTCAAGTTCTGCACAACGGGTCGCATCGGCTCCTGTCAACTCGTCGTAGACGATGTCCATCGGAGTCACCGCGCACGCTCGGCGAGGGTCTTGGCGTCGGGTCGGCGCAGGTACAGCGGAACCAGTGGAAGCGGTTCGGCCGCCCAGTCGCCGACAGCGGCGACCAGACCGGCCGGCGACGGCTGGGCATCAGCCACCAGCTCGGCGCCGTCGAGTGGCACAGCGCTCAGCGCACCAACGCCAGGGCCGTCGGTGCGCACCCCATCGCGGTAGCGCGCCCAGTAGACCTCCCGGCGGCGGGCGTCGGTGACCACGAGCACCTCACCGGTCGTCTGTCCGCCGATGGCATCCAGCGAGCAGACCCCGTACACCGGGATGCCCAGCGCGTGCCCGAATGCTGCGGCGGTGGCCATCCCGATCCGCAGTCCGGTGAACGGTCCCGGCCCGCACCCCACCACGACCGCATCGATATCGGCCATCGCCAAATCTGCATCAGCCACTGCCGCAACGATATTCGGCGTGAGTTTCTCTGCGTGGGCATGGGCGTCGACGGTAATCCGTCGGGCGAGGACTTCGATCGGGCCAGCGCCGCCGCGGCGCAGGATTGCGGCGATCACCGCCGGGGTTGCGGTGTCGATTGCCAGCACGGTGCGGTTCACTGGCGACTCCACTGCCAGGTCGCGGTGCGGGTGTCATCATCGGTGCCACGGTGCAGGGTGACATCGAGGTGATTGGTCGACAGTCGCTCGACCAGACCCTCGCCCCACTCGACGACGACCACGGCGTCATCGAGGTCGGTGTCGAGGTCGAGAGAGTCCAGCTCGGCGAGGAGATCGGTGCCACTATCCAGCAGGCGGTAGACATCGACGTGCACCATCGCAGGGTGGCCAGCACGTCTGGCGCGGTGCACCCGGGCCAAAACATAGGTGGGTGAGGTGATCGGACCCTCGACATCCATACCGCGGGCAATTCCCCTGGCGAGAGCGGTTTTACCCGCACCCAACGGGCCGGACAGCACAACGACGTCACCGGCGAAGAGCCCTCGTCCGAACCGTTCACCCAGTGCGACGGTGTCATCGACGGTCGGCAGTGTTGCCGTGCCGCGGTCCAGGCGAAGGTCAGTCACGCGCCGTCGCCCGTTCCACCAGCCGAAGCAGGGCGTCGTTGATGACATCGGGTTGTTCCAATTGGACGAGGTGGCCGGCACCGGGCACGATCACCAGTTCTGAATCGGGCAGCAACGCTGCCATTTCCTCGGAATGTTTCATCGGGGTGAGTAAATCCCTTGTGCCGCAGGCGATCAGAGTCGGGATCCGGGCCAGCACCGGCAGTGCCGCACTTTCATCAAAGACTTCCAATGCGTGCAGGAATTCCACCAGGGTTGCGATCGAGGTGCCGTGAATCATGGCCTCGGCGAACTCGACGACGCTGGGACTGACGTCGTCACCGCCGAACGAGGCGGTCCGCAGAATCGGCCGCAGCACCGAACGGGTGGCGCCACGGGTCCGGTGAATGAGCCCGGGGGTGTACCGGGCGGCGAACCGAACCGCCTCGAGTGCGGGGTTCTGCAGGATCTCACCCAGCGGCGAACGGGGCAGCCCTTCGACCGCAGCCGAGATCAGCGCGGCGCCGACGACACACGGTCCGTAATGCTGCGGGAACTGACGCGCATGGGACAGCACCGTCATCGCGCCCATGGAATGGCCCACCAGGATCACCGGTCCGCTCGGAACCATCACCTGCAGAATGGTTTCCAGGTCCAGACCAAGTTGCCCGACGGTGTAGGTCTCGATCGGGGCCGCCGCGGACTGTCCGTGCCCGCGTTCGTCGTAGAACACCATCCTGACCTGATCACCCCAGCGCTTGGCCAGGGCGGCGCGCTGGAAGTGAAAAGATCCCATCCGAAGACAGAATCCGTGCGCAAACACCACCGTCAATGGCGCGGTCACCGGTCCGACTTCGCGGACCACCAGTGGCGTGCCGTCGCCCATGGTGACAACGCAGCCACGATCGGCATCGAGCAGCGCGAAGTCCTCGCCCTCGTAGGCGTCCTCGATCATCCTGTGTTGTCGCAGGGCCTTGGCAGCCGTGACGGCGGCGACCGCACTGAGGCCGGCGACTCCGGCCAGTAGTCCGGCCTTGCGGCCGGCTCCCAACTTATCGGCCATCGGGGCCGGCCCCGACGTGGCTGCGCAGTACCCGGCCGCGTGGGCTGGTGACGACTTCGTAGTGGATCGTGCCGAGCAGGTCGGCCCAGGTCTGCGCGGTCGGCTCACCGGAGGTGCCCGGTCCGAACAGGATCGCCTCGTCTCCCTCGGCGACATCGGGAACACCGGGACCGAGTTCAACGACGAATTGGTCCATACAGATACGTCCGACGTTGCGCCGCAGACGGCCGTTGATCATCACGTCCAGCCGTCCGCTCAGCGTCCGGTATACACCGTCGGCGTAGCCGATCGGCAGTAGTGCGACCGTGGTGTCCCGGTCGGCGATCCAGGTGTGGCCGTAGGAGACACCCTCGCCGGCGCGAACCGATTTCACCGTTGCAACAGGGCATTTCAGCGTCATCGCCGGCCGCAGACCCATATCGCCGCGCTCCGGGATCGGGCTGAGGCCGTACACCGCAATACCCGGACGGACCATATCGAAGGCAAGGTCAGGCCGGGTCATCGCGGACGGCGAGTTCGACAGATGCGCCACATCGAAATCGACGCCGCGGTTGCGTGCCTCGGTGAGCATCGCGGTAAACCGTTGGGCCTGACGATCATTGAGCGGGTTGTCTGGTTCATCACCGCTGGCCAGATGGCTCATGATGCCGCGGACCCGGATCGCGTTGGCGGCGACCGCCCGGCCGAGCGCGGTCAGGACGTCGGGGTACTCCTGCGGGCCGACTCCGTTGCGGTTCAACCCGGTGTCGACCTTGATCGTCACCTGTGCGGTGCGGCCGGTGCGATCGACGGAGGCCAGCAGATCATCGAGTTGCCGCAGTGCGGAGATTCCGATTCCCACGTCGGCGTTCAGGGCGGCGTCAAAGGCCGTGCCCGGGGCGTGCAGCCAGGCCAGCACCGGGGCGGTGATCCCGTCCGCGCGCAATGCCAGCGCTTCGGTGACGGTCGCGACGCCGAGTTCGGCCACCCCGGCCGCCAGTGCGGCGCGGGCCACCGCGGTGGCGCCGTGCCCGTAACCGTCGGCCTTCACCACCGCCATCACCTCGGCCGGACCGGCGTGCTCGCGGAGAACGGTGACGTTGTGCGCGATGGCACCAAGGTCGACCACGGCTTCGCCGTTGACCGCCTGGGCCGCTGATTGCGTCGATGAAGTCGACGGTGTGGTCTGCATCCTCATGTCACCGACGTGAATTGTCCCACGTCCGCTCCCCCGACTGCCGGTAGCATCGGCCGATGCCGTTGCCTTCCGATCAGGAACTGGATGCCACGCTGGACCAGTTCCCGGCATTGGCCGGAACGCCACGCCGACTCGAGGACCTGCCCGGCGGCCTGACCAACCGCAACGTCAAGATCACCACGGCGACCGCGGCCTACGTAGCGCGCTGCAGCGTCAAGGGCGGAAACCTGTTGGGCATCGACCGCGATAACGAGTACGTCAATTCCATGGCCGCGGAGCAAGCCGGAGTCGGGGCGCCCGTGATCGACTACCGACCGGACCTGGGCATCCTGTTGGTCGGGTTCATTGAGGGCACCACGCTGACCAATGCCGACATGGCGCGGCCGGATGTGTTGGACAGGGTTGCCGATGGATGCCGCGCGTTGCACAGCGGGCCGCGATTCCGCGACCGGTTCAACATGTTCGAGCGCCAGCCCAAGTATCTGGCGACGGTGCGGGACAACGGCTTCCGGATACCTGCGGACTATCTTGATTTCGCCGACGACTTCGCCGCAATTTCGCGGGCTCTCGACACCGGTGATCAGCGCACGGTGCCGTGTAATAACGACCTGCTGGCCGGCAACTTCGTCGACGATGGCAACAAGGTCTGGCTGATCGACTACGAGTACTCAGGCAACAACGACCCCTGCTTCGAACTGGGCAATATCTGGGCGGAATGCGGACTGTCCACCGACCAGCTCGACGACCTCGTCACCCGGTATTACGGCCGTCCACTGCGGCACAAAGCCGCCCGTGCGCGCCTTCAGGGCATCGTCGGCAAGTATGGCTGGACATTATGGGGATGTATCCAGCATGGTTCCAGCGAACTGGAATTCGACTTCTGGGACTGGGCGATGCAACGGTATGAATCCGCCGTCGCCGAGTTTCGTGGCCCCGACTTCACTCGATTGCTCAACGACGCACAGGCGTCGGACTAGGAGAACGATGTCGACTCCCGTTGTGCCCGAGCGCGCCCAGATCGTCATCATCGGCGGCGGCGTGATCGGCACCAGCGTCGCGTACCACCTGACCAAGCTGGGCCGCGCGGATGTGGTTCTGTTGGAACAGGGTCAGTTGTCCTGCGGCACAACCTGGCATGCCGCCGGACTGGTGGGTCAGTTGCGCGCCTCGGAAAGCGGCACCCGGTTGGTGCAGTACTCCACAGCGCTCTACGCCGAGTTGGAGGCCGAGACCTCTCTGAGCGCGGGCTACAAACAGTGCGGCGGTGTCACGGTGGCCCGCACCGAAGACCGGATGACCCAGCTGCGACGCACCGCGGCGAACGCCGCTGCCTATGACCTGGAGTGCGAACTCTTGAGTCCCGAAGCAGCTTTCGAGCGCTACCCGGTGATACGGACAGATGACCTCGTGGGTGCGATCTGGTTGCCCGCCGACGGTAAGGCCAATCCGACGGATCTGACTATGGCGCTGGCCAAGGGCGCCCGGCAGCGCGGCGCCCAGGTGCTCGAGCGGGTGCGGGTACTCGATGTGCTCATCACAGACGGCCGGGTGAGTGGGGTGCGCACCGACGCCGGCGACATCGAAGCCGAGATCGTGGTGAACTGCGCCGGCCAGTGGGCGAAACAGGTTGGCGCGATGGCCGGGGTGAATGTTCCGCTCTACTCCGCGGAGCACTTCTACGTCGTCACCGAGACCATCGACGGTGTCCACCCCGACCTGCCGATCCTGCGTGACCCCGACGGCTACACCTATTTCAAGGAGGAAGTTGGCGGGCTGGTCATCGGCGGCTTCGAACCGGAGGCCAAACCCTGGGTGGCTCCGGACAAGATTCCCTACCCATTCGAATTCCAACTGCTGGAGGAAGATTGGGAGCACTTCGAAATTCTGATGGAAAATGCCCTCCTGCGGATACCCGCCCTCGAGCACACCGGCCTCAAAAAGCTCTACAACGGACCGGAGAGTTTCACTCCAGATAATCAGTTCATCCTCGGCGAGGCGCCTGAGTGCGCGAACTTCTTCGTTGGCGCAGGTTTCAACTCGGTTGGCATTGCCTCGGCAGGCGGCGCTGGCCGGGCACTGGCCGAGTGGATCGTCAACGGATCGCCCACCACCGACCTCACGGGAGTGGACATCCGCCGGTTTGCGCCGTTCAACGGCAACGTGGCATGGCTACACGACCGGGTCGCCGAGATCCTGGGCGTGCACTACGAGATTCCCTGGCCCAACCGGGAACTGACGACAGCGCGGCCATTCCGGCGCTCACCGGTACACCATCTATTAGTTCACGCGGGAGCGAATTTCGGCAGCCGAATGGGTTGGGAGAGAGCCAATTTCTTCGCCCCACCCGGCAGCGAGCCGACTATTGAGTATTCCTGGGGCAAGCAGAACTGGCTGCCATGGTCGGCAGCCGAGCAGGTCAGTACTCGCACCGGTGTGACGGTGTTCGACCAGACGTCGTTCTCCAAGTATGTGCTCAAAGGCCCGGACGCCGAAGCGGTGTTGCAGTGGCTGTGCACGGCGGATGTCGCTGTGCCGGTGGGCAGGTCGGTGTACTCCGGCATGCTCAACGCACGAGGAACCTACGAAGCTGATGTCACCGTCACCCGCATCGACGCGTGCGAGTTCCTGATCGTCAGCAGCGCAGCCAGTACGGTTCGGGATCTCGACCACATCGCCAGAAACATGCCGGCCGGTGCACGAGCCGAGGTCATTGATGTCACCTCGTCGATGGCGGTGTTCGGGGTGATGGGGCCGAAGTCCCGCGAACTGCTGTCCGGCCTTAGTGACGCCGACCTCTCCGACGCCGCTTTCCCGTTCGCCACCAGCAAGCTCATCGCACTCGGCTACGCCACCGTGCGCGCCACCCGGATCACCTATGTCGGTGAACTCGGATGGGAACTCTACGTCCCGGCCGAGTTCGCTGTCGGCGTCTACGAGGACCTGATGTCGGCCGGCCAACGGCTGGGCGCCGCGCGTGGCGGCTACTACGCGATCGAGTCGATGCGACTTGAGAAGGGCTACCGCGCATTCGGTCGCGAACTGACCCCCGGCGACAACCCGGTCGAAGCCGGCTTGCTTTTCGCGTGCAAACTCGCCGGCGACGTCGACTTCCTCGGTCGAGCTGCAGTACTGCGCGCACGAGACGAGGGACCTCGACGGCGGCTGGCGAGCTTCGCCGTGGACTCCCCGGAGCCGATGCTGTGGGGCGGTGAGTTGATCCTGCGCGACGGCGCCGTCGCGGGCCAGGTGTCCTCTGCAGCCTGGGGTGCGACTGTGGGGTCTTGTGTCGGGTTGGGTTACCTGCGTGCCGCCGACGGCGCAGTAGTGACCCCGGACTGGGTTCGGGCGGGGAGCTACGCCGTCAACGTCGGTGGTGAGGTGTATCCGATCACCCTGTCGCTCAGGGGAATCTACGACCCGCGAAACGAACGCATTCGCTAGTGCGCGAAGTGCTCCTGAGTGAAATGGCCGGCCGGCCGGGTCGCATCAAGGTGGCCCAGTACGGAGTGCAGGTCCTCCCACAGCGAGCGGGCCAGGTCTGCGGAGAATCCTTCGCGGACCACCACCCGCAGCACCGCGATGTTTTCCGCACCCGGCGGCATGGTGTAGGCGGGAACCTGCCACCCGTAGGAACGCAGCGACGCCGAGACGTCAAACTCGGTGTAGCCGAAATCGCCGGAGAGCTTGAACGCCACCACCGGGATCTTTGAACCGTCGGTGATGACGTCGAAGTGTTTCGACTCCGCCAGTTGGCCGGCGAACCACTTCGACGTATCGGACAGGCACTGCATCACAGTCGTGTAGCCGGTCCGGCCCAGCCGTAGGAAGTTGTAGTACTGGCCGACGACCTGGTTGCCGCCCTTGGAGAAGTTCAGGGTGAATGTCGGCATATCGCCGCCGAGATAGTTGACCCGAAAGACCAGGTCTTCCGGCAGTTGTTCGGCGTTGCGCCACACCACGAATCCGATACCGGGATAGGTCAACCCGTACTTGTGACCGCTGACATTGATCGACGCCACCCGCGGCAGCCGGAAGTCCCATTTGAGGTCCGGGTGCAAGAAGGGGACGACGAACCCGCCGCTGGCTGCGTCCACATGAACGGGGACATCCAAACCCTTATCCTTCTGCAGCTGATCCAGGGCGGCACAGATCTCGGCGATCGGCTCGAGTTCGCCGGTGTAGGTGGTGCCGAGGATCGCCACCACTCCGATGGTGTCCTCGTCGACGTACTCGAGCACCTTCTCGGGAGTGATGACATAGCAGTCCTCGGTCATCGGGATGTAGCGCGGCTCGACCTCGAAGTAGCGGCAGAACTTCTCCCACACCACCTGCACGTTGGAGCCCATCACCAGGTTGGGTGTGCGCGATTTCCAGGCGTCCTTGTCTTTGCCGGAGACGCGCTGCTTCCACCGCCATTTCAGCGCCAACCCGGCCAGCATCACGGCCTCCGACGAGCCCACTGTGGTGGCTCCGATCGCGGTGGAGGCGTCGTCGTCGCGCAGATTCTCGGCGTGGAAGAGGTCGGCGACCATTGCGATGCATCGTGATTCGATCGCGGCGGTGGCCGGGTATTCGTCCTTGTCGATCATGTTCTTGTCGAAGGTTTCGGCCATCAGCTTCTCGGCCTCGGGGTCCATCCAGGTGGTGACGAAGGTCGCGAGGTTCAGCCGGGAGCTGCCGTCGAGCATGAGTTCGTCATGGATGAACCGGTAGGCCGCCGCCGGTTCCATCGAGTCGTTGGGCAACCGCAGTGACGGGATCGGATCGGTGGACAGTCGGCCGGTGTAGGCCGGCGCGATGGACGGGGACCGGTACTTGACGTGCGGCATGGTTAATCCTTTGGTTTCAGAGTTCGGCGATCGCGTGGCGGATATGGGACAGGATGCGCGACGCCGAGGTGGGCACCGACACCGGCCCCGGATCGGCGGCCGAAGCGTTCGCGGCGCGAGAGTGGACGAACGCCGCGGCCGCCGCGGCCTCGCCCGGCGCCAGGCCCGCTGCCAGCAGTGCGCCGATGATGCCGGACAACACATCGCCGGAACCGGCGGTGGCCGCCCAGGAGCCTCCGGCGGGATTCAGATACACCCGGTCGGACCCCGCGATCACGGTGACGTTGCCCTTGAGCAGAACGGTCGCGCCGAACGTCTCGGCAAGCCGACGCGCGGCGCCGACCCGGTCCGCGCCAGGGGGTTGTCCGACCAGGCGGGCGTACTCGCCGGCGTGCGGGGTCAGCACGGTGGGTGCCTGCCGCCGGGTCACCAGGTGCGGATGGGCGGCCAGGACGGTCAGGCCATCGGCATCGACGATTACCGGCAGATCGCAGCCGAGCACGAACGTCAGTGCCATCAGCGCTGCCTCGTCAGTACCCAGGCCCGGGCCGACGACCCAGGCCTGGACCCGGCCGGCCGACGGCGCCCCGGGTGCGATGACAACCTCGGGCCAGTGCGCCACAACGTCGGCCGCGGCAGGTCCGGCATAACGGACCATGCCTGAGGTGGCGGCTACCGCGGCGCCGGTGCACAGGATCGCCGCCCCGGGGTAGGCCGCTGATCCGGCCAGGATGCCGACGACGCCCTGGGTGTACTTGTCATCGTGTGGTCCGGGCATCGGCCAGCGGGCCTTGACGTCGGCGGCCTCGAAGCCCACCAGAGGCGTCTCGGGAAGGTCCAGGCCGATGTCGACGAGTTCCACCCGCCCGCAATCGGCAAGTGCGTGAACGGGTTTGAGCCCCCCGAAGGTCACGGTGAGTGCCGCACCGACCGCGGGTCCGTTGATCGCCCCCGTTGCTACATCCACGCCGCTGGGGATGTCGACGGCGACGACCGGAATACCGGCGGCCTCGACGGCCGCGAACACCTCGGCCGCCGCCGGACGCAGCGGACCGGAACCAGAGATGCCGACCACCGCGTCGATCACCAGATCGGTACCGTGTCGCACAGCGGCCACTACCCGACCGCCGGCCGATCGGAATGCGCTCAGTGCGTAGGTATGCGTGCGCTCGGGGTCGAGCAGAATGGCATCGGCCGCGACGCCTCTGCGGCGCAGCAGGGTAGCCGCCCACAGCCCATCGCCACCGTTGTCACCGGAACCGACGACGACGCAGATCTTCCGGCCGGCAATACCGCCCGTGCCGCGACGGAGTTCACCGGCGATCGCGGTGGCTAAACCTGTTGCGGCGCGGCGCATCAGAGCGCCGTCGGGTAGCGCAGCCAGTAGTGGCGCCTCGGCCGCCCGGATCTGTTCGGCGGTGTAGTAGTACCGCATCAGGCGCTATTCGACCGTGACGGATTTGGCGAGGTTGCGCGGTTTGTCGACGTCGTATCCGCGGGCCCGGGCCACCGCGGCAGCGAATACCTGCAACGGGATCGTCGACAGCAGGGGTTGGAAAAGCGTTGACACAGAAGGGATTTCGATGATGTGATCGGCGTACGGACGAACCGTCTCATCACCCTCCTCGGCGATGACGATCGTGATCGCGCCGCGGGCCTGAATCTCCCGGATGTTGCTCAGCAGTTTGCTGTGCAGCATCGCGGCGTTCTTCGGCGATGGCATCACGACGATCACCGGCAGTCCGTCCTCGATCAGCGCGATCGGGCCGTGTTTGAGTTCACCGGCGGCGAACCCCTCGGCGTGCATATAGGCCAGTTCCTTGAGCTTGAGCGCGCCTTCCAACGCCACCGGGTAGCCCACGTGACGGCCGAGGAACAGCACTGTCGGCGACTGTGCGAAGCGACGGCCCAATTCGGTCACCGAGTCCAGGTGGCCGAGCACCTGCTCCACCAGTGCCGGCATCGCCTCCAGTTCGCGAAACTCGCGTTCGACCTCGTCCGGGTACTTGGTGCCACGGGCCTGCGCCAGCGCGAGACCGACGAGGTAGTTGGCGGTGAGTTGCGCCAGGAATGTCTTGGTGGCCGCCACGCCGATCTCGGGTCCGGCGCGGGTGTAGAGCACGGCGTCGGCCTCGCGCGGGATCTGGCTGCCGTTGGTGTTGCAGATGGCCAGCACCTTGGCCTTCTGCGCTTTGGCGTGCCGTACCGCCTCCAGGGTGTCGGCCGTCTCACCGGACTGCGAGATGGCGATCACCAGGGTGCCGCGGTCCAAAACCGGGTCGCGGTAGCGGAATTCACTGGCCAGCTCGACCTCCACCGGCAACCGGGTCCAGTGCTCGATGGCATATTTGGCCAGCAGGCCGGAGTGGAACGCGGTGCCGCAGGCAACGATGAATACCTTATCGACCTCGCGCAACTCCTGATCGGAGAGTCGTTGCTCATCAAGGATGATCCGCCCGTCGACGAAATGGCCGAGCAGGGTGTCGGCTACCGCTGTGGGTTGCTCGGCGATCTCCTTGAGCATGAAGTAGTCGTAGCCGCCCTTCTCGGCGGCCGAGAGGTCCCAGTCGATATGAAAGGGCCGGGCATTGGCGGCGTCGTCATTGCCGTCGAAGTCGGTGATCCGGTAGCCGTCTGCGGTGATCACCACGACCTGGTCCTGACCGAGTTCGACAGCGTCGCGGGTGTATTCGATGAAGGCGGCGACGTCGGAGCCCAAAAACATCTCGCGCTCACCGATTCCGATCACCAGTGGCGTGGAGCGCCGCGCCGCGACGATGGTGCCGGGATCGGCGTCGTGAGCGAACACCAGGGTGAAGTGGCCCTCCAACCGGCGCACGACGGCCAGCACGGTGGCCACGAAATCACCGGCGGTCGCCCCGTGCTGGTAGGCCCGGGCCACCAGATGCACGGCGA
>Ga0114964_10003075_pt1 | contig 11398 bp, 8 predicted proteins | sample C_131016_MF_Meta_FD_92638 | JGI IMG/M metagenome (GOLD analysis project Ga0114964, IMG submission 92638) | Freshwater microbial communities from Lake Croche, Canada to study carbon cycling - C_131016_MF_MetaG | ecosystem: Environmental > Aquatic > Freshwater > Lake | place: Lake Croche, Canada... | reverse complement strand
TAGCTCCTCATCTCTGAGATACCCTTCGAAGAATCGGCAACGATCCCCCACCCCCAGTTGCTGGGCCAGATCCTTGTAATCTTGAAATGTCTTGTCCTTGCCCGAGGCCACGGTTCCCGCCACCACAAGGACAGCTTCCGGCACCTCCGATAAAGCCCTGATTGCGAGACCCAGATTTTTCCCATCCCGAACAAATCCAAAGGAAAGGAAGACTTTCTGATTAGGCTGAATCCCCCACTCTTCCCTGACATGACGGGCATTAAAGTCCCCCAGATTCACGTCATAGAGACCATGAGGTGCAACAACCACCTTCACCCTTTTGGGAACCACAGAGCGATCGGGTAATTCATGATGGACCAGCACAAAATCCAGCGGCTGATAGGCCAGCCAGACGGACAGCCGATGCCACCACTTTGGACCGATTGCATAGCTCCTGACAGGGTCATGGAGGTTGGCCGCATAGCGAAAGCCAAAGATTCTTGAGAGAATAATATGGGGATCGGCCCAGAGAGGGGCCATATACTCCACATACGAGTCGAGGAGGATCAGATCGGGATGTCTGCAAATGATCTTCCAGGCCAAGATGTAAAGACTCCAGACGATCCGCCAAATCATCCGGATTTTTTTCGCCAGCCCCGATGGTCCCGTGACCGGATCTGGCAGACATCGCTCCACCGGAAAAGGACAAGATCGTCCGTTCAGAAATGATGGAGGCGCCAGGACCTGAACATCCGCACCAACCTGCATCAGTGCCCGTGCTTGATAAAGCGTATGCTCGGCGAGCCCTCCTTCCGTGGAAGGGGAAAAGATCAGGATTTTAGCGGCCTTCATCATCCTTCAAACATACCACTCAGTGTCTGAACAGAATGGTATTCAATGACCCTAGCGGCTCCTGCTTCTGCCCTTTTTTTCAGTTCTGAAAATTTCTCGGAAGCTTTGAGGATGGCCTCTGCGACTTCGGGTGCAGATTCTCCCAAGATCGGATTGCCGCATCCCGCAAGTTCTGCGACCTCCTCTGACCAAGTGCCCTTGGTGTAAATGATAGGAATGCCATAACCGGCCGCCTCAATCGCGACGCGAGAGACACGGTGATGATAGGAACTACGTCTGTAAGGAAGAACAATCAGATCAGTCCGCCCCATGAGCGAGGCATATTCCTCTGGCGAAAGGTTCTGATTCAGAAATTCCACTCGTGGATCTGATAGTAGAGCGGGATCCGGCCCCAGCATTGATCCATCCGGCATTGCAAAGGGCTCCGGCCATTGAAGAATGAAGCGGAAGCGATCTGCATCAGGACGTGAGAGCAGAATACGAATCGCATCCTGGAAGAGATCCGTCCCCTTCTCATGGCGGGCAAACCCAGGGCAGGTGATGGTGAGAGGAAAGGATGAAGGCGTAGGGCGTAAGGCTGAAGGTTCTGAGGTAGTAGCCACAGGAGGCACAGGGAGATCAGCTTTAGGAGCAAGAGATTGCTTCAACTCTACCGGATGGGGAGCGAGGGTCACTGGCAGTCCGGTGAAGCGTTGGAGTTCGTCCTGCATGCCCCTAGTCTCGGCCGCTAGAACGACTCGCCCGGAACGGACAGCTGGGGCCATCAGCGAGAAACAGAAACGGGCAAGCTTCGTTGATAGAGTGTTGGGAAATTCAGTCGGGCTCCCATGGCCGACGTAGCGGCCAAAACCTTGGACAAAGAGGAGAAAGAAACGTGTCTTAGAAGGAATGAAGGGGCTTCTCGCCAGAAGCGCAAAAGCGAGCAGATGCTGCAGCCTCATCGTAAAGGCACAAACCCAGTCATAAGGTTCGTATTGTCTGAGCCACGATGCCGCTTCCTTACGGAAGGTCAGATTATGCCTGATTCCGCCTAAGGCTCCCTGACTCTTCGGGTCTACCCAGCAGTTGCGAGTGAACCAAGGAGTACCCGCAACCCGAGCAATCACCCCCTCAGTTGCATCCTGATGGACTGCTACATCCACGTTGTCTCCCGAAACTCTCAAGCCTGAAGCGATGTCACCAATGTAGTTGGGCCAGTGACCGGAACCAGACTGTAGGGCCTCCTCTGCAATTAGGATTCTCATAGAAATAATACAGACGCTAATTTAAGCATTAGACGCACAAGACTCCTCAAGATGCAGCCCCATTTGCTCGATTAGCTGCTTCTGCTTTTTCGTAATCGGACCTGATTTGAAAGAGGAGTTTGCCCGAGCTCCTGTTATTCGGGATTTGAAGCCCAGCCACTTCCGTTCGATACCACGGTGAATCTTGTAAAAATAATAAGGTGTATTGCATCCCATGATGCTCTTAATGGTCAGAATTAAATCCGGAGTATCAACGCCTACTTTCCGTATATCCTCAAGCGCTTCCCATAAACGTCTACGGAATTTAAAGCATCTACTGGGATTAATTCCATGACGTTTGCATTCATCATGTGCACCAATTAAGAATTTCGCCCAGTCGACAGCATGTTCTTTTTGCCAATTTGATGTGATTTTATTAATATCGTTGGTTCTATAAAGTTCTAGGGTCTCTGGTGTGTGAACACATTTTGCTCCAACCAAAAGAAGGTTTATAAACATTTTTTGATCCTCCGCAAATCTGAGATATTCCGGAAATCCACGTGACTTTTCTAAGATTGATCGACGAAATAGACATGTATGCATCACTATTGACCAATCGCAAAGCAGGTTTTTGATCAAATCCAAGTTATTATCAGCGGGTAATCCACGCTGTTGAAGGACGCTATTCTCTAGCGTAACTTTCACTCCATTGATCCTCCCTTTTACCCAAGGACTATAAGAAATGTCTACGCCACTGTTTTGTAGTGCCCTGACCTGAACCTCGTGCTTATTTGGGGCAGCAAGATCATCAGAGTCAAAGAAATGGATAAACTCGCCTTTGGATGCTGCAAATCCTGTGTTCCTAGCCTTTGATGGCCCCGCATTCTCCTGCCTGATAACCTTAAACACAGGAGACTTTTGATCTTTAACTTTTCCACTTTCCCACTCAGCAAAAGCGGACTGCGCAGCTTTTGCAGTTTCATCCGTCGAGCCATCATCAACAATGATGATTTCCTCAGCCTGAATTGTCTGATTAAGAATACTAATAAGTGTCTGAGCAATCAATGATGATCGATTGTATACTGGAATAATTACTGATATTCCACTGTATAGGGATTCAGCGCAGGAATATCTTAGAATTAATTCTGTTATTATTTTTTGTTGAACCGAATTTGGCATAGATGCCTTCATGGCTGATATATATCGCGTTCCTCTAGTTTCAAAACGAAGACGAGTAACAATACGATCAATTATTTTATAATATTTAAAAGTCCATGCAGGCCATCCAGACAAAATGAGTTTCAACGATGCTGTTAACCGAATAATTTCGGGATCATATTCATCGATTAATTCTTTATGTGCTTTATAGATGTTAAAACGATTAATAAACAGCGAGAGAAGGTCTACTTTTTGAGCGCTATTATCGATTTCAGCATTTCCTAAAACCAAAAATTTTGCCTTGTCACGGAAGCGACCGGCTTTCCTCTCTTCATTCAAGGGGGTAATATTTCCAAATTTATGGACTCTATATAATGTCAGGGCATCTGGAGCGAATGCTACCTTTGGATTTGCAAGCAGCACTCTTGTCATAAATTCAGAGTCTTGATGCGAAGGCATATCCTCCCTAAAAAGACTTAACTTATCCAGAAAAGACTTTCGAAAAAGCAACGACTGTAACACGGTGGACCATCCCCTAAGCCACCAGCTCAGAAGAGATTGATGACTATCTGGGAGTTCTTGCTGCAGGACATATTCAATAGGTTTGGTAATGCTTTCATTAGAGGAAAACTTTACCCACGGACTAAAGATTATATCGGCATTTTCTCTTTTTAGAGCGGCATGCTGAACTTCGTGTTTGTTCTCGGATGCCAAGTCATCACTATCAAAGAAGTGAATAAACTCCCCGTGAGCATGCCGATAGCCAAGATTTCTTGCCGCGCCTGCCCCCTTATTAGTTTGTTCAAGAATAATTAGTCTAGGAACAGGCGTCTGATTGCTACAGTTATCTTGCTTCCATTTTTCGTATGTTATCCTTACGACTTCTATCGTATCATCTGTAGATCCATCATCCACAACAATAATCTCAAATGCTGGAAGCGTCTGATTAAGAATGCTCAACAGAGTTGAGCCTATAAGTGGAGCCCTGTTATAAGCAGGTATGATTACTGAAATAGATGGCATGATAATGCCCTTTTACTTGAGATTGCAGAGAATACTCATAATCTGGGTCACTGGATCTGATTTAGTATTACTCTCAGATATCAAACGTGCTTTCTCTCCCATTTCTTCCCATTTATCACGATGATTCCATGCTCTCTCCATAGTAGATGCAATAGACTTTACAGTTGAAGCAGGGGCAATGAATCCAGTTTCTTCGTCATCGATAATCTCTGCATTTCCCCCCACGTCTGTGGCAATCACAGGACGTCCTGCCATCATGGCTTCAAGTGCCGCCAGAGGAGTTCCTTCACCGTGAGAAGGCATCACAAGTATGTGATTCTGCGACCATATACCCGCAAGATTCTGGACATGACCTTCAAAAGATACTCTATCGTCCAAATTGTAAAACCTAGATAGCTTCTCGAGGTAAGGCCGATCAGGACCTTCGCCATAAAGTCGTAATCTCCAGTTTCGCTCCTTCCACTGAGGTTGGCTAAGAACCTCCATCAAGATATCTTGCCCCTTCCATGCGACTTCCATACGAGCAACACTGGCAAATGAGAACCCTTCTTTAGTATCAGGCCAAGAGCAGATGCTTTCTGCCTTATTTCTTGTTGGATTTGAGATCACCTGTGCACCTGGTGGGAGCATTGAAAACTGGCGCACAGCTTCATTAAGGTTTCTTTCAGATACAAAGAGACATGATTTACTTTTCTCCATAATACGAGAAATCGTATCGCGCTCTGATGGAGAAATGTAGATGTGATCAGAATTAAACTGGCAGAGAATCACTAATTGTATCTTCGTACTCAGTAATGCAGAAACTAATCCAGGAACATAGCAGATAGTTGGTAGAGACCCCAATGAGATCAAAATAACATCATGAGAGTCTAATTCATTTATAGCAAATGAAGGAAGAAGACGCTCTTTAATATTTTGTAAACGCGCAATACGAATCGACCTCCATGTCTTTAAAATACCTCCAGCTCTTTGAAGTTCAATTACTGCGTCCAATTCTTTTCTGCTTTCATGCAAATATGCAGTAACTTGATGTCCATCATCCAGAGCTCTCATAGCTGCTGCATGCCATAAAACCTCACTTCCGGCCCATGAAGCCCCAGAGCTGTTTGAGATAAATCCTATTTTAATTCTTTTCATTGAGTTTTTTGGCTGGAACGCCACCCCAAGTTTCTCCCGATGGGACATTTTTGTTCACTACAGCTCCAGCTCCAATAATTGCATTGTTACCGATTGATACTCCTGGAAGGACCGTAACATGACAACCTATCCATACGTTATTCCCGATTTTTACATCTCCCCCTTCGTAATCTTGGACGCAATATGGTATATCATTACGCGAAGTCCCATGATTCACAGTAATAATGTAACTATGAGCACCAATCATGGTATTTTCACCAATTGTCAGTCTATAACCTGATGTTCCTAAATAGGAATATGGTCCTATATAAACTCTTTGGTCAATTTCTATTACCCCCTTATTATCGGAGCCCATCCAAATAGTCCCCCCCCTGTCAAAGGCAACAGCTTTTCCTAACTTCAGCCGTTTGTCTAATGAGAACATATCGACTCCTTGAACTCTAATATCTGACTCGATAAATAATCCAGCATTTCGCTGTTGGATTAACCATTTCCACCGACTCCATCCTCGTAATATATCGGTACGAGGAGAATCAAAGCAAGAAATTGGTGTAAACGCCCTATATTTGGCGTAAAGATAATTAAATATATGAAGCATTTATTTATTGTTTAATTTTTTAAATAAATCCAATATCTTGTAAGCAAACCTTGAAATGATATCTTTTTCTGAAGTCATGCATCTGGCAGTATATATAAATGAATTAGAAGTTATTACTTGAATAATAGATATTTTTTCACGTTTTGATATATAATATGCGATTTCAAGCATCGGAATAATTGATATTATGTATCTTTTCCTTCTCAAAGCTTTTATTTTTTTTGAAGAGATTGGGTAATATTTTGGAACTTCTCTTTCAATACATCTACTAAGCGAGTCCCCGTGTGTTTTATTTTTTTTAGATAAATGCGTAACACTTAAAGGATGGTGCCTGTATTTAATAACAGTAATTGGCAGATTATGAAGTCGTTCTCTTGATCCAATTCTTATCCAAAGATCCAAATCCTCAACAGGTCTCAATTGACGGTAGTTTCCATGAATCAATACAGCCGCACGACGCATTGTAACTCCAGGATGAGGGATTGGGTTTTTCCATAAAAACTCGATTAGAATTTCGAAATTGTTTTCTGGGAAATTAATAAGTCCTTTACTAATTCCAGACTCATCAATTAATTCTATTTGACCTCCGACAACTGCAATATCTGAATTTTTTTCTAAAAAATCTATTTGTTGCTCAATTCTCAAAGGTAAGGCAATATCGTCAGCATCAAGACGTACTAGGTATTCATAGTCGGCTTCTGTAACCAATCGAGCTAGACTTGAATCATAAGGAAGAGGTTCATTTGATACGACTCTTCCGCCAATTCGTGAAGGAATCCACTGATGAAGTAGTTCTAACGTTCCATCAGTAGAGCCGTTATCCCATACCAGAACATCAAACTTTTTAAAAGATTGAGCTTCCAAAGAGGCTAGCGTCTCTTTGATATAAGGCATTCCGTTTTTAACTGGAATTATTACGCATACTTTATTTCCAGATTCCGATTTCATTTCTATACTATCTATTTTTTATTTGAATTACACGGTTGCACTTTTCTAGTGTACTTAGTCTGTGTGCAATTGTAATTATGGTAAGGCTTCCTTGTAGTCGGTTGATAGTCTCCATTACTGCAAGTTCAGTTTGTGTATCTAATGCACTTGTTGCTTCATCAAGAATTAGCACTTTTGGCTTTTGATAAAGGGCTCGGGCTAAACCGATTCGCTGGCGTTGCCCCCCCGAAAGACGTATCCCCCGCTCACCCACAATTGTTTGAAATCCTTGAGGCAGTTCCTTCTCTATGAAGTCAAGTATTTGGGCACCCTCGGCAGCTGATTTTAAATCTTTTTCAATAATTTCTTCTGGTGAAATCCCAAATGCAATATTTTCAGCAATCGTCTCATCGATGAGGTATATATCCTGGGGGACATAGCCGATCATTTCACGCCATGCTTGCATGGTTACCGCTGTGAGGGGAATCCCGTCTATTAGAATCGATCCAGCAGACGGTACGTGGAGTCCGAGGAGAATATCAACTAGGGTTGATTTTCCAGAACCTGAAGGGCCAGCAATCCCGATGGATTCGTTTTTAGTAATTCTAAGGTTAAATTCCCTTAGAATCGGTAGTGCTGCACCTGAATAACAAAAAGAGATGTTCTCCAGCATGATTTCTCGTTCAAAAACTATCGCCTGATCTCTCTCGGAAGTTTGTTTTACGGATATTGTTTCCTCCTCGATTTCAAGAATCTCATCCTCAAGCTGGGTTAGGGTATAGTTACTCGCCGCGACCGTCACCAACTGACTATAGAGTAACTGGAGCGTTGGCAGGAGACGATAGGCCGCCAGGGCCATAACAGAGAGATTAGGCAGGATGTCTGAGAAAGGACGGCCCTGAAGAGCCAGGACGATCACAATCGCAACGAGTCCTCCGAATGCAAGCGGCTCAATCATGTACCTAGGCCCGTTGCTGTAGATGGGAATCATACTCTGCGCTCTCCCTATCTCCTCTGAATGAATGAGCGCCTTGTCCATAAAGTGCCTACCTCTTCCATGAACCATGACGGTTTTAATTCCCTGCAAAAACTGGAAGGTATTCTTTACAAATGCAGTATTGTGAAACTGGAGATTATCCCCAATTACCCGTGTCCGAGGACGAAGCCAAAGGAAAACTATCAGATAGAACCCTCCCAACAAGAAGATAGCCCCAATGGCAACCCAAGGCTGAACAAAAAAGACAGTTCCAACCAGGAGCACAACCATCACGATCCGCGTGATAATCTCCCCAATTGGAAGCAACACATTTTGAATAAATGTCATGACATCCCAGAGCTTCTGCTTGAGATCTGCGGCATTTCTATTCAGGAAAAACTCATAGGGTTTGCTTGCGTAGGACTCAAAGAGTCGCCTTCTCAGCCAATGACAGAATCCGTAGGCATATCGAATCCTGATTACCTCACTGGCAATGCTGCCCACACTGGCAATCACCAGCATCAGAATGGAGAAACACCCGGCAACCACTAACAGATGGTTGCTATCCATCGGGGGAAGAACTGAGAGAAGCACCGATCCAATTTTGGAGTTGCGAATACGATCGGGATCCGCCGCCAGCGCAAAGAAGGGAAAAATGGAGGTAACCCCGATGAGTTGCAGCAGTCCGTTAAAAAATATAAGCCCAAGAACAGCAAAGAGCTTGAGACGCCCGTATGGTATCGCAAGCCGATAACAGCGGGTCAGGAGACCAAAGAAGGAAGAGAGCATAAAAAAAGGCGAAAGGCGAAAGGCTAAAGGCTAAAATGGGGATCAGAGAGGTATGAAACCTGCCGTAACGGATGCGAAGCAACGGCCGGGCAAGCAAACTTGAAGAATGGGGGCGTCGAGATATCGAGATTTAGGACTAAAGAGTAATTATCACCATTCAAAGCATTTAGCCACCGCTTAGCTCACAAGTTCGAGCCACTCCGGGTGCTGCTCTGCGTGCTGGGCGATCTCTTCCAGAATGGCCGGCATGAGGGTCTGAGGCTTCCAGCCCCATGCCTCTTCCACTGCAGTGGAATCGAGTACCATCCAAGGGATGTCGAAGGGGCGAGGATTCGTATCTGCAGTCACTTGATGGGGTCCAAGACGCTCACTGCACCAGGCACTGAGCTGAGCGAGTGACATGGCGCTCTCGACTCCACCGCTGACATTCAAGATCGGCTCTACCTTGCGACCGGCATCCTGCATCTGAGCTATCAGCAGAGGCACGATGTCGCGCGGGTGGAGGCAGTCGCGGACCTGATGTCCCCCACCCCCGAAACCGATGTACTTGAGAGGCTTACGACGAGCCCAGGAATGGGTCCAGAAGCTGAAGATGCCCTGATCGGCCTTCCCAAACTGCCCTGCCCCGGCGAGGACGCCACAGCGGTTGATCCTGACAGGGAAGTCGAAGGTCATACCATACTCGAGGGCTAGTAGCTCGGAGCACTTCTTGGATGATCCGTAGAGGGAGATGGGGGGGAGGGTGGAGAAGGATTCCGTCAGTCCTAGGGGACTGAGGGAAGGCGTAAGGCTTAAGGTGGAAGGCGAAAGGTCGTTGAATACTGGACGGAAGGCGTTGTTGTGGACTTCGACGGGTAGCGATGCCAGCGGTGGAATGGAGTAGACTCTGCTGGTGCTCAGGAGGAGGAATCCGGCCTTGTGCTTCCGGCAGTACTCGAGGAGGTGGATGGTGCCACCGAGGTTGTGATCGAGGAGGTCCTTGGCGCTGGTCTTCCCATCAACTCCTGCCAGGACGCTGGGATTTGCCGCGCAGTCGAGCACCCAGTCGGCTGCTGGCAGTGCAGCAAGATCCTCTTCGTTGCGGATGTCCCCTACCCTGACATCAATACCGAGGGCACGTAGTGGCTCGAGGTTGGTCTCGCTCCCCTTGCGGATGAGGCTGTCGATACCGGTGATCTTGAGGCCAGGGATATGCTCAATGAGACCACGCGCGATTATGGATCCCGCGAAGCCGCAAATTCCGGTGATGAGGAGGTGCATAATGAAGTCGAGAGACGAGAGTCGAGCGTCGAGGGCTAGGGAAAGTGAGAAGGAGTCGAGGGACGAGCGTCGATAGTCGAGGGCTATTGGGGAAGAAGAACTGAAGTCGAGGGTCGAGAGTCGAGGGCTTTTTACTGAATCTTTGTTCTTGAAACCCTACCTAGTGTCTTGGAGAGAGCTACCAGTTGCGATGCAAGGATATCAGCTTCGGATGCAATCTCGTCAAACTGCAACTGGGTGATGTAACCTTCATCAATTGCAAGGAAGAGCTGAGAAATAACTTCCATCAGAGACCCATACGCGATCTCAAGGAAGTGAGCAAAGTCGGCATCGGAGTTTCTTCCTGAGCCCTCCGCAATATTTGAAGAAACAGAAATGGAAGCTCTTCTAATCTGCGATGTGAGAGCGTAGGCCTCATGAGCGGGGAATGCTCTGCTTAGTCCGTAGATCTTTTTATTAAGCAGGCGGGCTTGTTGCCAGACTTCAAGCTTCTGAAAGCGGAATTGCTTCATCTCTTTGCGGCTTCTGGCACTCGACTCTCGTCCCTCGTCTCTCGACCAGCAGCGGGCTACGCCCGCTGCTTCCACGCCTCCACGATCTGTCTGATGGTCTCCTCCAAGCTCTGGGTGATGTCCCAGCCGGGGTAGTGAGCCTTCATCTTGCGCAGGTCGCTGTAGTAGCAGATGTGGTCGCCGATACGGTTCTCATCGACGTAGGTGTACTGCTGCTTCTTACCGGTGAACTTTTCGGCGATCGAGAAGGCCTCGAGGATGGAGCAGGAGTTCTCCTTGCCCCCACCGAGGTTGTAGACTTCGGCAACCCGTGGAGTCTGGACAAAGGCGGCCATGAAGCGAGCGACGTCCAGGGAGTGGATGTTGTCGCGGACTTGTTTCCCCTTGTAGCCGAAGACGCGGTATTCCTTCCCCTCGAGATTGCACTTCACGAGGTAGCTGAGGAATCCGTGCAACTCGACACCAGTGTGGTTGGGACCGGTGAGGCAGCCGCCGCGAAGCGCACAGGTGGGCATGCCGAAGTAGCGTCCGTACTCCTGGACCATGACGTCGGCAGCTACCTTGGAGGCACCGAAGAGGGAGTGCTTGCTCTGATCGATGGAGAAATCCTCAGCGATGCCGTGAGCGTAGGCTGGATCGGCGTAGTCCCAGCGGGTCTCAAGCTCGGTGAGCGCAATGGTATTGGGGCGGTCTCCATAGACCTTATTCGTCGACATGTGGACGAAGGGGGCCTCGTGGCAGGCTCGGCGGGCAGCCTCGAGCATGTTAAGGGTGCCGACGGCGTTCGTATCAAAGTCGTCGAAGGGAATGGCCGCGGCACGGTCGTGGCTGGGCGGCCAGACCGATGGCGTTTCCATCGACCCGATCGGCACCGCGCGGCATCCGGTTCCGATGCGCTCATGACGTTGACATTGCCGCCTCCTGCATTTGGAGGATGCGCGGCACATATCGACGGTTCACGATC
>Ga0114964_10003073_pt1 | contig 11406 bp, 6 predicted proteins | sample C_131016_MF_Meta_FD_92638 | JGI IMG/M metagenome (GOLD analysis project Ga0114964, IMG submission 92638) | Freshwater microbial communities from Lake Croche, Canada to study carbon cycling - C_131016_MF_MetaG | ecosystem: Environmental > Aquatic > Freshwater > Lake | place: Lake Croche, Canada... | reverse complement strand
TTCATTTTATGCTTTGTTAAAAAACGGTTTTACACAAGCTGTTGATGGCTCATATCAAGGCACATTTGCTGCTTATGTAAATACAGGCATAGCATTTGTTGCAGGCACAACGGAAAACGATTCCTTAGCAACATTGCTCAGCGGGGCTACGGAAGTAACAAGTGCCCTGCAATACAACGCTTGGACGCAAGACTTGGCTATTTCAAGCAATACAATAGCTTGGACGCGCCAAAACTCTATTAATCTTATCAGGGTATCAAATACTAGTACGCTTAATACCTTGACTGTTACAGGAGTGCAGGATGGTGATATGGTTACGTTGACTACCAACGGAAACGTGGTAACGGTAACAAGTGCGGGAAACATTGGCGTAATTTCAAGTTTCATTTTTACCACAGGCAGCTCGCTTGACCTTTATTGGAATGCAGGTAGTAACAATTGGATAGAACTTAATCGTTCTGTTGCACCGTTGACAACCAATACAACAGTAGTGGTGGCAGCGGCAGGCATTACACTTTCCCTTAATCCTGACACAGACGCAAGGTATCAAATATTTACCGGCACAGGGGTGCTACTAGGCAACAGCGCAATAAGCGCCACATCGGCTCCTGATGGCTTTCAATGGTACATTGATTACCGTTGCACCTTTAGCGGCACATCAACATTCTCTGTGTTTGGCATTACTATGACGGTAGAGCAAACATTGAATGGCAATAGCCTGTTTTTAGCTACCTATGACACCACTTTGGCAGATTACAGGGTAGAGCAAGTATTAAACTTTGAGGGATTGCTTGGCACCAATATTATTACCGATGCCAATATTCTTTCTTTAAGTGGCTCAAAAATTACTGGTAGCATACCAAGTGGCACTGTGCCACAAATAAGCCCAAGTAAAATTATTGTGCCTAGTGCATCATTAATATTGGGCAATGGCAGCAATGTAGGCGCAGCAGTTGCTTTGACAGGAGATGCAAGCATTACCAATGCAGGTGTGATTACTGTGCCACAAAAAACCGTGGCTTTTGCAGACGGTGCTGGATTAGCAGCGGCTACCCCTGAGTTTGTAGGACAAGTGGCGGTACAAACAAATACAGGCGTGGGGTATTATGGCGCAGGCACAAGTCTAGGCGCATGGAACCCATTGCAACAATTTGGAACTATCTCTACTTTTGTGGTGTCTATTTCTTCTTCCCAAGTTTTATCGCTTAACAGTGTGCCACAACAATTAGTGGCGGCACAGGGCGCAGGAATGGCAATAGAAGTAATTTCTGCTATTGTTAGCATAGACTACAACACAACCCCTTATGCTACGCATACCGGATTAAGAATACTGACTAACACTGCAACAATAATGCAAATGTCGGCTACTTTCCTAAACAAAACCGTATCAGCAACAGCTAACCTTATCAAAGAAGCGGCAACAGGAGCTGCCGATACGCAAATAATAGCCAACGAGCCAGTATTGCTAACAGTTGGTGGTGGCGACCCAACAGCGGGTGATAGCAACATTACAGTATATGGTACTTACAGGGTTTGGTCACTATAAATAAAAGTATGCAATGCCAATATCCACAAATGATATTAAGGAAACTGTTGAGAAAATAATTCTCAAAGACCAACAGGGTTATTTAAACTCCGAGCAGTACAACCGTATCATTAACCAAGTCGATAAAAAACTGTTTCAATATTACTACAAGATTTACGAGCAAACACAAAACGTGGTGGATAGCATGAAGCCATTTATCACTCCCGTAAACCTTGCAGTAAATCCCGATGGCACTCTTGTGTTGCCATTGGATTATGTCCACAGGCTAGAGCTAGGGTACATCAAAGCAGTCAACCCCGTATATACCGTTTATAGCTCATTTGCGGCATTGCAATGCGACATACAGCCCCGTGGCAATTATGGCTTAGATAGTTCAAGCATGGTGTTTTATAAAAGCACCGGCAAAGCATGGGTAGCAGTGCCACCGTTGTCCCCTGAGATAACATATGTTCCCATTGATTACATGAACTCCAATGAAGTGTTTTACACACTTAGCTCACCTATCCGCAAGCCAAACCTTGCCAAAAACATAGCTAGGCACGAGGAATTGGACAACACTATAAAAGTGTACCCAATTGATATGAAGCAAGTGGTGCTAAAATATCTCCGTAGGACAACGCAACCATTTTGGAATAGCACTCCTGTGTCAACAGCCAACGGTGATTTTGAGCAATACAATCCCGTGGGCAGTATTGATTTTGAATGGCAGTATGAAAATTTCCAAGATTTAGTAGATTTGGTAATGTTTTATATGGGTATGCAAACAAGAGAAACAGATTTGATTAAGTTTGCCCAAATGGATCAACAAGAACCGTTTATAAACAAGTAACATGACAGTAGGCGAATTTGTTGAACAGGTATTTATTTTGGTTGAGGGTGGTCAATTGACACAGGACACCAATATATTCCGAGAGGATATAAGGAACTATTTGCCTTCACTAGCCAATTACTTCATTACCAAGCAATACTTCATCAACAAGCAAGATGGGGAAAGCATAGTGCCTTCTGATTTTATTGCTACCTACGAAGATGTGGAAGTGCTGTACGATGACCGCAGGGGCAAAAGTTATATTGAGCTACCTGTGCCATTGGTTACATTGCCAAAAGATATGGGTTTGCAAATGGTGTCCCCAATGAAAGGCACTTATACTTTTGCCAGGCTACCAATACAAGCGGAGCAACACATGGCAACGGTGTATCAAAATGTGCCCGACACTGTTTGGTATATGCTTGAGGGAGCCAAAGTATTTTTGATTAACATACCCAAAGAAGTGGAAACATTGCTTGTTAGGACAGTGGTTAACATACACACCCTTTCGGACAATGATTATTTTCCTATCCCTAGTGGCGATGTTGTGGCTGCATTGGACAAATGTGTTGAATTTTTCTTGAAGCAAAAGGGGATTATGCCTGACCAAGGCAACGATAACAGGGAGGCTATACGATGATAACATTGACAGAAATAGCACAAGATTGCTGCATGGAAGCCGGTGACGACAGTTACAAGCTGCAATACAGGATGACCAAGTTTTGCATAAGGGCATTTGCGGAGCTAAACACCTATGTCAACCCAACCAATGTATCTCATTTGATGCCGGTTCACCCCAATAGGACGGTGGATTTGCGCAATGACTGTTTGAAAGTATGGAAAGTGGGCATCCTTGTTGATGGCAGGATAATCACCATGGGCATTGATAACACCCTATCCGATATTGTTGTTGACCCGTGCCCTTGTGAAACCATTGATGAAGCCAATGCACGCATTGAGGAGCTTGCATTAGGCACAGAATTGGGCACTGTGCCCTTTGGCAACGTGTGGGCAGGTAACGTACCCATCGGCACATTTTTTGGCATAGGAGCAGGTTTTAATGGCTTGGGCTATTACAAAGAGGATTATGCTAACAAAAGGATTATCCTTGAGCCACATTTTGACAGTATTAAGTACCCTGAGATAGTGATACAGCAAAAAGTAAGTGGCTTGGGTAGCTCCATGAATGAGGTAAGGGATGAGCTAAGGCAGCCAATTATTGATTTTGCTTTGTCTAAGCACTTTATGAGCACCAGCCCACCATTGTCGGATAGGTATTGGAGGAACTGGATGGATTCAAGAAACCTTGTGAAGAAATTGATATATACCCATTCTTTGCAACAATTGCACGAGGACAATTTGAAGAACGATGTGAACGCTCCTAAGCGATGAACAACAAAAAAAGCAGTACCAATAAGATGAAAGGGTCTTTAGACCAAGACACCGACATTCTGAGCGTGAATGACGAGAATTACATTTATGCTCTTAACATTACACCAACGCAAGCCACTGGCACTTACGACAAAATAACAAATATTAGTGGAAACACCATAGTGCCTTTTGCGTTACCTTTTGGCAACAACAAGGTCATTGGGCAAGTGGTGGACAAGAAAATGAACACCATTATCTACATGGTGTGGAATAGCCAAAACAACCATAGCATATTAAGGTACTATTCGGATACCAACAGTATTCAGTTTGTGGCTCAATATGATTTCAAGTGGGAAGATAAGCCCATTACCAACATTAACCTAGTTGCAGGTCATTTGCTTTATTGGACTGATTTTGTGCCAAGAAAGATTGATGTTGATTTGGCAAACAATACGGGCAAAAAGTTCAAATGGAACTTGGTTGTTACTGATAAATTCTTTGCCTTAAATGCTTTCAATGGCACCGGTCAATCACAGAGCCACATTTTTAATGCTGGCACAACCATAGATGATGTATTTGCTTATTTAAATGCAAACAATACGTTTTCAAACTTTTTTCGCTCCTTGTTCACATACCAATTGTGCAATGGGGCATTGGAGATTGAGCAACTTACTCCACAAAACGGTGGCAATTTAACCACATTGGGTGGAGCGATATTTATTTCGCAAAACTTTTACCCCGTTATTACCGATAATTTAATTGATGCTGGAAAGGCTACTCAAAATATTCCACCTAGGGTTACATTAAAGTATGACCCATTAGCTGTATCAAACAATTTGAAAGACAAATTACCTTGGCAATTTAGAACAAGGTATGTGTATGACAATTATGAAAGGTCGGTACTAAGCCCATATTCAGATATTGCGGTAGATTCATGCGGAAGGGATTACAATTATATAATTATTGATTACACCGCAAACATACTTAACAATCCCGATACCATAGGGTTAATAAAACAAGTAGAAATATATGCCCGTGAGGGAAATGAAGCAATTGCCGGCAGCACCATAGGGAAAGATAAGTTGATAAAAATTATTGACCAAAACGAACTATGGTTACAATCCCAAACCATTGGGCTAAACACTTTTAATTTTTACAATGATGGCGTTTACTCTGTGTTGGACGATGCTAAAAGTTTTCAGCAATACGATTCTATTCCAATACGCCCAACGGATGAACAATATTCCATATCTCAAACATTTGCTTCCAACAGGCTTATGTATGGCAATTTTGTGGAGAATTACGAACAACCATGCGACAATTCCACGGTAACAGCAGAGTTTGTGCCATTGGAGTACAGGGTGTTCAGGCTTGACCTTGTTGTAAGAGTTGGTTGTTCAAGTCAATTTTTTGCCGGAGGATATTCAACAGGAACAGGAAGAATAGGGGCTATAATAAATCTTGGTCCAACATCTCTTGACCCACCCGTGCCTTCTATAAGCATGTTTGGTGGATGTTCAAATAAAAATATAGGAGCACCCGACCAAACAGACATAATGGGCACCGCTGCCGACCAATGGCTTCCTGAAAACGGATGGCCAATATACATAGCCAATACGGATTATTTTGCCATATCATCTCAATTGCAAAATACAGGTCTTGCGTATAATACCGACGGTTCAATAAAAGCAGAAAACGATACTCAAAAAGATTCAATTAAAAATTGGTATGATACCTATAATAGCCAAACTCAAACAGGGGACATGCTATCAAAAGCGTCTCTTATTGGGATACCTATTGGTAGGCATGTAATAAGGTTCGCTTCCCACCTATGTTCGTTTGAAGATAAAATGCAACGTGGACCAATGTACGACCTTAACAATGGTCGCTCATATCAGCAGACATCTACCTATATGTGGGGATTTTTCAATCCTGATAGTCCGAGTTACGACCAAATAGGCGACTATGAGATTGAGGTGTTTATTGATGCACAGGGTAATTACGAGATAAGCGCGCCTGGATATGGTGTTACCCGAACAGGGGTAGCATCGGCTGATGGAGAGATATTTTTAGGTGAGGCTATTGTACGCGATTTAACTAATCCTCAATTTAATTATCAATACGAAAGAGGAAAGGCTCCAAAAAATCAATTTAATACAATTAATGGATATTTGTATGATGGCAATTTTTTAAACCCAACCAACAATGGCCTTCCATCAGATATTAAAAAAGGAAGGGCAATAGAAGCGCAAATAGTTCAATTGTTAAATGCTGATTCGGCCTATCTATTGCAAAATCAAACTGCATATGATTATACAGATGTAGATTATGGATGCACAACTGACCATAATGGTTTTTTCTATTTTAGAAACTTCTATGAAAGTGTAGCAATAAGAGCTATTGGTGCCAATGGAAATTTTATAAAAACAGTTCTTGACAATTTTTTGATAGGTAATCTTAATAATTTAATTGCCGGAACTACTTATAACAACACAGTAAAAGTAGGGCCAGCCGATAATTATTGGGGAGTAAAAAACAAAACCACTCCAAGCAGCAATGATAGATTTGGCATTTGCAATACTATTGTATTGTACAACACCAATGTTGCATGGCATCAAAATTACCGTACAAGAATTAGTGGACAAGTCCAGAATACCGATGGCTCAGTAGTGCCAGGGGTGATTTGTTTGTATCAACGAACAGGATTTGGGGATACTACTGATGGCAATGGGGATTTTAATATTGTGTGTTATGCGCGAGCATTTAAAGGCACTTTAATTGGGTTACTATGGAATACCAATCAATTTATAGGATGGCAACAACAAAAACCAATTCAACAATACACATCAACAGAACCAGTAGGAAACGTTATTGATAATTTAATTTTAAATAGCGGCATTACGTGTTTAACATTAGGAGCAACAAATTACGCACTGGAGCTATTGCTTGAGATAAATTATTTTGTCACTCAGTACACAGATTTATTGCCATACAAACCGGCTTTTTTAAATCCAGTAGTTGCATCTAATGTGCCTGCCCATTTGGATAAGTACCTTAAAATGGGTGGCGTTTATGGGTTAGCAATGATGCCTATTGACAGAATTAATCGTCGGTGTGCTATTGTGGTAAAACCTCAATTAAAACTTCCATTTTGGACTGAGAACGTACAAAAATATTATCCATACCTTGCTTCACAGCAAGCAATAGGTGCAGTTAAATTTACCCTAAACCTTGTTGACAAACCAGAAATATGGGAAACGGAAAGATATTTTTTAAGGACCACTAACCAACGTCAACAAAACTTTTTGCAATTTCCTGCATTTGATATTAAATATGTCATAAGTTACGATACTACGGCAGCATCAACTACCAACCCTGCCGAAACCGTAATACAGGAAACAACTTACGAAACAAGGCAAGCAAATAGGATATGGATAGGCATACCAAAATCCATATTGGCATACAATAGATTTAAAACCGGCTCAAATAAATCATGGACATTTAGCGAAGGAGACAGGTTGATATTTAAAAACAATTTTGATGGTGCTTATTTTGCCGAATACATAAACGTATCTGTATTAGGAACATCGCCTGACCTTAATTATTTTATTATTGAAAGCCAAGATAGGTTTCCTCAATTAGAAAAAGGTGCAGTGTTTGAAATATATTCGCCAAATTTTAACGATATTCAAACGGAGCTATATTATGAGTTTCCAGTAGTTGTTCCTGTGCTTGACGCAGGCACTCCAAACAGAAGATTTGCCACAACAACGGTTGATTTAAACACGGGCGATACTTACCGAAGGGGCCGCATTGTTCCAATATTTGAAGGCGTAAATACTTCTTTAATAGAAGATGTGGCAGTAAGTGATTTTTACCCATCAACAGTGCAAGACATTGGAAGGTTTAATATTGACGACAATACTTTTGGTCAATTATTTAGAACCAATACGGTACGTTATTCCGAAAAATTCATAAACAACACTAAACTAAATGGGTTAAGTGATTTTCAGGGATTGAGCGAAATTACTACCCCAATGGATTTTGGAGCACTAAACAAATTGATATTAACTTCGGATGCTCCAAGCGACCCAGGCGGTATGTCTAATAGGCAGGTAATGCTTGCTATCCACGTCAACAAAGCAGCATCCATATACATAGGGGAAGTTGTATTCAGTGATACGGCTGGTAGCGCTACGGTGTCCACATCAGACAAAGTGCTTGGCTCAATTAGGATGCTCAAGGGCGACTATGGCACTGTTAATCCTGAGAGTGTGGTGGCTTATGATGGGCTTGTGTTTTGGTGGGATGCCATCAGGGGCAAAACGGTCCAATATGCTCAGGATGGGCTAACAGCGGTACAGGACTATAAAATGATTAGTGCCGGTGAAAGGTGGAAAAGCCAATATGGTGGACAACGTGCTTTTGGTATGATAGACCCATATAATTACACATACTACCTAACATTGGGCGACAGACAAAAGGAAACGGTAGGATTTAACTATGCAAAGAACGGATGGCAAAGCTATTATTCGTTCACTCCTGAAAATTATTCGTATATTGGCACTACATTGGTATCGTTCCGAAGTGGGGAGCTATGGCTGCATAACAGCAATGTGTTCAACAATTTCTACGGCACACAATATAGCAGTCAGGTAAGAGTGGTGAGCAACTTAGCAGAATTGACATTAAAATTGTTCTTTAACTTTAGAGAAGTGGCTAGTGGCAAGTGGTGGATGCCTGAGATAACAACGGTGCCCAACGCAAGTTACCCAACGGGAATGTTGTCAAGGCTAAAACCTGATAACATGAGCTTGAAGGAAGGTGATATATGGGGTTCGTTTTTGAAAGACATTAACGACCCTGCTTTCACGGGTCAGCCACCAATCAACGCTTTGCTAAAAGGAAGGAATTTGAGAGGAGAATGTCTTGTAATGACATTGCAAAACGATAGCACAGCACTAGCATGGATAAGGAGCATACAGGTATTTGTTAGCCCAAGTGAAAATACGATATAATGGCAGATGATTTAAGCACAGGCATAGGAGCGGCCACACAGATTGGTTCAGCCATCCCTTTTATTGGGGGCGCAATAGGCGCAGCGGGAAACATTTTCCAGCTAGTCAATGCTGCTAGCCAAAACAAAAAAGCCGACCAATTACAATCCCAATACCAAAGGCCCACAAGGACTATAAGCCCTGCCATGCAACAGGCTATGTCTATTTATCAAAACCTTGCAGGGCAAAGGATGATGCCAGGGCAGCAAAACACCCAAAACCAAATAGGGGCTAACACGGCTCAGGGCATCAGGGCTATCAGCCAAACAGCGGATAGCCCAGCGGCACAGTTGGCAGCAATAAGCGGGTTGGTGGGCAAACAGAATGATAGCTACAACAACCTTGGCGCACAGGCAGCCCAATGGCAAAACCAAAACCAACAAAATTTGGCAGGGTTTAATGCAGGAGCCATGAATACTGAGCAACAGAACAATTGGCAATACAACCAATATGCGCCTTATGCAGCGGCAGGAGCCGCAGCCAGTTCGCTCAGGGGAGCTGCTATGCAAAACCAAAACAATGCGGTGCAAGGGTTGAGCAATGTGTTTATCAATTCGCTCAAAGGCTACCAAGGGCTAGGCACTAAAAATACTAATCCAGGGAAACTTGATACTTCCATGGTAACATGGGGGCAACAGCCAACAGGCTCACAATCTACAAGCATGCTATTGCCGGCACAACCTTTAACAAGTAGGCCAGCCAATAACATACCAAATGATATACAAGGCTATTACCCAACAGACCAATTGGCTCCAAATACCCCTGATTACTTTACTAACTTGCAAGACCAATCTATTGGGCTATGATACAAGGCAATCCAAGCATAGACCCTAATTTCATTGATGCCGCAGGCACTATTGGCCAAGGGGAGGCACAGATATTGCCTAACGTATATGATTTGGGCAAAGACGTAGCTTCATTAGTACCTAAGCCTGTTAAACCTGTAACCATTAACCCAACATTGCCCAAGACAGGCGGTTGGAGCGTTGACCAACCAGAATTGGGCACACACTATAACAACCTAGCATCATTTGCTGCCAAAAATGCGGCAGGTCCAAATAAAATTGATGTTACCAATGCGGCTCAATCACCAGAAGGATGGAGATTGTATAACCAAGGCACAAATGAATATTTGCAAAATGTGCAAAAATCCACTCAGGATGAAGCGTTGTATAATGCAGCCATTAAGCAAGCTTCTGATTTAAAAAGCCAAGAGAAAATAGAAAACTATGATGACTATTTGAAAAGCCTAAGTGATTGGAAAGCTCAGGGTTTGGCAAGGAAAGATATTCCTATGCCTAAAACAAAGACACCCGAATTTAACGAGGGAAAATACATTAAAGAATATGTGCCTCAAATAAAAGCAGGCGATGTGTCTGAAACAAAATCAACCCATAATAAGAAAACTAATCGAATAGAAAACTTAACAACAACTAGCTATTCATTGCCAAACCAACTACAACACGCACATGATTATTTGCTAACACCAGAAGTAGCGGCATATAATCAAAAGCAATTTGATGCGTTATCGCCCGACCAACAAGATTTGTATAAAGGAATTGCTGACCAAGCAAACCAAAAAGCAGATGAGAAAATTTGGGCAGAAAACCCACAATACCAAGGCAAAGCATTGTCCGATTATAATCCCATAGAAGCATTTGTAGCAGATAAGAAATTGCAGCCACATTTTACTACTAAATCCCAATGGGGTAGCAATAGCATCCCGCAACAAACAGGCGCAGGGGCAGGAGCAAACAAAACAACCGTAGTAACTCCTTCTCAAGGTGGCCAATTTATATATGCCAACATTGGAGGGAAACCTATTTCTACTGACCAAACTACTGTTTACGATGTGGGCAAAGTAGGTGGTAACAAAAGTGTTCAGTTTACCCCTACTATGGTTTTTGATTCCCAAACGGGTGTAAAAAATAATAAGCCTGCATTTCCTATTAAAGGAACAATAAACAGGCTAATAGGCATCCCTAATAAAATTGGTTGGGATGGCCAACCAGAAAAAGGATGGGATGGCAAAACAAAAGATTGGTTTGCTGAAATATCTGTGCCATTAAACGCAAATGATGTAAAAAAAGAACAACAAAGTGTATTTGCGGAAAACGCAAAACTAGATAACAGCGACCCTAACAAAGAAAAATGGGACAGCCCAAGTGATGTTCCAGAAGAAAGGTTGCAATCACAAAATAAGCTTGTTGTTGTTCCTGCTTCTGACATAAAACAAACGCTAACAAATTCTAAAATTGAGCTGCAAGGATGGGATCAAAATGCGCCATCAACTAAGCCAACATCAGCCACTCAAAAAGCAGGAGCGCCAATAAAAGTAACAAGCAGGGAACAATACGACAAAATACCAAAAGGAACGCCAATTATTGATGCACAAGGAAATGTAGGAGTTAAGCCATGAGTGAAGAACAAGGATTTGTAATACCGCAAGAGGCAAGGACATCTGTAAAAAAAGATGAGGGATTTACTTTGCCCACAGAAGCAATGACCCAACCTGTTAACTTAAAAAAAAAGCCTTCTACGCAAGATGGCTCAACTGGCTCACAAGCTGGCACATCAGAAGCCCCTTCTACCGAGAATAAAGGGCTTGAAATTATGGGTGCTAC
>Ga0114964_10003072_pt1 | contig 11407 bp, 9 predicted proteins | sample C_131016_MF_Meta_FD_92638 | JGI IMG/M metagenome (GOLD analysis project Ga0114964, IMG submission 92638) | Freshwater microbial communities from Lake Croche, Canada to study carbon cycling - C_131016_MF_MetaG | ecosystem: Environmental > Aquatic > Freshwater > Lake | place: Lake Croche, Canada... | reverse complement strand
GACTTAGGCTTGTATCAACAGTTTGATTTACACCCAGAAAAAGAAATGTATGGAAGAACAGGTACATCTGGGTTAAGATTTTTCTATTGGACACAAAGTTTTGGTAGAATTACTGGAGAAAGTGTTTGGCATGAGAATGATCATTTCACTTTTTTATTTGAAAATTTATTATGGGGTTTTTTACCCTGGACAGTTTATTTTATTGTTGGACTATGTACAGATATTTACAAATTATTTAAGAATAAATTGCGTATAAATACCCATGCAGAGTGGATAACTACTCCTGGATTTCTCATTACTTATTGTGCTTTAGGCATTAGTCATTACCAACTACCACATTATATATACATTGTATTACCCTTTATAGCTATCATATCTGCAAAATGTATTTATAATACTCTACTATACAATGAAGGGTCTATCTTTAAAAACATTTTGAATTATTTTAATATTTTTATTTGCTCTATAGTTTTAATACTTTTAATTATACTACTCATAATACCCTTTCCTTCAAATATATACTTGACTATTTCCTTATTTATAATTTCAGTAATTATTGTTTCATATTTCATTTATAGTAAAAAAATAGCAGTTCCAAGAATATTGCAATTTTTTTTATGTACAATTTTAATAACAAACTTTTTTTTAAGTATATTTTTCTATCCTAAGTTATTAGAATATCAGTTAGGAAATAAAGTAAGCTTATTTATTAAGGAAAATAAATTAAGTAAAAATTCATTTTATCTTTATCATGTATACAACGAAAGGAGCTTAGATTTTTATAGTAATTTTAATTTCCAAAATATTGATAACCTTTCCAAATTGAAGTCCGCTGAATATGTTTTAATTGATAATAAAACTTTCAATATTGGTACGTTAAAAGACTTTAATATAGTACAGCTAATTTCAGCGTTTCATGTGAGTACTTTAAATGTAAATTTTTTAGATCCTAAGACCAGAGATAGTGCCTTAAACTATTTTTACATTTTAAAAAAGAAATAGTTATGAATTTTCAGCTTTAAATTTATTAATAATATTATTTTTTAATATTAATCCGAAAATCAAACCTATTGAAGAACCTAATAAAATCCCTCTTACTACATCAAATGGGTAATGCACCCCATTATAAATTCTAGAATAAGAAACCAGGATAGCTGCTGCAATAAATCCAATTTTAAACCAATTGTATTTGCTTGGAAACAATATCAATATAAATATTGCTAAAGCAAAGAAGTTAGAGGCATGTGATGAAACATACCCATACAATCCACCTGGACCAGCTTTACTAAGATGTATCATTGATTTTAAATATATTTCATGAGACGGTCTTAATGTTTTCATTAAATATTTAAAAAATGTAGATACTTTATCGCTTATAATTATCATTAAAATAGCAGACAATATAAAAATCCAACTTTTCTTATCATACACTTTATAGATTATAAATATGATAAAAAGGTACACCGGTATCCATAACTCTGTGCTACTTAACAGGTACATTATTTCATCCAAGAATGAATTTCGATGACTATTGATATAAAATAATAATTTTAAATTTATTGTATTCATATTCCTATTAATGCATTTTTAGTTTTATATTTTGAAAATATAACTTTATTATTTTTTAAATAAGACGATATTATTATCAATTTATTAATATAATCATCAAGGTGTAAAAAAAAGCCCCATAATGATTTGTCATTATGGGGCTTACAAATTAAAATTTGACTAGTTAAATAAATATTTTATACCAATTTGCATTTGCCATCTAGATCCAATACTTGTAGAGTTTTGGAAGGGTTGGGTGAAAGGAGTAGTTCCAGTTTGGAAAGGGAAAGAGAAAGCTGGTGTTTTACCGTCAGCACCTAAACCTTCATACTTCAAGAAATTGGTAACGGTAGTAGCCTTAATTAAACCCCAATCTCTATTGATATAATTACCCACATTTATGATATCATAGCTTAATTTAAAAGTATGAAATTCTTTTGCAATTTTAATTCTTAGATCTTGAGTGATATTAATATCCATTCTACCATAATAGGGGTTAATAGAAGCATTTCTTCCTGCATATCCACCTTTATGTGTATTTAGATAGGTTGAGTTATTCATAAATGCATCTAATTGTGACCAAATTTGAGCAGCTGTACGTGTATCTATAACACCAGCAGTTCCTGTTCCTAATCCACCAGATCCAACTTTTACTAAGTTAATTTCAGAAGATGTTTTCGGAATATAAATTAAATCATTTCCAGTGTTTCCGTCTCCATTTAAATCTCCATTATACACATAAGAGGCAGCACCTGCATTGGACAATTCATAAATAGCACCAATGGATGTTGCCAAATATTTGCCTTCTTGAAATTTATAAGAAAAGTTTGCAATCACTCTATTTGGTTGAATGAAAGATGCATAACCTAAATTTGCTGCGTTTGGATCTTGATTAGATACGGTAGCCGCACTCCATAATGAAGAGGCAGTAGATCCGCCTTCTGCAGTATTTTTTGCTACAGAGTAAGTATATGCTATACCATAAGATAAGTTTTCAATATTTCTTTGAGTTCTAACAGTAAAAGTTGAAACATAGCCTTGATTGGTATTACTCATTAAAATTGCATTACCAATGTTTGGATTTGCTAATGTAGCAGTTGGGGTTCCTGCATAATATTTATTACTATTGGTAATAGTAACATAGCGCATTCTATTATCTGCACCGGCTAATTGAAAACCATTGCTTTCATTTAAGTTCACATTTGAGTAATATACTGCATTAAGATCTTGAGTATAATTATATTCAGCTCCTATCACCCATCCGCCTTCTAGTTTTTTATCAATGGCCAAAGAAGATTTCCAAGCTGTTGGATATTTGAAATCACTAGCTACTAAAGCAGTACTGTAGGATGTATTGGCTGCACCAGCTGTTGGTCTATAAGCATTTGGATCAGTTTTAAATACATTGTTGGCTACTGTGAAAGATCCAAATTGTATACCATTATTGGAAGCTTGGTTAGAAATCCATACAAATGGAGGAGGGCCGGCAAATATACCTGTACCACCTCTAATTTGCAATGTTTTATCTCCTTTTGGATTCCAATTGAATCCTAATCTTGGCGAAACCAATACATTGTTTGTTGGCGCTTTGCCAATATTGTATTGTACACCATTTGCAAATTTTAATGCATCAAAATATGGGTTATCTGTCATTGATTGTTTATAGATGGTTTCATCTAATCTCAATCCATAAGTCAAAGTAAAATCAGGAGTTACTCTCCATTTGTCTTGAATAAATTGAGACAATTCTGTAGACCCTGCATAGGCCCATGGAAAATCACCACCAGGCAATGCTGAATATTGTAAATAATAAGACTTTGAATTTGCAGTACCACTATTAACTGAATTATAGAAATCAGTTAAACTATTAAATTGATAACCTCCTTGATAACCCGGAGCAAATGCATTTTGATATTTTTTAATAGAATTTTGTGTACCCAAAGTTATTTCATGATTCCCTTTGTAATAAGTTAAGATGTCATTGAATTGGAATACATCTGTGTTTAATTTGTTATTATAAGTATACGGTTCATAACCAAATGTTGTATAAATATTACCAAGGTTTAATATATCAACAAGAGGGAATGTTTCACTTGAAGAATGAGGACTTCTGTAATCTCTTAAAGCGGTAAAACCCACTTGTAATTTATTAGACAATCTATTATTAAATCGGGTATTTAATTCAGCAATTAAAATATTAAAGTCATTATTAATTACATATCCACTGCCATAAAATGGCATAGAAAATGTTCCAGGTTGTCCACCAGATACTTGTCCTGTACCTGGTCTAGACCCTGATGCAAATTGATCCGCATTAGATTTTAAGTAATTATACTTTATAGTTAAAGTATTCTTACTATTAATGTTCCAATCTAATTTGAATGTCATTTTATCAGAGTTGGTTTTAAAATTATATCCTTGGAAAGCCCCTGGATCATAGTTAAACTTGGTTTTCAAGAAATTTGATAAGGCATTTAAAGTATCTGCATTAGCTTGAGAATAAACTCCACCTGGGGCATTGTTCGCATCAGAAGCCAATTGTGTTGTAGCAGGAGCGTCTTGTCTCACTTGTTCAACACTTGCAAAAAAGAACAATTTATTTTTGATGATGGGTCCACCTAAACTTGCGCCTTTAATTGAATATGTAAAAGGAGTTTTAGCTAAAGTTGTACCACCAACGCTATAACCTTGATTGTCTTGATTCTTATTGTATTGATATACTGAACCTTTAAATTGATTGGTACCACTTTTTGTGATTGTATTAATTCCAGCACCAGCAAATCCGCCTAATTTGACATCATAAGGTGATACGTTTACTTGAATTTGTTCAATGGCTTCTAAGGAAACTGGTTGAGAACTTGTTTGACCACCTAAAAGTGAAGATAATCCAAATGAGTTATTAAAATTAGCTCCATCAATAGTCATATTGTTATACTGGTTACTTCTACCTCCAATATTCATACCATTAGCAGTAGGCTCTAATTTTACAAAATCTTGAATAGAACGACTAATTGTTGGTAAACGATCAAGCTGTGTTCTAGTAATTAATTCTTGTGAACCATTTCTGTTACTATTAAAGTTTTTATCGTTAGTAGATTTTACAATTACTTCATTTAAAGTTTTAACATCTTCAGCTAATATAAAATTTTGTTTAAAGGACTGTCCAACAGTCAAATAAACATCTTCTTGTTTTTCTGATTTGAAACCTATAAAAGAAACTGTAATGATATAAGGGCCACCAATTTTGATGTTTGGAAAATTATAACCACCATCCTGACGAGTAGTTGTTTTATACAAAGTACCAGTAGGTGTGTGTAAAGCTGTCACGGCAGCGCCAGCTAAATTTTGTTTTAAATTGCTTATTGTTCCTTGAATTTCAGATGTCGTTTCTTGTGCACTTACTTTTAAAAAGGATAATAAAGTAACTATGATTACAAAAAAACATTGTCGTAAATTAATTTTCATATGTTTTATTTTTTTTGAACTGTAAAATTATATCATAATACAGTTATTGTTAAATTATAAGATTATGTTAATGTTATGAAAATTAAAATACTCGGTGGTATTAAATTTCTTAACATCAAATTAATATTGCAGTATTTTGTATTATGATATTTTTGTAACTAAATCTGGTAAACATCAGAAAATGTGGCAAATATCTAAAAAAAAATGTAGAAATCTCGAGAATAAATTTAGTTTACTGAATGTATCATATTTCGATATTCTCTTTTATTACATCAAAGACTATAAGAGAAAGTTTAATGATAACTCTAAGAAATCTAAAGGAATTATTAATTATTTAATATCAAAAGGAGAAGTTGAAAATTGCTTTAAGAATGCCGTTGATACTATATATTTCAACAGTATTAAAAAGAGTACGTATACAAAAAATGAAATAATTTATAATTTATTGTTAGACTATCAAATTGCTCATTATAGCAATGGAAATACAATGCTTATTGACTTTATTAAAAAAATGAAGAATGAATATGAGTATAACGAAGAAACAGATTTAATCTTTTTTTATTTTTTTTATGACTTGTATATAAAATATTACGAAATATTATATATCAAATTTATTGAACCAGTAATTCAAATAGATATCAAAAAGGTTGACAATTATTCTTTATTGTCATTCTTGCATATTGAAGAAAATATTTTTAATTTATCTTCAAATTAATTCTAAAAAACTTAGGTAACGAATACATTTTATAATTAATTAATATTAAAATAAAGCTTTTGGTAAAAAGTTCTGCTACTTTACTATTATAAAATTATTATATTATGAAAGTTTTTAATGATTTAAAACTAGATACAAAATACCTTATAAATGAATATGATGGAGATACGGTATTAATGGTTGAGCCAATAATGAAAACTGATTTGTGTATGTTATTGTTTTTACATGAAGATGTTGAAACTTTTGTATGGAAAAAACTAAACGATGATATTTTTGATATTGTTGAGGAATTAAGTGTTGAAAAATCAAAGGAATACGACGCACTATTTGAAGATGATTATGAAATTGAACCATAATAAAGTGCTAAACAATTAGGTAATGTAAACCTGCGTTTATTTGGTTTTATAACAAGCAATAGAGACTTTTTTGATAAAAACCCAAATATTATCAAATGATTAATTTATTTAATTTGGTTTAATAAGGAAGGCAAATAATTACTTTTATAGTATATTATACCAAGGTGTCAAAATTTGCAAGTTTTAAAAATAAGGACGAAAAATTTTCAATTCAGTCCGCAGTCTTACCCCTCTTAAATGAGGGCGAAATACTAGTAAAAAATTTATGTACTAGTATTTGTCGAAGTGATATACACACTTTTCAAGGAAAAAGAATTGAAAAATCACCCACCATTTTGGGTCATGAAATTGTAGGGTTAATTCAAGAACTTGGCCCCAATGCTCCAATAAAAGATTTAAAAGGAACTCCTTTAAAGATAGGGGATAAAATAACTTGGGCTATTTATGCAAGTTCCCCCGATGACCTACTTTCAAAGGCAGCTATGCCTCAGAAAGCCAAAGATTTATTCAAATATGGCCATGAGCTGATAACGGAGACAAGTCATTTTCATGGTGGATTAAGTGAACATACTATTCTAAGAAAAAATACACCCATCGTTGTTCTTACGCCAGCGCTACCTGATGAAATTGCATCCTTAATTAATTGTAGCGTTTCAACAGTAGCTGGTGCAATAAGATTAGCAGGTGCATTGAATAATAAAAGTGTTGCTGTATATGGTACAGGTATGTTAGGGATTATTGCTTGCGCAATGGCTTCCAAAATGGGTGCAAGTGATGTAATTGCCATTGATGAAAATACTACAAGATTAATCACTTCCAAAAAATTTGGTGCAACTGAAACCTATTTACCTAATGAGACACTAAAAAATAAAGTTGATATAGTATTAGAATTTAGTGGAGCTGTTTTGGCAATGCAAAATTCAATTAATTATTTAAAAATTGGGGGTGTCGCCATTTGGATAGGGGCTGTATTTCCTCAACCGGCAGTTCAATTAAATGCTGAATATATCATAAGAAATATACTTAGTATTAAAGGTTTGCATAATTACAATAATGAAGACTTTATCAATGCGGTCAATTTTATTGAAGCAAATTATTCCTTTTTTGATTTTCAATCTTTAATAAAAAAAGGCTTTGATTTAGATGAAGTACAAGCTGCTTTTGAATATGCGTCAGATCAAAACCCTTTTAGAGTAACAATTGACCTCTCCTAAATGCAACTTTTCAAAAAAAATACAGATCTACCATTTATAATAAAGGCTAGTTGTGCTGTTTTTATTACCTATTTGAGTATGTATGCTTTTAGAAAGCCTTTTACTGCGGCTCAATTTAATCACATCACTTTATGGGGAGTCAATTATAAAATTTTACTCATTATTACACAGTTGATAGGGTATACTATTTCAAAATATTTTGGTATAAAAATTATCTCTGAACTTGCTCCAAGTAAAAGAACCATCACCTTAATTATTTTAATGGCAGTAGCTTGGCTTGCCTTACTATTTTTTGGACTTGTACCTGCACCATATAATTTACCCTTTATGTTATTGAATGGGCTACCCTTGGGGATGATTTGGGGCGTTGTATTTAGTTATATAGAAGGACGTAGACATACTGAATTATTAGGTGTGGCAATGGCATCAAGCTTCATCATTTCATCTGGCATTGTGAAAGCGGCGGGTAGTTATTTGTTGATTAATTTACACCTATCTGAAATGTGGATGCCATTTTTTACTGGACTCCTATTTTTACCAGTTTTGTTTTTGGGCGTTTACTTACTTCATTCGCTTAGTGCTCCTAATGAAGATGATATCAACGCAAGAACTGAGCGGGTTCCTATGAATGCTCAAGAAAGAAAATCTTTTTACAAACAGTTTGCACCAGGCATTTTATTTTCTGTTTTCATTTATGTATGCCTAACTATTTTTAGAGACCTTAGAGATAATTTTGCAGTTGAATTTTGGAATAGTATTGGTTTAAAAAATATTCCAACCATGTTAGTGGTTTCAGAATTACCTATTGCCTTTTTAGTTATCATCATCATTGGATCCATGGTTTTTATAAAGAATAATAAAAATGCATTTTTTATAAATTTTTTAATTGTATTAATAGGCGGAATCTTATTGTTGTTATCAACAATTTTATTCTATAATAATGTTATTAGTCCAACCTTATGGATGATTATTGTTGGATTTTCAATGTACCTGCCTTATATCGCTTTTCATGCTTTGTTTTTTGAAAGGTGGATTGCCTATTTTAAAATAAAAAGTAATATTGGTTTTTTGATGTATGTAGCTGATGCCGCTGGTTATTTAGGCAGTACCTTAGTGTTATTGTTTAAAAATTTCAATAATACCCAATATAGCTGGGTAACTTTTTTTACATTTAGTGCTATCATTACGTCCATAATTATAATTATAATGTCAATTGCCAATTATATATATTTCAAAAAATTAGATAAATTACAAATAGTATGAGTCATCCAACAGCCATCGTAGTAGGTGCAGGTATTTTAGGGTTAGCCACTGCAAGAGCCTTAGCTCAAAAAGGCTATTCAGTAACAGTTATTGAAAAAAGTCAGTTTTCGCTAGGTGCAAGTGTTCGTAATTTTGGTATGCTTTGGCCTGTAGGACAACCTGATGGTAAATTATATGATAGAGCAGTAAGAACTAAAGAAATTTGGTTAGACTACCTTGAAGCTTCTAATATATCGTATAATGCTTGTGGAAGTTTGCATTTGGCTTATTCTAAAGAGGAGATGGATGTAGTGGAAGAAATTGGCAATTTTTTCAAATCGAAAAACAGGCCTGTATCTGTAATTTCTGCAGAAACAGTTTTAAAAGATTATAATGGTATTAATGCAAACGGTTTAATGGGGGCGTTAAGAAGTGAAGACGAAGCTATTATAGACCCAAGAGAAGGGATTAAAAATTTACCCATTTTTTTGAAAGAAAAGTATAATGTTAATTTTATATGGGGAACGGCTATTACCAGTGTTTCAACTAATGCCGTATATGCAGGCAAAACAAAATACAGCGCAGACATCATTTGTGTTTGTTCTGGTGCCGATTTCGAGACCCTCTACCCTGATCAATTTAAACAACAGCCTATCATTAAGACCAAGTTGCAAATGATGCGCTTTAAACACAAAGACCCTAATTATAGAATAGGAGCTTCTATCTGTGGTGGTTTGTCGCTTCTGCATTATAAAAGCTTTACAGCCTCTCCGTCACTTACTAAATTAAGAATGAAAATTGAAGAAGAAATTCCTGAGTATTTAAAATATGGTATTCATGTGATGGTGTCTCAAAATAATGAAGGAGAAATGACTGTGGGAGATTCACATGAGTATGCTTTAGATTTTGATCCATTTGATAAGATTGAAATAAATAAAATGATTTTAGATTATCTAAAAAAGCTAATTCATATAGATCAATGGGAAATGATACAGTCTTGGAATGGGGTTTATCCTATTATGACCAATGGCGCCACTGATTTATTTTTAAATCCTGAAAAAGGAGTTTATATATTAAATGGAATCGGAGGACATGGCATGACTATGTCATTTGGTTTTGCAGAAGAAATGATTAACAACTTATAATTTAATTTTATGCTACATCCAGTTACACAAGAGATCTTAGATTTATTTGCAACCAATGGTGGGTCAATGTATGGAGGTGAAGCTGTTACCCAATTAGAACATGCCTTACAATGTGCAGAACAAGCCAGAAAGCACAATGCATCTAATGAATTAATCACAGCCTCTTTACTACATGACATTGGCCACTTATTACATGATTTACCAGATGATGCTAGTGATAAGGGTATTGACGATATGCATGAATTATTAGGTGAAAAGTACTTGACTAAACATTTTAAATTGGGTGCGGTAGAGCCTGTTAAATTACATGTGCAAGCTAAAAGATACTTATGTGCCACTGCCCCCGGCTATTTTGAAGCTTTATCAACTCCCTCTAAAATTAGTCTTGAATTTCAAGGAGGTATTATGGATAAAGAAGAAGTAGCTTTATTTGAAAAAAATGAATTTTACAAAGAGGCAGTAGATTTAAGAAGATGGGATGATTTGGCAAAAGACCCCAATTTAGTGAGCCCATCTATTGAAACTTTCACCAATGCCATTGAATCATCTTTAAAATAATTTTATGAAAATAGAAATGGTTGTTTTTGATATGGCTGGCACCACTGTGGATGAAGGGAATGTAGTATACCGTACTTTACATAAGGCGATTGAGAAAAAGTGTCCAACGGTTAGTTTTGAAGATGTTTTGAAATGGGGGGCCGGCAAAGAAAAGCTACAAGCCATTCGTGAAACCATACAAGGAACCAATTCTGTTTTGGATGAGCAAAGCATACAAGACGCATTTCAGGATTTTTTAGTACTTCTTGAAGAAGCCTATGAGCATTTAATTGTGGTACCTACTAATAATACTGAAAGGTTATTTACAGAATTAAGAGAATTGGGTATTAAAGTAGTTTTAAATACTGGATACAATGAAAAAACTGCTAAATCCTTAATTCAAAAACTAAATTGGACAGAAGGGCTTCATTTTGACCTATTGGTTACTTCTTCAGATGTTAAGCATAATCGTCCAAAACCTGATATGATTTTATTTGCCATGGACAAATTAAATATTAAGGACGCGACAACAGTCATAAAAGTGGGGGACTCTACTATTGATATAGAAGAAGGGCGAAATGCAGGTTGTAAATTAAATATTGGAGTTACGACTGGAGCGCATGATAAAGCTGAATTAATGACAGTAAATCCGGACTATATTTTTGATAATATCTATGATTTGAAAGCGGTATTACAGTAAATATCTATTGTCATCATTTCAAATATTAATTATTTCATAATAGTTGAATGCTTAAAATATGCAAGTTGCTTTCTATTATTGTAGAAATAATAAATTATGAAAAAAATTATTTGTATTTTATTTGCTGTATTGCTTTTTCAAAGTAATACATTTTCACAAGCAAATGGAACTAATAAAATTATTGTTATAACAACCGATGGATTTCGTTGGCAAGAGGTATTTAATGGATTAGATGCTGCAATTTTAAAAAATAAATTTTATCAAAACGGAGATAGCCTTACTACTGTAAAAAACTTTGGTGGTGCAACTGCTGAGGAAAGTAGAAAAAAGTTATTGCCATTTTTTTGGTCTACGATTGCCGAAAAACGGCAAATTCATGGCAATAGAAATAAAGGAAGTTTAGTACATAATGCCAACCCATATTGGTTTTCTTATCCTGGCTATAGCGAAATTTTAACTGGTCAAGTGGATACTGCAATTAATTC
>Ga0114964_10003071_pt1 | contig 11408 bp, 24 predicted proteins | sample C_131016_MF_Meta_FD_92638 | JGI IMG/M metagenome (GOLD analysis project Ga0114964, IMG submission 92638) | Freshwater microbial communities from Lake Croche, Canada to study carbon cycling - C_131016_MF_MetaG | ecosystem: Environmental > Aquatic > Freshwater > Lake | place: Lake Croche, Canada... | reverse complement strand
GGAAGCCATGGAACGTGTGGAATGGCTGCGAGAGAATCTAATAGCAGGTGAAGACTGGGGTGTGTGTAATGGTCCGCGCATGTGCGTGCTCAAGACTGAGTCAGCGGGCATGCTCTATCGCATGCGATGGTTTGACGGCACGCAGAGCCGCCTCAACGCTCAGGATATCAAGACTGCCTTGAAACCATGGTTGCACAGCAACAAGCATGAAATTTGACTGGAGATTAGAAGATGATTCCCACACGAGTATTAGCGATCTGCGTGGCTGTGACGCTGATTGGATTGCTAGCTGATATGTTCATACTGTTTGGTGCGCCATGACCGTTGAAGAACTGCGAGAAATATTCAAACCACAGATAGATCGGGCTGTGCCCTATCTGCTATACATTCTTCCAACATATCATCAAGAAGAACCAAGGACTCGCTTGGAAGTCTACAAGTGTAAAGAAACAGATATCCAGTCTCTCATACCCAAATTGAGCGGACGCAAGCACTATCTTTTGGGTGACATACCGAGGTTCGCGTGATGACCGTTGAAGAAGTCCTTGAATGGTGCACGGCGCACGAGCTGGTTGACCTCATGGTAGAGATAGGCTGGACCAAGAGCAAGGGCGAAGGTCGCAGGCTGATCACCCAGGGTGGCATACGCATCAACGATGAGAAAGTCACTGATCCAAACACATACGTGTTCGTCACACCAGACCGCAAGCAATTCTATCTGCTGGGCATAGACGGAATCAAGGTAAATGGCACAACCACTGCGTGATGACCTCATGGTCCAACAACAGATTGATGGTGCATGGCAACATATGATAGGTGTTGTGATGCTTAATCAAACGGGCCGCAAGCCTGTGAAGACCGTGCTGCCAGAGTTCCTCGAGCGCTGGCCCACGCCTGAAGACTATTTGGCAAGCGATCCAGATGAGGTAAAGGCAGTGATACGTCCTCTGGGATTCTACAATCGCAGAGAAAACACCTTCCGCCGCATGAGCCAGGATTTCCTGGCCTGGGACGGTGTAGATGCTACCAAGTTATATGGAATTGGACTGTACGGGTCGCAGAGCTACAGGATATTCTTCCTTGGTGAGAGATTTGAACCGCATGACAAGGAGCTGCGCCGACATCTCGGCTACCCGCAGCTAGAAAAGATAAAGCAATGACAACTTTGATATTTGGCCGAGGGTTCGTGGGTAAAGCAACGGCTGGTATACTAACCTGTGATATAGCGTGGTACGATCCTGCACAGGGCTATGAACAAGTAGATCTGCGTGCCGTTGATCGTGCAATCATCTGTGTACCGACACCTGACAGCTCACTTGGCTTGGACCATTCAGCCGTACACGCCAGCCTAACCTATCTTGCCAGCCGAGGTTGGTCAGGTCCTGTGGCAGTGCGCAGCACTTCCATGCCGGCTGCATTTGATAGCATGCTGTCTATCAATTCCAATCTGGTATACTGGCCAGAATTCCTGCGCGAGGCGCGTGCTGCGGAAGATGCAGCCAATCCATCGCAGGTAGTGCTGGGCGGTTCTGATGCTGTTGTGCATCAATGGCGCATGTGGTTACGCAGCATGGATCATGCGCCGCTGGCATCCTGGACCCTAACAGACATAAAGACAGCAGCGATGATCAAGATTGGGATTAACTCTGCCCTGGCAGCCAAGATCATGTTATTCAATAGCCTATATCAAGCCTGCCAATCCGTTGGTGCCGATTGGGCAGGTGTGCGTGCCGGCGTTGGATTAGATCCGAGGATAGGCACAGGACAGACCATGGTACCTGGACCAGACGGCCGATTTGGATTTGGAGGCAAGTGTTTGCCCAAGGATCTCGGTGCGCTAGCAGCCATGCTTCCGGATGACCAGTTCTTGCAGGGCACTGTATCCCAGAACGCTGTGGTGCGAGACGGCATAAATTAGTACATGAGGATGCAAGAAATAATCGAAGGTGCCAGCAAGGCACTGATATGGAGCAGGTTGGATGACACCTACCTGTTCATACTGCGCAGCGATCTCAGCAAGCATCCGCTGCAGTGGGATTTGCCAGGCGGCCACGTGGACGCTGGTGAAAGCCATAGGCAGGCACTGTATCGTGAGCTTATCGAAGAGATTGGCGCAGATCTCGAAGACATGCCCAGCATCCTGCTCAGCGAGACAATCGCAGAAGAACCTCACTTTGTGATGCGCAACTATGTGATCTGTGTGCCCAAGGAGTTTGAGCCTGTGCTCAACTGGGAACATGTGGAGTTCCAATGGAAAACCTTGGACGAGATGCCTGAACCAGTGACCTTTAGCGTGGACATGCTGCTCAGCAATGACTATGCAGCAGAACGTCTCAAAGAATTCCAAACTCGATGTCGAGACGCAGGTTGACACCCTAACAGACGGTGCTATTGTAAGCACATGTTTGATGTAGATGAGCTAGCTGAACGACTGGGCAAACGCAGGACCGTGATTGGTGTGAGCGGTGGTGTAGACAGCATGGTACTGCTGTACATTATCAGCCAGAATCTCGATAAATTTCTCTGCGATCTCAGTGTGGTAACAGTGAACCATAAGATAAATGCTAACAGTGACGCTTGGGCAGAATTTGCGGGCAAGCAATGCACCCAGATGGGCATCCCTGGATTCACCTTCACTGTTAAGGTCAATCCCAACGGAAACCTGGAGAATGCTGCCAGGGAAGCACGCTACAGCGCATTTGCCAGCATAGAACCCGAGGCTATCGTGCTGGCACATCATGCAGATGACCAAGCAGAGACCGTGCTGATGAAGCTGTTCCGTGGTGCGGGTGTGCGTGGTCTCAAGGGCATGGAGAAATATGCCCCCTGCTGGAACGATCCCAAGGTGCTGCTGTGTCGCCCCATGCTGGCTGTCAGCAAGCGTGAGATCGTGACCTATGCCAAACTCTGTGAGATCCCACATGTGGAAGATCCCAGCAACGCTGACAGCAGCTATGATCGCAACTGGATCCGCAACGATCTCATGCCTGATATCAAACGCAGGAACCCACTGGCGTTGGATAACATCTGCAAGACGGCAAGTATAGTTGGCGAGAGTCTAGAGCTCATGCGTGATCTCGCAAGCATTGATTTGGCTAACGTAGCGCGAGCCGACGGTAGTTTGGACTGGCCTAGACTGTGTAAATTAAGCCACACCAGATTGAAAAACTTGTTGATACATGTGTTAGAGCAAAACAATGTTAGCAGCTACAGCACTGATCATATTGAAGATTTTTCTCGAGGATTGTTAAACGCCAACAGCGACAGCCGTAATGAGATGAGAATAGGCGCATTTAAGCTACAAAAGCTAGGACATCGAGTTATAATAGGCTAGTACACTCGATCGAGCCTCTAGTGATAAATTACTATAGCTACTCGGAAGGAGTGCTCAAAACATGCGTGCAGAATACTGCACCACAACGAGGAGAATAGATGGCTTTTCGGCCTATTTTGGCGCCGCTTGCGGTGCTGATGTGGGCAGCTACGGCGATCATCCACGGGGCCCATGCCACAGAGCACCCAAGTACAACCGCCGAGTTGCACCACCATCATCAGAATAAATCCTGCCAAGGCAAGGCACATAAGGCCTGTAAAGGATCCAAGCATGTAAAGCATGCCATAGGCCATCACGGCCATTGGATCATCACAGACGAAGCCGATCTGCCAGATGGCCCGATGAGCAAGGTGCTGGACGTGGCAGCTGCATACCAAGGTATGGATGAACGTCGTGATGGCAAGCAGCTGGCGCAGCTTTTTGATTCTGAGCTGGACATCAGCATCAATCCGCGCCGAACAGCATGGTGTGCTGCGTTTGCCAATGCTGTGTTGGTACAAGCTGGCTATGATTACAGCGGTAGCTTGGAGAGTGCTAGTTTCATTCGCTACGGTAAACCTGTCAAAGAGCCAGCCAGGGGTGACATAATAGTGCTACATGGCGGCAGGCGCAGTCCTACTCATGTGGGATTCTTGGTAGGCACTGCCACGGTGAATGGACAGCTGTTCTATACCGTGCTAGGCGGCAACCAGAGCAATCGCGTGCAGGTCAGCTACTTCCCAGCCAGCAAGGTCATAGCCATCCGGCGTATTGGTTGACATACGCAGCAGCATTGCTATCTTTAGCATATGAGCACTGGCATGGATCACGATCACGTGAAAGCACTGGAGCTAGAGATAGCTATATTAAAGACACGCCTGCAACCACATGACACTGGTCACATTCACACAGCCATTGCTGTGTTAGAAGCACGCATAGCAGAGATACTGGGAGCAGGGAATGACTGACGACTTTGAGATCAAATATCGCACTTGGCACACACGCCTCAGCTATATCAAGAGTGCAGCACGCATAATAGCCTGCCTTGGTGTGTTCATGGACCCGTCAGACGGACTTTACGTGCTAGCAGTGGGTCTGTTGATAGCTGAACTGATTGGCATAGCGGAGGAATGGGTATGAGAACACAATTAAAATTACCAGCAGACACCATGTTGCTGATTGTCATAGTATTGGTGCTGGCAGCTGTGTTTGCTCCATTCATGACCATCTGGAGCCTAAACACACTGTTTCCCACACTGGACATACCCATGAACTTTTGGACATGGTTGGCCATGGAATGGATCAACATCATGGTCATTGGCCGGGTCAGCAAGCGTGGGTGATTTTGCCAGTTGGCAGGGTGGCAAGGCAGTGCGTCTTGAGCCCATGGACAGTGTTAAGATCCCCGAAGTGCTGCGCTGGCTGCATGCTCAGCACGGTGGGAACTATCACTGGCGAGGCCTGCACTATGTGGGATTTGCTGGATACCAAGGCGGCCTGTTCAAGGTAAAACCCATCCAGGTTGGTCATGGCCAAGTGGTGTTAGATGTGCTTCTACCAGATGATGCTGCTGCCATGATGTGCTGGTTGCACTGGGCTTAAATAGCCGGTGACCAAGAAGATTACCATTACCTGCGGAGTGCTGATAACAGACGGTGAACGTTTGTTTATCTGCCACCCCACCAACAGCAAGCACTGGGACATACCCAAGGGCCGCAAAGAAGGCTGGGAGATGATAGGTGACGCTGCGGTCAGAGAGCTGCAGGAAGAGACTGGTTTGGTCTTGTCTACCAGCGACATACGCTACATTGGCATCTGGAGCTACAAGGCAGGCAAGGATCTGGCACTGTTCGCTCACGTCGCTATCAGCATGCCGGATCCGTCAACGTGCTTTTGTCCAAGCACGTTTGAAGAGAACGGCCAACAGCTACCAGAGATGGATGACTGGGCAGTGGTCAGCTGGGACGAAGCTATTGCCAGGATGAACAGTGATCTGGCCAGAGTGCTAATCACTGCCAGGGCGCAGATCTGGTGAAGGTCATACTGTACCGTGACAAGTATCTGCCCTTGGACTCTTGGAAAGATATCAACACAGCTGAGTATCGAAAGCTGCGAATCCTGATCTATGATCTCATTGAAACAGAAGCATGGTTAACTGATCGAGACCTTACGCTGAACATGGAAAACGTGCGGCACAAGGATGCTGACGGTCATTGGATAGTGACCACATTCTGGGCCGATCTAACTCCTGAACAAGCAGTGGAATTCAAACTGACTTTTGATTAGCATGCCATAGATTTTGGTCTAGGCCATCATTCAAATATAATAGCAGTGCACGACCATTATCCTACGATGGCACGCATATTCATCTACAGAAGGAGGTATCTTGTAGCATGTTCGATGATAGATACATATTCATGACCGGTGCCCCAGGGTCAAAATGGAGCGCCGTGTCCAGTTACATATATCACAGCCCTGACATTGACAGATCAGATTACACAGAAACCAGATGCCATTACAATGCTACCTGGGATAGTGACCCGGTATTAGGACATCGTGGAGCATATTGGGGTCCTGGTATGGAATTTGGTAAATCTTTTCTGAGATTACCAAAGATCTCAAAGACTCAGATAGAAGCAGAATTTGATAAACCCTTTGCTGGCAAGGGTACCAAGATTATCAGAAGCCATATTTTTTCTCATCATTTGGATTTCCTCAAGCAAACATGGCCAGACGTGCCCATAGTTATGGTGTACAGAACCAACGACGCGTGCCTTGGATGGTGGATCAGATGTGGTCAGTTTAACATGAGCTATCCCAACTACCAATACTACAGCAACCTTGAGATGATGTCCATGCACATAGATCAGCAAAACCAAGACATACTTGATTTCGCTGCACGCAACAACCTTGGATTTGATGTCAGGGACAACTTCCATCTCTGTGAGACCTTGAAGATAGCTCCTCCACCAGAGGATTTTGTGCACCAATACCAAGCGCATGATATCCAAGTGGCAGTGGCCTAGCTCAATGATGATTTAGATTCAAACTGATGTCAAAAGAAAACCCAGGATTGCTCCTGGGTTTTCAGTCTCTGCCGGTAGAGCTGATCAGAACTTAACGGACGCACCAACGGTGAAAGCGTCGCCAGTTGCGTTCCAGCCAGTGTCGTAGTTGCGAGCAATCTTGGCATTCAAGCTGTAGCTCTTGTTGATGTCATAGGTGACACCAGTGCTGAGCTGATGGCTCTGATAGCTGTAGGTGTTGTTGTCCACAGCTGAACGGAAACGATAACCCACTGCGTTGAGCGTGATGTTGTCTGTGACCTTGTAGTCAGCATTGCCATACAGCGCATAGTATGCGAAGTTGGTGCTGCTGAACTTCTCGCCCAAGCCTGCCTTGCCCGTGAGGGTCACGCCGTAGATTGCTGGAAGAGCATAGCTGCCCTGTAGCTCGAGGTTCTGGTTGAGCTGTGAACCAGGGACCTGTGTGGTCTGTGCAACGCCGCCGATGGCAAAGCCACCACCGATGCTGTGCTTGTAGGTAACGGTATATGCGTCGTCAACCTTGGCGCCGAAGTTGTTGCCGAGGTCCTGACCGTATTCAACCTTCAAGCTGTCTGAGCTAGCTGCAGCTGGAGCAGCAGCTTCTGTGGCAGCAGGAGCCGCAGCAGGAGCCTTCTTCTTGCTTGGGAGATCGGTTGCGAAAGCAACTGATGCAGTTGCCAACAAGGCAACCATTGCTGTAGTGATGATCTTCATAGTATTTCCTTCATGTTACGGCGAGTCCTTTTTGGATCCTCGGACTGGCCTGGTTAACCATTTTGCCATGACTGGCTAGCTATATTTAATAGTTAACGACCAAAAGAGCAACCTTTTGCACATAATTAATCGTGATTCACCGGGAAAGAAATGTAAGCAACCATGGATAATCCAAGAGAAACCTACTGTGCAGCAGCCTGGACTCACCTCTGCAGCGTGCCAGACAGAGACACATTTAATCCCTGCTGCGGTTGGTCTAGAGAAGATAATCAGCCGGATATCCCTTTCGATCATCCAGATCCGCTTAATCATCCATGGATGCAGCAGCTGCGGCAGCGCATGCTCAATAATGAAAAGGTAGATGGTTGCAGCTTATGCTATAGGCACGAGCAAGATCGGGGTACTAGCCTGCGTATGAATTTCAATCAATGGTACGGACGTGATCTGGACGTGACGCTCAGATATCTCGAATTGAATTTTGGCAATCTTTGTAATCTCAAATGCCGCATGTGCTATAGTGGATTTAGCAGCAAATGGATAGCAGATGAGATCAGCCTGGGCAAGACACCTCGACAGCTGCTGCGCCGGCATATGCGAGACTCGCATATTAATGTGTCAAAATTAGATAGGATACGTTTCACAGGCGGTGAACCGTTGATGGATCAAGATCAGATCCTAGAAATCTTGAGATCGGTTGAACAGGCACAAGGCAATCTCAAAGGGCTCACCTGCCAGCTGATCAACAATGGTAGCTTTGATGTAGATCCAGAACTCATGCAGCTGTTTCAACGTACCCGGTGGACTCAGCTAGCTACCAGCGTGGATGGTATGCATGCTGTGAATGAATATCAGCGCACTGGATCAAAATGGAATGAATTGGAATCTCGATTGCGTTTCTACGACAGCCTCTGCTCAGAACAATGGGCGCATCAGATAGCACTGTCCTTGGGCACCTTCAATGTTACACAGCTTATTGAGTTCACGGATTGGATCTGCAGAGAACTACCGCGCACCTCCGTGGTAATACAGCCCATATACCACCCGCTGTCACAGTGCATCAGTAATCTTCCCGATTGGTACAAAGCACAGCTGATATCTGAGTTTGAAAGCTGGCAACCGAGTGATCCTAAACGCTTGCATCTCGCCAAGAACACTGTGATTAATCTCTTGAAAATACAGAAAAATATGGAAATAAACGCGATGCGTGCTGAGATCACAAGATTGGATCTGTTGCGCGATGAGCGGTTTTCGGATGTAGATCCTCGCACACATGCTGCGATATTTGGTTGACAGCAAATCAAATTATGCTATTGTGCTGTTATGGAGACAGCAGCATGACTATCAAGAACGTTACAGGCGACGGTTGGATCTATATACAAAAGCAGGATGACTATGGCGGTATCAACCTACAGGTCAGTGCCGGTTATCTGCTTACTCAGCTGGTAATGGAGCTTAAAGCGCATTTGGACGAGGCCAAGACCGAAATACTGATACGCGAAAGTGATCCAACCGTCAAGCTGGCCTACGATGCCTACAAGATGGCAATAGCACTATGCAGCGAGGGCGCATGACCAAAGTTATCGTGTTTGACATCGACGGAACCGTGGCAAATATCACCCACCGCAGGCACTGGGTAGCCAGCAAGCCCAAAAACTGGGCTGCGTTTAATGCTGGCATGGCGCAGGATACTGTGTATGCAGACATCAAGTTCGTGTACGACACCTTGGCAGCTACGGGCAATACTATCATATTCTGCAGTGGGCGCGGCGAAGAAAACCGTGATGTAACTGAGAGTTGGTTGCGTGCTAATGGATTCTCTTGGTCGGCTTTATATATGAGAGCTGCTCGAGACCACAGGCCAGACAACATTGTCAAGACAGAGTTGTTGGCAGTGATCCGTGCGCACTTTGGCGAACCCTACTTGTGGTTTGACGATCGCAATCAGGTGGTTGATGCCATCCGAGCACAGGGTGTGCGGGTTCTCCAAGTTGCCCCGGGGGATTTCTGATGTCGCAGCGACCAACTGTGCACATATTATACATGTACCAGCAACGACAGCGCGAGCGTTGGCGTCTGCCTCAGAGTTATGATGCTCAGGCCCGAGGCATGTGGATCCCCACTAAACCGCGCATGGATATCAAGTGTTAGGAGCATATCATGCAAGACCGTAGCATAGCAGCACGCATGGAAGAGCTGATGCGCCCAGTGGATCAGCAGATCCTCATGACTGATGACCGTGAGGAAGTGCTGATGCTGGCCTGTGCTATGATGCAGCGCATCCGCGAGATATTTGACACCCAGATCGGCGAGGAAGCTCGCAAGGTAATGTTTGGAGACTATGCCAAATGAACATCAAATTCACCATACTTAGTGCCATAGTAGGCTCTGTGCTGTGCATGTTTTTCAACTTAAACATCGTGCAGTACATGTTGGTTCTGATAATGACCAACATGATTTGGAGCGTGATCTGCCACTACAAGAATTGGTTCACAGACATCTAGAAGGAGACACACATGACGCACTTCCTCAAGAACGGCAATACATGGCGAGTGGCTGCCAACGCAGCCATGGACCTTCACAGCCTGTTGCCAGCTGGCAACTACATCATCAAAGCCGACCAGTTTGGCAACCTCTATCTGGAGGAGATTGATGCGTTCACAGCACCCAAGAAGATCTACGGAGATACCATCAAGACTGCTGATCGCATGCTTAATACCTTCCATGATCGCCCAGCTGCCACTGGTGTGCTGCTCACTGGTGAGAAGGGTTCAGGCAAGACCCTGCTAAGCAAGATGCTGAGCATCAAGGGGGCTGAACAGGGCATCCCCACCATCGTTATCAACCATCCCTGGAAGGGTGATGCTTTCAACAAGCTGATCCAGGACATCCAACAGCCCTGCATCGTAGTGTTTGACGAGTTTGAGAAAGTCTATGATCGTGATGATCAGGAAGCCATCCTCACGCTGCTGGATGGGGTGTTTCCCAGCAAGACACTGTTCGTGCTGACCTGCAATGACAAGTGGCGAGTGGACCAGCACATGCGTAATCGTCCTGGACGCATCTACTACAGCTTGGATTACACGGGCCTAACCATGGAGTTCATCGAGGAATACTGCGACGATAACCTCAAGAGCAAGCAGCACAAGGACAGTGTGTGCAAAATTGCCAGCCTGTTCAGCGCATTCAACTTTGACATGCTCAAGGCGCTGATCGAAGAGATGAACCGCTACGGTGAGACTCCGCAGGAAGCCATGAAGATGCTGAACACCAAGCCAGAGTTCAGCAACAACGATGAGTACATGGTGCAGCTGATCGTGGACAACAAGCCAGTTGAGTTCAAGGACGTGGAGAACAACAGCAAGTGGACTGGTAATCCCCTCAGCGGCGAGATTGAGATCGAAGTCAGAGATTACGACGATGATGGCGAGCAGGATGGCTGGATCACCTACGGCTGGAACGGTCGAGATCTCAGCAAGGTTGATCCCAGAGAAGGCCGGTTCCAGTTCACCAACGAGGATGGCACAGTGGTGCTCACGCGCATAGTCAAGACCAAAGCCAACTACTTCTTGGACTTCTAAGGGAGCAATCACAGTGACCACCGCTTATGAATATCAAAAGGTTCACCAATTGGACCAGATGGCGGCAGCCTGCGGTTTCAAGATTAGCCACAGTGGCTGGGGCAGCGACAGCATGCTAAGCCTGTGTCCGGCTGACGATGATGCGCTGCCAATCTATAACAGAGAGGCCAAGATAGCCTCGGGTGACGTTGATTATCTGATCACGTGGATCCGAGGTTGGCAGGCCAGCCGCGAATATCTCAGCTGGCTCAAGCTGGCTGAACCTCGCAAGATCGCCAAGGCTGAAGACAGCCACAGGCAGCGGGTGGTTGCTGCCCGGGAGTATGTGGAGCGCAGGCGTGTGCTCAAGGTGCTCAAGGAAGCTTGATCAGTGCTCGTGGAAGAATATGCTGCGCACCACATCCACCGTGACAGCTATGGTAATGGTAATGGCCAGCACAGTGCCGCCTATGACCTTCTCCCAGTCTTCCCAGGTTTCCATGATGTTATTTAATGGTTAGCACGATGCGAGCATGGTTACACAAGTGCTACGGAAGGCATGCTCCGCCATGGACCTGGCCTGCCACTGCCTTTGGTATCGCATTGCTGATCGTGATACCACTGTTTATCATAAACATCGACTGGGGTGTGCTGGCCATGTATGCCATCCAGCTTGGTGTCATAGCAGGAACAGTTGGCTGGCAATGGTGGCAGCGCAGCCTCAAACGCAAGCTGCGCCGTTGGCTAGCTCACGAGCTCATGGGCTACACCATGCAG
>Ga0114964_10003070_pt1 | contig 11411 bp, 11 predicted proteins | sample C_131016_MF_Meta_FD_92638 | JGI IMG/M metagenome (GOLD analysis project Ga0114964, IMG submission 92638) | Freshwater microbial communities from Lake Croche, Canada to study carbon cycling - C_131016_MF_MetaG | ecosystem: Environmental > Aquatic > Freshwater > Lake | place: Lake Croche, Canada... | reverse complement strand
CTTCCTACCTCGCGCTGACATCGCGACCGACACTTTGGTGGCTGGCTTGACCGAGCTTGGTTGGGAAGTTGAAGACGTGACAGCTTTCCGCACCGTTCGTGCTGCCCCTCCGATTGCGTCAACGCGCGAAGCAATTAAAACGGGTGGCTTCGATGCGGTTGTGTTCACCTCGAGCAGCACTGTGCGCAACTTAGTCGGCATCGCGGGTAAGCCACATCCTTCGAGCATCATCGCGTGCATTGGTCCAGCTACGGCAAAGACCGCTCAGGAGCATGGCTTGCGGGTTGATGTACTTCCAGAAGACACCACAATCACTGCCTTGACGCAAGCGTTGGCAATTCATGGCGCTGCATTGCGCGATGAAGCAGCGCAAGCTGGTGCTGTTGGCTGGCGCCCATCGCGTAGGCGTTCGGCTTCCCGTCGTCGCGCTACCTGAGAGGTAAGAGACTTATGAGCGCGACCCGCACTACAGTGCACTTGCTTCGTCACGGCGAAGTATTTAATCCAGACAAGATTCTCTATGGGCGCTTACCTGGTTTTGTACTCTCAGAACTCGGACATGAGATGGCTCTGCGGGCGGCGCATGTCTTGGCAAAGAACGACATTACGGTCGTGACTGCTTCTCCCTTGGAACGTGCGCAACAGACGGCCCAACCTGTAGCACAAGCATTCGACCTGACCGTAGGTAGCGACGCTGACCTGATTGAGGCAGACAACATATTTGAGGGACAGCGAGTAGCTGTGGGCGACGGAGTTCTCAAACATCCGAGCGCTTGGCGCCACCTTTACAACCCGCTTAAACCATCTTGGGGTGAGCCTTACGTCGATTTGGCGGCTCGCATGCGCGCAGCTGTAGACCGTGCCAGGGCCCAGGCGCGAGGACATGAGGCCCTGCTGGTGAGTCACCAGTTACCTATTTGGATTAGCCGTCTGGATTTTGAGGGTCGTCGTTTTGCGCACGATCCGCGGCGGCGCCAGTGCAGCCTCGCTTCGCTGACTTCTCTCGTGTTTGACGACGATAAGTTGGTGGCCATTCTGTACACCGAACCGTCTGCGGATCTCTTAATGAAAGCGAGCAAGATCGCGGGTGCGTAAATTTCTTGCATGTTTAGCGGCAGTTGTCAGCCTTCTGCCGCTGTCGGCATGCAGCCATTCGGGTGCCTCGAGTAGCCCCGAGTCAGGTTACGTTTCGGGCAATGGCTCTACGCAGTATGTCGCTGTAGCTAAGCGCGAGTCTCCCGTATCCCTCTCTGGAGTGACTCTTGAAGGTAAGCACTTCTCAATCAACTCGCTGAAGAATCAAGTCGTCGTCGTCAACATCTGGGCATCGTGGTGTGCGCCGTGTCGCGCCGAGGCAACGGCGCTGACGAATGTGCATTCGCAGTTTGCGCATAAGCAGGTGTCATTTGTCGGTATCAACACTCGAGACAGTACGGCCGCTGCACGAGCATTCACGCAACGCTTCACGACTGGGTACCCGTCCTTGCAAGATGCGGATGGCGTCCTGACGTTGGCCTTCGGCAACTTGGGTCCGTCTGCTACACCGACCACTATTGTTCTCGACCGCCACCATCGCGTGGCCGCTCGTATTTTGGGCGAGGTCACTGAGGCAGAACTCCGCTCAGTCATCCGTGCTGTCCTGCAGGACGGTGTGTGATGTGGACCGTAAGTGCAAGTGAGTTTGTTGTTGCAGCCGTACACCCAAGTACGGGTGTTACTGGGTTGCCCGACATCGTCACCTCAGGCTCCATGGTTTTTGCCTTGGGTGCCGCATTCGTAGCTGGGTTCATCTCATTCCTGTCGCCTTGCGTCTTGCCTCTAGTTCCGGGTTACTTGTCCTACATGACTGGTGTGGCAGGAGCTCGCGCGCAATCACGCAAAGAGTCAGTCACCAGAAGTCGAACCTTGTGGGGCACCCTGGCCTTTATCTCGGGCTTCTCTGGTGTGTTCATTTCGTATGGCGCGCTGTTTGGCGGACTTGGTCACATCTTGCTCAGCCATCAACGCGTCATTCAGCAAGTTATGGGTGTGGTCATCATCGTGATGGGCCTTGGATTCTTAGGTCTGATTCCGGCACTGCAGCGTGATATTCGAGTACACCGCATGCCATCTGGGACGCTGCTCGGTGCATTTGCGCTAGGAGCGCTCTTTGCCATTGGTTGGACGCCCTGCATTGGCCCAACATTGGCGGCGGTTCAAGGTCTGGCATTATCTGAGGGGAGTGCAGCGCGAGGGGCAATTTTGAGTGCTGCCTATTGTTTTGGCTTGGGTTTCCCATTCATTGTCATCGGCCTGATGATGGAACGCGGCGTTCGTGCAATCAAAATTCTGCGCAAGCACTCGCGCCAAGTGATGTACGTAGGTGGGGTGTTACTGATCACCATCGGACTCTTGCTAGTGACCGGCTACTGGAACACTCTGACCGTCAACATGCGCGTCTGGACTTCGCAATGGGCGGGTGCAATCTAGATGGCTCGAATCTTCACTTCAGTGCTTTCTTGGTTGCGCTGGACCTGGCGCCAATTGACCAGCATGCGCACAGCGCTCATTTTGCTGTTCCTTCTAGCGCTCGCTAGTGTTCCTGGTTCACTCTTCCCCCAGCGAGGAACCAGCCCACTCAAGGTGAGTCAGTACTTGCGTGATCACCCATTCGCCGGGCCAATTCTCGATCGCTTGAGCCTGTTCGATGTGTTCGCATCGCCATGGTTTGCTGCGGTTTATTTGTTGCTCTTTATTTCGCTTTCAGGTTGTGTACTGCCTCGCACGGTTGAGCATGCCAAGCAGATTGTGCAGCAGCCACCGCTCGCGCCGAAGAACCTGAGCCGCTTGTCTGCTTATGTGTCATGGACTTCGCATGCCACAGTTGATGAAGTTCTTCCGAAGGCGCACAGCAGTTGGAAGTCCTCAGGTTGGCGCGTGCGCAGTGAGGAAGATTGGGTTTCCGCTGAAAAAGGTTACTCGCGAGAAACAGGCAACTTGCTTTTCCATTTGGCTCTACTTGTCATTCTCGTAGCCGTTGGATTCGGTGGAGCGCTTGGCGCTAAAGGCACTGTCATTGTCCGTGAGGGCTCGGGCTTTGCGAACAATGTGACGCAGTATGACAGCTTTACGCCGGGTCGCCTGTTTAGTAATGACCAGTTGCCACCCTTTTCATTTACGTTGACCAAATTCAAGGCCCGCTATCAAGTTGGCGGTACGCAAAATGGTGCTGCTCGAGCGTTTAGCGCCGACATCAAAGTTCGCAACACGCCAACCTCGCCCATTCGCCGAGTGACCATTGAGGTCAATGAGCCACTGCGCATTGAAGGCACGAGTGTCTATTTGGTTGGGCATGGTTATGCGCCGCAGTTCACAGTGCGCAACGCCAAAGGTGATGTGGTCTGGCAGGATGCAGCAGTCTTCTTGCCTCAAGACGGCAACTTCACTTCGACCGGTGTCGTCAAGGCCCCCGACACTGTTCCTCAACTCGGTATTCAAGGTTTCTTCTTGCCGACGGCATCAGGTGATAGTTCACGCGGTCCGCGTTCTATGTTCCCGGCACCCGAGAATCCGCAGGCATTTTTGAGTGTGTGGAGTGGTGACCTTGGGCTCGACAACGGTATTCCGCAGAGCGTTTACCAACTCAATACCAAGGCCATGACTCGAATTGGTATCCAGAGAATGAAGCCAGGACAGGTCTGGAAACTCCCGCATGGTCAGGGCACAGTGGCGTTCACTGGCTTTAAGGAATGGGCGTCATTTTCGATCACGCGCGATCCAGGCAAGGGGTATGCACTGGTCGCAGCTTTCCTGGCCATTTTTGGTTTGACCTTGTCACTTCTTGTTCCGCGTCGTCGTATGTGGCTGCGGATTACAAAACAGGCTGATGGCAGTAACCTTTTTGAAGTTGCTGGATTGTCGAAAACAGAAGCGCCAGGTTTGCTCGATGAAGTGCAACGACTTGCTCAGCAGGTCAAAGCGATAGCCCCGGAGGTATCACATGTCGATTAATGAATCGTTTGCTCAAGCCAGCAACATCTTGGTGTACGGATCAATGACAGCGTTCACTGCCGCTATGGGAGCCTTTAGTATCTCGGTTGCCAAGGGCCGTCGCATCGAGTCGCTTGAAGAGTCGGCAAGCCGAGTGGCCAATAGTTCACATCAAGTGCGCATGGGAGCCACACTTACTCTCGATGCACCGGCAGTCTCAACTTCGGTGTCGAGTGAGGATCGACTTGGTGAAGGTCGGCGTGCTGGCAACATCGGCATGTCTTTGACGTGGCTTGCGACACTCCTTTTGGGTGGCGCTATCGCGCTCCGTGGGCTGGCAGCACATCGCCTGCCTTGGGGCAACATGTATGAATTCTCCCTTGCGGCTGGCTTCTCAGTGTCTCTCGCCTTCGGCATTTTGTCGCTGAAGCGAGATCTGCGTTGGCTTGGGCTTTTTGTGGTTATTCCGGTGCTTCTCGACCTTGGGCTTGCCATGACGGTGTTGTACACCGAAGCTGCTCAGCTCGTCCCAGCTCTTCACTCGTACTGGTTGGCGATTCACGTCACCGCTGCCATCGTCTGCATGGGTGCGTTCACCGTGGCAGCAACGTTGTCTGCGCTCTATTTAGTTGCAGCTCGCGTTGAAGAACGAATTGCTGCGGGGGAGTCGGCTGGCAAACTTGGCGGTCTGGCTAATCGACTGCCTCCTGCAGATCGCCTTGACCTGATGGCTTACCGTATCCATGCCTTCATGTTCCCGCTGTGGACCTTCGCTGTTATCGCTGGCTCGATTTGGGCCGAGGCCGCTTGGGGTCGTTACTGGGGTTGGGATCCTAAAGAAACGTGGGCATTCATTACGTGGGTTATTTACGCTGCCTACTTACATGCGCGAGCTACTGCCGGTTGGCGTGGTCGCAAGGCCGCTTACGTCGCTCTGCTCGGATTTGGTGCCATCGTGTTCAACTACTTCATTGTGAACATGTATGTGAGCGGTCTGCATTCTTACTCAGGCTTGCACTAAACCGTCTAACAAGGTTCGACCGAGTCAGGCACTTTCACATCTGACCCAAATTTAACGACTGCGGTATTTAACGACTGCGGTCAAAATCCTTGAGGAAACTCGGATCATCATCGGGTGCCGTCGGCTCGTCGTCGGGACGACCCCAACCGCCTCCGTTGATTCTTCCGTAAATGAGCCATAGAACGGCGCCAATGACTGGCAGGCAGATGATGACAAGCAGCCAGACACTCTTGGGCAGATTGCGTGGCGATGGTGTTTGCAAGCAATCAATCAGCGCATAGAGGGTTAATCCAAGAGCGAAGACTGTCAGTGCGAAGCGTGGCATAGTCCAAGAATACGACTTAGAGTTGAGAACGTGATTCCTGTTTTGACTTACACCTTGGCTCGTGTAGCACTTCTTGCTGTTGTTTATGGCATCGGATATCTCGCAGGATTGCGCGATGTCACTCTTCTTGTCATGGCATTTCTCGGCTCAGGTCTGTTGTCGTTTGTGGTGTTGAACCGCCAGCGAGATGCCTTCGGTGGCCGAGTGGCTGGCTACTTCGCGCGCATCAATGAACGAATTGATGCCAATACCCGCAAAGAAGATATCGACTAACTAAGCGCGATACCCACAGCGAGTAGCACGGCGTAAAGCATGAGGAGCTTGCCAGTATCGGCAAGTACTGGAATTAAATCGCGGCCCATTGCGCCACTTCGTAGCGTGCGCAGTGGTCTCACGGCAAGAACAACAGCGAACAGTGCCAGGCTCGCTTGTTTGGGTGGATTAACGCCCGTGCGACTCATGGCCACCGGCAGCAGGACTGCAATCGCGAGGCAAACGAAGTAGAAAGCACGTGTCTTTGCGTCACCCATGCGCACTGCAAGAGTTCGCTTCCCAGCCAAGGTATCGCCTGGAATGTCGCGCAAGTTATTGACCACCAGAATCGCAGTTGAGATCAAGCCGCAGCCACAACCGGCTAGCACTGACAAAGTCGAGATGTGGCCAGTTTGGCTCGCACTCGTTCCGATGACCGCAACCAGACCAAAGAATACAAAAACAAACACTTCGCCAAAACCGGCATAGCCGTAAGGTCGCGGTCCACCGGTATAGAACCAGGCAGCCACAATGGCAGCCAACCCGACCGGGAGAAGTAAGTAGTAGCCGCTCAGTGCCACCATGCCAAGGCCAGCTAGCGCTCCGATGCCGTAACTAACAAAGGCTGCTTTCTTGACCTCGCCCGGACTCGCAAGTTTTTGTCCAACAAGTCGGACTGGCCCAACTCGCTTTTCGTCAGTGCCACGAATGCCGTCGCTGTAGTCATTCGAGTAGTTCACGCCGACCTGCAGCGCAAGGGAAACGACGAGCGCGAGGAAAGCGACTCCGACTCGGAAACCTTGCTCGTAAGAAGCGATGGCCGAGCCAACGAGGACGGGTGCAATTGCCGCGGGCAAGGTGCGCGGTCGTGCGCCTTCAATCCATTGTTTGCGAGTAGCCATAGTGCTTTAGTGTGCCACACCGGGGTGAGCAAGGTGTCCGGCAGCAATGTCGCGCGACACTTGTAAGCGCAAACCGATGCGATCCACTTTTCCTGAATCCAACATAGGCAGTTGGTCGAGGAAAACAACAAGTCGGGGAGTGGCAGCTCGACCGATGCGCGAGCTTACTTGTGCCTTTAAGTCATCAGTGAGCGCTTGCTTGTCTGCGCGCAGATTCTTTGTCACTACGCAAGCAATGGGTAGCGATCCCCATAGGTCATCCTGCACATCTATTACTGCAACATGAGCGATGTCGTGATGGTGCCGAATGACGGATTCCACTGCAGAAAGCGCGACATTGACTCCGCCCACAATGACGACATCATCAAGGCGACCAAGAACGTGCAAGAGTCCCGCTTCATCTAATCGACCGACATCTTGAGTTTCGAGTCGCCCATCGATAAATGTCACGGCATCAAGATCTGGTCGAAGGCGATAGCCCGAGGACAACACTGGACCACTGATTCGAATGCGTCCTGGCTCCGAGTCCTCTTGGCTGCCCAAGGTGATAGCCACCCCATCAAGCGGCCGACCGTCAAACACACAACCGCCACAAGTTTCACTCATGCCGTATGAGACAACAACCTTGACTCCATGAGCACGAAGTGTCTCCAGCATCGGCTGTGGAGTTGCTGCAGCACCGCTCAAGACAATGTCGTAGGCACAGAGAGCTTCAATCCCAACTGAGCCAGCTTCAAGCAGTCGAGCAATCTGCGTTGGCACAAGAGACACCATTAAAGGGAGGCCATCTACGGCACTGGCACGCTGAGCCATCGCGGTGGTAGCCGCAAAGGTCGGCGCATCAAATGGTCTAGCACCGCCAACACTCGGATCAACCTCAAAGGGATTGCCATGCAGCCACGAACGAACTAGCACCATGATTCCAGCAATGTGATGAACGGGGAGACTCACTACCCAGCGCGCATCGGTGCCAAAACGCTTGCCAAAAGCAGTTGCACTTGCGAGCAGTGCTTCTCGACTGAGTAAGACCGCTCTTGGGGTTCCAGTTGAGCCTGAAGTCACGCACACAACCGCGATATCGGTTGACTCCAGCTGGTAATCGGCGTCATTTGCGTGCACAGCTAGACGCAAGTTGCGGATGGCTTCACTTTCTCCTGCCGGCATAGGTGCCACGGCCGGACCCGTACCGTCAAGTGCCGCTGCCAAGTGTGTGGCCAAGGTGTACACGCCACTCATGCCAGGCGCAATGGGCACTTCGATAAGTGCACGGGTCGCTTGCTGGCCATCAAATGTGTGTGAAGAACTCATTAGGGCTAGCCTAGAACGAGATCCCTCATGAAAAGGTGTGGCATGGATACCCGTAACACTTATGTGCTTGAACCCGTTGTGGCCGATGACAGTCCCGCTAAGTCAAATCCCGCACATTCATCCATCGAGTTAGCGTGCCAGTGGCAAGCGCACGGCGACTATGCAGACATTGTGCTCGAAACGTCGGTTGGCGAAGACGAGGGTATTGCCAAGATCACCATTAATCGCCCCGAAAAGCGCAATGCCTTCCGTCCACAAACTGTCAAAGAACTCCTGCACGCTTTTGATGTCGTGCGCGATGACCCAAGCATTGGTGTGGTCATTCTGACCGGTCAAGGTGACTGGGCATTCTGCAGTGGCGGCGATCAGATGATTCGTGGCGATGATGGCTACATCGGTGATGATGCAATTGCCGAGGCAGGCGTGGGTCGACTGAACGTTCTCGATTTACAGATTGCTATTCGCCGTATTCCTAAGCCAGTTGTTGCCATGGTTGCCGGTTACGCGATTGGTGGCGGTCATGTTCTGCACGTTGTTTGTGACTTGACCATTGCTGCTGACAATGCACGATTTGGTCAGACCGGTCCGAAGGTAGGTTCCTTCGACGGCGGATACGGTTCAGGTTTGCTTGCAAGACAGATTGGTCAGAAGCGCGCACGTGAGATTTGGTTCTTGTGTCGTCAGTACGGCGCAGCCCAGGCCTACGACTGGGGTTTAGTGAATCAAGTTGTGCCACTGGTTGACCTTGAGAAAGAAACCGTTCAGTGGTGTCGCGAGATGCTGACACTTTCTCCACTTTCGTTGCGCATGCTGAAAGCAAGTCACAATGCGGCCGACGACGGTCTTGCAGGTGTGCAGCAACTTGCTGGAGATGCCACGCTGTTGTACTACATGAGTGAAGAAGCGCAGGAAGGTCGCAACGCTTACAAAGAAAAGCGTCGACCAGATTTCACACAATTCCCGAAGCGCCCATAAATTTTCACATGTCCATTGAGTCACTAGCTCGTCACGCTGTGGCGTTTCAGGTTGAACTGACACAGCGATTTCGTGCCACGACAAGTCGAACGGGTTTGGTTTTCCAAGGCCCTTCAGGTTGGGGTGAGTTCGCACCATTTGCTGACTACGACGGTGCAATCGCTGGCCGATGGCTCGCAGGAGCGCTGGAGGCAGCCTTTGGCGTCTGGCCCACGGCTAAGCGTTCGCAGGTGCCAGTAAACGCCATCATTCCTGCGGCTTCGGTCGAAGTAGCAAAAGCGATGACGCGTAATGCTGTTCTGAACATGGGTATGACAACTTTCAAAATTAAAGTTGGTCAAGGCGATGGACACCGCGTAGTTGAAGACCTAGCTCGAGTTTCTGCGGTGCGCGCCACACTTGATGAGCTTGGCTTCGAAGGTGCGATCCGTATTGATGCGAACACAGGTTGGGCCTTGCGGCATGCTCCGTCATTAGTGGCACAGTTTGACGAAGCGGCACGTGGTCTCGACTACATTGAGCAGCCATGTGAGACGCTCGAAGAAAACGCAGAGTTACGTACTGTGACACATGTGCGTATTGCTATTGATGAGGGCCTACGTTTGGCTCGCGACCTCGATGTAGACCTGTTGCGACAAGCTGCCGACGTGATCATTGTGAAGTCCATCCCGATGGCCGGCGTACGGATTGCGCTAGAGGCCATCAACGAGGTCGGTCTACCCGCAGTCATCAGTGGAAGTATGGACACAAGTGTTGGTCTTGCGAGCGGAATCGCTCTCGCAGTTGCGGTAGACAATTTGTACGGAGCCTGCGGACTTGGCACTGGGACGCTTCTTGCGAGCGACCTCATCGCTCACCCTCTCGTACCTGTTGACGGCATGCTCTCGGTAGAGCGCGCCGTGCCGGACGCAAAGTGTCTCGAGTTGGCTGCAAGTAAGGTCAGCCACTCTGAGCGAGAGTTTTGGATTCGTAGGATGATTGAGGCTTGGCACGCTAGTGCCGAGCAGTTAGTTTCTGATGATGTCCGTGAGGCGGTGGCCCAGTGGTGAACGATTCCACTGCTGCAGGTCGCATGATTGTTGAGCAGTTGCTCGTGGCTGGAATGCAGCATGCTGTGCTTGCACCGGGTTCCCGGTCAGCCCCGCTCGCTCTGGCACTTTCACAGGCAGCTGATGCGGGTCGAATCACATTGCACACTCGGATCGACGAACGTGACGCCGGCTTCTTAGCACTCGGTTTAGCCAAGGCGTCGAGGCGCATAGTTCCGGCCGTGGTCACTTCTGGTTCTGCCGTAGCAAATCTCGCGCCTGCGATGGTTGAGGCTTTCTACAGTTCCGTACCGGTCCTCGCTCTGACCGCTGATCGTCCCGCTGCATATCGCACAACGAATGCTCCGCAGACCATCAATCAAGTCGGTATGTTTGAAAACTTTGTCGTGGGTGAGGTTGATCTTGCACCTGTGCCAACAATGGCTAGAGCTGATGAAGTGCGCGAACTTTTAGAGACCATGACTGGCTACGCCACCCGAAATCACCTGCGCGGCGGCATGTTTGCAGCAGCTCAAGGGCCTGGCCACCTCAATGTCCAATTCGACCTGCCACTTATGCCCGATGCAACTGACCTTGAGTGGCAGCCGCAACCGCTCAGTGGTGGCGGGTCTGGCGAAGAGTGGCGAGACAATCTCGATGGCAGCGTCCTAGTAGGCGCTTCAGCACCTGATCCATCAATTGCTATGACCGAACCCACATTTGAGTTTCCTCCACATGGGCTGATGGTCATCGGTGACTTGGCAGATGCGCGCATTGCCGGTCAGGCCATGCACTTAGCCGAAGCACTCGGTTGGCCGATTGTCTGGGAGCCAACTTCACAAGGTCATACGAGTTCCCAGTCCCTCTCACATGGGTCGCTGCTACTGGCAACAGGTCAGCTGCCAACACCAGAGATAGTCATCACGGTCGGCACGGTTGGTCTGTCCCGAAGTGTGCTCGGAATTTTGGCAGCGACAAGACAGCACATTGCTGTGCAGATACCATCAGCGAGCAAGGTGCAATCTGATCCTGCGTTGACTGCGACCCAAATCCTTGATGCCATCCCCACAGCCAAGACAATCGTCGATCCCGAGTGGCTGGCTAGATGGCAAGCAGCAGATGCTTTGGCTAGTCGCATTGTCCAGAGCGAGCTTTCGGGCCAGGCGCTAAATGGTCCAATGGCCGCGCTCGCACTATGGAATTTCGCGCGGGATGATGACGAACTTATGGTTGCCGCATCTTGGTCAGTTCGCCACCTTGAGGCTTATGCACCGAGCCGCAACGGGCTGCGCACATGTGGCAACCGCGGCGCCAACGGTATCGACGGTCTAATTTCAACAGCCTGGGGAATTGCCACACTGGGTTCGAAACGTACGTACCTACTGATTGGTGATGTTGCCTTCTTGCATGACATCGGCGCGCTCAATGTTGCCGATGAGCCTCGACCTAATCTGACGGTTGTCGTACTCGATAATGATGGCAGCGGTATCTTCAGTCAGCTTGAGCAAGCAGGACCGGCTTATCGCTCGCACTACGAAAAAATCTTTGGCACTCCGCATGGGCTTGACCTCTGGGTCATTGCGGAAGCATTCGGTTTTGCCACGACTCGCGTCACGACGAGAGATGAGCTG
>Ga0114964_10003069_pt1 | contig 11412 bp, 10 predicted proteins | sample C_131016_MF_Meta_FD_92638 | JGI IMG/M metagenome (GOLD analysis project Ga0114964, IMG submission 92638) | Freshwater microbial communities from Lake Croche, Canada to study carbon cycling - C_131016_MF_MetaG | ecosystem: Environmental > Aquatic > Freshwater > Lake | place: Lake Croche, Canada... | reverse complement strand
CTTGCGCGAAGAAGAGATGGCAGCGATGAGCGCTTGCGCGAAGAAGAGATGGCAGCGATGAGCGCTTGCGCGAAGAAGAGATGGCAGCGATGAGCGCTTGCGCGAAGAAGAGACGGCAGCGATGAGCGCTTGCGCGAAGAAGAGATGGCAGCGATGACAACAAGGCATCTGCTGTCCGCTACTGACCTGACTCGCGATGAGGCGACGGCGATCCTCGACGACGCCGACCGCTTCCGGCAGGCGCTGGTGGGCCGCGAGGTCAAAAAGCTTCCCACCCTGCGCGGCCGCACCATCATCACGATGTTCTATGAGAACTCCACCCGCACCCGGGTGTCGTTCGAGGTGGCGGGCAAGTGGATGAGTGCCGATGTGATCAATGTCAGTGCTTCGGGATCCTCGGCGGCCAAGGGGGAGTCGCTGCGCGACACCGCTCTGACACTGCGGGCCGCCGGTGCCGACGCCCTGATCATCAGGCATCCGGCGTCGGGGGCGGCCCAGCAGTTGGCGCAGTGGACTGCCGAGGACGACGGCGACGGTGTTGTCGGCGGTCCGTCGGTGATCAACGCCGGTGATGGCACCCATGAGCACCCGACCCAGGCCCTGCTCGATGCCCTCACGATTCGGCAACGCCTCGGCAGTATCGAGGGTCGTCGGGTGGCGATTGTCGGCGATGTCCTGCACAGTCGGGTGGCGCGTTCCAATGTCGCACTGCTGCACACGTTGGGCGCCGAGGTGGTTCTGGTCGCGCCGCCCACGCTGTTACCGGTGGGAGTGGCGCAGTGGGGTGACGTGACCGTCTCGCATGATCTGGACGCCGAACTGCCCGCCGCCGATGCCGTACTGATGCTGCGAGTCCAGGCCGAGCGGATGAACGGTGGTTTCTTTCCCTCGGCGCGTGAGTATTCGGTGCTGTACGGGCTCTCGGAAAAACGCAGCGCCATGCTTGCCGACCATGCGGTAGTGCTGCATCCGGGTCCGATGCTTCGCGGTATGGAGATCGCATTCTCGGTCGCGGATTCACCGCAATCCGCTGTGCTGCAACAGGTTTCCAACGGAGTTCATGTCCGGATGGCGGTTCTGTTTCATCTGCTGGTCGGTAAGGATGAGGCGGTGAGCGTGTGACGACGTCGATATCCGGGCCGGTTCTGATCAAGGGCGTGCGGCTGTACGGCGAGGGTGATCCGGTCGACGTTCTGGTCGCGGACGGACAGATCGCCGAGATCGGCACCGCACTGGTCGCCGGTAGCGACGCCGAGGTGATCGACGCCGTCGGCCAGGTGCTGCTGCCGGGCCTGGTGGACCTGCACACGCACCTTCGCGAACCCGGCCGGGAGTATGCCGAGGATATCGAGACCGGTTCAGCGGCAGCGGCTCTCGGTGGCTACACCGCGGTATTCGCGATGGCCAACACTGATCCGGTCGCCGACAGTACGGTCGTCACCGACCATGTCTGGCAGCGCGGCCAGCAGGTCGGTCTGGTTGATGTACATCCGGTCGGCGCCGTGACGGTGGGCCTGGAGGGTCGCCAACTCACCGAGATGGGCCTGATGGCCGCCGGCCTAGGGCAGGTGCGATTGTTCTCCGATGATGGCCTATGTGTGCACGACCCGTTAGTGATGCGACGGGCACTGGAGTACGCGGCCGGTCTGGGAGTGCTCATCGCCCAGCACGCAGAGGAACCCCGGCTCACGGTGGACGCCGTTGCGCACGAAGGACCAGCCGCCGCCCGGCTGGGACTGGCCGGCTGGCCCCGGGTGGCTGAGGAATCGATCGTGGCTCGCGACGCACTGCTGGCCCGCGATGCCGGTGCCCGCGTCCATATCTGTCACGCCTCGACCGCCGGCACTGTTGAGATTCTGAAATGGGCTAAGCAGCAGGGGATTTCAATCACCGCCGAGGTGACACCGCATCACCTCATGCTCGACGACAGCAGGTTGGCCAGCTATGACGGGCGCAACCGGGTCAATCCACCGCTGCGCGAGGAATCCGATGTTCAGGCGCTTCGCCAGGCACTGGCGGATGGCGTGATCGACTGCGTGGCCACCGACCATGCTCCGCATGCCGAGCACGAGAAGCACTGCGAATTCTCGGTCGCACGCCCGGGCATGCTCGGATTGCAGACAGCGCTGTCCGTGGTGGTGTCAACGATGGTCGAGCCCGGTCTGCTCGACTGGCGTGGTGTGGCGAGGGTGATGAGCGAGAACCCAGCCCGCATCGTCGGCCTCGATGATCAGGGTCGCCCGCTCGAGGTCGGCGAGCCAGCCAATCTCACGGTGGTCGATCCGGATGCCGCCTGGACCGTGACCGGTGCCACGCTGGCCAGTCGATCAGCGAACACGCCCTATGAGGATATGACTCTGCCGGCCACAGTCACCGCGACACTGCTGCGCGGCCGAATCACCGCCCGCGACGGCGAGGCGATGCTGTGAATACACCCACGGCGGTCGGTACCTACATCTTCGGGATCGTCGTGGTGATCGCAATCGGCATCATCACCCGGCGCATGCTGAGTGGTTGGAGGAACCGCGCACGTCGGCAGGCGGAGCAGATCGGTGTGTTGCCGCCGATGCCAGGCTTGCTGCATCCGGCCGTCAGCGGGCCCACGCGCGGCCTGTATGTCGGCAGCACGTTCGCGTCGCACTGGCTTGACCGGGTGGCCGTCGGCGACCTCGGATACCGGGCGAAAGCCGTGCTTTCCCGGTACCCCGAAGGCATCCTGCTGGAACGCTCCGGCGCGAGCCCGATCTGGATTCCGGCGGAATCGGTCACCGCAGTGCGCACCGAGAAAGCGTTGGCGGGCAAGGTGATTCCCGGCCGGGGCGGTGTCGGCAATCCCGCTGCGATCCTGGTGATCCGGTGGCGGCTCCCGTCGGGTACCGAGATCGACACCGGTTTCCGCGGCGACGAACGCCTTGACTACGCGCGATGGGTGTCGTCGTTCGGCGACTCCGAGACTCCGTCGGTTGCCACATATCAGGTTCCGTCGATCCACGACACGAGCACAGGAGCAGCGTGACTCAACATAAGGCCGTGCTGGTACTCGAGGATGGTCGGGTTTATCCGGGCACCGCATTCGGGGCGATCGGTCACACCCTCGGCGAAGCGGTGTTCTCCACCGGTATGTCGGGCTATCAGGAAACCCTGACCGATCCGAGCTACCACCGTCAGATCGTGATCGCCACCGCGCCCCAGATCGGCAACACCGGCTGGAATCAGCAGGATGGTGAGAGTCGCGGAGACAAGATCTGGGTGGCCGGTTACGTCGTACGCGATCCGTCACCGCGGGTCTCCAACTGGCGGGCCACCGGGACACTCGAGGATGAGCTGGGCCGGCAGAATATCGTCGGCATCGCCGGTGTGGACACCCGCGCGGTGGTCCGTCACCTGCGCACGCGCGGCTCCATGCGGGCGGGTGTGTTCTCCGGTCCGGTACTCGCCGACGAAACCGAACTGCTGCGCCGGGTCTGTGATCAGCCCGCCATGCTCGGCGCCGACCTCTGTGGCGAAGTCAGCACCGAGAACAGTTACGTGGTGGAAGCACGGGGGCCGCAGCGGTTTACGGTCGTCGCACTCGACCTGGGGATCAAAACCAATAGCCCGCGCAATTTCGCGCAGCGCGGTATCCGGACACTAGTGCTGCCCTCGTCGACGACCTTCGAGCAGATCGCCGACCTCGCACCCGACGGGGTTTTTCTATCCAACGGACCCGGTGACCCCGCGACCGCTGACCGGGTCGTCGGTATCACCCGCGAAATACTCGGCGCCGGGATCCCGTTGTTCGGCATCTGTTTCGGAAATCAGATTCTCGGCCGGGCTCTGGGTCGCAGCACCTACAAGATGGTGTTTGGACACCGAGGTATCAACGTGCCGGTGATCGATCACGCCACCGGGCGGGTCGCGGTCACCGCACAGAACCACGGCTTCGCATTGGAAGGTGAAGCGGGCGAGGTCTTCGGTACCGACTTCGGCCCGGCGACCGTGAGCCACACCTGCGCTAACGACGGCGTAGTGGAGGGCGTGAAACTCATTGACGGCCGAGCCTTCTCGGTGCAGTACCACCCCGAAGCCGCCGCCGGCCCGCATGACGCGAACTACCTGTTCGACCAATTCGTCGACGTGATGGCGGGCGGCAAGTGACCCGCGCTGGAATGGGAGACCGCTAAATGCCACGCAGAATCGACCTCAACCATGTGCTCGTCATCGGATCCGGGCCGATCGTCATAGGCCAGGCCTGCGAGTTCGACTACTCCGGCACCCAGGCCTGCCGGGTGTTGCGCGCCGAGGGCCTGACGGTGACCCTGGTGAACTCCAACCCGGCCACGATCATGACCGATCCGGAGTACGCCGACCACACCTACGTCGAGCCGATCACCGCAGAGTTCGTCGAGAAAGTGATCGTCCAGCAGGCCGCTCGCGGCAACCCGATCGACGCCATGTTGGCCACCCTTGGCGGTCAGACTGCTCTCAACACCGCCGTGGCACTGCATGAGAACGGAGCGTTGGAGCGACACAACGTAGAACTGATCGGTGCGGACTTCGAGGCCATTCAACGTGGCGAGGACCGGCAGAAGTTCAAGGATATCGTCGCCAAGGTCGGCGGTGAATCCGCCCGCAGTGCAGTGTGTTACACCATGGCGGAGGTTCGTCAGACTGTCGCCGAGTTGGGCCTGCCGGTCGTGGTGCGGCCGTCATTCACCATGGGCGGTCTCGGATCCGGAATGGCGAAGTCGCTTGAGGATGTCGAACGCATGGCAGGGGACGGACTGGCAGCCTCGCCGTCGGCGAATGTATTGATCGAGGAGTCGATCTACGGCTGGAAGGAATACGAACTCGAACTGATGCGGGACAGCAACGACAACGTCGTAGTGGTCTGCTCGATCGAAAACATCGATCCCATGGGTGTGCATACCGGTGACTCGGTGACGGTTGCCCCGGCGATGACGCTGACCGACCGCGAGTACCAGACCATGCGCGATCTAGCCATCGCCATTCTTCGAGAGGTCGGTGTCGATACCGGCGGCTGCAATATCCAGTTCGCCGTCGACCCCGCCGACGGACGGCTCATCGTCATCGAGATGAACCCGCGGGTGTCGCGTTCCAGTGCACTGGCGTCCAAGGCCACCGGATTCCCGATCGCGAAGATCGCCGCCAAACTGGCCATCGGCTACACCCTCGACGAGATCGTCAACGACATCACCGGGGAGACTCCGGCCTGCTTCGAGCCGACGCTGGACTACGTGGTGGTCAAAGCCCCGCGGTTCGCCTTTGAGAAGTTTCCCGGCGCAGATCCCACGCTGACCACCACGATGAAGTCGGTGGGTGAGGCGATGTCGATGGGCCGCAACTTCATTGAGGCCCTCGGCAAAGTGATGCGCTCCTTGGAGACCACCCGCGCCGGCTTCTGGACTGCGCCTGATGAGGACGGGGGGGTCGGGGATGTTCTCGCCCGGTTGCGCACGCCCACCGAGGGGCGCCTGTACGACATCGAATTGGCGCTGCGGCTGGGTTCGAGCGTCGAGGAGGTCGCCGAGGCTTCTGCCGTCGACCCGTGGTTCGTCGAACAGATAAACGGCCTGGTGACGCTGCGGGCGGAGCTTCTTGAGGCGCCGGTGCTGGACGGCGACCTACTCCGGCGCTCCAAGCACTCTGGCCTGTCCGATCGCCAGATCGCCGCGCTGCGGCCGGAATTGGCCGGCGAGACGGGCGTGCGGTCGCTACGGCACCGCCTCGGCATTCACCCGGTGTTCAAGACCGTGGACACCTGCGCGGCGGAGTTCGAGGCCAAGACTCCCTACCACTACTCCAGCTATGAACTCGACCCGTCGGCGGAAACCGAGGTGGCGCCGCAGACCGATCGGCCGAAGGTGCTCATCCTGGGATCGGGCCCGAACCGGATCGGGCAGGGCATCGAGTTCGACTACAGCTGCGTGCACGCCGCAACCACGCTCAGTCAGGTCGGCTACGAGACCGTCATGATCAACTGCAACCCCGAGACGGTGTCGACCGACTACGACACTGCCGACCGGTTGTACTTCGAACCGCTGACCTTCGAGGACGTTCTCGAGGTGTTCGCCGCCGAATCCCGTTCCGGTGCAGGCGGTCCCGGTGTGGTGGGCGCGATCGTCCAACTCGGTGGGCAGACCCCGCTGGGACTGGCCCAGCGACTGGCCGACGCCGGAGTGCCGATCGTGGGCACGCGGCCCGAGGCCATCGACCTCGCCGAGGACCGTGGACGGTTCGGTCAGGTGCTGGTGAAAGCCGGCCTGCCGGCGCCCAAGTTCGGCACCGCGACAAGCTTCGAACAGGCCCGCGAGATCGCCGCCGCCATCGGCTATCCGGTACTGGTTCGGCCGTCGTACGTGTTGGGCGGGCGGGGTATGGAGATCGTCTACGACGAGCAGACACTGCACGGCTACATCACTCGCGCTACCCAGCTCTCACCCGATCATCCGGTTCTGGTTGACCGATTCCTCGAGGACGCCATCGAGATCGACGTCGACGCCCTGTGCGACGGCACCGAGGTCTACATCGGCGGGGTGATGGAGCACATCGAGGAGGCCGGTATCCACTCCGGCGACTCGGCCTGTGCGTTACCGCCGGTGACACTGGGACGCAGCGATATCGAGGCGGTGCGTCAGGCGACGGAGGCCATCGCCCATGGCGTCGGGGTGGTCGGGCTGCTCAATGTCCAGTACGCCCTCAAGGAAAATGTGCTGTACGTGCTGGAAGCCAACCCCAGGGCCAGCCGGACGGTGCCATTCGTGTCCAAGGCTACGGCGATACCGCTGGCCAAAGCATGCGCACGAATCATGTTGGGCGCGAGTATTTCTCAACTTCGGCAAGAGGGCATGCTCGTAGCAGTCGGGGACGGTTCACATCCGGATCCGAACGCGCCGATCGCGGTGAAGGAAGCCGTGTTGCCGTTCCGGCGTTTCCGGCGGGCCGATGGATCGGGAGTGGACTCACTGCTCGGCCCGGAGATGAAATCCACCGGCGAGGTGATGGGCATCGATCACGATTTCGGCAGCGCGTTCGCCAAGAGTCAGACCGCCGCCTATGGATCGCTGCCGACCGAAGGAACCGTGTTCGTCTCAGTGGCCAATCGGGATAAGCGGTCGCTGGTGTTCCCGGTCAAACGACTCGCCGATCTCGGATTCCGGGTGCTTGCCACCGAGGGCACGGCGGAGATGCTGCGCCGCAACGGTATTCCGTGCGATGTGGTTCGCAAGTACTTCGAGACCCCGGGCGAGGGCCGGCCGGAGTTGACAGCCATCGACGCGATCAACGCCGGTGAGGTCGGCATGGTGATCAACACTCCCTACGGCAATTCCGGACCGCGCATCGACGGTTATGAGATCCGGTCGGCTGCGGTGTCGATGAACATCCCATGTATCACGACGGTGCAGGGGGCATCGGCCGCGGTGCAGGGCATCGAGGCCGCTATCCGCGGCGATATCGGAGTGCGCTCACTGCAGGAACTCCACGCCTCATTCGGCAGGGACTGACCGTGGCGGGTTTCGGTGTGCGCCTGGCCAATTCGATCGCGGCCCGCGGACCGTTGTGTGTGGGCATCGACCCGCACCCGGAACTGTTGCGGGCCTGGGAACTTCCCGTCAGCGCGGACGGATTGGCGCGGTTCTGCGATATCTGTGTGACGGCCTATGCGGGATTCGCCGTCGCCAAACCACAGGTCGCGTTCTTCGAGGCGTACGGCTCGGCCGGTTTCGCGGTGTTGGAACGCACTACGGCCGCACTGCAGTCGGCCGGCGTGCTGGTGCTCGCCGACGCCAAGCGCGGCGATATCGGATCGACCATGGCTGCTTACGCGCAAGCCTGGGTGGGGGATGGTCCACTGGCGGCTGATGCCGTCACCGCATCGCCCTACCTCGGATTCGGCTCTCTGACACCGCTTCTCGAGCTTGCCGCCGAGCACGATCGCGGGGTGTTCGTCTTGGCTGCCACATCGAACCCGGAGGGCGCCGGAATTCAGCGCGCCGTCGCTGACGGCCGAACCGTCGCGCAATCGGTCGTCGACGCCGCGGGCGAAGTCAATCGTGCCGCCGGAGAACCATTGGGCTCGGTGGGCGTCGTTATCGGAGCCACACTGGACCTGGTGCCCGACGTCAGCGCACTTCACGGCCCGGTCCTGGTGCCCGGTGTCGGAGCCCAGGGTGGCCGTCCAGAGGGGTTGGCGGGCCTCGGTGGTGCGCGGTCGGGTCAACTGCTGCCCGCGGTGTCTCGGGAGATTCTGCGGGCCGGACCGGACCCGGCAGCGGTCCGCGTGGCCGGCGAGCGGCTCCGTGACGCGGTCGCCTATCTGGCGTGATTTCCGGTGCGGACCCGCCGCCAATCACGGCGCCGACACGCGCGACACGCCGTGAGGTGCCCAAACCAGGTGAAATTGATTTCGCCAGATCAGCCCGACGATCACGTGCCGGATTTTCCCGGCCCGGGCCGGGGGCGTAAAACTGCTGCTAGATGGCCAGATTGCGGGTTCAGTGTTCGCTGCTGGCGGTCCGTTGAGACCCGGCCGACGTGTCCGCAGCGAGCGTGATCCGGACCGCTAATCCCGATCCCTATCCTGCGGGTTTGCCCCTCGAACGAGGGGGGCGGGTTAGATTTCGTCTGAGAGCCTGGGTACGGTCATCGGCGCTGGCCAAAGAACCTGGCCCAGGCAAAACAATGATTGTGATGAGACGGAGGAACCCGTGGCCCTTCCCCAGTTGACCCCGGAGCAGCGCGCCGCCGCGCTGGAAAAGGCCGCTGCCGCACGTCGTATCCGAGCTGAGCTCAAGGAACGACTCAAGCGCGGTGGCACCAACCTGCAGCAGGTGCTCAAGGACGCCGAGACCAACGAGGTCCTCGGCAAGATGAAGGTTTCCGCTCTGCTGGAGGCCCTGCCCAAGGTGGGCAAGGTCAAGGCACAGGAGATCATGACCGAGCTGGAGATCGCCCCGACGCGCCGCCTGCGCGGCCTCGGCGATCGTCAGCGCAAGGCCCTGCTGGCGAAGTTCGACTTCTCCTAAGCAGGTCGATGGATTCCGGCGGTGGGCCGGACGGCCGGGGCTCTTCGCCCCGTCAGCCAGTGACTCATGGTCGCGTGCTGGTGCTGTCCGGCCCCTCCGCAGTCGGTAAGTCGACAGTCGTGCGACGCCTGCGGGAGCAGGTGCCGAACCTGCACTTCAATGTGTCGGCGACGACCCGGGCTCCACGCCCGGGGGAACTTGACGGCATCGACTACCACTTCGTCTCGGCTGAGCGGTTCCAGAAGATGATCGACTCCGGCGAATTGTTGGAGTGGGCCGAGATTCACGGCGGTCTGCATCGGTCGGGCACCCCATCCGCGCCCGTCATTGACGCCGCCGCGATCGGCAAACCCGTGCTCATCGAGGTCGATCTCGCCGGAGCCAGGTCGATCAAGAAGGCCATGCCCGAGGTGATCACGGTTTTTTTGGCACCGCCCAGCTGGGAGGAGCTGAAGCAACGGCTGATCGGTCGCGGTACTGAAACACCGGAGACTATGGCGCGCCGGCTGGCGACCGCGGAGGCCGAACTGGCCGCCCAGGGCGAGTTCGACGTGGTCGTGGTGAACAGCCAATTGGATTCGGCCTGCTCTCAATTGGTAACCTTGCTGGTGGGAAACACGCCGCAGTCGGCGTGAGTGGTCACCGGCCAACGCCCCACCCTTCAATCTGACCTTCAATCCGCCAGGGGAACGTCCCTGCTATCCGCAAGGAGAACGCTCAGTGACAACCAATTCGGATCATTACGATCCGGCCCCCGGTGCCGCCACCGCCTATGACACACCGTTGGGCATCACCAACCCGCCCATCGATGAGCTGCTGGACCGGGTGTCGAGTAAGTACGCCCTGGTGATCTACGCGGCTAAACGCGCACGCCAGATCAACGACTACTACAACCAGCTCGGCGACGGCATCCTGGAGTACGTCGGCCCACTAGTCGAGCCGGGCCTGCAGGAGAAGCCGCTGTCGATCGCTCTGCGGGAGATCCACGGCGACCTGCTCGAACACACCGAAGGCGAGTAGCCGCGCGAGCGGGTCTGCCCATGAGCCCCAAGCGGATCATCGTCGGCGTGGCCGGTGGCATCGCGGCCTACAAGGCGTGCTCGGTGGTGCGCCAACTCTGCGAATCCGGCCATGACGTTCGGGTGATCCCGACCGAGTCGGCGCTGCACTTCGTCGGCGCCGCTACCTTCGAGGCACTTTCCGGCCATCCGGTTCGCACCGGAGTTTTCTCCGACGTCCCCGAGGTGCCCCATGTCCGTCTGGGTCAACAGGCGGACCTCGTCGTGATCGCACCGGCCACGGCAGATCTGTTGGCCCGTGCAGCAGCCGGCCGCGCCGACGATCTGCTGACCGCGACCCTGTTGACGGCCCGGTGTCCGGTGCTCTTCGCGCCCGCCATGCACACCGAGATGTGGCAGCATGCCGCAACTGCTGCCAACGTCGCCACCCTGCGGCAGCGCGGCTCTGTCGTTTTGGAGCCGGCATCAGGTCGGCTCACCGGTGCGGACACGGGTGCGGGTCGGCTACCTGAGCCCGACGAGATCGTCACCTTCGCGGAACTGCTACTGGCCCGCGCCGACGGTGTTCCTTATGACCTGAGCGGCACGAGGATCCTGGTCACTGCCGGCGGAACCCGCGAGGCTCTGGATCCGGTGCGCTTCATCGGCAACCGCAGCTCCGGCAAGCAGGGCTACGCGGTGGCGCGGGTCGCGGCCCAACGTGGCGCCGACGTCACGCTGATCGCCGGCAACACCGCCGGACTCGCCGATCCCGCCGGCGTACATGTCATACACGCCACGTCGGCCGCTCAGATGCACGAGGCGGTGTCCAAACACGCCCCCGAAGCCCACGTGCTTGTGATGGCCGCCGCGGTCGCCGACTACCGGCCTGCGCACGTTGCCGCCAGCAAGATCAAAAAGGCCGCCGACGCCGCGCCCACCATCGAACTGGTGCGGAACGACGATGTTCTCGCCGAGGCAGTTCGCCGTCGCGCCGACGGTCACCTGCCCCATATGCATGCCATCGTCGGATTTGCCGCCGAGACCGGCGACGCGCAGGGCGATGTGCTGTTTCACGCCCGTGCGAAACTGCGCCGGAAGGCTTGCGATCTCCTGGTGGTCAACGCCGTCGGTGACGGCCGTGCGTTCGAGGTCGACAGCAATGACGGTTGGCTGCTCGGAGCCGACGGCACCGAGACGGCACTTGAGCATGGTTCGAAGACTTTGATGGCGAGCCGTATCGTGGACGCGATCGCCGGGTTGCTGCGCGGTAGCGGTGGATCCAGCGAGGGATGATTTCCTATGCGCCGCCGGCGGGTCACGGCTGCGCGGTAACAAATTTTGCCCAACCGAGTACTGAGGGAGATTGACACTGTGAGCGATAACGG
>Ga0114964_10003067_pt1 | contig 11418 bp, 11 predicted proteins | sample C_131016_MF_Meta_FD_92638 | JGI IMG/M metagenome (GOLD analysis project Ga0114964, IMG submission 92638) | Freshwater microbial communities from Lake Croche, Canada to study carbon cycling - C_131016_MF_MetaG | ecosystem: Environmental > Aquatic > Freshwater > Lake | place: Lake Croche, Canada... | reverse complement strand
TGTGACAAAGCGGATTGAACGGAAAAATGATTGATTTTTCAGAAAAATTCGTGGACAAAGGAATGACAACTATTGCTACGAATTTAGACCGAATGGTGGCTAAAGGAACTATTTCTGAAGAGGACAAATTCAAAACTATTTCTAATATTATCACTTATACTGACATTAAAGATGGCGTTGTAGGGGTTGATTTAGTTGTGGAAGCGGCAACTGAAAATGTAGATTTAAAATTGAGTATTTTCAAACAACTGAATGATGTTTGTTCGCACTATACGATTTTGGCAACCAACACTTCTTCCATTTCAATTACACAAATTGGATCTGTAGTTGCTCATCCTGAAAGAGTTATCGGAATGCACTTCATGAATCCAGTACCAATTATGAAATTGGTAGAAATTATTCGCGGATACAATACTTCAGATGAAGTTACTAAAATCATCATGGACTTATCCGAAAAATTAGGTAAAACTCCTGTGGAAGTTAATGATTATCCAGGGTTTGTTGCCAATCGAATTTTGATGCCAATGATTAATGAAGCAATTGAAACATTATACAATAAAGTGGCTGGCGTTTATGAAATTGATACTGTTTTGAAATTAGGAATGGGACAACCAATGGGGCCTTTACAATTAGCTGATTTTATTGGACTTGACGTTTGTTTAGCTATTTTAAATGTGATGCATGACGGTTTCAAAAATCCAAAATACGCTCCTTGCCCACTTTTAGTAAATATGGTTCGCGCTGGAAAATTAGGTTCAAAATCTGGTGAAGGGTTCTATGACTATAGCGAGAGTAAAAAAGCAGATATCATTGCGAAACAGTTTTTATAATATATTCAAATCGAAAATTATTTTTTGATTTAATATTTAAAAACACTAAAACATTTACTTTTCTTAAATTATGGCAAAAATAGTTCCTTTTAAGGCAGTTCGTCCTACTCGTGATAAAGTCTGTCTTGTTACTTGTCGTTCTTATGATGAATATGTAAATGCTGAATTAGCAGCACAATTGGATTTCAATCCACTTTCTTTTTTGCATGTTTTAAAACCAGCGTACACCAATTCCGAAACGGTTTCCTTTGAAAAAAGATACCGTCAAGTGCATCAAAAATACGAAGGTTTCAAAAATGAACTTATTTTAGTTAAAGATAATAAACCCGCAATTTACATCCATAGAATTGTTACAAAGGCGCAATCGTTTACAGGAATAATTGTTGGTACAAGTGTAGTCGATTACACCAATAACATCATCAAAAAACACGAAGACATTATCGCTTTTAGAGTCCGATTACTCAAAGATTACATGAAATATTCGGGATTCAATACTGAGCCTGTTTTAATGACTTATCCAGATAATAAAACGATTGAAAACTGGATTTTTAACTGCACTCAAAAAATAGCCGACTTTGAGTTTTCGACTACAAAAAAAGAAGTCCATTACCTTTGGAAAATTGAAGATGTTTTAGAAATAAATTGGCTTCAAAGCATTTTCGAAAAAACAGACAGCCTTTATATTGCAGACGGCCATCATCGCACAGAAGCCCTGAAATTATTGTCTGATGAAAATAATAATCCTGAAAATTCTAATCCAAATAGCATTCTTAGTTATTTAATTTCAGAAAACAATGTCAAAATCTACGAGTTCAATCGATTAGTGAAAGATTTAAACGGTTATTCAAAAACCGATTTTTTAAAGGAATTACAAAAGGATTTTATTGTCGAAAATAAATTCCAACAACCATTTCAACCCAATGTGAAACACGAGTTTGGAATGTACCTCGATAATGAATTTTATAAGTTAATTTTGAAAAAAAATAACATGCTTTTCGAAACTGCTTTAGACAGCTTGGATACTCAAATTTTATTTACAAAAATTTTGTTGCCAATTCTAGCTATTGAAGATTTACGAAATGACGAACGAATTGAGTATCTTTCAGGAAAACAATCTGTATTGGAAATAAAAAATAAAATTGATCAGGAAGAATTTCAAATTGGTTTTACATTGTTTCCCTCAAATATTGGTGAAATAAAAGCCTTGGCAGATGCCCATTTGATAATGCCTCCAAAAAGCACCTATATTGAACCAAAATTTAGAAGCGGATTAATAATATATGAACTTTAGATTAAGAGACTATTTAAAATTAAAACAAAAAATGTCAATAAAAGAAAACTTTCTTATTATTAAATTGAAATTACCAGAAAATGTAACGCTTGTTGCGGTTTCAAAAACCAAGCCTGTTTCTGATTTAATGGAAGCGTATGATGCTGGCCAACGCATTTTTGGAGAAAATAAAATCCAAGAAATGACCGAGAAATGGGAACAAATGCCCAAAGATATTCAATGGCACATGATTGGTCATATTCAAACAAATAAAGTGAAATTTATGGCTCCGTATGTGAGTTTAATTCACGGAGTTGATAGTTTGAAATTATTAGAAGAAATCAACAAACAAGCCTTAAAAAACGATAGAATTATTGATTGTTTACTCCAAATTCACATTGCCGAAGAAGAAACTAAGTTTGGTTTGAATGAAATTGAATTAAATGAATTATTAACTTCTGAATCGTTTAAAAACCTAAATAATATCAAAATAGTTGGTTTAATGGGAATGGCAACGTTTACAAGTAATAAAAACCAAATTAAGAAAGAATTCGAGCATTTAAAATCGATTTTTGACACTAAAAAGTCGTTATCAATTGTTAATTGTCAATTGTCAATTCTTTCGATGGGAATGTCGGGCGACTACCAACTTGCAATTGAGTGCGGAAGTACAATGGTTCGAATCGGAAGTAGTATCTTTGGAGGACGTTAAAAATAACATTAAATTTAAAACCTATTTACTGCATTCTCGACATAGAAACCACCGGAGGACAATTCAACGAAGAAGGAATTACCGAAATCGCCATTTATAAATTTGACGGCCACGAAATTGTGGACCAATTTATCAGTTTGGTGAATCCCGAAATTCCAATACAGCCCTTTGTAGTAAAATTAACAGGCATAAATAATGCAATGTTAAAAAGTGCTCCCAAGTTTTACGAGGTCGCCAAACGCATAATTGAAATCACAAATGACTGCGTTTTAGTTGCACACAACACCGCTTTTGATTATCGAATATTGCGAACAGAATTCCGAAGATTAGGATTTGATTTTAATAAGCAAACGCTTTGCACAGTTGAATTATCGCAAAAATTATTACCCGAACAACCTTCTCACAGCTTAGGAAAATTAGTTCGTGCTCTTGGAATTCCAATGGCAGACAGACATCGTGCAAGCGGAGACGCATTAGCAACCTTAAAATTATTCCAGTTGCTGCTTGCAAAAGACGTTGAAAAATCAATAGTTAAAGAGTTAATTAAAACTGAAGTACTGAAAGGAATCACTCCAAAATTATATTCAATAATAGAAAAAGTAACTTCAAATACCGGGGTTTATTATATTCACAATGAAAAAGGTAAGATAATTTATATTGGTAAAAGTAAAAACATAAAAAAACGAATCAATCAGCATTTTACAGGAACCGACAAAAAATCAACAAAAATACAATCGGAAGTTTTTAAAGTAACTTTTGAAGAAACTGGAAGCGAATTAATTGCTTTGTTGAAAGAAAGTGAAGAAATTAAAATACACAAACCAATATACAATCGAGCGCAAAGAAAGACCTTGTTTAATATTGCATTGTATGCCGAAGAAGATAAAAACGGTTACTTAACTTTGAAACTACAAAAAGCCGACGGTCGAAAAAAAGAAATAACCTCTTTTTCAACCATGCAAGAAGCAAAAAATACCTTATTCCGAATCACTGCTGACTACCAATTGTGTCAAAAATTAACCGGTTTGTATCTTACAAATGACGCTTGTTTTCAATACAAAATCAAAGAATGTGATGGCGCATGTATCGGTGAAATTTCACCCGAAACTTATAATTCGAGGGTCTCTGCGTTCATTACCAAGAACAGCTTTGAAGATCAAAACATGATTGTAAAAGATAAAGGACGAACAATTCACGAACGCAGCGCGGTGTTAATTGAAAACGGAATTTATAGAGGCTATGCCTTTTATGATTTGAATTATCAGATTCAAAAAATCGAAATTTTAAAGAATATTATCATTCCAATGCAAAATAATCGGGACACCAGAAACATCATTCAAAGCCAAATTCGTAAAAATAAATTGTTGAAAATTGTAAAATTTTGATTTTATTTAGAGCTATTTCCGGCTATTCGTTACAATCCACGCAAAAAAGCGTGGGATTTCCACTGCTATCCGGGCTAAACTAAATATGAAGCACTTAATCACCATCGTTGGACCAACAGCCATAGGAAAAACTTCCTTAAGTATAACTTTGGCTCAACATTTCGATTGTGAAATTATTTCGTGTGACAGCCGACAATTTTTCAAAGAAATGACTATTGGAACAGCAGTTCCGAACGAATTAGAACTTTCATCTGCCAAACATCATTTTATACACAATAAATCCATTTTAGAAAATTACAACGTAGGCGACTTCGAAAAGGAAGCCATTTCAAAGCTTGACGAACTTTATAAAACCAATGATTTTGCGATACTTGTTGGTGGTTCTGGATTATACGTTGACGCCATTTTAAAAGGATTCGATGAAATTCCAGAAATTGATGATAAAATTAGAGCCATTGTAATGTCAGAATTTGACTTAAACGGAATTGACTATTTACAAGAAAATTTAAAAAATCTAGATCCAACTTATTACGCTGAACTAAGCCAAAAAAACCCACAAACGTTACTAAACCCTCAAAGAATGATGCGGTTCGTTGAAGTTTGCATAGGAACAGGAAAACCCTATTCGTCATTAATAAATAAGAAAAAAAATCAAAGAAACTTCACTCCTATTCAAATCGGTTTAGAAGCCAAAAGAGAAGTGATATATGACCGTATAAACCAAAGAGTGGATAGTATGATGAACGACGGTTTATTAGTAGAAGCCAAAAATGTATTTTCTTATAAAAATTTAAATGCCTTACAAACAGTTGGTTACCGAGAATTGTTTGACTTTTTTGAAGGAAAAATAACTTTAGAATTTGCCATTGAAGAAATTAAAAAAAATACCCGCCGATTCGCAAAACGACAAATTACTTGGTTCAAAAGAAACTCAGATACGAAATGGTTTGAATTGGATGCAAACAAAGACGAAATCGTGAAATTTATAAATAATCAGTTATAAAATGCCAATTTCAAATCAATTCAAATCTGTTTTTAGCAAAGATTGGGAAATCAATTTTACGCAATGCACTCCAAATGGGTATTTAAAATATACAGATTTGTGTAATTTAATTCAACTAACGGCCGCTGCACATTCAGAATTTGGTGGAATTAGTTTTTCTGATATGCAGGCATTTGATCAAGCTTGGGTACTGAGCAGAATGCGCGTTGAGATAACAGCATTGCCAAAATGGAAAGACGTAATTACAATAAAAACGTGGATCAATACGCTAGAAAACTCCCGTTCTGTAAGAGCGATTGAAATAGTTTTAAATGGCAATAAAATTATAGGTTCTGAAACTTTTTGGGTGGTTTTTAATACTAAAATTAGGCGTCCTGAAGAATTAAAGTTACCCATTTCTCACTTTGAATTATTTCCTGAAAGAAAGGCTACGGCAACCCGTTTTTCAAAGATAATTATTGGTGAATTTTTAGAATTAATAATTAAAAAGAAAGTACTATTATCCGATTTAGATATTGTAAATCATGTAAATAATGTGAAATATCTAGAATGGTGCTTGGATTATATTGAACCAGAATTTATTTTAAATAAAAAAATTGATTCTTTTGAAATGAATTTTTTAAAAGAACTTTCATTAAACGATTTGGTGCAAATCAATAGAGTAAATAGTTCAAGTAAAATTCAATTTATTATTACTAAAGAAGAAAAAACTAGTTTCGCCTTAGAAATTAATTGGAAATAAAAAACTCCGATTTTAATCTACAATCGGAGTTTTTCTATTATTTATTTTTCATAAACTTTATTATTAATTACCAATCTAAAACCTTCACCGTGAATGTTCAAGATTTCAACATTTGCATCTAGTTTTAAATATTTTCTAAGTTTTGCTATGTAAACGTCCATACTTCTTGAAGTAAAGTAATTGTCGTCTCTCCAAATTTTTGTCAATGCCAATTCTCTGGGCATTAAGTCATTTTCATAAAGAACCAATAATTTAAGTAACTCATTTTCTTTAGGTGACAATTTTATTGCTTCTTGGTCTTTAAAAGTCAGAAATCGCAATTTTGAATTTAAATGAAAAGCCCCTATTTCGAATTCGAATTTAGTTACATCTGTTTTTGTATCAGAAGATTTTCTTTGAATAATGGCTCTAATTTTCAATAATAGCACTTCCGAATCAAAAGGCTTATTTAAATAATCATCAGCACCAACCTTATATCCTTTCAATACATCTTCTTTCATTGATTTGGCAGTTAAAAAAACTATTGGAACGTCTTTATTCTTCTCTCTAATTTCTTTTGCTAACGTATACCCGTCTTTATAAGGCATCATAACGTCTAAAATACACAAATCATATGTGTCTTTTTTGAATTTTTCAAAGCCTTCCATTCCGTTTTTCGCCAAAGTAACATCAAAATCATTCAACATTAAGTAGTCTTTTAAAATGGCTCCGAAATTTTGATCGTCTTCTACTAAAAGAATTTTTTTGTTTTCTGTTTCCATACTATTTTTAATTAATTAGTGGTAATTTTATAATAAATGTGCTTCCTTTTCCTTTTTCACTTTCTACGTAAACTTCTCCGTCGTGATTTTCAACAATTTTTTTTACATAAGCTAATCCTAGTCCGTGACCTTTAACGTTATGCAAATCTCCTGTGTGTTCTCTATAGAACTTTTCAAATATTCTTTTTTGAGCAACTTTACTCATTCCTGCCCCTTGATCTTTAATTTTTAAGATAATGAAATCTTTTATATTTTCAGTATAAATATCAATCACTGGTGTTTCAGGCGAATATTTAATTGCATTGTCCAATATATTTACAATCACATTGGTAAAATGAACATCATTTAATAAAACTGTTGTTCTATTTGCCAAAAAATGAGTTGTTATGTTACCTTGACGATCTTCAATTATCAAATTAACGTGTTCAATGGCTTCATCAATTATGTCGTGTAAGTTGTTGTTTTCTTTGTTAATTTCTAATTCTCTTTTTTCCAATTTAGAAATTCGTAAAACATTTTCAACTTGAGCATGCATTCGCTTATTTTCATCTCTTATCATTTGCAAATACCGCTGCACCTTTTCCTTATCGTCAATAATTTTTGGATTTTTAATAGCATCCAATGCTAAATTTATAGTTGCAATTGGTGTTTTAAATTCGTGGGTCATATTATTAATGAAATCAGTTTTAATTTCAGATATTTGTTTTTGACGTATCAATTGATTCAAAGCACTTGAATAGGCAATAATAATTATCAAAGTGAAAATTATTGATAAAACTGTAATTCCTAACAATTCAGAAAACAAAAACGTTTTTTTATGCGGAAAACTAACTAATAATTGATACAAATTTTCGCCTTCGTTATCAGTGAAAACAGGAATCGAATACGTATTGTGTTTGTCATAATTAAATCTTTCAGATTTAATTTTAGTCGCCAATCCATTACTGTATATTCCATATTCAAAAGGTGTTTTAATTCCGAACTCGTCCAACTCATTCAACAATAGTTTGTGAAGCGTTTCGTTAGAAACCCTTTCTTGAATAGGCATTGCTGAAGCGATATCCTTAAAAAAGATCTCAAACTGTGCGTTGTCTAAAATATCTAAATTTCCTGATTTTTGAATTTTGTTATCGGGAATTACACTATTTTGTACAGATGAATTATCTATTTTATTATCATTATAAATTTCAGTGGTTCTTTTAGTGGAATAACTTTTTAATTTCACGCTATCCATTTTTTTATTAAAAATAGAAGAAGAAATTGAATAATCCTCGGCAATTATACTGTTTGAATATATTATTGTCTCATTGGTTTTGATATTCTTTTGAACGTAATAAAACTCTAATAAATCTTTCTTTTGAGGAGCTTTTCCTGTGCTATCTTTAAATCGATTGTATTTGTTATAAAAACTATAAGCTTCCCTTTTTTGTAATTTATTTGAAACATTTACAATTGCTTGCTGAACGTGAAAACGAAATTGCTCATCATTATTCTGAAAAGAAGAATTAAACCAATATACTTGTACTAAAATTATCCCTATAAGAGACAAACTCATCAAGACAATTAATAATCTAAAAAACAATCTATTCATAAATCAAATTTAATATTTTAACACTTATTTAATTAATATATTAACCAAACATTAACAATTTATGGTTTTATTAATTATTTAATAACTTTTTTATGATTTCAACTGTTTGTGCACACGAATTTTCAATGTTTTGATTATCAATTATATAATCACTCTTGTTTTCTCGCATTTCGTCTGACCATTGATTATTAATTCTTGAAAGCACTTCTTGGTAAGTTGTGTTATCTCTTTCCAAAACTCTTTTAATTCTTAATTCTCTTGGAGCGGAAATAGTAATTATTGTATCACAATCTTTGTAACTACCACTTTCAAATAAAATTGCAGCTTCTCTAATAACCAAAGGAGAATTACAATTAGCTTTAAGCCACTTTTCGAAATCGACTTTAACTGCTGGATGGATAATTTGATTGAGTAATTTTAATTGTTCGGGATTATTAAAAACAAGTTTAGAAAGTTCTTCTTTATCCAATAAATCATCTTTAAAAATACTATTTCCAAAAAATAATTTTAATGATTGCAAGGTTTCGGGTAAATAGAGGATTTTTTTTGCTTGTTCATCAGAGTTATAAACTGGGAAGCCTAACGATTTTAAGTGGTTCGCTATTGTTGTTTTTCCACTTCCTATTCCTCCCGTTAAACCAATTATTTTTGTCATTTTTTAAAGAATAATTCTGGAAAAGCTACTTCAGGTTGTTGTTTTAAAATGGTGATTTTAACGAACGATTCAATAAATCCAAAACCGTAACCTGAAAATTGTTTCCAAGCAGCTATTGCAGATAAATACCCGACAATAAAGTTTCTAAATTTAAAGGTTGCAACCAAAAACAAAATAAAAAAATAAATAAAATACAATTTTAAAAAGAAATCTATTGCAAAAATTAATAAGAATAATGAAAAATAAAAACCAACGATAAAAAAAGTTGGAAAAAAATACGTCATTTTATTGTACTCTGGATACCAACTATTTAATACAGGTCGGGCTTTTCCAAATTTATTTACTTGAAGGTAAAATTTTTCCCAATCGATTCTTCTTTTATGGTAAACAAATGCATCCGTAAACAACTTCGTTTCAAAACCTAATTTCCATAGTCTGATAGACAAATCAGGGTCTTCACCAGGATGAATATTACCAAAACCTCCTGAAACTTCATAGGCTTTTTTGGACAAACCCATGTTGAAACTTCGAGGTTGGAATCGATTAATTTTTTCAGACCCCCCTCGAATACCTCCTGTAGTTAAAAACGAAGTCATAGAAAAATCAATTGCTTTTTGGAGATTTGTAAAACTTTTCATTGCTTGATCTGGACCACCAAAGCAATCTACATAATTTAATTTTAGTTGACTTGAAACTTCTGATAAATAGTTTTTGGGAATAATACAATCAGAATCAAAAATCAAAAAGTAATCGCCTTTAGCCATTTTCATTCCATAATTTCTAGAATCTCCAGGACCAGTATTTTCTTTACTTAAATAAGAAATAGTTAATTTGGTTTTAAATAAATCAATAATATTATCACATTTAATATTGGAACCGTCTTCAATAATAACCACTTCAAAGTCTTCTTTATAGTCGGTTAGAATCAAACTATCTAAAAGTTCTTTAATCTCGTCAGGACGATTGTATACTGGAATAATAATTGAAAAATACATTGCTAGTTTTGGTTTTGGTTTTATTTCTATTTTTGTCAAAGATAATTCTACAATCTTTATGCTTTATTGGAAGATATTAGTAAATAAAAAACCACAAATTCAAAGAAATTTTATCAAAACCTCTGAATTTGTGGCAAATAATTACTATATATATTTATGAAATACTTGTAATAGCAACCATTTCATTAGTATCAGCTTGATAATCTACACCGTCAAATCCAAATCCAAATAAATTATGAAAATCATTTCTGTAACCCAATAAATCTCCAATATTTGGTAATGATTCTGTGGTAGCTTCTTCCCATAATTTGGCTACTTTTTGCTGTACATCGTCTCTCATTTCCCAATCGTCAATTCTTATTCTGCCTTTATCATCGGTTGAAATTTCGGAACCAGTATACAATCTGTTTTGAAACAAACGCTGAATTTGTTCGATACAACCTTCGTGAATTCCTTCTTCTTTCATTATTTTATACAACAATGAAATGTACAATGGAATTACAGGAATTGCAGAACTAGCTTGTGTTACAAGGGCCTTATTTACTGAAACGAAAGCTTCACCTCCAATTGATTTTAAACTTTCTGTAATTGAAAATGCAGTTGCTTCTAAATGATCTTTTGCTCGCCCAATAGTTCCTTTTCTATAAACCGCTTCGGTTAATGATGGTCCTATGTAAGAATAGGCAACAGTTTTTGCACCAGGCGCTAGTAAATTGGCAGCTTTTAATTCTTCCATCCACATCGACCAATCTTCGCCCCCCATAACGGCTACCGTATTTTCTATATCATCACCAGAGCAAGGCTCAATACTTACATTAGAAACCACTCCAGAATGGAAATCGACTGTTTTATTTGAGAAACTACTTCCAATCGGTTTTAAAACAGAACGATGCAAAATGCCCGTATTTGGATTTAATCTTACTGGGGAAGCCAAACTATAAATCACTAAATCAATTTGACCTAAATCGGCCTTAATTAAATCTAATGTTTGTTGTTTTATTTCTTTAGAAAATGCATCTCCATTAATACTTTTTGCATATAATCCTGATTCTTGAGCAAATTTTTCAAAAGCAGCTGAATTATACCAACCTGGAGAGGCAGTTTTTCCTTCAGTAGGTGGTTTTTCAAAAAATACGCCTATTGTAGCAGCATTCGAACCAAAAGCACTTGTAATTCTTGATGCCAATCCAAAACCTGTTGAAGCACCGATAACTAAAACTTTTCTAGCTCCATCAATTGTACCTTTTGACTTTACGTATTCAATTTGATTTTTCACACTTTGCTCACAACCTTTTGGATGGGCAGTCAAGCAAATAAATCCTCTCATTCTTGGTTCTATAATCATTTTCTTATTTTAATCTTATTAATAATAGGGATAACAAATTTAAAAAAATATTTAATTTAATAAGGCTTTTGCATGATTTAAAGCAGATTCTGAAATGGTCGAATTTCCTTGAATAGACTTGTAAACTTT
>Ga0114964_10003066_pt1 | contig 11419 bp, 11 predicted proteins | sample C_131016_MF_Meta_FD_92638 | JGI IMG/M metagenome (GOLD analysis project Ga0114964, IMG submission 92638) | Freshwater microbial communities from Lake Croche, Canada to study carbon cycling - C_131016_MF_MetaG | ecosystem: Environmental > Aquatic > Freshwater > Lake | place: Lake Croche, Canada... | reverse complement strand
GTCGAGCTACCTGACGCGATGATGACCGGCCTTGTCCCTGTCTCGACCTTGGAGGATGACTTCTACCATTTTGATGCTCCGCGTTCCTGACTCATCGGCAAGCGCACTGGCCGCATCCTGAAGGCGGGCGATATCCTGCGTGTTCAGGTGGCCCGCGTTGATAATTTCAAGCAGCAGATCGACTTCAAGCTGGCTCCTGAGCCTAGTTGCAAGGGGCCCAACGCGCGCAAATCTCCCAAGGGTAAGGGGAGCTGGCGCGATGCACCGTCGGATCCCCGTGTCTGACGCTGAGGAGAACAGCTGAATTGATCCCCCTGTCCTTCCCTCTCTCGACTCTCGACTCTCGACTCTCGGCTCTCGTCAGCTTATTCTCCCTGTAGTGAGCATCCATCCCGTCACCATCGCCCAGCTGGAAGAGATCTACCGCCGCCCTTTTTTCGACCTCATCCAGCGCTCCCGCTCGGTTCAGCTTCAGAACTGGGATGAGGATACCGTCCAACTTTGTACTCTTCTGAGCGTGAAGACCGGGGGATGCAGCGAGGATTGTTCCTACTGCGCCCAGAGCGCCCGATACGATACAGGAGTGAAATCCGAGAAGCTCATGGGATGTGATGACATTCTCCCCCTGGCCCAGAAAGCCCGCGAAAGCGGCACCACGCGCTTCTGCATGGGAGCCGCCTGGAAAGGAGTGAAATCGGGAGATAGCCGCTTCAACTCCATGCTCGAAACAGTCCGCGAGGTCAGCAAGCTCGGCATGGAGGTCTGCGTCACCCTTGGTCAGCTCGGAGATGAGGAAGCCCGTCAGCTGAAGGAGGCCGGTGTCACCGCCTATAATCACAATATCGACACCTCGCCGGAGTATTATCCCAACATCGTCACCAGCCACACGTTTGAAGATCGTCTTGGCACGATCTCCTCGGTGCAGAAGGCAGGAATGTCTGTCTGCTGCGGAGGCATTATCGGCATGGGTGAGACCGAGCGCGACCGACTTCGAATGCTGGAGGTTCTCTGCGGATTCAACCCACCGCCCGAGAGCGTTCCCATCAACTGTCTCATGTCGATGCCCGGCACCCCGATGGAGGCACAGCCTGCCGTTGACATCTTCGAGTTGGTCCGACTGATAGCCACCACACGCATCATGCTTCCTAAAACCCGCATTCGCCTATCGGCGGGGCGCAATCGCCTGAGCAGAGAGGGGCAGGCCCTCTGTTTTTTTGCAGGGGCAAATTCCATCTTTTATGGAGAGAAACTTCTCACTGCTGATAATCCGGGCGTGAATGAGGATCTCAATCTTCTTCGGGCCATTGGCATGCACCCACAGGAGCAGAGAGCCACGGTGCATCAGACGACGGCTCTACCTGTGTGAGAGTGTCTGCTGGGAGCATTATTGCTCTATTCTGACGCATTGCAGAAAGAGAGAAAGTAGCGTATCCGTTGCCTCATGGGTTTGCTTGCCCGTCCATTGCTTTGCATTTGAATTCATGGTCGGCTGGTCATCCGATCCCCATGAGGGCTGCGCATGAGGCGCAGTCTATGTTGTGCTGCCCCGCAAGACTCCATGCGTACTCTACCGAGTCAAGAGGCCCTTCGTGACTGTGCTATTCACATTTCTAACAACTCCCGCCAGATGCTGATTTGTTACGGCTGAGTTCCATATTAATTCTTCGGGGTCTCTCTACCCTTGGAAGTAATGATCCCTGCATCAGACAAAGGAAGACAACTTCTAATGCAACTTTTGGATTAGAAACTCTGCGCTCTCTACGCGTGTCCTTGTCGTTTCCACACTCCCGATGATTTCTCTAAGGACGACAGATGAGCTAAAGGATATGCTAGGAGCAAGCGACCTAACAGCCCTTCGGATCTGAAGATCCAGTCACGCAATCTCCACCGGGCATTTGGGTAGGGCTTTGAGAAATGCTTTGCCATACGGGCGGGAGAGGATGCGGCTGTCGAGAATGACGATGGAACCCGTGTCGGAGGAGTTGCGGATGAGTCTCCCGATACCTTGGCGAAGTTTCAGGATCGCCTCCGGGAGTGAATAATCGCGAAACGGATCACCGCCGGAAGACTGGATCTCCTCCAGCTTCGCCTCGGTGAGGGGATGGTCGGGCGTGACAAAGGGGAGGCGCGTGATGATGACGCTGGAGAGGGCATCTCCCGGTAGATCGACTCCGGTCCAGAAACTATCGGTGCCAAAAAGCACGCTCTCCCCCTCCTCGCGAAAGGCTTCCAGCATCCGGGAGCGGGAAAGCCCTCCTCCCTGAACGATCAGATTCCAATGTTTTTTTGCAAAAAAATCCTCCATCCGCGATGCCACCGCTTGCATGGTGCGATGGTTGGTGAAGAGGACGAAGGCCCGGGCCTGACTCTCCACGGTGAAATGCTCGATCCATTTTGCTAGCGCTTCCTCGTAACCCGCGTCACGCGGCTCCGGCATCTTCTTCACAAGATGGAGCTTCATCTGGCGGTCGTAATCGAAAGGCGAGCCAAGTTGCAGTGAGGGAGCCTCCATTCCGCCGACGCGTCCCTTGAAGTAGTCGAGTTCGGAGGAGCCGACCGAGAGGGTGGCGCTGGTCATGATCGCTGTCCCCCCCTCTCGGAAAAGGAGTCTTCCGAGTAGGGGAGCCACGGCTACCGGTGCCGCATGCAGACTCGTCCAGGTAGATGCCTTGCCGCTCTGCTCCACCCAGTAGACATGGCCCGGTTCACTCTGGGAAAGAAAGTCTGAGAGTCCAGCCCGGGCGGAACGTAGTCGCGAAGCCACCTCAGTCAGCTCTCCCTTTAATCCCTCCTCCTCGGTATTGGCTGCGGCTGAACCCGCCGACTCGGCAAGGCGCGCCAACCCTTCGGCGAGGGGGCTCTTGGCGACGGCCTCGGCGATCTCAGCCGCCTTCTCCTCACGGATGCGGCATTCCCGGCCCTGCCTGAAGGTGCAGGCACCCGCCAGCGTGTCGAAAAACCGATCAATCTCGGGCATGAGATCGGCGGCGGTGCCGATCGCAGTATTGTGTCGGGCCTGTTGCAGCAGGCCCTTGCGCGTGCGGGGATTGTAGAGCCGTTGGATCGACTGACGCAGCCCGTATTGGGTGAGAGAGAAGCCGAGATGGCGCGAGGCCACCTGCTCCACCGTATGTGCCTCGTCGAAGATAACGAAATCATCCGGGAAGAGATATCCGATGCCATCCTCCTCGGGATCACCCAGCAGGGTGAAGAAGAGAGTGTGATTGAGGACAAGCACATTTGCTGACTGGGCACGGCGGCGGGCGGCCTGATAAAAACAGCCGGAGTCCCTGCCGCAGGTCTTAGGCGTGCAGAGATGCTGCTCGCTGCAAACCTGCGCCCAAAGCTGTTGTGGTGGCTCAAAAGGCAGGTCGCTGAGCGAGCCATCCGAGGTGGTGGCAGCCCATTCCCTGATGCGCTCCAGATCGGGACGCTCCTCGGTGGTGAAGAGATCCCCTCCGTGATGAACCGCGCGGGAGAGACGTGTCGGACAGACATAGTTCTGCCGCCCCTTCAGCAGGACGGCTTCAAAATCCTCTTCCAGCAGCCCCCGCACAAGAGGGATGTCCTTGTAGAGGAGCTGTTCCTGAAGATTGATCGTATGGGTGCTGATGAGCGCCTTCCTGCCGGTGCGCCGTGCATGAAGGATGGCGGGAATCAGGTAGGCGAGAGATTTGCCGACTCCTGTGCCTGCCTCGACGATCAGATGGGTGCGCCCTTCCAGGGCTTCGGCCACGCCTTCCGCCATGCGCTGCTGTTCCTGCCGCCATTCAAATCCCCGGATGGCCGAGAGCCTCCCCTTGGGGCCGAAGAGCTCCGCCACTTCCCTCGCAAATTCGCCCAGGGCAGGGGAATGGGATGGGGAAAATTCCTCGTTCAGTGAGATCATGGATTGCCGGGTGAAAGGATTGCGGGGTGTTTGCGGTTGCAGGATAGGCGGAAGACAAGGCAGAATCTCGCTCTTTCCGGCATCCTGCAAAGGGTTTCTGCCGAAGACTATCATGACGATTCTCGACCGGTATCTATTACAAAAATTTCTTCTCCCGTTTTTTTACTGCGTCAGCGGGTTTATCTCCGTTTGGCTGATCTGGGATCTGAGCGTGAACTTGCCTGATTTTCTCGCAGGGGTTGCCACCTTGGGTTATCGCACCACGATGGAGTTGGTCGCGCAGTTTTACCTGCTTCAGATTCCCAGCGTGCTTGTCCTGAGCATCCCTGTAGGGTTGCTGCTGGCGCTTCTTTACACCATGACCCAGATGTCCCGGCGCAACGAAATCATCTCCATGCTCTGCGCCGGACAGAGTCTTTACAGGATTTTTCTTCCGCTGATCATTGTCGGTCTGGCGATGACGGGAGTACTGACCCTGCTGAACTACAGCCTGGCCCCTCGGGCGGGATCGATACGCGACGAGATGAAGGAAGAGATCAAGGCGGGCCATCATGGAGACCGGGGCATCAAGAATCATCTCTTCCGCAACAGGGAGGATCGCCGCCTCTGGTTCCTTTCCTGGCTCGATCCCAAGCTCTCGCAAGCCTACCGGGTCGAGATCATCCAGCAGAATGAGTCAGGCATTGTGACGGAGACCTGGTACGGGGTGCATGTCTTCTTCAAACCCGAGACCGCGACCTGGTTGTTGACGGAAGCCCGTCATGTCACCGTTGACGAGTCGGGGAACCTCGTCTCCTCCGAGTCCTCTCCAAAACTCGAGATCAAGGGATGGCACGAGACCCCCTGGAAGATCGCCAGCTCCATGATGAACTCCGAGTTTCTCGGGTTTCCCGAACTGAGAGACTATCTCCGCTACAATGCCGAATTCCCCTCGGTACGCCTCGCTCCGTTCCTGACCCACTGGTATTACCGGCTGGCTCTTCCCTGGGTCTGTCTGGTGGTCATTTTCATTGCAGGCCCAATGGGGGTGGTGATCGGTCGCCGGGGCATCATGGGTGGGGTCGGAACCGCTATCGGTCTCTTTGCCGCACTCCTATTTTCCAGCAGTCTTTTTCTTGCGCTCGGCAAAGGGGATCGTATCCCCGCATGGATTGCTGCCTGGGGTCCCATCCTGATCTTTCTCTCGATTGGCTTCATTCTTTTCTGGATCCGTGCCACCGGGCGGGAGCTGCCCAAGTTGCGATTGCCCGGAGTTTAAGCTCCGTTTAGAATCCCGATATGCAGCAAGAATGGAATATTAAATCCCGGTCCGAGGTATGCGCTGACACGGGCCGGTCATTTGCCGAAGGTGAGATTTTTCACACGGCTCTGTTTCTCGACGAGGGAGGATTCAGTCGCATTGATCTGAGCGACGAGGCCTGGAATACCCGTGTTGCCGATGCCGCCGCACCACTGTTTTTTTCTTCTTGGCGATCCAAGTTTGAGCCCCCTGCTCTCCCAGCACCCGAGGCCCTCCGCCGTGACGATGCCGAGGGCATGCTTCGCCAGCTATGCGAAAGCCAGAATCCTGCTCATCTCAATACCCGCTATCTGCTGGCCGTGATGCTGGAGCGCAAGCGCATCCTCCGCCCGCAGCCATCCCCTGACAAGGGGACGCTTATCTATGAGCATGGCACGACCGGTGAGACATTCATTATTACCGATCCACAGCTCTCCCTCTCCGATCTGGTTGCAGTTCAGGAAGAGGTTTCGGCTTTGTTGACGGGACTTTCCGAACCCTCACCGACTCCCGTCTCTGCGGCTTCTACTGCAGCCGAGGCCATCTGAGCAACCCCCATGAGAGTTGTGAACGGGGGCTCCATCCCTCTCTTTCTGGCTCCGATGGCCGGCGTGACCAACTCGATTTTCCGGCGGATCTGCCGTGAAAAAGGGGCGGATATTCTTACCACGGAATTTGTATCCGCCGACGGCATCATGCACCGCAATGCCCGCACGCGGGGCTATGTCGAGTTTCTTGAAGAGGAGCGTCCCATGGGAGTCCAACTTTTCGGAGGTGATCCGGGACGGCTTGCCGAAGCCGCCAAGCAGGTGATCGATTGGGTGAACCCCGACTTTATCGATATCAACTTCGGGTGCCCAGTGAACAAGGTCGTCTGTCGTCACGGCGGCTCCTCACTCCTCCGCGACTGCCCACAACTGCAGCGCGTAGCTGATGCCGTGGTGAAGGCATGCGCTCCCCTCCCCGTGACCGCAAAGATTCGCATCGGCTGGGATGATCGTTCGGTCAACGCCACCGAGACGGCGCGGATTCTGGAGGGTACTGGCATACAACGACTCGCCGTGCATGGTAGGACGCGTGCTCAGGGATACTCTGGCAGCGCCGACTGGGAAGTGATCACCTCGGTTGTGCAGGCGGTCTCGATTCCGGTGATCGGGAACGGAGATATCACCGATGGTGCGACGGCCTTGCTCCGTAGGGAGACGGGTGTCTCAGGCCTGATGATCGGACGGGCGGCAATGGCTAGTCCCTGGATCTTCACTGAGGTGGCCATGGCTCTAGCCGGGAGACCATTTGATCCCCCGACGCTCCAGGATCGCTGGAACCTTGTGCGCCGTCATTGCGCAGAGGAAATTACTGCACGAGGTGATGAGCGTATCGCCATGCAGGGAATGCGCTCGCGCCTCATGGCCTATACCCGGGGAATGCCCGCGGCACGCCCGCTGAGGAGTCATCTCTCGACCATTGCCTCACTGGGAGAACTCGAGGATCTGATAGCGGTTCACCTTGCAGAGCATCTGGCTGAAGCGCAGGGGTGTCAGTCCGGCTCAACCGACGCCCTAAACTTATGCGCCAGCCCATGCATCCTCTCGTAGATAAAAAAAGCGAGGCCACTTGAGATGGCCTCGCTTTGTTTTGTGTGAACTGATTTGTGCGCCCGGATCAGGCAGCGGATCCTTAGCGTGAGCCGCGATCGCGATCACCGCCAAAGGAGCGGCCACCGCCGCCGCCACGGGGGCGATCCTCACGGGGACGGGCCTCGTTCACGGTCAGGTTGCGCCCTTGGTAATCCTTGCCCTCGAGAGCACTGATAGCTGCATTGCCTTCCTCGGCGCTGCTCATGGTGACAAAGGCGAATCCGCGGGAGCGACCGGTTTCACGATCGGTCACAAGACCGACTTCAGTTGGCTTGCCGAACTGACCGAAAAGTTCGCGCAGATCATTCTCGGAGGTGTCAAAGGTGAGGTTTCCTACATAGAGTTTCATGGTGATGTATTTGGTTAATGACGAAATCAGGTCATCAAAGCTGTTCCCGAGAACCGGGTTTCAAATCACCATTGAGAAACTCAATTGACAATTTACCACGCAACGAATCATTTAAAATCGAACTCCATAATTTGATCCAATTCTGATTTTGTACAAGATAAACTCTCAAAAAACAAGACGAACGGTGATGATTTCATTCGCGCATGGGCGTGCAGTGGCATAGATTATCAAAACATTGTCCCACGATTCCTCTTTATTTTCACAGCTTCGTTTTCCCGCCGGAAAGCCTGCTCCCCTTTGAAATGGGGCTTGGCACACAAAACCGCCTCAATCAGACCGCGGATCTTTGCAAAGAACATCTGCGCAGCACCTATGCTCCGCAGGGAGATCTGGTGGAGGACTTCATCATAGAGGTCGAAGGAGCAGGGAAAACAAAAGAGATCCTGAAATGGAGCCAGTTCACCAATAGCGATCGGAACACGGAGTCAATGTTTTCCCGACTCGACGAAAAATTCAACCGATGGCTAAACGGTGATCTTTAGCCGCAACAAAACACAGTAATCACGAAAGACCATGGTCAAAATTAATTACGGATTCGAAAAACGCAGAAAAGAGATGGAAAAAAAGCGCAAGAAAGAAGAGAAAAAGAAAGCCAAGCAGGAAAACAAGAGTTCTGGAACGACTGAAGCTCCGGAAGCCGAACAGAGCGCGGAGTAGTTCTTTTGCCGCTAGCTGGCAGCAAGAGTACCTGCGCAACACTTCAAACCCTGAGGCTATTGGCCTGGCGACAGGCATCAATTACTTCCTTGACTGTGATGCGAAGCATCCGGTCATTGTCGGGGAGTCCGGGGACTTCTCCCGGCTCACCTCGTTTCCTTCCTGCAGGGGCGACCATGATGCACGGGCATTTCCAGGGGCCGAACTGCTCCGGCACACTGTGGCCAAAGAGGCTGACGATAGGGGTCTGCATGGCGGCCGCGAGATGCATGGCTGCAGTATCGACTCCCACATAGTAGCGGGTGCGATCGAGTAGCCAAGCGAGTTCTCGCCAAGAGGCTTTGCCCCCCGTGGTAATCACCCGGTCGTCAAATCTCTCGCAGAGTGCAGCGGCTTCCGCGATTTCATCAGGTGAGGGGCCGCAGCTCACAATCACCTTGGGTGTGAACTCCAGAATCCCCTCCAGCGCCCCCCTCCAGCGCTCGGCTGGCCACGACTTGCAGTGCCATCGTGTGGCCGCATGGAGAATGGCAAAGCTGCCCCGCGCCAGGGAAGAATCTCCCTGCCATGGTAGGGAGTATTCATGAGCAAATCGGAGCGGAGGAATTTCACTCGGTAAGCCCAAGATCATTTGCGGTGTCATGTAATCCATCTCTACCTGATGGAGGGGCCCCCGTTCGTGTTCCACGACATGTGTGAAGCACCGCCACCAGAAAGAGCCCAGCCCGAGGTCGCTCGCATGGGTTGCCCTGACCTGGGCCATCGATGCGCCAATCAATGTCCTTCCGCGGTCGTTGTCTCCGAGCTCTATCGCAACGTCAAAACGGGCGGCACCTATCCTGAAAAGAGTGGCTAGGTCACTCCCGGCATCGCGCCATGTTCTACGCCCTTCTTCGGGGCGTGCGGTCGTGAGCAGACGGTCGATCTCGGGGCATCCCGTGAGGATTCCTTCCGTACCTCTTCGGACGACGACCCAGATTTCCGCCTCGGGAAATTTCTGCCTGGTTGCGACGATGATCGGGGTAATCAGCAGGTTGTCCCCAATATGACGAAGCTTAGTAAAAAGTATGCGCATGATTTGAAAATGCTGCGCGCCCCTAATTTCTAGACCACGCCCCGGGAGGCTCCCTTACTTGCCATGAACCGGAATAACCGCAACCGGAACTGTTGCATCCTTGAGAATGGATGTCACCACGCTGCCACTGAAGAGGTTATAAAGAGCTCCATGGCCGTGCGACCCGAGAACTAGCAGCTCGGCTCCTGCAGACTTGATTTGCTCTAGGATTTCATCCGATGGAATCGAGATTTTCACACAAGTCTCCACAGTCAGGCCGTTTGCACGCAGAGGGGTGGCAAGTTTTTCCAAATGAGCCTTCGCAACAGTCAAATCCGGCGGTGCAACAGGCATCGGAGCCGTGATCACATCCATCGCAGCACCTACCGGAACATAGGCCACTGCCGGCTCAACCACATAGAGAAGCAGGATTTTGGCCCGCATGGCCGTGGCGAGTTGGGCGGCTCCCTCGATCACTTTGCCGGTGATCGGGCTCAGGTCAATCGCTGCTAGGATTGTTTTCATGAACTTAGCATGAAACGGAGGAGCTTGCCTTGCCAGCGAAATACGCCCACTCCATAATGATCTTATGGATGATCTATTCGGTGAAGCCGTTGCAACCCAGTGGGCTGATGACGCCGCTTTACCCGCTGATGCACCCCTCGCCGCGAGAATGCGCCCGCGATTACTCGAAGAATATCTCGGCCAGAGTCACATTTTAGGAGAGGGGAAGCTGTTGCGTCGTGCGATCGAGGCGGATCGTCTCTCCTCAGTGATTTTTTATGGCCCTCCCGGCACTGGAAAGACAAGTCTCGCTAGGGTGATCGCCCGGAGCACGAAGAGCCGTTTTCTGGAGCTTAGCGGCGTAGAGGGAGGAGTATCCGATATTCGCAAAGCGATTGGAGTCGCTACCATCGTGGCGCGGCGCGGAGGAAGAACACTTCTCTTTATCGATGAGATCCACCGCTTCAACAAAGCGCAGCAGGATGCACTCCTTCCCGATGTGGAGAGGGGGACGGTGAGGCTGATCGGGGCGACCACTCAGAACCCGTTTTTTTCCATTAATAGTCCGCTTGTCTCCCGCTCTCAGATTTTCCAACTCCAGCCGCTAAGTATCGAGGAGCTGATCATCTTACAGCAGCGGGCCGTGGCCGATGTCGAACGCGGACTGGGCGATCTTCCGATTTTTCTAGAGGAGGCTGCGGCACTCCATCTGGCCACAGTGAGCGATGGTGATGCCCGCAAATGTCTGAATGCACTGGAAATTGCGGCGCGAACCACTCCCTACGATGCCGAGGGACGCATTCGTATTTCGTTGGAGACGGCAGCCGAGAGCATTCAGAAGAAAGCCGTCGTCTATGATAGAACCGGGGATGATCACTACGATACGGTCAGCGCCTTTATCAAGAGTCTGCGCGGCAGCGATCCCGACGCCGCGCTCTACTGGATGGCCAAGATGCTCCATGCCGGTGAGGAGTTGCGCTTTATCACCCGGCGGCTTGTGATTTTTGCAAGTGAGGATGTGGGTCTGGCCGATCCGCTGGCGCTCCCCCTGGCGATTGCGGCGCAGCAGGCGGTCGAGTTCGTGGGACTACCCGAGGCCCGTATCACGCTGGCCCATGCGACCGTCTATCTGGCGACTGCTCCCAAGAGCAACAGTGCCTACTCCGCGCTGGGAAACGCAGAGAAGGATATAGGGCATGGTCGCACGCTTGCCGTCCCCACCCATCTCCGAGACTCCCATTATCAGGGAGCAAAAAGCCTCGGACTTGGCAGTGGGTACAAGTATGCCCACGATTACGAAGGAGGATATGTGCCGCAGGCCTATCTGCCCGAGGGACGCACCTACTATACTCCGCTGAGAAACGGGGCCGAGGCCCGCATCGCCGAGCGCCTCGAGGCTTGGAGAATCCAGTTTGAGGACTCCCGTTCCGTTGATAAGCCTGAAGGAAAAGCATAGTTGCAGGTAAATTCTGGCAGCGCACTCCGAGAAAGACTTTGACTCTCTCGGGTCGCCCTTCTAGATTTTTCGTCCGCCTTGGAACGGCCCTTATGCAGCTTTGGGTGCAATCAAGCCACTCCACTCGTGCGGCCCTAATACCACATTCCATGGCTCATCAGCTTACCTACGCTCTCATCACCCCTCCCGCCCTTCGCAAAGGGCGTGCAGGAGGCATTCTTGCCCGCCTCATTTCCCGGAGCGGCCTCGACCTCACCACAGGCCGCATCTTCTCTCTGTCTGCCAAGACCCTGAATGATGTCGCGGCCACACTTTCGGAGCAGAGCAAGACAGGCTCCTATCTGAAGGAGCTTCCCTCAGATTCACAGTCGCTGGTCCTGGTGCTTTCTGGAGAAGATGCAGTCGCCAAGATTTCTGCTATCGTCGGCGACGATGGAACGATGAACGGCCATGGGGAAACGCTTCGCGACACCTTTGGTGATCTTGTTGTCAGTGCCGAAGAGGGTGGCAAGACCCTCTATTTTGAACCCGGAG
>Ga0114964_10003065_pt1 | contig 11421 bp, 11 predicted proteins | sample C_131016_MF_Meta_FD_92638 | JGI IMG/M metagenome (GOLD analysis project Ga0114964, IMG submission 92638) | Freshwater microbial communities from Lake Croche, Canada to study carbon cycling - C_131016_MF_MetaG | ecosystem: Environmental > Aquatic > Freshwater > Lake | place: Lake Croche, Canada... | reverse complement strand
AACCCGAACTGGAAGACATTGCCGAGCATGTCGGCCTGTCCTCCAACCATGTGCGTTTGTTGTTTCAACGTTGGGCCGGCATTTCACCCAAAAGCTTCCTGCAAGCCATCACACTGGATCACGCCCGCAGTCTGTTACGCGATTCCGCCAGCGTGCTCGATACCGCGCTCGAAGTCGGACTGTCCGGTCCGGGTCGGTTGCACGATCTGTTTGTTACGCATGAAGCCCTGTCTCCGGGAGAGTGGAAAGCCAAAGGCCAGGGACTGGTGCTGCATTACGGTTTCCATCCCTCGCCTTTCGGGGAAGCCATCATTGTCACAACCCATCGCGGCGTAGCGGGTTTGGGTTTTGTCGACAACAATGACCGTCCAGCCGCTTTGGCCGATATGCAGCGACGCTGGCCTTTGGCCCAATTGATCGAGAACCAGATTCTCACATTGACTTATGCCGAACGTGCCTTCAGCCCCCGGCAATGGCAAGCCGATCAGCCATTGCGGGTTGTGCTGATCGGCTCAGATTTCGAGTTTCGCGTCTGGGAAACCCTCCTCAAAATTCCGCTCGGCCAAGCCACAACCTATTCTACCATTGCCGAACATATCGGCAAACCGAAAGCGGCACGGGCTGTCGGTGCAGCAGTCGGACGCAATCCTGTGTCTTTTGTGGTTCCCTGCCATCGGGTACTGGGCCGCTCCGGTGCATTGACCGGTTACCATTGGGGAATACCGCGCAAACAGGCCATGTTGGGATGGGAAGCAGGTTGTCTTGATAAGGGAACCTGAACAGACCACGGCAAAATAAAATCATCGTTTTGCCGATTCTCTGCCCCTTGAGTCCTTGTAGAGAGAAAATCGCCTTCATATATAGCGAGGGAACCTGAAAGATCCTTATGGTTCTTTTGGCATCTGTTGGAGATCGATCAATCGGCAAACAATCACATGATTTGCCGGCCTGATCCGAGGCCGAAGCTGCTGTAAATCAATAATTGATAGGTCAATTATTGACGGGGCACGGCGATCTCGCTCAATGAAGGAAGACGATCATGGCAAAAGTTATCGGTATTGATCTTGGCACCACCAACTCCTGCGTGGCTGTGATGGAAGGCTCGACGCCTCGTGTGATTGAAAACGCTGAAGGCGCACGCACAACCCCCTCGGTTGTCGCATTCTCGGATTCGGATGAAAAACTGGTCGGCCAGCCTGCCAAGCGCCAGGCGGTGACCAATCCCGAAGGCACTTTTTTTGCGATCAAGCGTCTGATCGGCCGCACCTATAACGACCCGATGACCGAAAAAGACAAAGGTCTCGTGCCCTACGAAATCATGAAAGCCAAGAATGGCGATGCCTGGGTCCGCACCCATGGTCAGGAATATTCGCCCTCGCAGATTTCAGCTTTCATCCTGCAGAAAATGAAGGAAACCGCTGAAGCCTTCCTCGGTCAGACCGTGACACAGGCGGTGATCACCGTTCCGGCCTATTTCAACGATGCCCAGCGCCAGGCCACCAAGGATGCCGGCAAGATTGCCGGTCTGGAAGTGCTGCGCATCATCAACGAACCCACCGCTGCCGCTCTGGCCTATGGCCTCGACAAGAAATCCGGCACCATTGCCGTCTATGATCTGGGCGGCGGCACCTTCGACGTATCGATTCTGGAAATCGGCGATGGCGTGTTTGAAGTCAAATCCACCAATGGCGATACTTTCCTCGGTGGTGAAGACTTCGACATGCGTTTGGTCGAATATCTGGCCGACGAGTTCAAGAAGGAACAGGGCATCGACCTGAAAAAGGACAAGCTGGCCCTGCAGCGTCTCAAGGAGGCGGCTGAAAAAGCCAAAATCGAGCTGTCCTCGACCACCCAGACCGAAATCAACCTGCCTTACATCACCGCCGACGCTTCAGGTCCGAAACATCTGACGCTGAAACTCACCCGCGCCAAATTCGAGGCTCTGGTTGACGATCTGGTGCAACGGACCATCGAACCCTGCAAAAAGGCCCTGAAAGATGCAGGCCTGACCGCCGGCGAAATCGAGGAAGTGATTCTGGTCGGCGGCATGACCCGCATGCCCAAGGTGCAGGAAGTCGTCAAACAATTCTTCGGCAAGGAGCCCCACAAGGGCGTCAATCCCGATGAAGTGGTGGCCATCGGTGCTGCGGTTCAGGCCGGCGTGCTGCAAGGCGATGTGAAGGATGTGCTGTTGCTCGATGTGACACCTTTGTCACTCGGCATCGAAACACTGGGCGGCGTGTTTACCCGTCTGATCGACCGCAACACCACCATCCCGACCAAGAAAAGCCAGGTCTTCTCGACCGCCGAAGACAACCAGACCGCAGTGACCATCCGCGTGTTCCAGGGCGAACGCGAAATGGCTGCCGACAACAAGATGCTCGGCCAGTTCGATCTGGTTGGTCTGCCTCCGGCTCCACGCGGCATGCCGCAGGTCGAAGTGACCTTCGACATCGATGCCAACGGCATTGTCTCGGTCACCGCCAAGGACAAGGCTACCGGCAAGGAACAGCAGATCCGGATCCAGGCTTCGGGCGGTTTGTCCGATGCCGATATCGAAAAGATGGTCAAGGATGCCGAAGCCCATGCCTCGGAAGACAAGGTCCGCCGCGAGCTGGTGGAAGCCAAAAACCAGGGCGAAAGCCTGATGCACCAGACCGAAAAGTCGCTGGCCGAACACGGTGACAAGGTCGGCGAAACCGAAAAGACCAATATCCAGACGGCCATCGATGGTCTTAAGGCTGTACTCGGTACTGAAGACATCGAAGGCATCAAGGCCAAAACCGCCGAACTGGTCCAGGCCTCGATGAAACTGGGCGAAGCTGTCTATGCCGCATCGCAAAGCGCCGGTGAGGCCCCGCATGATGACGCCCATCATGACGAGCCGCACAAAGGCGACCACAAGGATGACGTGATCGATGCCGATTTCCGCGAAGTCGGTGGCGATGACACCAAGAAAAAGCGGTCATAAGTCCGGCTTGTCCCTTGTTCCAATAATGATAGAAACCCGGTGCGGTCGCGTGTCGGGTTTCTGTCTGTCTGACTGTTGATTTCCCTCTTTTACTCTTTCAATGGCACTGTCATGAGCAAACGCGATTATTATGAAGTCCTTGACGTCGCACGGACGGCCGATGAGGGCGAACTCAAATCAGCGTTCCGCAAATTGGCGATGAAATACCATCCCGATCGCAATCCCAATGATTCCGAGGCCGAAGCCCGCTTCAAGGAACTCAACGAGGCCTATCAGACCCTGTCGGATAGCCAGAAGCGCGCCGCCTATGACAGGTTCGGCCATGCGGCCTTCGAGCAGGGCGGTGGCGGCGGGACCGGCGGATTTTCGGGTGATTTTGCCTCGAGCATGTCGGATATTTTCGAAGACCTGTTCGGCGACATGGGTGGACGCCGCTCGCGCAGCAATAATGGCCGCGAACGCGGCTCTGATCTGCGCTACAACCTCGAAATCACGCTTGAAGAGGCCTTTAACGGCAAGACAGCCGCTCTGACCATTCCGATTTCGATCAGTTGCGAACCCTGCTCAGGCACCGGAGCCAAAGCGGGGACCAAAGCCAAAACCTGCACGACATGCGGCGGGCACGGTCGTGTCAGAGCCACACAGGGCTTTTTCGCGGTGGAACGGACCTGTCCGCATTGTCAGGGCCGTGGCGAAATGATCGAAAATCCGTGCCCCAACTGTTCGGGCTCGGGCCGCACAACGCGCGAGCGCACCCTTTCGGTGAATGTCCCGCCCGGCGTTGATGACGGCACCCGCATCCGGCTGGCCGGTGAGGGGGAAGGCGGCCTGCGCGGTGGCCCGCCCGGCGATCTCTATATTTTCATTTCGCTGAAAGCCCACAGCTTCTTCCAGCGCGACGGCGCCGATCTCTATTGCCGCGTGCCGATTTCAATGGTCACTGCTGCCCTGGGCGGTGAAATCCGCATGCCGACCCTGTCCGGCAAGGAAAAGATCGTAACCATTCCCGAAGGCACACAAACCGGCAAACAGATCCGTCTGCGTGGCCAGGGCATGCCGGTTTTGCAATCGCGCGATGTCGGCGATCTCTATCTGCAAACCGTGGTGGAAACCCCGCAAAAGCTCAATGCCCGCCAGAAAGAGTTGCTGCGCGAATTCGACGGCCAGAGCTCGGTCGATACCCAGCCCGAGAGTGAAGGCTTTTTCTCGCGCATCAAGGAATTCTTTTCAAAACCGGCCGAGTGAATCGTCAGTGCGTTGATCGAACAAGACAGACATTGATTCGCTGTGCCATAAAGAGGCACAGTATGAAACAAGAGCTGTCCGGAGCCATTTGATGTCGCTATCGCCGCGTGATCGCCTGATTGTCGCCCTAGATGTTCCTTCGACACGCGATGCCGAGCAATTGGTCGCGACCCTTGGTGACACTGTATCCTTCTACAAGGTCGGTCTGGAATTGACTTATGCCGGCGGATTGGAATTTGCCTGCGATCTTGTCAAATCCGGCAAGCAGGTGTTTCTCGATCTGAAATTGCACGATATTCCCAATACCGTGCAGCGGGCGACCGAGCAGATTGCCGGTCTCGGTATGACATTTCTGACCATCCATGCCTTTCCGCAAACCATGAAAGCCGCGATGGCGGGCAAAGCCGGCAGTGATTTGAAGCTGTTGGCGGTCACGGTGATGACCTCTTATGACAATCAGGATCTGATCGAGGCAGGTTATGACAAAAGCGTGACCGATCTGGTCACGCTGCGCGCGCTGGCTGCCGACCGGATCGGCATTGATGGTCTGATCCTGTCGCCCGAAGAGGTAGGTGCCATGCGCGCCCTGCTGGGTCCGCGCATGACGCTGATCACTCCGGGCATCCGGCCCGCATCAGCGGCTGTCGGAGACCAGAAACGCGTCATGACACCGCTCAAAGCCATTACAGCCGGTGCCGACCGGTTGGTGATCGGCCGTCCTATTACCCAAAGCCCCGATCCCAAAACCGCCGCCACGGCGATACTGGTTGAAATCGAAGCTGCCACACACGCATAACAATACACAATCGGAGGATTACCCCATGACAACCAAGGCCTATTGGATCGGTCGCGTCGAAGTGACGAATATGGACGCCTATAAAAACTATGTCGCTTTGAATGGCGCAGCCTTTTCGAAATATGGTGCACGGTTTCTGGTCCGCGGCGGCTCTTTCGATGTGGCCGAAGGCGGTGCCAAAAGCCGCAATGTGGTGATCGAATTCCCGTGCTATGAACAGGCCCTGGCTTGCTACCATTCCCCCGAATATTCTGCCGCCATTGCCGCACGCAAGGATGCCGCCTTTGTCGATCTGATCATCATCAACGGTTATGACGGGCCTCAACCGTCCTGAAGACAAGGATAGACAGCATGACCGACCATTCAGCCCATCCGTTGCGAGTGATCGTGACCGGCGCATCCGGTCGCATGGGCCGGATGCTGGTCAAGGCCATAGCCAACCATCCGGAAACCCTGCTGGTGGCCGCCCTCGATGCACCGAATTCTGCCTTTCTGGGTCAGGATGCCGGGCTTGTCGCGGGCGTCGGAGCTTCGGGTATCGCCATTGCCGCGGACTTTCCCGATCCGTCGGTCAAAGCCGATGCGATGATCGATTTCACCATTCCGGCCGCCACCCGCCATTATGCTGCCGAGGCAGCAAAACATCACATATCCCATATCATCGGCACGACAGGGCTTTCGGGGGACGATCTCGCCTTTATTGCCGAACAAGCCCGCCAGACCTGCATTATCCGGTCGGGCAATATGAGCCTTGGCGTCAATCTGCTGGCCGCCATGGTGCAAAAAGTGGCGGCGGCCCTTGATCCGAGCTTTGACATCGAAATCGTCGAGATGCACCACCGCATGAAAATCGATGCTCCTTCCGGCACCGCCTATCTGTTGGGCGAAGCCGCGGCGGCGGGTCGCCGGATTCCGCTAGAAGACCATTCGATTCGGAGCCGTGACGGTGAAACCGGCCAACGTCCGGAAGGGTCGATCGGCTTTGCAACCTTGCGCGGCGGGACGGTGATCGGCGACCATTCGGTGATTTTTGCCGGCAATGGCGAGCGTATCACCTTATCCCATCATGCCGAGGATCGCAGCCTGTTTGCATCCGGTGCGCTGAAAGCAGCGTTGTGGAGCAGAGGCCAACCTGTTGGACTTTATTCCATGATGGATGTTTTAGGGCTTTCTTGATAGTGGATTGCACCAAGACGATTTGAAAACGGGGTTTTGCAATGGAACGGCTTCTGGTTCTGGTACGGCATGGTCAAAGTGACTGGAACCTCAAAAATCTTTTTACCGGCTGGAAAGACCCCGATCTCACCGCACGAGGCGTCAGCGAAGCCAGGGCGGCAGGGCAACGGCTGAAAGCACTCGACCTGCATTTCGACATGGCTTTCACCTCCGACCTGACCCGCGCCCAAAAGACCTGCGGGCTTATTTTGTCGGAAATGGGCCAATCTGCCATTCCTGTGACGCGTGACCGGGCACTTAACGAGCGCGATTATGGTGACCTGTCGGGTCTCAACAAGGATGATGCCCGCACCCGTTGGGGCGAGGAACAGGTGCATATCTGGCGGCGGTCCTATGATGTGCCCCCACCCAATGGCGAGAGCCTGAAAGACACGGTTGCGCGTGTGTTGCCCTATTATTGCCAGGACATTTTGCCACAGGTTTTGGCCGGCAAACGCGTTCTGGTTGCGGCCCACGGCAATTCCCTGCGGGCTCTGGTGATGGTGCTTGACCGCCTGTCACCGCAAACCATTCCCTCGATGGAGCTGGAAACAGGTATTCCGCTGATTTACCGCCTCAATGCCGATTCAACCGTGGCCAGCAAGGACGTCTCTCACGCCTGATCGGTCTCTTTGATGTAATCGGCCCATACAGCGTCCTTGAGCGTGGCCACAAAGGCCGTATGTCGGGCCAGCGTGTCGGCATCAAGCCTGTCGTGCAGTGGTGCAGGTCGTATTTGCGCTTTCTGGCGCGTAACGGGCTCCAGCGGGTTTTTGGCTTGGGTCACCGGCTCGTTGCCAAGGGCCAGATCGGTTTGCCGCCCGCCCAACAGCTCCAGATAGACTTCGGCAAGAATTTCCGAATCGAGCAAGGCGCCATGTTTGGTCCGGCGCGAATTGTCGATGCCATAACGCTGGCACAAAGCATCCAGACTGTTGGGTCCGAACGGATGGCGTTTGCGCGCCATGACCAGCGTATCGATGATGCGTTCGGACGCAATCGGGGAATGGCCCAACTGCGACAATTCATGATTGAGAAACATCATATCGAACGAAGCATTATGGGCGATCATCGTTGAATCGCCGATAAACTCGATAAATGAGGCTGCTATTTCTGCAAAAACCGGCTTATCGGACAAGAAAGCTGCCGACAGTCCATGCACCTTGAACGCCTCTTCGGGCATGTCCCGCTGCGGATTGATATAGCAATGGAAGGTCAGGCCGGAAGGCAAATGGTTGATCAGCTCGACACAGCCGATTTCGACGACGCGATCACCCGATTGCGGGCTTAATCCGGTTGTTTCCGTATCGAAGACAATTTCACGCATGGGGTGGGTGGTCTTTCTGGTCCAACAAGATCCGCGCAACGCTTCCGGTAGCATGGCGGTAGGTTTCGATCACCTGTTTAACCTGCTGCTCGGCAAATTCCAGTCCCTGCGATGTATCAATCAGACAATCGGCATGATCACGTTTTTGCCGGTCAGGCCATTGTTTGGCAAGGATGGCGTTGAATTGCTCCTCGGTCATGGTTTTGCGATCCATCACCCGTTGTTTTTGCACATCAGCCGGTGCGGTAACCACGCAAACGGCATCAACACGCTGTTGGCCGCCTGTTTCAAACAACAGGGGAATATCAAGCACAATTAGGGGGGTGCCAAGGCTGGCCTGATCCGAGATAAACTGTTTTTCTGCGGTTCTCACCAAAGGATGGACGATCTCTTCGAGATCCTTGAGGGCTTGGGCATTTCCCAGAACCTGCGCGCCGAGCCGTTTGCGGTCGACAATCCCGTCGACCACTGTTCCGGGAAACCGCTGCTCGATTAGCGGGGCGGCTGCTCCGCGATAAAGCGCATGCACTGTCGCATCGGCATCGTAGACCGGCACATGATGTTTGTGAAACATTGCACTGGTTGTCGATTTGCCCATCCCGATCGAGCCTGTCAGGCCAAGCACAAAGGTCATCTCCCAATCAACCCTTTCTGTTGCAACAAAACCAGCAAAGGATCCATTGGCATGCCCATGATTGTGCTGCGCGATCCTTCGATCCGCCCGAACAACCGCGCCCCTTCGGCCTCGATATGGTAACAACCGACACTGCCGAACACTGTTTCACCGACTTCATCCAGATAGCGCTTGAAATCTCCGGTTGACCAGTATCTCATCTGCAAAGTGGCAACATCATGGAGTTCGGCTTCGACCCGACCGGCAAAGACAAGGCAAAGAGCACTGGTCAACCGGTGTAGGCGTCCGTTCAGGGCTTGTAATTGTGCCATGGCATCCAAACGGTTGCCAACCTGGTGTAAAACCTCTCCCTCGCAATCAAGCATCTGGTCGGAACCGATTACCCATTGGTCGGGATATAGGACCGAGACCGCCAAAGCTTTGGTACGCGCCAGCATCAAGGCTTGGTCAGCAACCGCTTCGTGCCGGTGTCGGAGATTGACCGCACGCTCGTCGATCGATGCCGGAATACTGGCAAAGGCCAATCCGGCCTCCTTCAGCAAGTTCTGGCGGGCCTGGCTTTTTGAGGCAAGAATCAGCACTTTGTCATGCTGCCAGATCATTATTGTGCCATCAGCTGGTTCTGCCGCTCTTTATAAAGATCGATAATGGCAGCGGCGGTTTCCTCGATCGAGCGGCGTGTCACATCGATTACCGGCCAGTTGTTCTGCTGGAACATGCGGCGCGATTGCGACACTTCGGAGCTGACGGCCTGGCGATCGACATAGGCGGTCTCATCGGATGCGTTGAGCGAGAGCAAGCGGTTCTGCCGGATCTGGATGATACGTTCGGGGCTGGCAATCAGGCCCACCACCAAAGGCCGGCGCACCAGTTTCAGATCGGGCGGCGGCGGTATATCGGGCACCAGCGGGACATTGGCGGTCTTAATTCCGCGATTGGCCAGATACATGCTGGTCGGGGTTTTCGAGGTTCTGCTGATCCCGACCAGGATTACATCCGCGCTTTCCAGATCATCCGGCAACTGGCCGTCATCGTGCAGCATGGTGTAATTCAACGCATCGATCCGTTTGAAATATTCGGCATTCAACACGTGCTGCGCCCCGGGTCGGTGATTGGACACCGTGCCAAGATAGGATTGAAACAGCGCCATCACCGGATCAAGCACCGAGAGACAGGGGCAGCCATGCTCACGGCAGACACGTTCGAGTTTTTCGGATAATTCCGGTTCGACCAGCGTATACAGAACCACACCCGGGCTTTCCTCCAGCTCGTTCAGCACCCTTTCCAGTTGCTGGGCTGTGCGGATGAGCGGATAGACATGTTCGATAGCCGATATGCCGGTATATTGCGAAGCCACCGCGCGCGAGACCGCAATCAGGGTTTCACCGGTTGAATCCGAGACCAGATGCAGATGGAAATAGCTGCGTGTTGTCACTTGTCCCGATCCTTCTACGATTTATCTGCCTGTGGATCAGTGTGGATAGGGGGGTATAACCCGACCCTTTTGGTCCCGCATCTGTTTCACGTGAAACAAACTCCTTTGAATCATCCCCAACCAAAAACAGCAAGAGCTTGTTACAGGGTATATTATCAACAAGGGTGGCGTTCAAATGGCTGCGACAGAATACACAGGATCAACGTTTTGATTTTATGAATAAATTTCGATTAAAACTTTTCAATCACTCTGCGTTATCGACAGGTTTTGAATGGGAATGAATCTTTGTCTGATGTGGATGGTTTGTGTATCAATCAGAATCACTGGTTTGAGGTGCTCAAACAACAACATCAAAAGATTCTTTATATAAGAATCATTTAGAAGACGGGTCAGGGGATAAGTTAAATGAAGCCTATTTTACAAGTTCTGGATGGTCACACACTCGAAAGACCACCGATCTGGATCATGCGCCAGGCTGGCCGTTATTTGCCCGAATATCGTGCTCTCAGAAGCAAAGCCAAGAATTTTCTCGATTTCTGCTATCGGCCTGAGATGGCCATTGAAGTCACATTACAACCAATCCGCCGTTACGGATTCGATGCAGCTATTCTGTTTTCTGATATTCTGGTCATTCCTGATGCCTTGGGACAGAAAGTATCTTTTCAGGAAGGAGAAGGGCCGAGACTAGAACCTGTGCTGGATCTTGAAGCTCTAGGACGCTTGAAGACAGAAGTGGATCTGGATCATCTGGCGCCTGTCTTCGAGACCATCCGTGGTGTCAAAGGTAATCTGCCAGCCTCGACAACCTTTCTGGGTTTCTGTGGCGCTCCTTGGACTGTTGCAAGCTATATGATTGCCGGTAAGGGCACACCGGAATTGGCGCCTTCGCGCTTGAAAGCCTATGCCGATCCGGTTTTCTTCTCTAAACTCATCCAGAGACTGGAAGACGCTTCGGTTGCTTATCTGCTCAAACAGTTCGAAGCCGGGATCGATGCGGCCCAGATTTTCGAGAGTTTTGCCGGGGCTTTACCCGCTAATATGCTCAAAACCTATTCATTCGAGCCAATCCGGCGCATTATTGCACGGGTCCGCGAACAGCGTCCCGATGCTCGTTTTATCGTTTTCTGTAGAGGTGCAGGAGCACGTCACGACCAGGTTGCCAAGACAACCGGCGCCAATGCGGTGGGTCTTGATTGGGCGGTTGATGAAATCTGGGCTGCCAAACATGTGCAAAGCCAATCGGCCGTGCAAGGTCATCTTGATCCTTTGCTGGTCGTCAATGGCGGTGAATTGCTGGATCGTCGTGTTGACGAGATTATCGAGGTTTTTTCACATGGCCCGCATATTTTCAATCTCGGCCATGGTATTGTACCGGAAACATCACCCGATCATGTCGAACGGTTGTTGAAACGTGTAAGAGGCTGACATGATGACCGAAACGCTTTATTTGATCGTCAAATCAATCCACATCATTGCTGTCATCAGCTGGATGGCAGGCATGCTCTATTTGCCGCGTCTATTTGTCTATCATGCTGAAAATGAGGGAAATACGGCTCTGACAGATACATTCAAGGTGATGGAACGCCGTCTTTTGCGCTTCATCATGACCCCGGCGATGATTGTCAGCTTGATTTTCGGTCTGGCAATGATGATCAGTGCAGGTTGGACCAAGGCACCCTGGATGCATGCCAAATTGTTGCTCGTCGTGGTGCTGAGTGGTGTCCATGGCTGGTTATCGGTTTGTGTCAAACGATTCGCATCCGACCAGAACCAGAAAACAGGACGTTATTTCCGGTTT
>Ga0114964_10003061_pt1 | contig 11431 bp, 8 predicted proteins | sample C_131016_MF_Meta_FD_92638 | JGI IMG/M metagenome (GOLD analysis project Ga0114964, IMG submission 92638) | Freshwater microbial communities from Lake Croche, Canada to study carbon cycling - C_131016_MF_MetaG | ecosystem: Environmental > Aquatic > Freshwater > Lake | place: Lake Croche, Canada... | reverse complement strand
CTTTGCCAGGCAACAAATTCACCAAGGCCCCAAAATCTAGAATTTTGGTCACGGGGCCTTCATAGACCTTGCCAATTTCAACCTCCGCCGTGATCTCCTCGATACGTCGCTTGGCTTCTTGGGCCTTGGCGCCATCGTTGGAGGCAATGGTGATGGTGCCGTCTTCGGCGATATTGATTTGGGTGCCCGTCTCTTCTGTCAAGGCGCGGATGGTGGCGCCTCCTTTGCCGATCACATCACGAATTTTGTCCGCATTGATCTTCATGGTGTACAAGCGAGGAGCAAAATCGCTCACCTCTTCTTTGGCTTGACCCATGGCTTCTTGCATTTTGCCCAAAATATGCATGCGAGCTTCTTTGGCTTGGGCCAGTGCCACTTGCATGATTTCTTTGGTAATGCCTTGAATCTTGATGTCCATTTGAAGCGCTGTGATGCCGTTGGTCGTTCCAGCCACTTTAAAGTCCATGTCGCCCAGGTGATCCTCATCGCCCAAAATGTCGGTGAGCACAGCAAAACGGTTGCCGTCTTTGATCAAGCCCATGGCAATACCGGCCACGTGGGCTTGCATGGGAACGCCTGCATCCATCAAGGACAAACAGCCACCGCACACCGAGGCCATTGACGATGAACCATTGGACTCGGTGATCTCGGAGACCACGCGCATGGTGTAGGGGAAATCTTCTTTCTTGGGCAAGCAAGCGGCCAATGCACGCTTGGCCAAACGGCCATGACCGATTTCACGGCGCTTGGTGCTGCCCATGCGACCGACTTCACCGGTAGCAAAGGGAGGCATGTTGTAGTGAAACATGAAGCGGTCTTCAAACTCACCAGCCAAGGCGTCAATGCGCTGGGCATCGCGCTCAGTGCCCAAGGTCGTCACCACCAAGGCCTGGGTTTCTCCACGCGTGAAGAGAGCAGAGCCATGGGTTCTGGGCAAAACGCTGTTGCGAATTTCAATGGGACGAACGGTGCGAGTATCGCGTCCGTCAATTCTGGGCTCACCAGCCAAGATTTGTGAACGCACGATGCGGGCTTCAATGTCAAACAACAGTGTCTCGACCTTCACGGCATCAAAGGCAACACCTTGCGCAGTCAAGGCTTCCATGGTCGCCTTGTAGGCCACGCGACATGCTTGGGTGCGTTGCTGTTTATTGCGAATCTGATAAGCCTCGCGCAATGGACCTTCTGCAATTTCGTTCACATTGGCAATCAAAGGCTCGTCTTTGGCATCTGCTGTCCAGTCCCACACAGGGTGACCAGCTTCTTTGACTAGCTCATGGATGGCGTCAATGGCAACTTTGCCTTGCTCGTGTCCAAACACCACGGCACCGAGCATGATCTCTTCACTCAATTGAAGAGCTTCTGACTCGACCATCAAGACAGCCGCTTCCGTCCCCGCGACCACCAAATCCATGATGCTGTCTTTGCGCTGTGTCTGACCAGGATTGAGCACATATTCGCCATTGATGTAGCCCACCCTGGCTGCACCCAATGGGCCATTGAAAGGAATTCCCGCCAAGGACAAGGCGGCACTCGAAGCAATCAAGGCCGCGATGTCTGCATCAACCTCGGGGTTGAGCGATAGGGTGTGAATGACCACGTGCACTTCGTTGTAAAAGCCCTCTGGAAATAGCGGACGAATAGGACGGTCAATCAAACGGCTCGTGAGCGTTTCGAGTTCACTGGGCTTGGCTTCGCGCTTGAAAAAACTCCCGGGAATCTTGCCCGCAGCATAGGTTTTCTCAATATAGTCCACAGTCAAAGGGAAAAAATCCTGACCAGGCTTGGCCGATTTGGAGGCCACCACCGTGGCCAACACCACGGTGTCGTCCATGTTCAAAAGAACAGCACCACTGGCTTGACGAGCAATTTCACCCGTCTCCATGGTCACCTTGTGTTGACCCCATTGAAAAGTTTTAGTAACTTTATTAAATAACGACATTTTCGTCTTCTCCATCATGAATTGGGGCATGAAGGCCATGCCACCGAAGCCCGGAGAAGTCTCATGAAACAGAATGCCATTCCATCACTTGTCAGCCTGCGCAGTTGCACCCTAAGCTCAACAGTTGGTGGAATGACACAGCTTCGATCCATGACGAATCTCTCCGATCAATCCGCATCGGGGGCAATGCATACCATCACTCCCCATCATGCATAAAGGCGTCTGAGCTATCAAAATAACTCAGACGCCTTTGTCAAAAATTCTCAATTATTTGCGCAAGCCCAATTTCGCAATCAAAGCAGCGTAGCGGCCCAAGTCTTTGGATTTCAAATAATCCAACAATTTACGACGACGGCTCACCATGCGAAGTAAACCACGGCGACCGTGGTGATCTTTGGCGTGTGTTTTGAAGTGAGGAGTCAACTCGTTGATGCGAGCAGTCAAGAGTGCAACTTGCACTTCTGGGCTACCCGTGTCATTGGCCGAACGAGCATTTTGCGCAACAACTTGCGCTGTGGTATTCAAATCCATTTCCTGTTTCCCTGTAAAGGTTAATCAAACTTGCGCAATTCCATGGAAAGACGGAACGCGTGCACTGTCACCCCACCTTGGGGCAAAGCCTTTGGATTATAAGGCAAAACCAGCTGACAGGCAACTCATGAGCCATACTGAACAAAAAGCCAGTTCTACTGAAAGCCACTGGGGGGCGTGCGGCCGGCCTGCTCAGGCTTGCCTCCAAGCGCCGTTTGACGTTGATTGAATTGCTCAGCCGAGGATTGCGATGGGCTAGGCATTTGGACGGCCACGGAAAGTTTTGCTCGAATTCGAATTGAAAGAGAGTTCACGCGTCAAGCTCAAGCGTTCGAACTGAAAGAAAAAAGAAAGCTCAAAAGAAGACTTCAAACACCAGCACCCACCAAGGGGTGGAGGTCAGGAGGCCGCGAACATTGGGCTCATGCAGGTCAATTTCAAGGTCTCAGAAAAAAAATATAGTTTTGCTCAAAACCCTTGTTTTACAAGGCCTGCGCTCCATCTGTGAAACATACAGCAGCCAGACATTGACTGTATTTTCAATCAACAACCTATTGGAGTAACAAATGATTTTCGCCCCCATCAACACCGCCATTGCGCAAGCACAACGCCGCCCTTCCGTTCAAGCATTTGAGCGATTTCTGGGTGACGTGGTCAAGACGTCTGGCGCTCACACCCAATTCAAAGAGCATGAGCTTGGCTATCTATTGCAAATCGATGTCCCTGGTGTCGCCAAGGAGCATTTGCTGATCAAAGTGGAGGATCAAGTGGTGCGTCTTGAGACCAGCCCTGAGGCCACCCGCAAATACAACCTGAGCTATGAGTTGCCAGTCGCCATTGATCCCACCAGCAGCCAAGCCAAGCTGGAGTTGGGCGTCTTGAGCCTCGAGTTGAGCAAAAGAAAGCCTGTGGACCGGGCCGCCATTTTGAACATCCAATAAAGGGAGTCTTGGTGCCTGGGTGCCAAGCCATCCAGGCTTCACCCATCAATTGAAGTGCGGAAACTGGGCGGCGTCAATGCCGCCCTTGTTTTGGGTATCGCTCACAGGTGCAAACGGCCAACCACTGCCATCGACACCAGCCAGTTCAATGCAGGACCTCGGCCAAACTCCAGCGAGGCAATACTTCAAACCCATAGTGTTTGGTACCATGCTCAATGCCGTACTGCACTCGCATTGCGGCTGCCAGTGCAATCATGGCACCATTGTCGGTGCACCACTCCAAGGGTGGAAAGAACACCTCGACTTTTTGCTTTTCACACGCCGCTTGCAAAGCAGCTCTCAGGAGTTGATTCGCTCCGACGCCTCCGGCCACCACCAAACAACGGTCGCCAGTTTGCGCCAACGATGCCATGGCTTTTTTAACCAGCACCTCGACAATGGCCGCTTGCACACTGGCCGCCAAGTCTTCTCGGTGCGCCATCATCTGGTCCCCCAACTTATTGACTTGTGTGAGCACCGAGGTTTTTAGGCCAGCAAAGGAGAAATCCAAGTCCTTGCTGTGAAGCAATGGGCGAGGGAATGCGAACGCCTTGGGGTTGCCTTTGAGCGCCAACTGCGACAACGCGGCCCCACCAGGGTAATCCAAGCCCAGCAGTTTGGCAGATTTATCAAACGCTTCACCCGCAGCATCATCCACACTTTGACCCAACAGTTCGTAGTGCCCCATGCTCGATACCCGCATGAGCTGGGTGTGCCCCCCCGAGACCAGCAAACATACAAATGGGAAACTCGGTGGGTTGTCACTCAAAAAGGGCGACAACAAATGCCCCTCCAAGTGATGGATACCTAGCAAAGGCTTGTCCAATGCCGCGGCCAGAGAAGCCGCGACGCCGGCACCAACGAGCAAGGCACCCGCCAGCCCAGGGCCTTTGGTGTAAGCGATCAAATCCAAGGACTCCATGGACAGGTGGGCCTGAGCCATGACATCATTCACCAACGGCGCCACTCGCTGAATGTGATCTCTAGAGGCCAATTCAGGCACCACACCGCCGTAGGGTTGGTGCATGGCAATTTGGGTGTGCAATGCATGGGCTTTCAATGATGCCTGCATCTCAAACGGCTTCAAGCCACACAGCTCAATGCCAACTTGAGGCTGAATCGGCAAGAGTTGCACCAATGCCACGCCACTTTCATCACAGGAGGTTTCAATGCCAAGAATATTCATTTTTTGCGGGGTTTGGACTCGCGACAGGCCCATCGAAAAACGCTGGGAAGAAAGCGCTCAAGGATGGATCCCACAACGATTGCTTGAACTCATTTTAAAGCGCAAGTCTGGGCCAGCAAAAATTCAGATCAACTGGGCATGATCTTTGCGGTTTGTAATTGGCTAAGATGAGCAAAGCGCAACCCGCTGCTTTTATTTCTGCTATCACCGAGGCAGCATGCACCCCAATCTCAGAATCGTCGTTGTCGCGCCCGACTTGGTCACCGAAGACTCTCAAGATGAACACGCTGTGTCCCTGATCGAGAGATCCAAAACCCTGCGCATCGGTTTATTGGAAAACGGCTACAACTTGATCGCAACCTTGCCTGCCGATGTTTTTTTAGCAGAGCGCATCGCACAATTGCAACCCGATTTGATCATCGTGGACGCAGAAAGCGACGCCCGCGACGCGTTGGAGCACGTGGTCATGGCCACGCGAGACGAGCGACGCGCCATCGTGCTCTTCACTGATGATGAGGACACAAGCCATGTGAATGAAGCCGTGGCGGCAGGGGTGAGTGCTTACATCGTCTCCGGGCTTGCACCAAGTCGCATCAAGCCGATCTTGGAAGTTGCCATGGCGCGCTTTGAGCACGAACAACGCTTGCGCACCGAACTCTCACACGCCCAAGAGGCGTTGGTGACGAAAAACGTGGTCGACCAAGCCAAAGCACTGATCATGAAAAGACAAAACATTTCGGAGCCCGAAGCCTACGCCAAAATACGCAAAATCGCCATGAACAAAGGCCTCAAACTGGCCGAAGTCTCGCAACAAATCATCGACATGGCTGAACTTTGGCTTTGATCACTGCACTCAATACTTGTGCAACGCACAACTATCGAGCAAGACGACGCCCTCAATATCACCAAAACAGTGCATCCGTCCCCATTTTGAATCCGACTTGGAGGAATCAACGCTTGTTGGGATGAGGGATTTCAAGATATTTGTAATGCTTTAATTTTATTTATTGTATTTTGAAAGCTTTCTGCGGCCCTTCTGGCCAGGAATTCACAACGGCATACTAATTGCAATCTCAATAAAAACCCTTAGCGGTTAGTGTTTGACCAACGAAGGTCAGACATCAGGGCAAAGACGTCCAAGCCATCTGTGCGATGAACACAGTTGAGCCTGGACGTTTTTTTTTGTGTTTTCCGTTTTCAACTGTTTCAGAAAGAGAGCCGCCATGACTCCATTTTCCCAACAATCCATGAGCCGCCGCACCGTATTGCAAGCCGCCACAGTGGGTGCCATCGGTGTAGATCCCGCACTCAGGGCCGCCGTCTACGCACAAGGATCTGACAAACCGGAGAAAGAAGAAGTGAAAATCGGCTTCATCCCACTCACCGATTGCGCAAGTGTCGTGATGGCCTCGGTGTTGGGCTTTGATAAAAAATACGGCGTCAAAATCATCCCCACCAAGGAATCGAGTTGGGCTGGAGTGCGTGACAAACTCATCACCGGAGAGCTTGACTGCGCCCATGTGCTTTATGGGCTGATCTACGGCGTGCATTTGGGCATTGCCGGACCCAAAAAAGACATGGCAGCGCTCATGACAATCAATCGCAATGGTCAAGCCATCACCTTGTCCAAAAAACTCGCCGATCAAGGTGCAGTGGATGGTGCGAGTTTGGCCAAATTGATGAACAAAGAAAAACGCGAATACACCTTCGCGCAAACCTTTCCCACAGGCACGCATGCGATGTGGCTGTATTACTGGCTCGCCAGTGTGGGCATCAACCCCATGAAAGATGCCAAAGTCATCACCGTGCCTCCCCCACAAATGGTGGCCAATATGCGCGTGGGCAACATGGACGGCTACTGCGTGGGTGAGCCCTGGGGGCACCGGGCCATTGCTGACGGCATTGGCATCACGGCCATCACCACGCAAGACATCTGGAAGGATCATCCAGAAAAAATCCTGGGCACCACCGCAGAATTTGTCAGCAAATACCCCAACACTGCACGCGCGGTGACGGCCGCTATTTTGGAAGCCAGCAAATGGATCGATTCAGGATTGCAAAACAAACTCAAAATGGCCGAAACCATTGCCGACAAATCCTATGTCAACACCAGCGTTGATGTGATCAATCAGCGCATTTTGGGGCGGTATCAAAACGGTTTGGGCAAGACTTGGGATGACCCCAACCACATGAAGTTTTATGATGATGGCGCGGCCAATTTCCCCTACCTCTCAGACGGCATGTGGTTTTTGACACAACAAAAGCGTTGGGGCCTGCTGAAAGACCATCCCGATTATTTGGCCACCGCCAAGCAAATCAACCGCATTGACTTGTACAAAGACGCGGCCTCGATCACCAAGACGCCGGTCCCCAAAGAGGTGATGAGAACGAGCAAGCTGCTTGACGGCACCGTTTGGGACGGCAAAGACCCCAAGAAATACGCTGACAGTTTTGCTGTTCACGCTTAATCACCCCCTACAAAGGCTCCATCATGGTGAGTGCAGTTTTTCATTCTCCGGCGTTGAACTCAACGACCAGCGATGCAACCAGCGCCGCAAACCTCAAGCAGCGTCAACAAAAAATGCGCCAACGCGCTTTTTTATTGACTTGGATCTCTCCACTCTTTGGTTTTGCGCTGCTGCTCGCGGTGTGGTCTTTGGTGGCACTTAAAAGTGGCAACGCCTTTCCCACTCCTTGGGAGACATTCAAACAAGCCTATGTTGTTTTCAGTGACCCGTTTTACAACAACGGCCCCAATGACCAAGGCATCGGCTGGAATATCTACAGCTCACTCAAGCGTGTGGCCCTGGGCTTTGGCCTCGCGGCCTTGGTGGGCATTCCTGCAGGCTTTGTCATTGGCCGCTTTGAATGGGCCTCGCGCATGTTCAACCCTTTGATCAGCTTGCTGCGCCCCGTCTCCCCGTTGGCCTGGTTGCCCATTGGCTTACTGGTCTTCAAGGGTGCGAATCCAGCGGCCATTTGGACCATTTTCATTTGCTCAATCTGGCCCATGATCATCAATACCGCGGTGGGGGTGCAAAGGGTGCCCAGTGACTACATGAATGTGGCCAGGGTGCTTAACCTCTCCGAGTGGAAGATCATGAGCGTGATTTTATTTCCCGCGGTGCTGCCTTACATGCTCACTGGGGTCAGGTTGTCAGTTGGCACCGCATGGCTCGTGATTGTGGCCGCTGAGATGCTCACTGGAGGAGTCGGCATTGGCTTTTGGGTTTGGGATGAGTGGAATAACCTGAACGTCAAAAACATCATCATCGCCATCTTCATCATCGGCTTGGTGGGCTTGCTGCTGGAATACTTGTTGATCCGTTTGGCCCGAGCCTTCACCTTTGAAGACATCAAAGCTTGACACCATCTTTTGAGCGAGAAACACCATGCAAGACACCAGCAAATACTTGGCAATAGAAAACGTCTTACAGACCTTCCCCACCCCTCAGGGTGAGTTTGTGGCACTCAAAAACATCAACCTCACGGTTCAAAAAGGTGAGTTTGTGACCCTCATCGGACACTCAGGGTGCGGCAAATCCACCCTGCTGAACTTGATCGCAGGACTCACCAAGCCGAGTGCTGGCACACTCATTTGCGCCAACAAGGAGATCACTGGACCTGGGCCAGAACGCGGCGTGGTATTTCAAAATCATTCATTGCTGCCGTGGCTCACTTGCTTTGAAAACGTCTTCCTCGCCGTTGAACGGGTCTTTGGTCCGCCCAGCAAAAAAGTGGGCAAAGAGCCTGAGAGCAAAGCCGCCCTGATTCAAAGAACACATTGCGCCTTGGAAATGGTGGGACTCACTCACGCTGCTCAAAAAAGACCTGGCGAGATCTCTGGCGGCATGAAGCAACGCGTTGGTATTGCTCGAGCGCTCTCCATGGAGCCACAAGTGCTGCTACTCGATGAACCCTTTGGCGCCTTGGATGCATTGACTCGCGCCAAGCTGCAAGACGAGCTCTTGAGCATTGTTGCCCAAACCCAGAGCACCGTCGTCATGGTGACCCATGACGTGGACGAAGCCGTTCTCTTGTCCGACAAAATTGTGATGCTCACCAATGGACCCGCCGCCACGATTGGCGAAATCCTGAGGGTTGAATTGGAGCACCCCAGGTCCAGAGTGAGCCTGGCTCAAAACACCCAATACCAAGCGTATCGAAAAGCGGTGATTGAATTTTTGTACACCCGCCAGCAACATGTCGAAAAAATGGCTTGATATTCACCCATCGAGAACTTTGTCGTCACCTCACTCCAACACAAAACACCATGAACACCACCTCCAAACTCAAACTCGTGATGATTGGCAACGGCATGGCCGGCGTGCGAACGCTAGAGGAATTGCTCAAACTCTCACCCGACCTTTATGACATCACGGTCTTTGGCAATGAGCCACACCCCAACTACAACCGCATCGCCTTGTCGCCGGTCTTGTCTGGCGAGCAAACGCTTGATGAAATCATCCTCAACCCGCAGAGTTGGTACGACGAGGAGGGTATCACCCTGCACTTGAGCGCTTTGGTGTATGAGGTCGACCGCATCAAACGCTTGGTCCACGCAAGGACTGATGAAGGACAGGTCATCACGGCAGCTTATGACCGATTGATTTTTGCCACCGGATCCAACCCCTTCATGCTGCCACTGCCAGGCATTGAACTTGACGGAGTGTTGGCTTACCGGGACATTGCCGACACGACCGCCATGATTGAAGCGACCAAGGTCTACACCAATGCCGTGGTCATTGGCGGAGGACTATTGGGTCTCGAGGCGGCCAATGGCTTATCCAAGCGAGGCATGCAAGTCACCGTCATCCATGTGGCGCCTTGGCTGATGAATCGTCAACTCGACCGGGTTGCTGGCGAGCTCTTGGAGCAGTCCCTTCAAGAGCGGGGCTTGAAATTTTGTATTGGAGCGCAAACCCAAAGCATTGTGGCCGGCCCCACTGGGCGCGTGAGCCATGTGATGCTGAGTGACGGTCAACGCATAGAAGCCGACTTGGTGGTGATGGCCGTGGGCATTCGACCCAACACCAGCTTGGCGCAAGCGTGCAGACTGCACTGTGACAATGGCATCATCGTGAGTGACACCATGCAAACGGTCACCGATCCGCGAATTTATGCGGTGGGTGAATGCGCCAACCACCGTGGTGTGGCGTATGGCTTGGTCGCTCCCTTGTTTGAACAAGGCAAGGTCTTGGCCAATCATTTGGCGCAAATGGGCATCGCACGGTATGTCGGCTCTCTCACCAGCACCAAGCTCAAAGTCACTGGCATTGACCTCTTCAGTGCGGGCGACTTCATGGGTCTAAGTCAAGACCCCAGCGCGCTCAGTGCAAACACTGACATCGCCAGTGCCTATGAAGAAATCATTTTGAGCGACCCCCATGACGGTGTCTATAAAAAACTCGTGATCAAAAACAATCAACTCGTGGGCGCTTGTTTGTTTGGCGACACGGTGGATGGCAGTTGGTATTTCAAACTCTTGCGAGATGCTCGCAACATTGCCGATATCCGTGACAAGCTGATGTTTGGCGAATCCAATCTTGGGGATGTGGGCCATGAAGGGCACTCCAGCGCACAAAGCATGAGCGATTCGGCTGAAGTGTGCGGGTGCAACGGAGTCAACAAAGGACAAATTTGCAAAGCCATCAAGGAAAAAGGGCTCTTTACCTTGGACGAGGTGAGGAAACACACCAAAGCAAGTGCCTCGTGTGGATCTTGCACTGGTCTGGTCGAGCAAATTTTAATGTTCACTGCTGGTGGTGACTATTCGGCCACGCCAAAAATGAAAGCCGTGTGCGCCTGCACCGAGCACAGCCACCAAGAGGTGAGAGACGCCATTGCCAATGAGTCCTTGCACACCATCGCAGCCGTGATGCAACGCATGAATTGGAAGACCCCCAATGGATGCGCCTCGTGCAGACCCGCGTTGAATTATTACTTGATCAGCACCTGGCCCAAAGTCGCCCAAGACGACCCGCAAAGCCGATACATCAATGAGCGCAGCCATGCCAATATCCAAAAGGATGGCACGTACAGCGTGATTCCTCGAATGTGGGGTGGCGAGACCACCGCAGATGAGCTCAGGCGCATTGCCAACGCAGTGGACAAGTACGATATCCCAACTGTCAAGGTCACAGGCGGTCAACGCATTGATTTGCTGGGCGTGAAGAAAGAGGATTTGGTCAACGTTTGGAGAGACATCGGCATGCCCAGCGGACACGCGTATGCCAAAGCGCTTCGCACGGTGAAGACTTGCGTGGGCTCTGAGTGGTGCCGCTTTGGCACGCAAGACAGCACGCAAATGGGCAAAGACCTAGAGCGCGCACTGTGGCGAATGTACGCACCCCACAAGGTCAAGATCGCTGTGAGTGGATGCCCGCGAAATTGTGCAGAAGCAGGCATCAAAGATGTTGGGGTGATTGGGGTCGACAGTGGCTGGGAGATCTACATTGCCGGCAACGGTGGCATCAAAACCGAGGTGGCGCAATTTTTTGTCAAACTCAAGACGCCTCAAGAGGTGCTCGAATACTCAGGCGCATTTTTGCAACTCTACCGGCTCGAGGGTTGGTACTTGGAGAGAACGTGTCATTACCTCGCGCGCGTGGGGATGGACCACGTCAAAGAAAAGATCTTGAACCAGCACGATACACGTCTTGCTCTTTGGGAGCAATTGAAATTCAGTCTAGACGGAGAACCCGATCCTTGGTTTGAGTTCGACCAAGCCCGAGTGGACACTCGGCAATTTCAAGCGCTTGAGGTCGATGCGCAGACCCCTTGAATCCAGAG
>Ga0114964_10003060_pt1 | contig 11440 bp, 12 predicted proteins | sample C_131016_MF_Meta_FD_92638 | JGI IMG/M metagenome (GOLD analysis project Ga0114964, IMG submission 92638) | Freshwater microbial communities from Lake Croche, Canada to study carbon cycling - C_131016_MF_MetaG | ecosystem: Environmental > Aquatic > Freshwater > Lake | place: Lake Croche, Canada... | reverse complement strand
CTGCGGGAAATGCCGCAAGAATAAATGATTATTCTTCTAATGCAACAACTTCTACATTAACACTTATGGAGATTGCGGCATGAACAAACATCAAGCAATTATTGCAACGCATAACAATGTCGTTACTATCCGTGGTGACGATGCTTTTGATGCTGACGGCAATCCCGTCACCTATGACGAAACAGCAGTTCAAGCCTACATTGACGTTCATGCCTACATAGCAAAACGCCAACAAGCCTATCCAAGCATTGCTGACCAATTAGATTTAATCTATCACCAAGGGCTAGACGCTTGGAAATCGGCTATACAAGCAGTAAAAGAGGAATTCCCCAAATGACAGTATTTATCTGGAAAATATCCGAAATCACATCCGAAGATGGCGCAATTACCCATGCCAAATATCATGTGACCGCTGAAGACAACGGCGACATTGTGGAAACCGAAGGCCATTGGTGGTTTAAGGACCAGGCCGTTAAGATTCCTTTTGACCAGGTCAAACAAAGCGATGTAGCTGAATGGATCGAAAAAGAAACAACACAAGACGGTGTAAATTCAATAAAATCACAGCTGCAAAGCCAAATGGACTACATCAAAAAAGGGGTAAACAATGACTTGCCTTGGGGAAATCAGGTTTTTAAAGTCAAGTTTTAAGGGTCAAAAATGACAACCCCCTACGACATAATTACCCGATCGCTGAAGGATATTGGCGCATTAGAAGCTGGGGAAAGCCCGTCCGCGGATGCTACCCAAGACGCGTTCGATATGCTCAACGATTTGCTGGCGCAATGGTCCAACGAAAACATGATGGTTTTTTACAAGACCGAAATCATTTTTCAGACCGTCCAAAATACCGTGCAATACACCCTTGGACCAGGCGGATCGGTCGGGGCGACATTCACAGGATCGATCTCAGGCACAACCCTAACAGTCCCCGCGGATGGCGTAACAGCTGGCGCGATCACTATGGGTATGACTCTAAGTGGATCAGGCGTGACAGCGGGAACGACCATTGTTGGCTTTAATACGGGCGCTGGTGGCAACGTAAACGAAGGCGGCACATATACCGTCAGCAAATCACAAACAGCATCCAGCACCACGATTACGGCCTATTACGAACGTCCATTGACAATTGAATCGGCATTTGTTCGCGTGGCAACGCAGCAAGGCGGCTCGAACGTGGCTGGCGGCTACCTGGATTATCCCGTGGCGATTCTCAGCCTGGAAGAATACGAATCATTAGGCATTAAACAGCTAAATGGTCCGTGGGCCAAAATGGTTTACTACCAACCCAGCGAAACCTTGGGAACGTTGTACGTTTTTCCGAATCCCGCTAACGGTGAGCTGCACTTGTTTGCCAGCACGATTTTCCGCACATTCCAGAACTATTACGAAACCATCACGCTGCCACAGGGCTACAACATGGCTATGCGCTGGTGTTTGGCGGAACGTTTGATGCCGATGTACGGTAAAGCCAGCGCCACGCAGATTACGCTGATTAATTCGTTTTCTGCCCAGGCCAAGGCCACAATTAAGCGCACAAACATGAAGCCGCCACAAGTGGCCCGTTATCCCGATTCCTTGTTGATGGGCAAAGCTAAAGACGCTGGTTTCATCATGGACGGGGGATTTAGATAATGCCTGACTTTGGTTTTGTCGGGGCTTCTTACGAAGCGCCATCGATCTACCAAGATGCCCAGGAATGTATTAATTTCTTCCCAGAAGTTGATCCAACCAAACCCCAGGGCGATCGTGGCGTTGTGGCTTTGTACCCAACGCCTGGTTTGTCTTCCCTGGTTCTTTTCCAGAATCAGCAAGAAGTCCGCGGCATGGTCACGTTATCTGGTGGCAGCATCATGGTGGCGGTTTGCGGGCCTTATGTCTATGCGCTAACTTCCAACTTCATCGGAACATTGGTTGGGCAGCTCAACACATCTACGGGCCGCGTAGGTATCACGGATAACGGCGTAAATGCCTATATTGTGGACGGGACTAACCGATATGCCTGGCGCATCTCTAGCCCTTCTTCTGCGGTGTTTACTGGTTCTGTATCGGGTACAACCCTAACCGTTACAGCAATTACTAACGGCACAATTGCAGCGGGGCAATCCCTTTTCGGTGTCGGTGTAACAAACGAAACCGTTATAACTGCCTTGGGATCGGGTTCTGGTGGAATTGGCACTTACACAATTAACCTATCCCAAACAGTTACCAGCCGCCAAATGAACAGCACCGCGGTGGCTGCCAAAGTAACTGGATCAATTACTGGCACGACCTTAACGGTGTCCGCGGTCACAAGCGGAACGTTATATGTCGGGCAAACCATCCAGGGAACTGGTGTCACCGCCCTAACCATCATTACCGCCCTGGGAACTGGATCGGGTGGAGCTGGAACTTACACGGTTAGCACAAGCCAAACGGTGGCTTCGACAACCCTATATGGTTTAAATTTTTCGCAAATGCCAACTTCTGACGGGGCATTTACGGGCGGCACAAACGTGGACATTGTGGACAACTATTTTGTTTATAACCGCCCAAGCACCCAACAATTTGGCTGCTCGAACGCTTTATCCCCCATTTCTGGCAGCACTAACTTTTCTAGTAAAGATGGCGCACCCGACAACCTGGTGACGCTAATTGTGGATCACCGCGAAATCTATTTGTTGGGCGAAACATCCAGCGAAGTATGGGTGGACCAGGGCACAAGCCCTTTTCCGTTTACAAGGATTCCAGGCACATCGACCCAGCACGGAATTGCTGCAGCGTTTAGCGTGGCCCGCTTCGGTAATTCATTTGCTTATTTAGCAAAAAACAACCGCGGAACTGCTCAGATAGTTCAAATGAACGGTTATGTCCCGCAACGCATTTCAACCCATGCGGTTGAAAACAGCTTAACAGGCCAAACGATTACGGATGCAATTGCTTGGACCTACCAGCTCGAAGGCCATGAAGTTTATGTAATTAGCTTTCCAACCCTTCAACTAACCTGGTGCTATGACATAGCCACGCAGATGTGGCACAAATGGCTATACACCAATAATTTGGGCCAATACGAACGCTGCCGCGGTAATTGCGCTGCGGTGTTCCAGGGCTATAACTTGGTGGGGGATTACTCCAACGGCAAGATTTATAAATTAGATCGCAACATTTACACCGATGACGGGCAAAACGTCAAGCGGATGCGCCGTGCCCCCCATTTAACGGTAGACCTACAAAGACAATATTTTGAAGAGCTGCAGATTCAATTCCAGCCTGGTGTTGGATTGTCTGGTATTACTACTCCGTTAGATCAAGAAGTAGTCGGCGCTGATCCCCAGGCCATGCTGCGCTGGTCAAGCGATGGCGGTTCTACTTGGTCAAACGAACATTGGACCAGCATCGGTCAAATTGGCAAATACACAAACCGCGCAATTTGGCGGCGTTTGGGATGGTCCAGGGATCGAATCTTTGAAGTGACCGTGACCGACCCCGTGAAAGCGGTTATTGTGTCGGCTAACCTAAAAATGACAGCTGGGGAGAATTAATGGCACTTTTACCCAATCCACAAACGCAGCCCTATCCGCAGTCGGAATTCCTGGACGGGCAAACCAAACGCCCAACCCGCGCCTGGCAGCAGTTCTTTATTAACTTGTTGAACTTCAGCAGCGCGACCACGGCGACCGCTGGATCGGGTACGCTGCCAGCTAATCCCGTTGGATTTATAAACGTGACCGTAAACGGGGTGGCCTACAAAGTGCCATATTACAACCAATGATAGAAGAATTGATGACCATCCAAAAAGACCAAAATTCTTTGGAAAAGGTCCAATTTCGTCAAAATGTGTTGATGCTGGAAAGCGGCATCATGCAAGGAATAGAAAACGGCGAATTGCAATCCACGCTAGAAGACTGCACTTTGACACATTATTTTGCGCCTATTGACGAAAAGTATGGCTGCGGAACGTATGCCAGGCAAATGTTTATTCCAAAAGGCACGGTAATCATTGGGAAAATTCACCGCCATCAACACTTAAACTTTATACTACAGGGCAAGGTTTCGGTGGCAACGGAATTTGGAAAAAAATACTTTGAAGCGCCATGCACGTTTATTTCCGAAGTTGGATTAAAACGTGCGGTTTATGCTGAAGAAGACACAATTTGGACCACAGTCCATTTGACCGCGCACACGGGCAAAGAGAACTTAGACAAAATTGAAGATGAAGTTATTGCACCAAGTTACGACCAGATGGGCTTTATTGATTCGGTCGATAACTTAATGGTGCTGAAAAACAAAGGGGAAATGCTATGACATGGGGAATGACCGCAGTAGCGGGTGCAACATTAGTTAGCGGCGCGATGGGATCATCCGCAGCCAAAGAAGCAGCGGGCATTTCTGCGGGTGGCGCACGGTATGCAGCAGACATTAATAAACAAATGTTTGACGTTACCAATGAGCAACAAGCCCCGTACCGTGAAGCTGGCTATACCGCCTTAAAAGATATTATTGGCATGAAGCCCTATTTAACCAGCGGATATACAGCGGAAGACTTTAACCAGGGCATCGATCCAGGTTATCAATTCCGCCTAGCACAAGGCCAAAAAGCATTTGAAAATCAGGCTAATCGAGCTGGTGGTTTAGTAAGCGGAAACGCTATGCAAGGAATGCAAGACTACACCCAAGGCCAAGCTTCCCAAGAATTTGGTGCTGCCTATAACCGTGATTTACAAAACAAAAACAGAATCTATAACACTTTAGCTGGAATTGCTGGACTTGGTCAAACATCACTTGGTCAAACAGGCCAAAATGCCATGACAACCGCGGGCAACATTGGATCGGCTAGTGTTGGCGCTGCTAACGCGGCTGCTGGCGGTGTAGTGGGCGCTTCTAATGCAACAACGGGGGCAATCCAAGGTTTGGGAAACACTTATATGATGTCGCAAATGCTTAAGCCGCAATCGCCACAAGGTTACGGAACACCAGCTCAGCAATTAAATGTAAGCCAGGCATAAGGACTAAAAATGGCAGATTACAACACCGCGCCAATTGCTGCACAAATAAGACCGCCCCAAGTTATGTCGTTGTCCGACATGATGAACTTTTCACGCGCTGCCCAACAATATCGCCAATCCGAACAAATGAATCCTTTGTTGCTGCAAGGCCAGCAGCAAGAAGTCGCCAGAGGCGGTATTTCATTGGAGCAAGAAACGCAAAAAAACCAAGAGCGCCTGGCTTTGCAAAAGATGATGCAAGACACGCCTTATGTGGTAATGACCAATGGAATGTTTGATCCAGAAAAGCTTAATCGAATTGTCCCAAAGCTTGCCCCGTATACGGGCCAGGACTTTATTAGCAAATACACAACGTTAGGCACGGCACAAAATAATTTAATGGATTCGGCTAACAAGCTGAACCAGGATGACAGATCGGTTATTGCTGGGCCATTGGCTATGCTTGGAAGACTTAAAGTTACTGATCCAAAAGTTTATATAAACGAATTGGATGTGCTTAAAAATCAGTATCAAAACAATCCCAATGCAATAAGATTAATTGAAGCACAAAAAACAATTATTGGTCAAATGCAACCTGGTGAGCATTTGGCAGAAGGCGCTATTCGCGCCAGCCAATCATTGCTAAACCCAGCGCAGCAACAAACAACATTTGCGCCAACTATCAGCACCCAAGACGGAAAAACGGTTGTCACTACTCCTGGCGTTGGAACTAAGCAGCCAACCGCAGAAGTCGGTATAGCTGGCGGTTTACAACAAGGCGGTCCTAAAGAATTGCCAACCGCGGGAAGTCAAATTGCCCCAGGAATGCGAATTCCTTATGCGGTTCGTTCCGCTGCACAACCTTACATTCCAGAACCAACGGAAGTCGCCGACACCGAATCTGGTACAACTTACCGTGATGCCTTGGTTAATCGTCAAACCGCATTGTCAACAAACCGCAGAAATGTGGAAGAAACAATTGGACAAGCTCAAAAAATATACAGCGAGCTATATTTTCCAAAAGGCGGTGTGGCTGGCAATCTTGAACAAAAAATTAGAACTGCGGTTGCTAGTGATGAATATAAACAATTAGCTAAAAGTTTGGCTATATTGCAACTTTCCAATTTACAAGCTATGGGCCAGGGCGGGGGAACGGTTGCTGGTATAGATTTAACAAAAGTAGCTAGCGGCGACATAACTGTTCCGCCAGAAGTGCTAATAAAAATTGCCCGCAGAACACAATCAGACATAACAAATCTTGATATGCAAGCCCAAGGAGCGCAGCAGTTTAAACAGCGATTTGGCGATAACAACATGAAGGCCTACCAACAAGCCTGGAATGCCAATGCCGATAGCAAAATTTTTGAAGCAATGAATTTAACTAAAGACATTGACGATCCAGCTCAATTAGAAAAAGAACTAAATAAGCTATTTCCGTCAAAAGCTAGCCACGAAGAATTTTTAAAGAAATATAGAAACCTTAAAAGATTATCTGAAACAGGGACGCAATAATGGATGTTTTAGAACAATATCTAAGCGGCGGAAAAGCGGCTGCAGCACCGCCGCCCAATCCTATTGTTAACAATCCTGGCAATTTGCGTCCTATGGGGGCAAGTACGGGGTTTCAACAATTTGCGACTCCAGAAGAGGGCATTTCAGCTGCCGATAAAAATCTTAAAGCGTATGGCGACAAAGGCATTAATACTTTGCGCGGTGTAATTAGTAGATGGGCCCCGCCATCCGAAAACAATACAAATACATATATCGACACAGTAGCCAAAAGAATAGGATTAGACCCTGATCAAAAAATTGATCTTAGCGATCCAGTTCAGCGCCATGTAATAAGCGGCGCAATGTTTACCGTTGAAAAGGGTTCTAAAAACTTATTTAAACCTGGTCAACAAGCAGCTGCCGCCGCCGCCCAAACAACGCAGCCAGTATCTAGCGATCCGCTAGAAAACTATTTCTCAGGCAAAGCACCAGTAGCAGCCCAGCCGCCAGCCCAGCCGCCAGCCCAACCAGGTCAAACTGCAGCAGCGCCAGCCCCAGCGCCAGCAATACCTGGTCAAGCTCCGCCATCCAGAATTGCCGACATAGCATCCCAGACATTTAATAGGTATCAGGATGTAAAAAGAAATCTGGGCGAACGTGTGGCTGGCGCTATCGATACAGCCTATGGCGGAATTGTGCCTACTATTTACGGCGCTGGTGTTCAAGCTTTGGCTAGGACCGCAAACACACCGCAACGCGCAGAAGAAATCGGACAAGCTGCAGCCGCTTCTATCGACAAGCCATTAGGCAAAGCAATGGGCATTACGGGCAGCGAAGCCTATCAGAAGCCATTGGGCGGCATAACCGAACCTATTGCCCAGCAAGTTAACAAAATGTTTAACGTCCTGGGAATGACTCCAGAACAAATATCTGAGAAAACAGGCATACCGCCCCAAGACATTAGAAACATGGTTGTCATTGGTTCTGTAGCTATTCCGCAAGCTTTAAAAGAAGCCGCGCCAGTAGTTTCCCAGGTCGCCAAACCAATACGCGAAGCAGCTAAAGAATTGGAAGTGGTTCGCCCTGGTCAGCTGACAAAAGAACAAATGCAAGCTCAATTTGAAGCTGCTCAAGGCAAAGCTCCAGCTGGCAGCGTAGGTGCAGCTGCAGCACAAAACAATCCGTACTTTGGGAAGATCACGGGCGAAGAAGTTGTTCGCGGTCAATTTCCCCAGGTCAAACTATCCAAGACTCCGACCGATGTACCAATGAACGAGCAAATGGTTCGTTCGCAAATAGCCCAGGAAATCATGCCTGGCGGCGGTGTTCGACCAGGTGTTGTTACTGGTAATGAAAATCTATTGCGGAACGAATACACAAAGGCAAAACTAGACACACCAGAAGGCCAATTGTTTAAACAACAAATTGCCAATGAGCAAGCAGCGTTGTCAAGATATGCCGAAGAACGGGTAAATGCTACAGGCGCGTCCCGCAGCCTAATTAATGACGAACAACGTGGGCAAAGTATTAATGACGTAATTCATGGTATATCACCAGAAGGTGCAGCCCCGTCAAGTTTAATGGGTTATTTTAAAGATTCTAAAAAACAAATTTACGATTCAGCTTTTCAGCGTGTTGGCAACAACCAAATTAAAACTACAAATTCAGATTCGTTTTTTAACAATCCACAGCAGCTAGCAACTGCTGAAAAAGAAGGCACACTTAATTTTTTAAATGGTGCAAAAAAAGAAATTGAACTGGCAAAAACAATAGGTTATGAATTACCCGATGGAAAAATAGCGCCAGCTGGTTCGGTGGCCGCACTTGATGCGGTAAGAAAAAGTAACAATGCCGCATGGACTCCAGAAAAAGCAAACACAATTAGAAAAATAAATGCAGCCATCGATAAAGATATTGCTGCAGTCGCCGATCCATCTCTTTATAAGCTTGGCGACAAAATTCACAAATTAGAAAAAGAAATATTTGAATCTAGGGGCATAGACAAAATTTTTGGCGAAGTTGACAAAAATGATGTGGTTAAGTCAGCTACACCTTTGGAAAAAATACCATCTAAACTAAACAATATGCCAAAAGACCAATGGCGGCATATTCGGGACACGTTGAACGAGCTGGCAAATGGAAGAATTAGAAACGCGCCAGAAGGTATGCCACCTATTCCTCCAGAATTACAGCAATCTGCTAGGGCTGCTGTAGCTGAAATTGATGGCGCTTTAGCCCGTGAAGTCCAAAAGGCTGGCGCAGCCAAAATGGGCGAATGGAATCAGAACTCAGCAAACAATGTAATGAATTCCGTTGTGGGTCAAAAAATCCTAGAAACATTTCCGCCCGAAGAAATAAGAAAATTTCACACATTAAATTATGCTGGTCATTTGATGCCTGGCATACATGGCTACGAAGGTTCTGCACTTCAGCACAGAAGAGTTAACATAATTGAGCGTAATCTGCCAGGAATTGGTGCTACAGCTGGTGGTGCTATTGGTACATTTGTCGGAGAAGGCCCAGGCGGATTAGCTGGCGCTTTTTTAGGCCGTGAACTAGGCATAAAGCAACAAGCCAAACAAGAAGTTAAAGCCGCAGAAAAAGCTGCAGCAAAAGCCCAAAAAGAAATGGAAGAAGCCGCTAAACTGGGCAAACAAACAGGCCAAAACAAAGCTGGGGATATGCTAAACAAGAAATAAGGATCAAACATGGCAGTCAATCTTTCGCCAATCGGCAATAGCGAACAATTTTTTGATAACAACGGAATTCCGTTAGGTGGCGGTTTGTTGTATAGCTACCAGGCTGGTTCTAGCACCCCCTTGGCGACTTACACCGACATTAATGCCACAACTGCCAACGCTAACCCTATTGTTTTGAACTCTAGCGGTCGCCTGGACAATGAAATTTGGTTGACCTACGGATATTTTTACAAGTTTGTATTAAAGACTTCCGCGGGTACAACCCTGGGCACATACGACAACATTTACGGAATTGTGGGAACACAAACCGCGGTCGGCACAACTATTCCTACGGGCATGATTTCCCTTTGGTATGGATCGATTGGCAGCGTACCTACTGGTTGGTATTTATGCGATGGATCAAACGGAACACCTGATCTTCGTGATCGTTTTATTGTTGGCGCTGGATCGACTTATTCGGTGGCTTCTGTTGGCGGATCAACCGATTCAATTGTTGTATCACACACCCACACCGCGACTTCGACTTCAACCGTTACCGATCCTGGTCACGTTCACAACATCCTGGGAACAAGTAACCACTATGTTGCTGATGGCGGTCAAGGTTCTGGTGGAACTGGAACATTCCCATTTTCATTGGGAAGCACAAGTTACGGCAGCTCATATATTCAATCGGCAACCACGGGCGTTACCGTGGCAACATCGACCACAAACGCATCTACAGGCACAAGCGGCACAAATGCCAACTTGCCGCCTTACTATGCCCTGGCTTATGTAATGAAGGCCTAACATGGAAGACGTTGCAACCAGGATCGCGGTCCACGAAGCCATTTGCGCCGAACGTTATAAGAAGATAGAAGAATCATTGTCAGCTGGCGAAAAGCGCATGACAAAAATTGAATATCTTCTTTATGGCGTAATGCTTTGTGTGCTGCTAGGCCCAGGCGTAGCTGCTACGTTTATCCAGAAATTTTTTGGCCTATAGGATGTGTTCGATCCGCTAACCATTGGGGCGGCGTTTAAGGCCATGCAGCTGGCCTATGACGGGATCATGTATTGTTGCGATGCGTTGAACCAGGGTAAAGTAGCCGTTCAAAAGGTAAAGAAGGCAACCGAAGATGCAAAAACCATTGTTAACGAAACCAAATCTATCTGGGCATTTTTTGCGGGATTGTTTGGTTCTAAAGCCAAAACGCCCGTTCTTGACAACCAGCCTTTGGTCAAAAAGAAGGAAACCTACACAACCCACATCCCAAACGAAACCGAAATCGTCCAGCAGTTTATAGCGCACCTGGGGGCTTTTTTCCGCCATCATAAGGAATTGACGGAATATGTGGAGATCAAATACGAAGAAGTTTTTCGCAGCGCCGACCCCAATCCAGAAGACATATTAGAGTTAAGCGTATACAAAAACGAGCTGGACCAGGCTTATGTCAGGCTGTCGGGCATGATGCGCGGGGCTAGTGTGCCAGGCCAATTAGGACCGCTTTGGGACAACTACAACAACATTTATTCCAAGGTTCAGAAGGAACAGCAGAAGCGGAAAGAACAAATTAGAATCCGAAGGCAAAAAGAAGTTTATCAACGCGAAAGGTTTAGGCAAGAAAAAATCGAATTAGTCATTGGCTTGTCGGTGGTGCTAATCATTGTTTCTTGGCTTTATGCCCTATGGATAAATTCATTTACAGAGGGGTTCTAATATTGGTTTGCATCATGCTAACCATTGTGCTAATCATTTCGCCCGTGCTGATAATGATGTGGATCAAGATACAAAAGGCGGAAATCAGAATCGAGAAAAAAGAAAAGCAGATCAACCGACAATTACTATTACTCGAAAGGCAACGTAATGAATGAACTATTCAATATTCTCAAGGGTATCGCACCCACGCTGGCAACTGCTGTGGCTGGCCCTTTGGGTGGTGCTGCTGTTACCGCTTTGGCTAGTAAGCTTGGCGTTTCTGATTCCGTGGATGCTGTCGCAAAAGCTATTGCGGGTGATCCAGCTGCAGCTCAAAAAATTGCAGAGCTAGAGCTGGAAATGGCAAAGGTTGCAGCTGGTGCGATGATCAACGAAGACAACAACGTATCCAAGCGCTGGGACGCGGATATGTCCAGCGATTCCTGGTTGTCTAAAAACATCCGCCCTATGAGCTTGGTTGCGATCTTTATTGGCTATTTCCTTTTTGCCATGATGAGCGCTTTTGGTTTAAACGCAAATGAAGCTTATGTAACTTTGCTAGGCCAATGGGGAATGCTAATTATGGGCGCATACTTTGGGGAGAGTACCGT
>Ga0114964_10003059_pt1 | contig 11441 bp, 13 predicted proteins | sample C_131016_MF_Meta_FD_92638 | JGI IMG/M metagenome (GOLD analysis project Ga0114964, IMG submission 92638) | Freshwater microbial communities from Lake Croche, Canada to study carbon cycling - C_131016_MF_MetaG | ecosystem: Environmental > Aquatic > Freshwater > Lake | place: Lake Croche, Canada... | reverse complement strand
ACCCTGTTCAAAGTACACGGTGACCCACGCAAAAAGACCGAGTTGTTGCACAACGCACTGGCCGACTGTGTTAGCCAAGCCGAAGCAGTACAGAAAATATACGCCGATTTAGGCTTAAAAAAACGCTAATAATACTTTTTCCAGTTTCTACTTAAATAATAAGTGGGGACTAGATCGTGAAGTATTTCAAAATAATATTCAGTCAAGAGAGTAGTGGGTCATGGATCCGTTAACCCTCTTTGCACTGGCCAATGGTGCTGTACAGGCAGTTAAGAAAGGATGTCAATTATACAAGGACATCAAGGGTGCCGCCGGCGACGTTAAAGCAGTACTCAAAGATCTCGACGATCAATTCAGCAAGGCACACCCTCCGGAAAAGCCCGCCAGCTTAGAAGCACGTAATCAGTTTGTTCAGGAAAAGAATCGCATCATCGAACTGAACAAGCGTGATGGCGAAACCACTGGTATCTATACCGAACTGGGCGAACATCTGGGTGCCTACTACGACAACTACTACAAGTGCATGGCCATCTTTGAAGAAGAAGAAAAGCACAGCGAACATGAGATTTACCAAGGCGATGCCAGTCTAGGTAAGCGAGCCCTGCAAAGGGTGTTGATGAAAAAGCAGTTAGAACAGATGGGCACAGAACTGCGTGAGATCATGGTGTATCAAAGTCCTCCAGAACTAGGTGCGCTACACACCGAAGTGGAAGAGATGATGGAGAAGATGGGCAAGCAACAAAAAATTCTTGTTGTCAAGCAAATGCAAGCGGATCACGTTCGAGCAGTCAAGCGACGCCGACGCTTAGATGCCATATGGGCCAATGCGGCCTGGGGCATTGCACTCATGGTCATTGCTATCGCAACCGGGTTGATGATGGTATTTGTGATACAGGATCGGATACAAAAATATCCTCAGTTGGGCACCGGCTGGATACCCAAAACAGAACGTCAACGTCAACTGGAAGCCGAACCCAAACGATATTCGGGAAGATAGTTCAATGTCGGTGAGTTAGCCAGTAGGCAAACCCCAGAGCAACTGCCGCAGAAAAGATCATGATCAACAGGGCCACACCGATTACTTTGCCCGGTGTATGGTCTGTGATTAGGTCGTTTAATTCTTCAAAAATAGTACTCATACAATATATTTAGATTGGCTTATTAAAAACTAATCTACATACAATATGAGTCCGCAACAAGTTTGACACAGATGCAAACTTGTGCTACACTAAATATTAATTTAAGGAGCCAGTATGTATAAAATAACACTGGCGTTCCTATTCTGCTTAACTAGCTCTATAGCCAACGCCCAAGTTGCAGTACAACTAGATAAACCAGTCACTTGCAGTACTTTTAAGGTAGTGGTGGAAGAACTCAGTGGCAAGTACAAAGAAGAACCCAACTGGAATGGAGTTGGTCCCTACAGCAAATACATCATGTTTGTTAATCCCAAGACTCAGGCCTGGAGTCTAGTTGAGTATCATGAAAATGGTATTGCCTGTATAATTGGTACCGGGGAACGATCAACCCTGTTGCGATTTGGTGACAAGACTTAACCTAGAGCATGTGTAGAGTATTTGTTGTTTTTTTATTGTGTTCCTGTTTTGGTTGTTGGGCAAAAACTTCTCCGGTGATCGATGACACCGACGATCTCACTGCCAAAAGTTGGCTTGTGGCCAATTCAGATAATCAAATATTAGGCAGTAAAGATACCACAACGGTCCGATCCATTGGTAGCATTACCAAAATAATGACTGTACTAACAGTACTCGACTCCCGTCCTTTGATGGATCAATATTTGACTTACAATAAAAAACTTCGACTGACAAGACAAGAATTAATAGAAATAACATTGGTACGCAGTGACAATCATGCCTCAGATGTATTGTGTACCAACTACTTGGGTGGTTACAAAAAGTGTATAGAAGCCATGAACCAATTGGCACAGAAGTACAGTCTAGAGAATACTCGCTTTGCCGATGCATCCGGTATATCAGCCAATAATGTCAGTACCGCAGAAGATCTGTTAAAGTTGCTGAACATAGCCGAGAAGAATTATCTGATTGTGGCCGCAGCCAGTAAAACCAACGTGAAAATAAAAAACAAAAAGAAGTGGCTGGTATTTAAACAAACCAATCCCTTGATAGGGCATAAACATAAATTCATTGTCAGCAAAACAGGAACTACCAATGCCGCAGGTGGTTGTATTGTATTAACTGTAGAAACCGAACGCGGGCTCCGTCGTGTTGTGGTATTGGGTAGCCGGAACGGGCGTACCCGAATTCCCGAAGCTGAATTTATCTACGAAAATGTCAATTGACCAACAACTTAGATAGTTGGTGTATATCTTTGGTGTTGTATGCGATGTCGTGTTGATCTAATGCAGTCATGGTGTTGGTCAACAATTCGTCTACTACAACCTGACGCACATTAAAAAACAGCTGATTGAAGTTGTGTTCTACAATGGGTTGCATGTCGCGACGCATGGCCACCTGTTGTGCATAACTCATTCCAGCCAACTGCTCCAGTATGTTGACCACGGCTGCCACACGCCGGCCAGGATCAGTTTCAAGATCGTAACTTTCGTCCCAATAGTCGCCAAAAGTCTTAAACCCGTATCTACGTAGGTATGCCAAGTTGCCCACACCGGCCAGCAACAAAAACGGCTGTCCGGCCACAATGGGTTTGAATATTTTTTCTGTCAAGTGTAGTTTATCTTTGAAGTATTCGGTCTCGGTCACTACCTGTACAAAACTGTCTCTACAGTTGGCTAGATCAATTGTGGCACTTAAAAACCCTTCAACGTTGTCGGTGTCGATCATGAGTGCAGTATCTAACTTGTCTCTTTGCTTTTCGAATATGTCAATTGATTCTGCGGTGTACCAGGGATTACGTAAAACAGATCTGTCGATTTCTCCGGGCTTATCGGGAACTTTATAACTCATAAGGCCTTGCGTTATTAGATTTTTGTCGTATAATCTACACAACAAGTCTATGCGATGAGCTCTAAAAGGATTTACAAGATTATTGTAACTGATAAACAAGTGCTTATGACCAGTGTAAACTGGTCGATCCCATCGATATTGATGATACCATTCATTTGCCGCTATGGCATGAAAAAAGTAATAAATACTTGTGGCATTCATGCCTTGTGTATATCGATCAACAGTGGGTGAAATTTCACTTGTTACAAACAATTTTGTCCCAGGACAGAAATACCATTTATCAGCTGATTCAACGTGTCGTATTGCTTCTGTGTGCAGGGGTTCTTGATCAAAGAACCATATGCTATGTTTGGGATTGGCCACAGTTGTGTTGGTGTTTGATAAATGATAGTACGGTGGATCAACCACAATGTCGCGTACATAATGCATATCAAAATCAAGTTGTTTGAATAGATTATCAAATATCAGTCGGTACCAATTATTAAAGTTAACAGTAACAAAAGAAAGCATTTATGAAAGTTGGATTTATTGGATTAGGCAAATTAGGGCTCCCGTGTGCAGAAGCCATTGCCAGCAAGTATAGTGTAACTGGCTATGATATTTACCCCAGAGCCAGTGACAAGATTGTAATTTCTGACAGCCTTCGCGGGGCAGTAGTGGGTCAAGATATCGTTTTTGTAGCGGTACAAACTCCACATGATCCAAAATTTGGTGGGTCTACACCCATTGCCAATTTGCCCAACACCGACTTTGATTACACCACAGTCAAATCGGTACTGGATCAAATCAATGCATGGGCCACACCTGAACAATTGGTTGTGCTGATCAGTACTGTACTTCCGGGAACTGTTCGCGGCGAACTAATACCGCATCTTACCAATGCCCGTTTTATTTACAATCCTTACTTAATTGCCATGGGATCAGTTGCATGGGACATGGTCAATCCCGAAATGGTCATCATTGGAACCGAAGACGGAAGCCTCACCGGCGATGCACAAATACTGATAGATTTTTACAAACAGATAATGCAAAACGATCCTCGCTATGAAGTTGGCACATGGGACGAAGCAGAATGTATCAAGGTGTTTTACAACACGTTTATCAGCGCAAAGATTGGTATCGTTAACATGATCCAGGACGTGGCTGTTAAACAAGGTAACATCAATGTAGATGTTGTTACCGACGCACTTGCTAAATCCACGATGCGTATTATGGGGCCTAAGTATATGACAGCAGGACTCGGTGATGCCGGGCCATGCCACCCACGTGACAACATTGCCTTGCGTTACATGGCCGAACGGTTAGAATTGGGCTATGACCTGTTTGATGCCATTATGACTGCCAGGGAAAAACAAGCACGGCTAATGGCCTTGGCTCTAGTAGAACAGGCCAAACTATACGAACTTCCCATTTACATTCACGGTAAAGCCTACAAGCCTGATGTAGACTTTTTAGAAGGCAGTTACAGTCTGTTGGTAGGACATTACTGTGAGGAATTTGGTCATGTTCCCACTTATATCGATCCGCTGACCGGTGATGTTGTTGATCATGCAGTTCAGGGTGTGATACTAATGGCACACAACAAACAGGTCACATACGGATACACCGGGCGAAATAATCAACAAACCACATACTGTGAAATTGCCGACGGCAGTGTTGTGGTTGATCCATGGCGCAGATTTTCAACCAGCAACCCCAACATCAAAGTTGTACATTATGGCAACACACGTAGGGCGTAATTTTTGTATTGCGCCTTTCACGCAAATCACATATAGTCCAATGAACACGGCCAGTCCCTGCCCGTATCTGGGAGGAACTACTTGGGCCGACCCAGACGAACTGGGTATCAAACATATTTGGAATAGTGACGGCTTTGAAGCACTAAGAGATTCGTTCAAGGCCAACGAACGCAATCCTATTTGTAATCGCTGTTGGCGAGAAGAAGACTTGGGCAAGCAGAGTTCCAGAAAAATGTTGTTGATTGGTAGTCGTGGCAAACTCAAAGAAAATCTAGTAGATGTGATCAATGGCGGGTATCAAGGTGGTCCAAGACAAATTAACCTACGTGTCAGTAACTTGTGTAACCTTAGGTGCAGGACATGTGATTCAAAAAGCAGTACGCTGTTTGCAATTGAAGGGCGTCACTATGAAATTAAAAATAATTTACCTCCAACAAGATATAGTGAATATCCTGATACTGTTACATTCAGTGCGACACAAATAGATTCCATATTTGAAATCAGCAGTCACTTACAACGCATTGAGTTTTACGGTGGCGAACCCTTGCTGGATAAACCCACACTGACTCTGTTGCGTAAGTTGATTGACTCGGGTCGAAGTCAACACATAACCTTGTACTATAACACCAATGGCACCAACATGCCCACTGCTGAACAGCTGGAGTTGTGGCGACATTTTGCCGCACTAGAATTCAATATCAGCATTGACGGCATTGGCGATCACTTTACCTACATACGTCATCCCGGCAAATGGTCCGAAGTATTGGCGGTTGTAGACTACTTGAAGAATACCAACTTTGGTGTGCCCACCATGGTGTTTACCATATGCTCGGTCAGTATTCTCAATATCTATTACTTGCCAGAAATCATTGAGGAATTTCGGCAATTAGAGCTTGACTATTTCTTGAACATAGTAACTGGACCATCTTATTATTTTGCCAAGAATTTACCAGCACCTGTAAAAGAAACAATCAAACAACGCCTTGACAAAGTAAATACTAATAGCCAAATTGGTTCAGTGATTAAGATACTTGATTTTGAACAAGATAAACAGCAATGGGCGCAATTTAAGTTTTGGACCAGAGAAAAAGATGCGTATCGAAAAGAACAGTTTTCAACAGTATTCCCGGAATTTTATGAATTGATTAAAACACATGATGCAGACATATAGAATACCAGTGTTTTGGAATGACGAGTACAAATATTTAAACTACGTCAATCAACCTTTTAATGATCCAGTAAGTGAGTCTCTCTGGGTCAAGCAAGGCTACGGCGGGAATAAATTTACTGGTCATATGTGCGATATGAGCAGTCCGCAACCTTCTTGGAACCAACAATTCATTAATGTATACAAAGAACTGGGATGGCAAGATATTGGAACCAGTTATTATAGAATGGACACTGGCACAATACTGCCCACACACGGCGACTTGTACGTAAAGTATGTCAACTTGTTTAACCTACAGGGCAAGGAACAAACCATACGACGAGCTATAGTATTCTTAGAAGACTGGAAGCCAGGCCACTACAGCGAAATTGACGGTGTTGGTGTTGTGAATTGGTCAGCTGGTAAGATAATTGAATGGGAGTACAACACCCCACACGCGGCCGCAAACATTGGTCTTGAACCAAGGTACACACTTCAAATAACAGGGCATGTATGATATCAAGTTGGAATGAATGGGACAGTTTACGACGAGTTGTAGTGGGTGACGCTACACATGCCAATTGGCCGGTGCACGATCCGATTTTTAGATCCGAAGAGGAACGAACTCTATGGAAAGAAACTCCACTACCGTCAGGGCCTGTGCCCCAATGGATCATTGATGAGACCAATGAAGATTTACATACTTTGTGCAATACACTGACTCAGCTAGGAGTAGAAGTTGTTCGCCCCAATAGTATGAACTTTCAGACGCACGATGGATTATACAATTACTGCCCACGTGATAGATTATTGATATTGGGCGATACTGTGGTTGATACCACAATGATGTATCCGTGCAGAGATATGGAGTATCAATGCTATATTGATATCTTAGAAGATGCCGGACGTATCATCACAATGCCACGCACTCAGGGCATGGTATTAGATGCGGCCAACATACTACGCTTGGGTGAGAATCGACTATTGTACCTAGAAAGCGCCAGTGGCAATCGCCTGGCCTACTATTGGTTATTACGAAACTTGCCTGCCACGACCAGTATTGAATTGTGCAACTTTTATAGCGGAGTACACATTGATTCAACCATTGTGCCCATGCGAGAAGGCTTGGTATTATTGAATGGTAGTAGAGTTAATGAAAGTAACTGTCCTCGGGCCTTCGAGGGGTGGGCCAAGGTCTATATAGACGATGTAGTGGCGCAAGACTTTTATCAGTATCCTTATGCATCAAAATGGATAGCATTGAACATGTTGGTAGTTGATCCTGAGACTGTGATTGTGGATCGTCATCAGACCAAATTGATATCGTTGCTTGAAGGGCTACATTTTACAGTCATTCCCTTAGAGTTACGACATAGCCGTACACTGGGTGGAGGGTTTCATTGTGTTACATTGGATTTGGTTCGGTCCGCTAAATAGTAACATTATGAGACAATTTGAAAAATATACCAATAGCATACTATTGGCTTTTAACTTTTCTATACATGCTACTGATATAGCTAAAAAGAAAAATGAAATCATCCTAGGCGTTTATAATTTCTATAACCTTTCACCGGATTCGGTATTGTTTGTGGGCTTTAATCCTGCCATACTGGCACAAGTAGATAGAGAAATTTATATAACAGAGATCAGCACCGAAGCCCGTGATTTCTTGACCCGGTCCGGCATACAGTTTACCTATATCGACTACAACGACTTGGCACAATATCGCAAAAGGTTTGATGCAGTGGTGGCACTGGATGAGTATTTTACATTTTCATCATCGGACATAGATCAACAAAAACAAATTGGATTATTTTGTGGACTGGCACGTGAACTGGTAATAAGTACACTAAAGGACTACAAAAATCAAGACTATAAAGAGCGTGAGTACAGTCAGCCTGTTTTACTTAGAAATGGCGCCAACAAGAAAACATTTTTAGAGTCGCACGATTGGGACCTACGTGATAGAGCAAGTTGGACGACAACAGTATATGGGATTGACCAAACAGCCAACCAACTTGACGCTTACGGACCTTTTGATCGTAGAACCATGTATTTCAAACAGCTCGCTAAATTCAGCTTGGATGCTGGCGCGACCAATTTCCTTGTACACAAAAACTTGATGTACAAAGGCATTGTCAAACGCAATTATGAGCATGTAATTTCAATAACATTTGATGGATTATAATCAAGCATTATCAGGACTAGTAGAATCATTATCAACGCAAATATTAGAAAGCGTTCAACAGCGTATTGATTCAGAAATTGCAGCCGCAATTGCCAAAGCAGTGTCTCCACAACGTATAGATCAGTTGGTGACACAGGCCGCAAATCGTGCGGCCAAAGTTGCGGCAGCCGAATATAAACCAGACCTTACACAAATTGATGCGGCCTTGACCAAATCGGCCACAGCAATTATACACAACATATCAACCACGGCCGAAACGATCGTAAACGAAGCCGCACGTAATCATGTTGATAAACTTGATATAAATGCAATTACACAAAACGCATTATCTAGACTACTGGATGAAAAACTAAAAGATTATCGGTTTCCAGAAAAAAGTATCAAGGCCAGCGCAATAGATTTTGATGAAAACATCAGCGGTGACCACGTCAATGGTGGCATCATACATGGCTTTAGCAGTGACGGAATTGAAGACAAGGCCAAAGCAGTACAGTTGACAATTTTGGACACGCACACCGTTATTGAAAACGAACTGTTGACTAGAAACTTGACCATTAAAGAATCTACAATACTTGAAGGTGACATTCATTTAAATGGTAATGTAGTTTTATCCAGTCCCGGCTTTGTCACTGTGGTTGACGCAGCCTCTACACAGGTTCAACGCAATCTCAACCAACAACTATTTGATTCTTATAGTGATTTAATCTTTGACAAGATCAAACAACAAGGGCTTGATTTATCACGTATCACATTAAACAACCAAGAGGTTATTACAGATAATCAACTATCCAGTGATATCACAGTCAGTGGCTTGAAGCGAGTTGGTGTACTGGATGATCTTCAGGTGCGTGGGGAAACACTCATAACCAACACTCTATTTGTCAGCAGCCAACGTATTGGTATCAATACCTTAGAACCCGGATACACATTGACTCTCTGGGACGATGACATCGAGTTAATACTGGGCAAAAAACAAACCGGCATTGGACAGATTGGTACCACACGTAACCAATCGGTTGTGCTGACATCAAATTTGAAAAATAATCTGTTGCTAAAACCCGATGGATCTGTTACAATAACAAGTCTAAACTTGGGTAACATGAACATCACTAGTTCAACAACGCCACCAAACTACAATGCACCAAAGGCCACAATAGTGTTTAATGCAAATCCAAGTCTAGGAGGCCCAATGGGTTGGGTCAGCTTGGGAGATGCTAAATGGGCCAACTTTGGTATCATTGAGTAATGTTAAAAAACACATTCTGTTCTAGTCCTTGGTTTCACGTTAGAGTCACATACGATGGCAGTTTTGAAAAGTGTCGTTGGGTAAAGTCTGCTGACCATACCGACAACATTCAACGCACGTCCTTGCTACAGTACTTCACTGGCAAGGAAATGAATCAATTCAGATCGAGTCTGATTCAAGGCCAGTCGGTGCCCGATTGTGAAACCTGTTACTACCAAGACCAATTCGGCAAGGTCAGTGGCAGGCAAAAGCAATTATTAAAAAGTGCTGTACGCACAGATGATTTTGTCAATAGTCTCTTAAGCAGTCCGCATCGAGAGGATTTTGTGTACAGCAACAGTCATAATGGTGAGACCACTAGAGTTCCCACTGATTTGCAAATTGACCTAGGTAACCTGTGCAACAGTGCCTGTATCATGTGTGACCCTGTGGCCAGCAGTAGATTAACACAGGACTACAACAAACTGAGCCAACGCAGTAGTCTATTCATCAAGCCGGCACAGTATCAATCCTGGACCGAGAACGAAGCAGTATTGACTACATTCTTGGAGCAGATAACCAATGCCAAGTACATACACCTGTTGGGTGGTGAAACATTATACAATCAAGCATTTTATAAAATTTGCAATCAATTGATTGATACGGGTCGTAGTCGGCAGGTCATCATGGGCACCACCACAAACGGAACCATTTACACACCCGAGCTGGAACACATCATACCACAGTTTGAAGAATTTCATCTTGGCATCAGCATAGAGTCAGTGACAGCCTTGAACGATTATGTCAGGTATCCGTCAGACATAGCCACCGTGCTGGCCAACATAGATCGATTTATTGCCTTGCGAGATCGGTACGCAGGACTGCACCTGACATTGCGTATCACCCCAAACCTATTCACAATTTACGAAATTGACCAATTGTTTGAGTACATGATTGAACAACGCATCACCGCAGAGTCATGCAACATCTTACACAAGCCTGAATGTTTGCGTATGGAACTACTGCCCCGGGATATACGATCCGAAGTGATTGCAAAACTGGAGAACTTGATTGAGAGATACGCACTTGCAAAACACCATGTGACCAATGTTCGCAATCCACATTTAGTGGATCAAGTCAATGCCGACACCATCATTGACTATGTGGAGTTTTTACGAAATTATCAAGAGCCGGAAAATCGTACAGCGTTAGAATCACAACTGGTGGAATTCTTAAAGGCATTTGAGAGCCTACGCAACAACAGCATCTTAGACTATGCCCCAAGATATACAGACTTTCTCCGACGCATTGGCTATTAATACCCGTGGTCAATTGAACCTAGAACTACGTATACAGTTTCACGGGCGCACCGAACAAGAGATACACTTGAACTCGGTTCCTATCGTGGCACCGTTTACCTTGGCACAATTTGATTTGTTGGAGCCCATTGAGTTGAAGGTGGAACTAACCGATTTTGATGAAGGCACTAGTGCTGTTGAAATTGAGTATTTTGGCATAAATGGGCTAGAAGTACTACCGCGATATCACCATCTGGCCAGTTCGGGCGGCAGTTATATAGACAAATTGGGTACATGGAGATTCCAAATTGCACCCAGATTTTACCCCTGGTACCATGCGATTTCTGGACAGGGCTGGATCGCTTGACTGTTAATGACGTTGATGCTACAATACGAGCATGACTACATACACTACACCCCGTATCGGCTTTGCCTGCAAGTGGATCAATGACCCTTCAGAAGTGGGCGGCATGAAGGTCAATGCCAAAGATCGTGACCTCAACGGGCGTAGTACCACCATGCGTTGGCTTCGTGAACACAAGAGCGAAGCCGAACAACGCCAGTGGGACATTATGAATCACAATGCCGCGGCCGCTCTAAAATTGGTTGAGCGTGTGGGCAGTTTGCCACCACACTTGCGTATGGTACGACTGGGTAGTGAAATGCTACAAGGTTATACTGAGAAAGATTGGCAAGCCTGGTGGCAACGACGTGAAATACAAGACCACTGTGAGAAGATATTTGCTCCGGTAGGCGAAGCCGCACGTAGACTAGGTGTGCGTCTCAGTTTCCATCCCGGACAGTTTTGTGTGCTGGCATCAGAAAATCCTGGCATTGTAGAGCGTAGCATAGAAGAATTTGAATATCATGCCGACATGGCTCGTTGGATGGGCTATGGT
>Ga0114964_10003058_pt1 | contig 11442 bp, 11 predicted proteins | sample C_131016_MF_Meta_FD_92638 | JGI IMG/M metagenome (GOLD analysis project Ga0114964, IMG submission 92638) | Freshwater microbial communities from Lake Croche, Canada to study carbon cycling - C_131016_MF_MetaG | ecosystem: Environmental > Aquatic > Freshwater > Lake | place: Lake Croche, Canada... | reverse complement strand
TGTCTTTACTATTTCTGGTGAAGATAGATTGACTTGGCTCAATGATCTCTTCTCCCAAAAACTTGATGAATTACTTATTGGCGCATCAGTTGAAGCACTTTGGTTGGATCCGCAGGGGCGAATAGTCAGAGATTTTCACATCGTTGACGATGGCGAAAAAGCTTGGCTAATTACATACAAAACTGGTTTTGCAGAACTTCTGACACAACTAAAGCGGATGGTCTTCAGAGCAAAGGTAGTCATTACAGATTGTTCTGCCGATTATGCTGTTGTTGCCACTTGGGATAAAGAGATTGAGGGATCAGCTTTGCAGTGGGTTGACCCATGGCCTGAAATCACCTCTGGTGGCTATCGCTATGGGCAAGCCAGCAACGAGGTTTGGTTGTATCGAGAGAACCTAATTCCGATTGCTGATATTGAAAAGGTTTGGAATCACTTCGGTAAAGCAGGAACCATGGTCATTGATGCTTTGCGGATAGCGAGTCATCGACCAGCTGGTCCTAACGAAATCGATGAGAAGTCTTTACCTCATGAATACGACTGGCTAACCACTGCTGTGCATTTGAGTAAGGGCTGTTACCGAGGTCAGGAAGCTGTTGCCAAAATTCATAACCTAGGTCACCCACCAAGGAGATTGGTATTACTGCACCTCGATGGTTCGGGTCATGCTTTGCCTGAGGTAGGCGATGAGGTTTACCAAGAAGAGAATCTAGTGGGCAAGATTACTACCGTTGGCCAGCACTTTGAGATGGGGCCGATAGCTCTCGCACTGGTAAAACGGAATACAGATTTAGCTGCAGTGTTATCTGTTCATTGTCTAAATGGTGGAGAGCAACTAAGCGCTCATCAGGAAGAGATTGTTCCAGCATCAGCGGGAGCAGTTGTTGATCTAGGGGAGTTTAGGGCTAAACGTGGCAAAGAGAACTAAGAACTCTTTGCACTGGAGTCTAAAAGAATCCACTAGGCGAGTAATCGAATCAATAGCGCCTGCAATTCAGATTACTGTCGGTGCACTGCTTGCTTATTCTTTAGCTCACTTCGGCTTAGGACATGAGACACCACTTCTTGCAATTACCGTGTGTATTACTTCCCTTGGCTTTTCTAGAGATGCGAGACCTAGAAGAATATTGCAGACAGCAATAGGCATGGTGGTCGGTGTTGCAATAAGCGATTTAGCGTTATCTGTTTTAGGTAACGGAGTTTGGCAGCTTGGATTGGTGCTCATAGTCGTATTGCTTTCAGCAAGGTTCATTTCTGGTAGTTCAGCTTTTGCACTAACTGCAGGTATTCAAGCCATGCTGGTTCAGTTATTGCCAGTCCCACCCGGCGGCGTCTTTATTAGAACCTCAGATGGACTCATCGGTGGATTACTAGCCATTATTGTCACAGCACTAATACCTAGAGACCCGAGAGGTCTTGCAAGAACAGATGCTAACAAGCTCTTTGATTTCTTTATTGAGAGTTTAGATTCGCTTCGTTTAGCACTTAGAGATGTCAACATGGATGTCGCTGATGATGCGTTGAGAAAAGTTCGCAAATCAAAGCCACTAATTGATAACTGGAGAATGTCGCTAGATAGCGCGGTTGCCATCAGCAGAATAAGCCCATTTCTAAACAAGTATCGCGATGAACTCAAAGGCCAGGTCAGACTTATGCGTGGCATGGACCTTGCCACCAGAAACCTAAGAGTGATTGTCAGAAGAGTCGACTTCCTTCTAAAAGACGGGACACCGCGAGCATATCTTGCAGACCTATGCGATCAACTGCACTCCGCTGTGTCTCTAATGCGAGAAGGACTCAACGATCCCGAGGCTCTAGATAATGCTGAACAAGAATTACTTGAAATCATCAGACAGCTCGATCCAAAACGTTTTGGTATTGCTGACCAAATTCGTGAAGCATCGGTGCTGCTATTACTTAGACCACTGGTTGTTGATTTGCTCTGCGCTTCGGGAATGTCTGAAGACGACGCTAGGGCAGAATTACCTGAAGTTTAGGGGAGCGACGCTTTCCCAGCTAAGCGTTAGTTCGCCAAGTCGCCAACGTTTCGGTTCCAGTGTTATCGGCCAACCTTTAGCTCTCAAATCTTTAGCACAAGCAACAAAGCGCTGAGCCGGTGAGAATATTCCAAGCGGAGCATGAAGAGCCCAAACGGCATCAAGATCGATAAGTAATCGGTGGATAGCCTCACCTTCAACATTGTGATGAATCAAAGCTTTGGGTAGTCGTTCTGCGACTTTAGAAGGTTTAGTCAAACCTCTTAGTTTTAGTGAAATTGTAAAGAGTTTTGGACCAGAGTGATTCAGGGTTATCCAAGAAGCGATTCGACCAATCTCATCACAGGTGCCCTCAACTATAGATCCGTTGCTTGTCAGCCTTGTTTGCATTAACTCCCAAGCGTTCTTTACTTCGCTCTCGTCGTATTGCCTGAGCACGTTAAAGGCACGAATAATTGTGACCTTGTCATTTGCCTTGAGCGGCTTAGGAAGTGGAACCTCGAAACCACCTAAACCAAATAGCAGGTTATGTTTTTGAAAGGGAAGTGCGCTATTGACTCTCTCGCGATCAATCTCAATGCCAACTACCGTGACATTTGGTTGAACTGCAGTCAATCGTTCGAGCATTTCAATTGCAGTTGTTGGATTAGCACCAAACCCAAGATCCACCACTATCGGATCAGTTGCTGCACGAAGCTCTGGAAGGGCTGATATGTATCTATCGACTCTTCTCAGGCGATTGGGGTTAGTGGTCCCACGGGTGATAGTTCCAATCGGTTTCTTGCTCTGCACGTTATCTAGGCTAACTAACCTCAGCTGTTCTAGTTGCTCGACTCGATAAACTTGAGAGTATGTCTGAATACACGCTTATCCTTTTACGTCACGGCAATTCCGTATGGAATCAGGAGAACCTTTTTACCGGTTGGGTTGATGTTGAGCTAAGCGACCTTGGTCGTCAAGAAGCTAAGCGGGCAGGTGAACTACTGGCTCAGTCAGGGCTAAAACCAGACCTGCTATACACATCAAGACTGAAGCGTGCCATCAACACCGCCAACATCGCTCTCGATGCTGCTGACAGGTCTTGGATTGATGTTAAGCGCGACTGGCGACTAAACGAGCGTCACTACGGTGCTTTGCAAGGTAAAGATAAAGCTCAGACTCTTGCTGAATATGGTCCAGAACAATTTCAGATTTGGCGGAGATCATTTGATGTGCCACCACCACCGATTGATGACAATGACCAATACTCCCAAGCACACGATGAGAGATATGCAGATTTAGGGGCAGCTCTTCCGAAGACCGAGTGTCTAAAAGATGTGTTGATTCGAATGATGCCGCTTTGGGAAAAAGAAATCAGTCAGGATCTGATTGCCGGTAAAACTGTTTTGGTAACAGCACACGGTAACTCTTTGCGCGCACTGGTAAAACACCTTGATGGAGTTAGCGATGATGATATTGCTGAACTAAATATTCCAACCGGAATTCCACTGGTTTATAAACTGGACATCAATTTCAAGCCACTTGTTCCTGGCGGAGAGTACTTAGATCCAGCGGCAGCGGCAGCAGGTGCAGCGGCAGTTGCTAACCAGGGTAAGAAGTAGTACTTAGTCTTCTATTTCTGACCAGGCACCGGTTGTTAGGTAAGCGACCTTAGCCGAAATATCAACAACGTGGTCTGCAAATCTCTCGTGGTAACGGCTAGCTAGGGTCACATCAACGGTATAAACCGAGTTTTCTTTCCAGCTTGGGTTTAGGACGGTCTCAAACACAGAACGGTGTAATTCGTCAACTCTTTCGTCTTCACCCTGAATGCTCTTGGCTAAATCAACATCTGGGTTTCTAAGTAGTTGGGTTAGTTTGCGAGAAAGAGCACAATCCAATGCACCCATTTCGCTAAATGTCTTTCTCAGTGCTTCAGGAACGGCTGATTCAGGGTGGCGGAATCTAGCGATAGTTGCAATGTGTCCGGCAAGAGCTCCCATACGCTCAAGCGATGCGCTGATGCGAAGAGCTGAAACTAGAACTCGGAGGTCTCTTGCCACCGGAGACTGTCGACCCAAGATTCGGATGGCCAGTTCATCAATCGCAAGTGCCCTTTCCTCGTTTATTTCAGATAGGGCGATAGCCTCATCAGCCTTACGCACATCCGAGTTCAAAAAGGCCATTGACGCCTTCTCCATGATCTCGGTAACTTGCTCAGAAAGGTCAATTAACCTGACCTGAACTTCGGCTAGGTCACTTCTGAAAATATCGTTCATTTTTGCTTCTCTCGTTCGGGCAACCATGGCAGACCTAAGTTAACCATTTGGGAAGACTAAGTGAACACTAAAGGAGCGGACTCCTAGACCTATACGTCTAATCCTAGGTTCTGTGAGAATGAAATAGTCTTAACCATGTGAACAATATTCAAACCTTGATCTTAGGTATCTGCTTAGGTGCGGCTATAGCCTGGTTGATTTTGTTAATGCTCACAAGAGAAAAGAAGCGGGAGGATCAAGTGCCAACAACAACTGCACTCAAGACTTCCCCTGCCGATGCCATCGCCTTCCTAGAGGTTCTTTCTGTTTCCGGTGTTGTTGTCGATCGACTCAATAACGTAGTAGCCAGCACTGAAATCGCAAACGAGATGGGTTTAGTCGAATACGGAAAGCTAGCAATTGATGAGCTTAGAGAATTAGCTGTCAGAGCAAGAGCAGTTGGAGAAACCCTAACTGAGGAAATAAGTTTTGCTCGAAATCTACGCACTGCAAAAGTTGAGCTCTCAGTTAAGGCAACAGCTTTAGATGATGCTCACATCATCCTTGTTGTAGAGGATAAAACTGAAGCAAAGCGTTTAGATGAAACTCGTAGAGACTTTGTTGAAAACATCTCTCACGAGCTAAAGACTCCGATCAGTTCAATTTCGCTGCTATCGGAAGCATTGCAGGTAGCCATTGATAACCCTGAGCAGGTTAAGAAGTTTGCTAAGAACCTGCAGCGTGAATCTAAGCGACTTGGGTCATTGGTAAAGGAAATTATTCAACTCTCCCGCATTCAAGGTGGAGATTTAGCGTCTTCGGTCGAACCGGTTGATTTGAGCCTAGTAATCTATGAAGCCGTTGACCTGAACCAGTTCCAGGCGGATGCCAAGAACATCAAGGTAACGGTTGCGATTACAGAAGGGCTAGTTATTATTGGCGATTCGGAGTTGCTAACCATGGCGATGAAGAACCTAATTGAAAACGCAATTGTTTACAGCAATGAAGATACTCAAGTTGGTATCGGTGTCAAAGATGTAGATGACTTTGCCGAAATAACTGTTACCGATAATGGCTTGGGAATTCCACTGGATCAACAGGAACGCATCTTTGAACGCTTCTATCGTGTGGACCCATCTCGTTCTAGAGCCACCGGTGGAACTGGTTTAGGGCTAAGCATTGTTAAGCACGCAGCTCTGAACCATGGTGGCGATGTCAATGTCTTTTCACGAGTTGGCTTAGGTTCAACTTTCACGCTTCGTCTGCCGCTTTTCACAGAGTCCACTAACAGTTCTGGAGAGGACTAACAATGACCAAGATTCTGCTAGTCGAAGATGAAAAGAACATCAGAGAGCCGCTAATGTTTTTGCTCGAATCCGAAGGCTACGAAGTCCTTGAAGCTGAGGATGGCGCTGCTGCTATAAGCCAGTTTGAAAAGCATGGCGCGGACCTTATTTTGCTTGACCTTATGCTTCCAAAGCTAAGCGGCAAAGAGGTCTGTAAACACATTCGTCTAACATCGGATGTTCCTATCATCATGCTTACCGCTAAAGACACTGAAATCGATAAGGTGATTGGTTTTGAAATCGGGGCAGATGACTATGTCACCAAGGGAGATTCCACCCCACTTTTGCTTGCAAGAATGAAAGCCGTCCTTCGTCGTAATGGTGGACCGCGAGAAGCTTCCAACGGAATCTTGGAAGCCGGTCCTGTGAAGATGGACATTGAGCGCCACTTGGTTTATTTCAATGGAGAAAAGGTAGCGATGCCATTGAAGGAATTTGAATTACTTGAGCTACTTCTAGAAAACAGAAATCGAGTACTTACCCGAGGCCAGATTATTGACCGAGTTTGGGGTTCAAACTATTTCGGTGACACCAAGACTCTAGATGTGCACATCAAGCGTCTTCGTTCAAAGATTGAAAATGATCCAGCTCGCCCTGAGCATCTGCTCACAGTGCGTGGTCTTGGTTACAAATACGAGGTTTAGTTCTTCGCTAGTCTAGTAAATAGCTCGTCGTATGTAGTGATATTCGAAGACTTGGTAATCACAGGAATATTTAGTTCAGCCTGATCGGTATTTGTGTATATCAAGATTGACACTGAACTACCACCAATCAGTGACGGGGTTGCAGCAAGTTCATCAGCTGGAACAGTAGTTTCAACTTTTAGATTGGTCTTTAGCAGGGGCTGGTTTTCGAAGCCGAAGCTCTTTACCTTATATCCAGCAACAGTGAATTGACGGTAGCTGTCAGTTCCGGCCTTAGTTTTGAACTTAAGAGCAAAAGTAATTTCTTCAGAAGACGAATTGGCAAACGAACCAACCAAAGCTGAGTGATTATCGTCAATTACCAAATACATCACGTTTCTAGCTTTTAGTGGACCTAGATCTACCTGATTGCCATCACTCGGAGCATAGTAATCCAATGAGGATATGGGGCTGGTCAGGTTGCAGGCTGTTGTTCCTAGCAAAGTGGTGATGGCGATGGTTGTTGCAACGATTGTGCGGCAAATATGCACTTTTCCTCCTGTTGACTGCAAGCCAATTCTATCCCCTGTAAATAGAGGGGTCTGTGGTAAACTTAGTGTTTGCGAAGGGAATACCAATAATGGAATTCAAAAAGGGATTGACAGTTGTCTATCCGCACCACGGAGCAGCTGAAATTCTTGAAGTAGCTAAAAAAGAGTTCCGTGGCGAGAAAAAGCTTTACCTAAAGCTAAGAGTTGAGCAAGGAAACCTAATCATTTGGGTACCTGCAGACACTGCTGAGTCTGAAGTTGGTGTTCGTGACGTCATTGACGCCAAGGGTGTCAAAAAGGTCGAAAAGACCCTAAAAGAGGAATTCATTGAAGAGCCGACCAACTGGTCTAGGCGATTCAAGGCAAACCAGGAAAAGCTTGCTTCTGGAGACGTTATGAAGGTTTCTGAGATTGTTCGAGACCTTTGGCGCAGACAGCAAGATCGTGGTCTATCAGCTGGTGAAAAGCGCATGCTTGCCAAGGCAATGCAGATTTTGGTGTCAGAGCTAGCGCTGGCTCTAAAGGTTGATGATGCTGGAGCAGAAACCCATATCTTGAAGGTCCTTGCAAAGGGTATTGCCTAAAGCCAGAGATTACCGCCTATTAGGAGGCACTTGATGAGCGAAATAGCTGTCATCCTTGTTGCCGCCGGTGATGGGGCTAGGTTAGGCGCAGGCATTCCCAAAGCGTTAGTCAAAGTTGGAGAACTTACTCTTTTAGAACATGCCTTGCTAAACATTTTGAAGGTAAAGAACCTAGCTCAAATCGTTGTTGCTTCTCATGAAGATCGAGTTGAAGAGTTCAGCGCAATTGCAAAGAAGACTGTCGGAACTGAAGTTAGTATTTCCTTTACTCCGGGTGGGTTAACTAGACAGGGTTCTATCGCGAATGCTCTAACGGCACTTAATCCTTCAATAGATGTTGTGCTAGTTCATGATTCAGCCAGGTGCTTTGCTCCAACCGAAGTATTCGATCGTGTGGCAGCTGCTGTCCAAGAAACAGGGCTTGGCGTTGTTCCAGTCCTTCTTGTGGCAGACACCATTAAACAGGTAAATCAAAATGTGGTGCTAGGCACCGTTGATCGAGATGAGCTTCGTATCGCTCAAACACCCCAAGGATTTACCAAAGACTCATTGTTGAATGCTTATAAAAATGCATCTGCAGAATTTACCGATGATTCGAGTCTCTTTCAATCAACTGGTGTAGCTATGAAATCAGTTCTTGGTGATTCACTTTCATTCAAAATCACAGTTCCAGCTGATCTCGAATATGCAGAACTGCTTGTTGCTGGAACTAGAGAAATGCGAAGCGGCATTGGAACAGATGTGCATCGTTTTGCAAGCACCCCAACTCCTCTCTATTTAGGAACTCTTCTTTGGCCAGGCGAACAGGGGCTTGAAGGTCACAGTGATGGCGACTCGATTGCTCATGCGATTGTCGATGCACTGCTATCGGCTGCTGGGCTGGGAGACATCGGTTCTAATTTTGGAGTGGACAGACCTGAGTACTCGGGTGCCAACGGTTCAGTATTTATTAGCAGTACGCTCGAGCTTCTGCATAAAGCAGGCTGGGAAGTCGTAAATGTTTCGGTGCAGCTGATTGGGAATAAGCCAAAGCTTGCTCCTAGAAGAGAAGAAGTGCAGGCTGCTCTCACTGTTCTAGTTGGAGCACCGGTAACCGTCGGAGCAACCACCACTGATGGTCTTGGCTTCTTAGGATCAAGTGAAGGGGTTGCCGCTGTTGCTACCGCTCTTATTCAAAAGCCCAAAGGTAGGCTCTAGAAATGGCACTAGAACTATTTGACTCAAAGACTCAAACAGTTCGTGAGTTTGTGCCTCTTAAGCCTGGCTTGGTTTCAATGTATGTTTGTGGGCCAACCGTTCAGTCTGCTCCGCACCTAGGCCACCTCAGAAGCGCTTTGGTTTATGACCTCCTCAGAAGATGGCTGGAAGCTAATAGCTATGTCGTGACCATGGTTAGAAATGTTACGGACATCGATGACAAGGTTTTGGTGAATGCGGCCGAGGCAAACAGAGATTGGCAAGAATTCGCTCGTGAAGTTGAGGGAACCTTTGACACCGCTTATTCAGCTCTAGGTTTATTGGAACCAACCCATTCTCCTCATGCAACAGAACACATTCCAGACATGATCGCCTTGGTTGAATCTTTGATAACTAAAGGTCATGCCTACCAAGCTGAAGACGGTAGCGCAAATGTGTTCTTTGACACATCCTCTTGGCCTAGCTATGGCGAACTAACTAATCAGAAACTTGAGAACATGGAAGGTGAGGCAGTAGTTAGCTTCGGTAGAAAAAATGTTCATGACTTTGCTTTATTCAAAGCCCACAAATCAGGTGAACCCGATTCAGCTGCTTGGCAAACTCCTTGGGGTATGGCTAGGCCTGGTTGGCACATTGAGTGTTCAGCGATGGCTAAACATTTCTTGGGTATGGAATTCGATATTCACGGTGGCGGACTAGATCTTCGTTTCCCACATCATGAAAATGAACTTGCCCAATCAACTGCTAATGGTGATGCATTTTCTAACTTCTGGTTACACAATGCCCTGGTAACTATTCAAGGCCAAAAGATGTCTAAGAGTCTCGGCAATGGGGTTGCAGTTGATCAGCTTTTGCAATTAGGTTCTTGGCCAGCCATTAGGTATTGGCTATCCAGTGCACAGTATCGATCAAATCTTGATTACTCCCAAAGCTCGCTCAGTGAAGCTCAATCGGCTCTTGATCGCATCAGTGGTTTTGTGAAACGAGCAAGGCTAGTCACCAGTGCTGTTTCAGGTCAATTACCTGAAACATTTGTGGAAGCTATGAATGCTGATTTAAATATTCCAGCTGCTATCGCAGTCCTACATGAAACAGTTCGTTCGGGCAATAGCGCTCTAGATTCTCAAGATGTTGATGCCGTTAGTGGCTGCCTAGCTCAGGTGGTCGCTATGGTTGATGTCTTAGGGTTAATACTTGAGCAGCCTAAAGAAGTATCTTTAGAGCTAACTGCAAAGATTGAGAATCTCATCGAGCTTCGAGCTGAAGCTAAGCGCAATAAAGATTTTGCTAAGGCAGATCAGATCAGAGCGACTATTACTGAGCTTGGTGTGACATTAGAAGATTTACCTAACCAAACGATATGGAGCATCAATGGCTAAGAAACCAAGTCGCCCAGGCGCGGCGCGTGTCAAGAAGGGTGGCTCTAAAGGAGCACCCAAGGTTGGCACGGGTGGCAAAGGACGTCAGGCTCTAGAAGGTCGCGGTCCAACACCTAAGGCTGAGGACAGAAAGTACCATCCAGCCGCTAAAGCTAAGGCTCTAAAGGAGCGTAAGGCATCACTAAGCCCTAGAGTTGCTAAGTCAAAACCAGGTGCCACTACTACCAAAAAAGGTGAGTTCCTGGCCCCTGGCACTAGAACTGCCGGAAATGCTGGCGGAGCCACTAGAACCGGACGCAGAGTTCAGAAGGCAGCTGATTCAAGCGAGGTCTTATCCGGTCGCAACTCAGTTCTTGAAGCTCTTAGAGCTAAGGTCCCCGCAACTGCGCTATTCATTGCTTCCAGAATTGAAATGGACGATCGAGTCAAAGAGGCGATTTCGTTAGCTAACGCTAGAGGGATCTCGGTTGGGGAAATAACCCGACCAGAAATTGACCGAATGACTGGACACGATGCTGTTCACCAAGGCGTTGCACTTCAAGTTCCTCCATATAACTATCAACATCCAAGTGAGTTACTGGACAAGATTCTTAGTCGTGGACAGAAACCATTGCTAGTTGCACTTGACGGAATTACCGACCCTAGAAACCTAGGCGCAATCATTCGTTCAGTTGCTGCCTTTGGCGGACAAGGCGTGATTGTTCCTCAGCGTCGATCAGTTGGGGTGACCGCTTCTGCTTGGAAAACTTCGGCTGGAGCTGCTTCTAGAATCCCAGTTGCATTGGCAGCAAACTTAAATGCCACAATAAAGGAATTTCAAAAGCGTGGACTCTTTGTTGTCGGTCTTGATGGCGGTGGAGACATGAGCTTGCCAACATTCAAACTTGGCAACGAGCCTTTGTTACTCGTTATCGGTAGCGAAGGAAAAGGTCTTTCACGTTTGGTTCAAGAAAACTGCGACGCTATTTTATCTATTCCTATTGCTAAAGACACTGAATCTTTAAACGCAGGCATTGCGGCATCGGTAGCACTATACGAAGTTGCTAAAGCAAGACTCAAATAGGAACTTAAAACAATTCGACCCGGCCAAAACAGACCGGGTCGAATTTATTTAAGCGTTGGTTACTTAGCAGCCTTCTTTGGAGCTGCTTTCTTAGCTACTGGCTTTGCGGCAGCTTTCTTTGGAGCTGCTTTCTTAGCTACAGGCTTTGCGGCAGCTTTCTTTGGAGCTGCCTTTTTAGCTACAGGCTTTGCGGCAGCCGTCTTGGCAGCTGGAGCTTTGGTTCCAGGGTCGTTGTTTATGCGAAGACCTGAGCTAGTGTCGAAGACGTGAGTAATTCCACCCTGTGGAGTTAGGTTCACGGTTTGACCTGCGCTTGGGTGGTTCTTGGCATCAACGCGAGCGATGATGTCAACCTTTTTACCCTCGATTGTTGCGTGACCGTAAAGGAACGCATCTGCACCAAGTTCTTCAATCACTTGGATCTCAACTGCAATTCCATTGCCCTTAGTTGTTAGCACTAAGTCC
>Ga0114964_10003056_pt1 | contig 11447 bp, 8 predicted proteins | sample C_131016_MF_Meta_FD_92638 | JGI IMG/M metagenome (GOLD analysis project Ga0114964, IMG submission 92638) | Freshwater microbial communities from Lake Croche, Canada to study carbon cycling - C_131016_MF_MetaG | ecosystem: Environmental > Aquatic > Freshwater > Lake | place: Lake Croche, Canada... | reverse complement strand
CCCGAAGCCATACGTAGGCGGAAACGCTGGCCATTGACTCGACCATCGCGCACCAAACACCGCCGTGCACGATGCCCATCGGTTGCAGCAGGCTGGGTTTGACCTCCAACTGCGCCCTGAGTCCATCCGGCGTGACATCGGTATAAACCAGGCCGAGGGTGGCGTCGAACGGTGCGGAGAACTCGACCGGGGCGCCCTCGGCTTCAGATTCCACGCAGTCGTGTCTACACGCCCGCCCGCACCGCGGTCGGGCCGGGGTGCTGGGCGTACGACGCTCGGTAGTAATCGCGGGTACAGTTGTTCTGAAGATGTCGTGGAGGTGAACGAAAAATGGCCAAACTGACCGGGCTGGGTGCCTTGGAACGGGCCGTGATGGACCACCTGTGGGCGGCGGACGAGCCCCAGACGGTGCGCCAGGTCCACGAGACCCTCGCAGCCCACCGCGAACTGGCCTACACCACCGTCATGACGGTCTTGCAGCGACTGGCCCGCAAGGGCCTCGTGATCCAGATCCGAGACGACCGCGCACACCGGTACGTCGCCACCCACGGCCGCGACGAACTGGTGGCCGGCCTGATGGTCGACGCCCTCGATCAGGCGGCTGATTTCGGGGACCGGCGGGCCGCGCTGATGAGTTTCGTGGAACGAGTCGGGGCCGACGAGGCCGATGCGCTGCGGCAGGCACTGGCTGAATTGGAAACCGCGCATGGTCGCGTGCAAATCGAGCACTAGATCCGATCCGCTGGCGGTGGTGGCACCCGCTGGGTAAGACTGTCCCTCGTGTCCGCGCTGGCCTTCACACTCCTTGCCGTCGCGCTCGCGGGACCCGTGCCGGCAGTACTGGCGCGGGCGGCCTGGCCGATGCGCGCGCCTCGTGCGGCGATCGTGCTGTGGCAAGCGATCGCGGCGGCCGCGGTGCTGTCCGCTTTCAGCGCCGGGCTGGCACTGGCCAGCGGGCTCTTTGTCCCCGGGTCCGGAGCCATCGCAGCACTGGGAAAACCGGTATGGCTGTGTTCGGTCGGTGTTTTCGCGCTCACCGTTATCGTCGGCGTGCGACTGCTCATCGCGGTGCTAAAGGTGGCGATCGGAACCCGTCGGCGGCGCGCTCACCATCGGATGGTCGTGGATCTGCTGGGCGCGCGCCGCCGGGAGTTCGGCGATGCGCGAGTTCTGCAGGTGGCCGAACCGTTGGCCTACTGCCTGCCCGGTATTCGAAGCCGAGTGGTGCTCAGCGAGGGAACCCTGGCTGCGATGTCCCCCGCCGAGTTAGCCGCGATCCTGAGCCACGAACGTGCGCATCTGCGCGCTCGTCACGACCTGGTGCTGGAGGCGTTCATCGCCGTACACACCGCGTTCCCGCGGTTCGTCCGGAGCCGCAGCGCACTGAACGCGGTGCGACTTCTGGTCGAACTTCTCGCCGATGACGTCGCGGTACGCGCCGTGGGTCCCGCCCCACTGGCGCGCGCGTTGGTCGCCTGCGCCGCCGCCCGGACACCGGCCGGAGCGATGGCCGCCGGTGGCCCGACCACGGTGATCCGGGTTCGCAGGCTGGCCGGCCCGCCCAACAGTCGTCTGCTGTCGCTGTTCGCCTACACCGCGGCCGCGACGGTTCTCGTGGTACCAACCATTGAGCTCGCCATACCGTGGTTGACTGAACTTCGTCGGCTGTTCGGAATCTGAGACCGGCTGTGCCACAACCAAATCTAGGCCCGATGTCGAAAGGCGCTTGATGAGCTCCTCGAAGGAACCCGCCGCACAGATCGGCGTGACAGGACTGGCGGTGATGGGATCCAACATCGCCAGGAACTTCGCCCGCCACGGCTACACCGTCGCGTTGCACAACCGATCGGTCGCCAAGACCGACGCACTGCTGGCCGAGCATGGCTCAGACGGCTCATTCGTGCGATCGGAGACCATCGGGGAATTCCTCGCGGCGCTGCAGCGACCGCGCCGGGTGCTGATCATGGTGAAGGCCGGCGACGCCACCGATGCGGTGATCAATGAACTCGCCGACGCGATGGAACCCGGCGACATCATCATCGACGGCGGCAACGCGCTCTACACCGACACCATTCGTCGCGAGAAGGCGATGGCTGATCGCGGACTGCATTTCGTCGGAGCGGGCATCTCCGGCGGCGAGGAGGGCGCGCTCAACGGACCGTCAATCATGCCGGGTGGCCCGAAGGAGTCCTACGCCTCGCTCGGGCCATTGCTCGAGGAGATCTCGGCTCACGTTGATGGCGTCCCGTGCTGCACCCACATCGGACCCGATGGCGCCGGGCACTTCGTCAAGATGGTGCACAACGGCATCGAGTACTCCGATATGCAACTCATCGGCGAGGCCTACCAACTCCTGCGCGACGGACTCGGCCTGACCGCGCCCGCAATTGCCGAGGTGTTCACCGAGTGGAACTCCGGCGACCTGGACAGCTTTCTGGTCGAGATCACCGCCGAGGTACTCCGCCAGGTCGACGCCAAAACCGGAAAGCCCCTTGTTGACGTCATCGTTGACGAGGCCGAGCAGAAGGGCACCGGCCGCTGGACGGTCAAGTCCGCGCTCGATCTGGGCGTGCCAGTCACCGGTATCGCCGAGGCGGTGTTCGCCCGCGCCCTGTCGGGATCGGTGCCGCAGCGCCGGGTCACCGTCGGCATGGCATCGGGCGCCCTGGGCGAACGGCCCACCGACGCAGCGCAATTCATCGACGATGTCCGCCAGGCCCTGTACGCCTCGAAGATCATCGCCTACGCCCAGGGCTTCAATCAGATTCAGGCCGGCTCGGACGAGTACCACTGGGGCGTCACGCCCGGTGACCTGGCCACGATCTGGCGCGGCGGCTGCATCATCCGGGCGAAGTTCCTCAACCGCATCAAAGAGGCCTTCGACGCCGAACCCGACCTACCGACGCTGATCGCCGCACCGTACTTCCGGAGCGCGATCACAGCGGCTATCGACGGCTGGCGCCGCGTCGTGGTCACCGCCACCGAACTCGGCATCCCAATACCCGGATTCGCCTCCGCACTGTCTTATTACGACGCGCTGCGCACCGAACGACTGCCGGCGGCCCTGATCCAGGGTCAGCGAGACTTCTTCGGGGCACACACCTATGGACGTACGGATGCCGATCCGGCCGCGCGATTCCACACCCAGTGGAGTGGGGACCGCACCGAAGTGCAGGCCTGAGCGCGTGCGGTTCCTGGATGGTCACGCCCCGCCGTACGACCTGACCTACGACGACGTCTTCATCGTGCCCAATCGCTCCGCGGTGGCCTCACGGTTCGACGTCGACCTGTCCAGTGCCGATGGCACCGGAACCACGATCCCGGTAGTGGTGGCCAATATGACGGCGGTGGCCGGCCGGCGGATGGCCGAGACGGTGGCCCGGCGCGGTGGAATCGTCGTGCTGCCGCAGGATCTGCCGATCGCGGCCGTGACGGCCACGGTGAACTTCGTGAAGAGCCGCGATCTGGTGGCCGACACCCCGGTGATACTGGCGCCCGAGGATGCCGTGTCCGACGCCATCGCGCTGATCCATAAACGAGCGCACGGCGCGGCGGTCGTCGTCGACGGTGGCCGTCCGATCGGCCTGGTGACCGAGTCGGCGACCACGGGCGTCGACAAGTTTGCCCGGGTACGCGATATCGCGGTCAGCGATTACGTGACCGCGGCACTGGGCACCGACCCGCGACGGGTATTCGAACTACTCGACAAGGCTGCGATCCCGGTGGCGGTGCTCACCGCGGCCGACGGGTCACTGGCCGGGGTGCTGTCCCGCACCGGAGCGGTTCGGGCGGGGATCTATTCCCCCGCGGTCGACGCCGCCGGCCGGTTGCGGATCGCGGCGGCCGTCGGGATCAACGGGGATGTGGCGGCTAAGGCCGCCGCGCTGGCCGAGACCGGGATCGACGTACTGGTTGTCGACACCGCACACGGCCATCAGGCCAAGATGACCGAGGCGATCACGGCCATCGCCGCACTGGGCCTGGGCATCCCACTGGTGGCCGGAAACGTCGTCTCCGCCGCCGGCACCCGGGACCTGATCGAGGCCGGCGCCACGATCGTCAAGGTCGGCGTCGGCCCCGGAGCCATGTGCACCACCCGGATGATGACCGGTGTGGGCCGTCCCCAGTTCTCTGCCGTTCTCGAATGTGCCATCGCTGCAGGACAGCTGGGTGGTCATGTCTGGGCTGACGGCGGCGTGCGGCATCCGCGCGATGTGGCCCTGGCACTGGCGGCCGGCGCCTCCAACGTGATGATCGGATCCTGGTTCGCCGGCACCTACGAATCCCCCGGCGATCTGATGTTCGACCGCGACGGCCGTCCGTACAAGGAGAGCTACGGTATGGCGTCCAAGCGGGCGGTCGCCGCCCGCACGGTCGGTGACAGTCCTTTCGATCGGGCCCGCAAGGCACTGTTCGAGGAGGGCATCTCCACCTCCCGGATGGCGCTGGATCCCGATCGTGGCGGGGTGGAGGATCTGCTGGATCACATCACGTCCGGGGTGCGCAGCACGTGCACCTACGTGGGCGCCGGCACCATCGCCGAACTGCAGGAACGAGCAGTGCTCGGGGTGCAGTCGGCGGCCGGCTTCGTCGAAGGGCACCCCCTCCCGTCGGGATGGTGAACCTGTGCGGGCCTGCCAGGGAGCTAACATGAGGCCTGTCCGCCGATCCGAAGGGAATCTCAGTGCCGCAGGCCCCACTCGTGGCTCCCTGTCTCGCGCTGTGCGAGGGTCTGATGCTGTCCGATCACCCGGTCCCTGCCGACACGCCGGGCCGTTCGTCGGAGACCGACTCCGAACCCTGTACTAGTCAGCCGGGCTCCGGGCCCGGCGAACATCGGGGGCGGACGCGATGAATCCCGTCGCCCTGGCACTGAGCTTGCTCGGCATCGTCGCGCTGACCTTGGGCACCGCGGTATTCGTCGCCGCAGAGTTCTCCCTGACCGCGCTGGAGCGCAGCACCGTCGACGCGAATGCCCGCACCGGCGGCACACGCGACAAGATGGTGCAACGAGCCCACCGGACGCTGTCGTTTCAGCTGTCCGGCGCGCAAATCGGAATCTCGATCACCACCTTGATCACCGGCTATCTGGCCGAGCCGGTGATCGCGCGCCTGCTGGCGCCGGTGCTGTCAGCGGCGCGGGTTCCCGAGCGGTGGGTCGGCGGTATCGCGTTGATCGCGTCATTGTTCATCGCGACGTCGGTGTCGATGGTGTTCGGCGAACTCGTCGCACAGTATCTGGCGGTGGCGGTACCGCTGCGGACTGCGCGAGTGGTATCCGGCCCGCAGGTGCTGTTCTCCGCGATGTTCACCCCGCTGATCCGGCTCACCAACGGCACCGCCAACCGGGTGCTCCGGCGCCTGGGTATCGAGCCCGCCAACGAACTGAGTTCGGCGCGCTCACCGCAGGAACTGGTATCGCTGGTGCGGACCTCGGCTAAGCGGGGCTCGTTGGATCAACCCACCGCCAGCCTGGTGGACCGCTCACTGCAGTTCGGCGGGCGCATCGCCGAGGAATTCATGACTCCACGATCCAAGATCGAATCGCTGGAAGCTGACGACACGGTGGCCGATCTGCTGGACATGGTTCGCCGAACCGGGCACTCCCGGTTTCCGGTCACCGAGGGCGATCTTGACGAGACGCTCGGAGTGGTCCACCTCAAGCAGGTCTTCGAGATACCGCACGCGCAGCGACTCGGCACCCGACTCGATACGCTGGCTCAAAAGGTTCCCGTCGTACCCTCGACGCTCGACGGTGATGCCCTGATGCAACAGATCCGCGCCAGCGCAGCGCAGGCGGCACTGGTGGCCGATGAGTACGGCGGCATCGCCGGCATGGTGACCGTGGAGGACCTGATCGAGGAGATCGTCGGGGACATTCGCGACGAGCACGACAAGTCCTCTCCCGATGTGGTGACAATCGTTGGCGGGCACCGGGTTTCCGGGCTTCTCCGGATCGATGAGGTCGCCGAGGCGATCGATTTCCGGGCGCCGGAGGGTGATTATGAGACCATCGGTGGGCTGGTGATGGCGGTGCTGGGCCACATCCCCACGGTGGGCGAGTCGGTGGAACTCACCGCCTTCGATGCGGAGGCGCACGTCGACCACCCGCCGCGGTGGCGCGCGACGGTGGCCCGAATGCACGGCCGCCGCATCGATCTGATCGATCTGGTCAAAATCGATCCTGCCGGCGATCGCACCGGGGGCCTGCTCTGATGGCAGATCTTTTCGCGATCCTGCTCACCGTATTGCTCATCGCGGCCAACGCTTTCTTCGTCGCCGCCGAGTTCGCCCTGATCTCCGCGCGCCGAGACCGTCTGGAAGCACTGGCCGAGCAGGGTAAGCGCAGCGCGATCACCGTGATCCGCGCGGGCGAGAACCTCTCGGTGATGCTGGCGGGCGCCCAGCTGGGTATCACCGTCGGCTCGATCGTGCTCGGCCGCGTCGGCGAACCCGCGGTGGCGCACCTGCTCGAACCGCTGTTCGCGTTATTCGGTGTATCGGCGGCACTACTGCACACCGTCTCGTTCATCGTCGCGATCACGATCGTGGTGATCCTTCACGTTCTACTGGGCGAGATGGTGCCTAAGAACATCGCACTGGCCGGACCGGAGAAGGCCGCGATGCTGCTCGTGGCGCCGTACCTGCTCTGGGTCAGGGTGACCCGGCCGATTATCGCCGTCTACGACTGGTGCGCGAAGTTGATCGTGCGGGCTCTGGGTGTGGAACCCAAGACCGAGTTGGAGAACACCGTCTCGATGGTGGAGTTGGCCGAGATGATCGCGGAGTCACGCTCCGAGGGCCTGCTCGACCCCGAGGAACACATGCGGCTGTCCCGCGCGCTGCAGATCCGCAACCGAGTCGCCGGCGATGTCGGCGTTCCACTGGCGGCGATCCGCACCGTGCCCATTGCGGCCGCCGGGAGTGGGCCGCGTGTCGCAGACATCGAACAGGCATTGGCCGCAACGGGATACTCACGCTTCCCGGTGGTCGACGACGCCGGTGCGTTCATCGGTTTCGTGCATATCAAGGACATCTTGGACCTGATCGACCATCCCGGTGCCGTGCTCAGCGCATCGGCGGTGCGTTTTCTGCCACGTCTGCCCGCCGCGACGCCACTGCCCGATGCGCTATCCGGGTTGCGCCAGAACAACAGCCACCTGGCATTGCTGACCGACGCCGACGGCGCGGTGAGTGGGTTGCTGGCACTGGAGGATCTCGTCGAGGACGTGGTGGGAACGGTGCGCGACGGCGTGCACCGATAGAATCAGGTTTCCTTAAGGGAGGCACCATGACGGATCGGGTCGCAGTAGGCAATCTGCGGATTGCGCGGACGCTGTACGACTTCATCACCGACGAGGCCCTGCCCGGCACCGGCATCGACCCGGACACCTTCTGGTCCGGCGTCGACAAGGTCGTCGCCGATCTCGCGCCGCGCAACGCCGAGTTGCTCGCCCGCCGCGACGATCTTCAGGCGCAGATCGATAGGTGGCACCGTCAGCGCATCATCGGCGGCATCGACGCAGCCGAGTACCTCCAGTTCCTCACCGATATCGGATACCTGCTGCCCGAACCCGCCGACTTCACCATCTCCACCTCAGGTGTCGACGCCGAGATCACCTCGACGGCAGGCCCGCAACTGGTGGTGCCGATCCTCAACGCGCGCTTTGCACTCAACGCCGCCAATGCACGCTGGGGATCGCTGTACGACGCCCTCTACGGCACCGATGTCATCAGTGACGAGGGCGGCGCGCAGCCGGGTTCGAGTTACAACACGGTGCGCGGCGACAAGGTCATCACCTACGCGAAGCGATTCCTCGACGATGTGGTCCCGCTGAGTTCGGGCAGCTACTCCCACGTGACCCGCTTCCTGATCTCCGATGGCGAACTGGAGGTTGCGCTGTCCGACGGCGACGTCACCGGCCTGGCCGACGCCGCGCAGTTCGCCGGTTACACCGGAGACCCGGGCTCGCCGGCGTCGGTACTGCTGGTCAACCACGGTCTGCACATCGAGATCGTGATCGACCGTGAGTCCCCCATCGGCTCAACCGATCCGGCGGGGATCTCCGACGTCGTCTTGGAATCGGCCATCACCACGATCATGGATTTCGAGGATTCAGTGGCCGCGGTCGACGCCGACGACAAGGTGCTGGGTTACCGAAACTGGTTGGGACTCAACAGGGGTGACCTGTCCGAGTCGGTGACCAAGGGAGCCAAGACCTTCACCCGGGTGCTCAGCGATGACCGGTCCTACACAGCACCCGACGGTGCGCCGTTCACCCTGCCCGGCCGCAGCTTGTTGTTCGTCCGCAACGTCGGTCACCTGATGACCAACGACGCCATCGTCGACACCGACGGTAACGAGATTCCCGAAGGTATCCAGGACGCACTGTTCACCGGACTGATCGCGATGCACGGACTTGCCGCCAATCCGGACAACGGGCCGCACCAGAACAGCCGTACCGGTTCGATCTACATCGTCAAGCCCAAGATGCACGGGCCCGAAGAGGTCGCGTTCACCGGTGAGTTGTTCAGCCGTGTCGAGGATGTGCTGGGTCTGCCGGCCAACACTCTCAAGGTCGGCATCATGGACGAGGAACGTCGCACCTCGGCCAATCTGAAGGCGTGCGTGAAGGCCGCCGCCGACCGGATCGCGTTCATCAACACCGGATTCCTCGACCGCACCGGAGATGAGATCCACACCTCGATGGAGGCCGGTCCGATGATCCGCAAGGGCGCGATGAAATCCCAGCCGTGGATCCTGGCCTACGAAGATCAGAACGTCGACGTCGGACTGGCCACCGGCTTCTCCGGCCGCGCCCAGATCGGCAAGGGCATGTGGGCGATGACCGACCTGATGGCAGACATGGTGGAACAGAAGATCGCCCAACCGCGGGCCGGTGCCACCACGGCCTGGGTGCCCTCGCCCACCGCGGCCACCCTGCACGCCATGCACTACCACTACGTCGACGTCTACCAGGTGCACCGAGAACTGGCCGGCAAGAAGCGGGCCGGCATCGAGCAGCTGCTCACGATCCCGTTGGCGCAGAGCGGGTTTGGTTGGTCACCGGAGGAGATCCACGAGGAGGTCGACAACAACTGTCAGTCGATCCTCGGATATGTGGTGCGCTGGGTTGACGCCGGTGTGGGTTGCTCGAAGGTTCCCGATATTCACGATATCGCGCTGATGGAGGACCGCGCGACGCTGCGGATCTCAAGCCAGTTGCTGGCCAACTGGCTGCACCACGGTGTCATCACCGTCGACGACGTCACAGCCAGCTTGCGCAGGATGGCTGCCGTGGTCGACGACCAGAACGCCGACGATCCCACCTACCGTCCAATGGCGCCGGATCCGGACGCCAGCATCGCCTTCCAGGCCGCCCAGGAACTCATCCTGTCCGGTGCAGCCCAACCCAGCGGCTACACCGAGCCGATCCTGCATCGGCGCCGCCGCGAATTCAAAGCCGCCCTCACGGGGAAGAGGGACAGCTAGATGGGCAGACACAGCATGCCCGCACCGGGGGAATCCTTCGGCGAACCGGGCGATCCCACCGACGCCCACGTGGAGGCCGACGCCGACCCGTCGGGTCGGATACCGCGCGCCGACGGCGACTGGCAGGGCCGGCGCCGCCGGACGGACAGCACCCCGCGCGGAGTGAGTAGGGGCGTGATCGCCGCCCTAGTCGCCGTGGTGGTTCTGGTAGGCGGAGTGATTGCGTGGCGCTTTTTCAGCGACGCGATGTCACGACGATCCCAGGACGCTGCTCAGCAGTGCGTGCAGGGCACCGCCACCGTCGCTGTCGTGGCCGACTCCGCGATCGTCGAGAACATCACGAAATTGGCCGATGCCTATAACGCTGAAGCCAAGCCGGTGGGTGACAAGTGCGTGACTGTCGCTGTCACCCAGGCAGATTCGAATTCCGTGGTCAACGGCTTGGCCGGCACCTGGCCTGCCGAACTCGGCGAGCGTCCCGCGCTGTGGATCCCGGCCAGTTCGGTCCAGTCAGCCCGGTTGCAGGCCGTCGCCGGCAAGCAGATCGTCAGCGATGCGCGGTCGCTGGTCAGCTCGCCGGTGGTGCTGGCGGTCCGCCCGCAACTGGCCGGCGCACTCGGCCAGCAGGGTTGGTCGGCGTTGCCCGACCTGCAGACCAACCCGACCGCACTGGAGGCGAATCTGCCCGGCTGGGGCTCACTTCGACTGGCGCTGCCGGTCGCCGGCGCCAGCGACGCCGCATATCTGGCTGCCGAGGCTGTTGCGACGACGTCGGCCCCGCCCGGCGCGCCGCCCACCGCCGGCCTCGATGCCGTGAGTGCACTGCTGGGCGGGCAGCCCCAACTGGCCGATAACACCGCCGACCTAGCCTGGAATGCCTTAACCGTCGCCGGCGATCCGGCGGCCGCCCCGGTGCATGCCGTGGTCCTCACCGAACAGCAGCTCTTCGCGCGGACATCAGCACTGCCAGATGCCAAGAGCGTGGTCGCGGAGTGGATCCCGGACGGCCCGGTCGCCGTTGCCGACTTCCCCACCGTGCTGCTGTCGGGCCCCTGGCTGGTCGAGGAACAGGTCAGCGCCGCCAGCGAGTTCGCCCGCTTCATGGACACTCCCGAACAACTGGCCGAGTTGGCCAAGGCTGGGTTCCGCGCAACGGGGACCACCCCGCCGGGCAATGACGTGGTGAGCTTCCCAACACTGGGGGCAACGCTGCCGGTCGCTGACGACATCACCCGCGCCGCCGTCGCCGCTGCGGTGGCTCCGGCGTCCGCGGCGACCACCACCGTGATCCTCGACCAGGGCATGACCGGCGACGAGGGTGGGCGGCCGCGGCTGGCAGGCATCACCGCCGCACTGAACAACCGAATCGCCGCACTGCCGCCCAACGCCGTCGTCGGGCTGTGGACGTTCGACGGCGCCGATAGTCGCCCGGTCGTACCCACCGGCGCGCTGTCCGACGATCTCGACGGCCAGCCCCGTTCGACGGCGTTGACCTCGACCCTGGCAGGACTGTCACCGACCGGCGGCGGTGCGGTGTCGTTCACCACGCTGCCCCGGGCCTATACCGATGCACTCGCCAATTACCGCCCCGGACAACCGAATTCGATCCTGGTGATCACCCAGGGCCCACATACCGACCAGACTCTGGACGGGCCCGGCCTGCAGAATTATCTCAAGTCCGCCGCCGACCCGAATCGTCCGGTGACGATCAATGTCATTGACTTCGGCGGTGACCCGGACCGCCCGGTATGGGAGGCGGTAACGCAACTCTCCGGCGGCAGCTACCAGGAGATCGCCACCGCAGACTCCCCCGATCTGGTCGGCGCGATCGCCCGGATGCTGTCGTAGCCCACCCCAGGCCTCAGGCGAACGCCTCCACCGGCGGGCACGAGCACACCAGGTTGCGGTCACCGTAGGCGCCGTCAATGCGCCGCACCGACGGCCACACCTTGGG
>Ga0114964_10003055_pt1 | contig 11448 bp, 12 predicted proteins | sample C_131016_MF_Meta_FD_92638 | JGI IMG/M metagenome (GOLD analysis project Ga0114964, IMG submission 92638) | Freshwater microbial communities from Lake Croche, Canada to study carbon cycling - C_131016_MF_MetaG | ecosystem: Environmental > Aquatic > Freshwater > Lake | place: Lake Croche, Canada... | reverse complement strand
TTGCGCAAATACATATACATCTCTATGGCTGTTGGTGTTGTGTTGTTAGTTCTTCCACTACTTCCAATAATCGGTAAAACAATAAACGGAGCTCACCTTTGGGTAAACCTTGGTCCACTAAGTTTTCAACCAGGCGAATTAGCAAAAATTGCACTGACTATTTTCTTTGCCGGTTATCTAACTTCTAGACGCGAATCCCTTGCTGTTGTTGGACGCAAGGTTTTAGGAATTCGTATTCCACCAGCTAGAGAGTTGGGGCCTATCGCTTTCATCTGGTTAGCCTCACTCGCAGTCTTGGTTTTGCAAAGAGATCTGGGAACTTCTCTTCTTTATTTTGGTCTGTTCCTTGTTTTGATTTATGTTGCGACCGCTAGGGCTTTTTACGTCTTCGCTGGTTTAGTCATGTTTGTTAGCGGTGCGGTTATTGCATCTAAGTTCATGAGCTATGTTGGTGGTCGTTTAGATGGTTGGTTAGATCCACTAAACGAATCTAACTATTCAGCAGTTGGCGGCTCATACCAAATAGTTCAATCGATGTTTGGTTTAGCCCACGGCGGTTTATTTGGCACTGGCCTAGGTGGTGGCTTACCGCAGATAGTTCCACTAGCAAACAGCGACTTCATCATGTCGGCCATCGGTGAAGAGCTCGGACTTGTTGGAATCTTTGCAGTTCTTGCAATGTATTTGCTTTTAGTAGCCAGAGCGCTTCGCGTAGCTAATGCACACTCTGACGATTTCAGCAAATTGCTAGCGGTTGGTTTGGGTTTCGTAATCGCACTACAGGTCTTCATAGTTATCGGCGGGGTCTTTAGAGTTGTCCCGCTAACCGGATTGACAACACCACTACTGGCAGCCGGTGGCTCATCGTTAGTCGCAAACTGGATCATCATCGCATTGCTGTTACGTTTATCTGACACCATCCCTAAAGCTGGGACGGTGAACTAGATGACCCCAGAAATTCGAAGAGTGGCCAATGTCATCCTCTTGATGTTCTTATCGCTATTTATCGCTGCCAGCGCTATGCAGGTAGTTAACGCGGATTCCCTAAACAATGATTCTCGTAACCAAAGAGCTGTCTTTGATGGCTATAAGACCCAACGTGGTGCCATCTTGGTAGACAACAACCCCATTGCCGAATCAAATCCATCCAGTGACGCTTACCACTTCCTTAGAAAATATTCAGGACAGCAATACAGTGCAATCACTGGCTTTTATTCCCTTTATCAAGGTAGAACTGGGTTAGAGAATTACCTAGATAACTCATTGCGTGGAGATAACTCAGCTCAGTTCTTTGAGCAATTGAATGCTCTGTTTTCTGGTAACCCGGTTACCGGCGCTTCAGTTGAGCTAAGCATAGATGCGAAGGTTCAGCAGGTTGCTTGGGATGCTCTGGGGGATAACAAAGGTGCAGTTATCGCTATTGATCCGACCACCGGCAGAATCATCGCTCTAGTTTCTAAGCCAGGCTTTGATGCCAATCTGCTTTCCACTCACAATACCGCCGATGCTTCAGCGAATTACAAGAAACTACTAACCAGAAAAGATGCACCTTTAATCAACCGTGCTATCGGTGGAGACCTATATGCACCCGGATCTATTTTCAAGCTAGTAGTTGCCTCAGCCGCATTCGAATCAGGTAAATACACACCTAAGAGCACACTGCCTAATCCACGCAAATACACCCTACCTGGCACTAAAACCACAATCACCAATTCTGGTGAAGGCAGTTGTGGTGGAGCGTCGAAGGTTTCTATCGCAACCGCACTAAAACTCTCCTGCAATATTCCTTTTGCGCAATTAGGTATAGCCCTAGGTCAAGATGCAATTGCAGAACAAGCTAAGAAGTTTGGTTTTGGAGAATCAGTGACAATTCCAATGAAATCAACTGCAAGTGTTTACCCAACCGGAATGGATGATTCTCAAACAGGCCTTTCATCATTTGGGCAATTCGATGTTCGCGTTAGCCCACTGCAGATGGTTATGGTTTCTGCTGCAATTGCAAATGATGGTATTCAGATGCAACCATATTTAGTTGATCAGATATTCACATCCAACCTAACTCTGCTTCAAGAGACAAAACCAGCAGAGCTTAGAAGGGCTATCAGCACTAGCACTGCTGAGTCAGTGAAGAAAATGATGATTGCCGCAGTTGCTGATGGGGTTAGCTCTAATGCCAGAATTCCAGGTGTAGTTGTTGCTGGTAAAACTGGTACTGCTGAAAACGGTGTTGGTCAACCATACACACTTTGGTTCACAGGGTTTGCTCCAGCTAACAACCCCAAAGTTGCCATCGCAGTTGTCGTTGAAAACGGTGGTGGCTTTGGTCAATCAGGTCGAGGTAATTCTGTTGCTGCCCCTATTGCTAAAAAAGTTATGCAGGCGGTGTTAGGTAAATGAAACCAGAAGAAGGAAAACTTTACGGTAATCGATACCGATTAGTTAAGCGAATCGCAACTGGCGGCATGGGTGAAGTTTGGCAAGCGCAAGACGAAGTTATTCTTCGTCAAGTTGCAATCAAGATTCTCAAACAGCAGTACATGGGTGATCCAGATTTTGTTGAGAGATTTAGAACAGAAGCTAAACATGCAGCCATGATTAATCATGACGGGATTGCCAACGTCTATGACTACGGTGAAGACGACGGTAGTGCATATCTAGTTATGGAGCTAGTTCCTGGTGAATCGCTTTCATCCATTCTGGAAAGAGAAAAGACACTTCCTGAACAACAGGTAATTTCAATAATTGCTCAGACAGCCTTAGCTCTTGATGCTGCTCACCGAGAAGGTCTAGTTCACAGAGATATTAAACCTGGCAACCTGTTGATATCTCCAGATGGTCAAGTGAAGATCACCGACTTTGGTATTGCCCGCGTTGCCAACCAAGTGTCACTTACCCAAACCGGTCAGGTTATGGGCACCGTCCAATACTTAGCCCCGGAGCAAGCCACCGGTAAGCCGGCTAGTGCTTCTGGAGACATATACTCGCTAGGCATCGTTGCCTTTGAAGCGCTGGCAGGTAAAAGGCCATTCAAGGGTGAAACTCAGATGGCAATCGCAATGGCTCAGATCAATGAGGCTCCGCCGCCACTTCCAGAACACATCGACGCCAAACTGCAGAAGCTGATCATGGACTGCATGGCCAAAAAGCCTGACCAAAGACCTAGCTCTGCACTTGCTTTAGCGGCCAGAGCTGAAGCTCTGTTATCAAATGCTCCGGGAGCAATACCGATTAATGCGGTTATTCCAGCGGGAACAATTGAAGTCAGTGACGAAACGACACTCATTGACACCAACACCAAACCAACTGCTCCGGTACCTGCAGTTTGGCCTTGGCTAGCCCTAATCATCATTCTCCTTAGCACTATCGCAGTGATTACCTGGGCAGGAGTAGTTGCTCCCAAGCCCACCATTAGCCCCAGCCCATCCCCTTCACAAACAGTTAGCAAAACGCCAACGCCAACGCCAACTCCAACTGAAGAAACAGTTGCAATCTTGCTGAGTAACTACCAAGAGTTAGATGTTTCGCTTGTGGTGCCGCAACTTAGCCAGTTAGGTCTGGTTGTTGATCCGATAGCTGGAACTACAGTCCCTGCAGATGACCCGCGCATCTCTCAGGTTTACAGCATCACACCACTTGGCAATGTGATTAAAGGAAGCACTATTCAGGTTTACTACTACCAACAAGAGCCAGACCCAAACACAGTCGTGGAGTAATGGCTAAGTCTAAGTTTCAAATCAAATCGCAAAGATAAACTTGAGTAAGCCGCAAAACCCGAATGGAGCTCCCGATGAACGACTCAGCGCGTATCATCGCTGGACGCTATGAGTTAGGTCAACTAATTGGTCGAGGCGGAATGGCCGAGGTTTACTCGGGGGTTGACACCAGACTCGGTAGAACTGTTGCCATCAAATTACTTAAAGCTGATCTTGCAGCAGACTCAAGTTTTGAAGCGAGATTCCGTCAGGAAGCTCAAGCATCAGCTCGGATGGCTCACCCAACAATTGTTAGAGTCTATGACGCCGGAGATGAAATAAGTGTCGATGGCAATGGGGTTGAGCGACACCTGCCATACATCGTCATGGAATTAGTCCGCGGTGATGTGCTGAGAGATATTCTTCGTCAAAGAAAACTCACTCAGCAAGAAGCTATCGCTTATGCAACTGGTGTCTTAACTGCTCTTGAGTTCTCGCACGCAGCTGGAGTAATTCACCGTGACATCAAACCTGCCAACGTAATGATTACCGAAAGCAACGCCATCAAGGTGATGGATTTTGGTATCGCTAGAGCGGTTAGTGATTCATCAGCAACTCTTGCCCAGACCAATGGCATTGTTGGCACAGCTCAATACTTCTCACCTGAGCAAGCTAGAGGTGAAACTGTTGATAACAGAACGGATCTCTATTCAACCGGTGTATTGCTATATGAAATGCTCACCGGTCGTCCGCCTTTCACTGGAGATACTGCAGTGTCTGTGGCTTACCAGCATGTTAGTGAGACAGCGCCATCACCGTCAGCTTTGAACTCAAGCATTTCTCTGGCTATTGACTCGGTTGTTATGAAATCTCTTAGCAAGGAGCGAAACCAAAGATTCCAATCTGCTAGTGAATTTAGATCGGCGTTAGCCGCAGCGGTTCTGGGCCAATCTGTTGCTAGTTGGTCGGATGATCAACAACCAGCGACTGCTCCGATGGAACCAATTGCTGAAACCGTCGTTGCACCAGTATTGCCAACGGTTGATCCGTTTGAAGATCTAATTGCATCTTCGAATGAAGAAGCAACTCAGCAAATCAACAGGCCGGTCAACGCGGCATCAGATGAAACAGTTGCGCTGGATTCTGCAGCAGACGACGGTTTCAGCCAGTTGGGCTTTGCTACCGGCCCAACCCAGGTAATTACAACAGCCAAGACTAAGAGCAGCGGCGAACCGCCTTCGGCATCGCTAATCTGGGGATTTGGCAGCGGTCTCGCTGTTTTGCTTATAGGTCTTCTGGTTTGGATCATCGCAAGCGGTGGATCGATGTTTAACTTCAGCGGCAACACCAATAACAAAATTATGGTTTCCGACGTTATAGGTAAAACTTACGACGAGGCATACTCAACTCTCACTGGTCAAAATCTTTTGGTTGATAGGCAACTGCAGATGAGTGACACAGTTGAGAGTGGTTTAGTGATTTCAACTGACCCACCAGCAGGTGTTGAGGTGGGTGCTAAAACCACGATTACTGTTTTGGTCTCTGCCGGTAAAGAACAAGTTTTACTTCCGGACCTAACTGGGATGACTGAGGCCGACGCGTTAGCTGCACTGAATGATGTTGGGCTAATTCTAGGAACAATTACGCCAGCTGATTCTGCAACCGTTGCGCAAAACTTAGTTATCTCATCTGATCCGCTAGCAAACACTTCTGTTGCAGCTAAGTCAGTTGTTAATCTTGTAACTTCAACGGGGTTGGTCAAAGTGCCTGATGTCGTCAATCTTGAACTCATCGATGCCAGCGCTCAGCTGTCTGCACCAACTGTCGGATACATTGTTCAAACTGACTTGGCAATTGACTGTTTAGGAACTGCTGGGACAACTGTGATCGCTCAATCCCTAGCCCCTGGTGAACAACCTCAGGGTCAGACAATTACACTGACCCTGGAATGTATTGGTTAGAGATTTACCAACGGGTTTAAGCTTTTAGCTTTAGTTGCAGCACCTTTGAGCCCAATTGACTCCAACCAGTTGCCGAGCATCTGATAACCGCCTTGAGTAAGAACTGACTCTGGATGAAATTGCACGCCGTAGATTGGCAAACTCTTGTGTTGCAGGCTCATGATTACTCCGCCTGCGGTTTTGCTGGTAATAATTAAATCTTCTGGGACTGTGTCCGTCACAACTGCTAGCGAGTGATACCTAGTTGCAGTAAAGGGTTCTGGAACATCTTTATAGATGAGGCTGTCATCGTGATAAACCAAACTGGTTTTACCATGCATAAGTTCTTCAGCGTTGGTAACTGTTGCTCCCATGGCTTCAGCGATGGCTTGATGGCCTAGGCAAACACCAAATATAGGTTTGCCGGTGGCTAGGGAGAGTTTGACGGTGGCGACACTTAGGCCAGCAGAAGCTGGGGTGCCAGGTCCAGGCGATAGCAGCACTGCATCGTATTTAGCTAGTAATTCAGGCAACTGGCTCTCAGGAACCACATCGTTACGAAGCACCTCAGTCTCAGCCCCCAACTGCTGGAGATACCCGTTGAGGGTATAGACGAAGGAGTCGTAGTTATCGAGCACGAGGATCTTGACCATTAGGTTTTAAAGCCTAACTTGTTAGTGGATGTGGCGTAATAGAATTACCCCATGTCTGAAAACGAACAGAAACCAACTAACCTACGTAAGCGTCCAGCCAAGCCTGAGGTCCCCGACTCCGTCAAGGCGTCTAAGAAATCAGATGGTGCTAACCCTGCTTGGTTCCTACCAGTCACCCTAACTTTGATGATTCTTGGTCTTATCTGGATCATGGTTTACTACATCAGCCAGACTGTGTACCCGCTAGGTTCAGGAACTCCTATTAACCTAGGCGCTGGCAACATTGTCATCGGATTTGGTTTGATGATGGTTGGTTTCGGCTTCTTGACTCGCTGGAAGTAATTAGTAATTCACGAAAGTCGGTAACAAAGAATTACCGTATACCCAGAGACCAGCCAGAACTACAACAATTCCAACTAGTAACCCAATTTGAGTTGACTGCTGTTCGCGACTTCTTGTTTTAGCTAACACAAGAGCAACTGCAGCTCCAACAACTAATCCACCTATGTGAGCTTGCCAGGCAATGCCCGGTAAGAAACCTAGGAATAAGTTGATACCAATCAAGACATACATCTGTCTAGCGTCAAGCTTTAGTGCCCGGAGTAATACCAAATATGCGCCCATCAAACCAAAGATTGCGCCGCTTGCGCCAACTACGCTCACTCCGAGTTCCGCTAGAAGTAATACTCCGATTCCACCACCGAATGCTGACAACAAATACAAAGCGAGAAAACGTAGTTTGCCAATCATCGGTTCAATGATTGTTCCTAAAATATAGAGCGAATACATGTTGAAGAGTATGTGAGTGATCTGATCAGGGCTGTGCGCAAAAGAAGATGTTAGTACTCTGAACAGACTGCCGTAAGTAGTGTCTTGTGGGTACTTCGCATAAAGCAGCCAATTTGTCAGGTCGGGGTTTAGCTGTTGCGCGATGTACACGAGAACGTTAATCGCGATTAAAACTATGGTGACCGGCGCTGCTTGAAAAGGAGATTTAGCAAAGCTTGGTCGCTGAATCTTTACTCTATCTTTTGCATCCTCTGGACATAGAAAACCAATTGCACCAGGGGTTGCACATGAAACACAGATGTATTTATCGCAACGCTGACAAGACACCCCGGTCTCACGATCGGGATGTTTGTAACAGGTTGTGATTTGACTCACTTAGTTAAGCAACCGCTTCAATAGAAACAGATTCGATTACAACATCTTCTCTTGGTTTGTCATTTGCACCAGTTTCAACAGCAGCAATTGCATCAACTACATTTCTTGAATCTTCATCAGCAACTTCACCAAACACTGTGTGCTTGCCGTAAAGCCATCCGGTTGGTGCAACAGTAATAAAGAACTGTGAGCCGTTGGTGCCAGGTCCGGCGTTTGCCATAGCTAGCTTGTATGAGTCGTTGAAGTTTTGGTCGGAGATCTCATCTCCGAAGTTATAGCCAGGGCCACCCATGCCGGTACCGGTCGGGTCACCGCCCTGAATCATGAAACCTGGGATGATGCGGTGAAAGATTACTCCGCTGTATAGCGCAGTGCCAGTGTGTTTAGCGCCGGTCTTGGGGTGAACCCAATCTTTTGAGCCGTCAGCTAGGCCAACAAAGTTCTCAACAGTCTTAGGGGCATGGTTGCCAAACAGGTTGACCTTGATGGCTCCGTGGTTGGTATGAAGGGTTGCAACGTGTGTATGTATAGTCATTGCTCTATTCTCGCATGAGAAAAAATTGCTTCAAAGTCTCGTAGTTCCCCTTAAATGTCAGAGGGGGGTCATAAAATGTTTCAGATGTTCCCCAACGGGGATATAGACCACCTAACCACCAGGGGGACGGCTTGAAGATTGAAATACTAGCTATGAAGGGTCCAACTATCCCGGCCTTTGAGCTACGTGAGCCTGGGGTGCTCAGGGTTATCCTGCAAATGGGTACGCCAAGGGAAGCCGTCGAGGAAGCCTGCGAGGGTATTTTGCACGAACAGGTGCTCAGTAGAGTGATTAGACTCTGGGCGCTAAATGATTGTGCCAGACACTTCCTGGAACAAGGAAGACACTTACTTATTTCCGAGAGCGAGTAAGTTTCGCTGGCCAACCTAGTGCGCCAACAGCCTTTAGCAGCTCCTCAGGAGAGACCTTTAGCTCTTTACACAACTTGCCAATAGTCCCAGAAGGGATTTCTCGTTCTAGGTGGAAATAGCGGCTCAGACTTGATTTCTGCATGCCTGTTGCGATCGCAAACTGGTTTAGCGACCTGTATCCCTGCTTCTCATACTTAGAGACAAACCAATTCCATGCCGATTCAATGTGTTCGGGTTGTTGCTTAGTTACCATAATTGTAAAACTACCTGACTTTAATCAAGCCCCATGCGTTTGCATCCATAACCGATATTATCCAGTTAAACGGGAACACGCTTAAACTCTGTGGAAAGTCGCACAAAGGCAAAATTTTTGCTTTATTTGACTTTTAGGTCTGCTGACGCAATTCTGCTGCCCAAGCGGATACAAATGTATCCCTCTTTTAACAAAATTGAAATTTTCTAGCTTTTGGATTCAAGCGGGGCTTGTCTGAGCAAACCCAGGGGCAGGATAAACACGAAGAACGCTAGAACCAAATACCAGGCACTTGCAGGTATTGCGATAAGTGTCGATATGGCGACAAGCAACCACATGCACGCCCCGGTGACCCACTCATCCCCAATTACTAAATCATAGATAAATTCGAGAGCACTCTTTAGCGCTCTAATAGCTGGTGAATATACTTTGTAGCTTTCCTTCTTCTCTTTCTTACTTGGTGTGCGTGCCCGCAACCAGATAATGCACCCGAAGGAAACAAGCACGACAACAAGCGCAATAAGGATTAAGGATAGATCCGCAAATGGCCATTCGATTCTTAGCCCCTCTGTGGTCCAAAAGATTCCGAATGTTGTTGCCATAGCGCCGACAATGAACTTCATGGTGTTTTCTGGCACTTTGGTTAGTGGCTTTCTAATTGCGAATGCTGCGGCTGCCACTACAACAAGTGAAACAAAAGCGGCAAGCGTGGCAGTAACGAGTGCACCTTTTAGTGCCCCGAAAGTGAGAACTATGAATACCACTTCAAAACCTTCAAGTAATACGGTCTTAAAAGAAAGTGTGAATGAGTACTTATCTAAACCCGAAAGGATTTTTACTTTTTCTGCAGTCTTCGCTGAATCTACTTCGGCTTGAAAAATCTTCTCTTCGTCATGAAGAGCTTTAAATCCGCTGGCTCTGAGAATTGCTTTGCGTAACCATTGGAGACCGAACACCAGTAGCAGCACCCCAACAAGTAGTCGAAGTAGTTCAATGGGCACCAACAAAATTGATGGTCCACCAATAACAACAATTAGCGCAAGCGTTACAAGGGCTGCAACAGATCCAATGATTGCAGAGCGCCAACCTCTGGACGCTCCTAGTGCGAGAACAATAGTTGCTGCCTCAACCATCTCAACAGCGCTAGCAACAGCAACTGTTAGGAAGAGTGCTACTAGTTGTTGATCCAAAAGATTTCTCCAAAACCTTCAAACTCATGGATTCTGATGTATTCAACTAAGAGTTTGTTGCTTGATGGAAGATCTGCGGCCAATGGTCCGCCTAAGTTTCCACCAACTGCGAGGTTTAGTAGCAGATAGTAAGGGTGTTCATAAACCCACTGATTAGGTGCGACGCTTTCTGGTGTTGCTTGGAAGTACTGCTGGTCATCAACAAACCAAGTGATCTCATTTGGTTTCCAGGTTATGGAGAATTCATGCCAGTCATCTGAAAGGGGAGTTTCGGCATTTAGCTTCCCGCCACAGCCGTTGTCCCCGAAATAACCAGGACCATGAAGAGTTCCTAGAGCTTCCAGGGGTTTCTTACCTACGAACTCCATAATGTCGATTTCCCCTGCTAGGGGCCAACCTTGAACATCCATTGGCTCACCCAGCATCCAGAAGGCTGGCCAGAGGCCAACTCCAGCAGGGACTTTTGCCTTTATAGCAATACGACCGTATTTGACGTGCATTATGTTCTTGGTTACTAGACGAGCACTGGTCCATTGGACAGGCCCATAGTATGCATCCCCAGAAGAGCCGTCGGTAACCTGTTTGGCTTCTATTTCAAGGCTTTGGCCATTAGTAAAGGCGTTCTGGTCTGTGTATGCCTGTAATTCGTTGTTACCCCAGCCCGGAATCCCCTGGCTAGTGCCATCCCCTAGATCTCTTCCCCATACTTGAGCATCCGGCGCTGTCCCCGCTATTTGGTTGAATTCTTGGGACCATAGCAATTTTGGTTCAGTCATGACGTCTTTCTTATTTTGGGGATATTCACAGCCTACCGATATCCAAAAGTGTTTATTTCAGGAGTAGTCTGAAAACAATCAACTCAAGGAGATTCTTATGAAAATACAAAAGTTCCTAATCATCGGCATGCTGGCTGCAGCCTTCTCAGGTTTATCCGTTGGCGCATCACAAGCACTTGATTGTGCTACAGGCTTTGAACCTAATGGCATGTCAGAGTGTGCCCCAATCGAGCCAATCGCAATCACAGCTACAGATGGTGAAGCTGTTGACCCAGACCCAGCTGCTTACTCAGTGGCAAATACAGGTATTGATGAGAACGGTTGTTGGACAAATGTCGACGCGGCAGGAAACACAGAATCTTATGTCTGTTCAAGAAGTGCTGTCCCGCTTGTGGGTGCAGAACCAATCGACCCAGCAGTCGGTTGCGGAACTGTTGTCGATGAGAATAGTGCTGAGCTCACTGCTTGCCCAGACGTTATGTACAACAGCCTCCCAGTTGATGACAATGGTGTTCCAATCATGGAAAAGGGAATTGACCTAATGTCGGCTAATGGCTTAGCTATGCCAAAGACTCAAAGCGACTCGAACATTCTTGCTGCTCTTGGTGTTCTAATTGCTGCAGCTGCTGCGTTTGCAATTGGTCTTAGCAAAGAACGCTCAAAGAATAGCTAACATACTCCATCGTTAGCCAGAGAAGTCCCTCTCTGACAGCACTGCCTCGCATACATTCATGTTTCATGAATACTGGAGGTAGATTGGTTTTGTGTCCAATAACTCATCGTTGCGTTCGTTCAAGCACCGCAACTTTCGGATACTTTACCCAGCTAACGCGCTATCTAACATTGGAAGTTGGACACAGCGGGTTGCTCAGGA
>Ga0114964_10003054_pt1 | contig 11455 bp, 14 predicted proteins | sample C_131016_MF_Meta_FD_92638 | JGI IMG/M metagenome (GOLD analysis project Ga0114964, IMG submission 92638) | Freshwater microbial communities from Lake Croche, Canada to study carbon cycling - C_131016_MF_MetaG | ecosystem: Environmental > Aquatic > Freshwater > Lake | place: Lake Croche, Canada... | reverse complement strand
TGTGAACCAATTAGGTCTTGGGCTAAGCGTAAATTTTTTTCATTACTATCCGAGACCGAAATTTCAACACCAAGATGCTTGAGTCGAAGTGCAATTGAGGTACCAATAAGGCCACACCCAACAATTTTTGCGCTTTTCAATCCTTGCATAGGGGTTACTTCGCCAAATCAGGTCGTAGGGCGCTTGCGCCCCGTAAATACACGTGCTGAATAGCCTCACGCGGGAGTTCTGAGTAGCTATGGATCATAATTCGAACAGTCCGAGCCAGTGCCCCTGTCACGTCTAACTCCTGAGCACAAATTAAAGGAACACTCGCCAGGTCTAATGATCTAGCTGCTGCTGCTGGAAAGTCAGACTTTAAGTCCGGAGTGGCAGTGAATAAAATAGAGACCAAGTCTTGGTTTTCTATACCATTGAGTTCCATCATCTGCTGAACTAACTCAACTACCGCAGAAGTCATCTCCTCGCTAGTGTCGACGGAGAGCTGCGTAGCGCCTCGAATGGCTCGTAGTTTCACCCGCATATAGTAACCAACTAGAGACGTCCCGCGTTTAAAGTTAAATGGTTTTCTCTTTTTAACATTTTATAGATTTATTTAGATTTACAAATGTCTACAAAATATTGCTATTCATCTGGGAGTAAGAACCAATACAGATATATCGATTTTTATACTTATAATTCAACACGTTAAAACCGATAAATCGATGTTATTCATACTGCTATAATACCATTTTATCGATATATCATTATTTAACATTTAGATTTATTGATTTAACTTTAAAGCTTTAAATAAGCTATTGAGCTCACCTGTATTTAGTATCCGCCAGCGGCCCTCCTTAGTCTCTCCGATCGAGATCGGACCAAAGTCAGTTCTGATAAGTCGGAGTACTTCAATCTCCAAAGACTCGAACATTCGACGTACTATGTGGAAACGTCCTTCATGGATTGAGACCTCAATCCAATGGTGTTTTGGATTAATCTCTCGAGCTACCTTTACCTCCAAGGCTCTCGCCATTCCATCCTCGAGCATTACCCCCTTAAGCAGCGTTTCAATATTCGCCCTGGTGAATTCGCCTTCAGTTTCGATCAAATACTTCTTGATCAAACCGTAAGAAGGGTGGGTTGCCCTATGCGTGAGATCTCCATCATTGGTGAGCAGGATTAATCCTTCGCTATCTTTATCCAGGCGTCCAACGTGGAAGAGTCGCTCATTTCTTGAGTTGAAGAATTCACCCAAATTCGGCCTATTTTCCGGGTCTGTCATCGTGGACAAAACACCTCTAGGTTTATAGAACGCAATGTAAGTCTTAGCCATATTTGATTTAATTTTCTCACCATCAACTTCAACTACAGAGATTTCCGGATCAAATTTACTTCCAAGCTCAGTAATTTGATTTCCGTCGACACTCACTCTGCCAGACAGAATTAACTCTTCACTCCCCCGACGACTGGCTATGCCAGCATCAGCAAGGATCTTCTGTAATCGAATAACACCCATTTTTGCCTCATTTCAACTGCTTCAACAGCGTGGAATGGGTTAAGGGTATGACGATCTGGGTGGTTCTACCTAATCGGGTTAGTCGGTTAGTGAGGAGAGAACCTCATCCAATCCATCTATATCTGGCAAGAAAGGCGCCAACGCAGGTAGATCATCCACCCGGTTGAGACCCAGCTTCTCTAGGAAAAATGAGGTCGTTGAGTAGAGAATGGCTCCAGTTTCATGCTCGAGGCCACTCTCTTCGACCAAACCTCGAGTAATTAGGGTCTTCATTACCGCTTCCACATTCACGCCCCGAATCGCTGATACTCGAGCGCTAGATACCGGCTGGCGATAGGCAATAACTGCCAATGTCTCAAGGGCAGCTTGAGTCAAACGCGACTGCTGACCGTCTAACACGAACTTCTCCACAATTGGCGACAAATCAGGATGGCTATAAAAGCGCCAGCCACCTGCAATTTGTCGAAGCTCAAACCCTCGAGACGCCTGCTGATACTCCAGAGCTAGCTCATTTAACGCCTCAACCACTTGCTCAGTAGGAACCTCGGTAATCTGCGCCAAAATGAGCTCAGTAACTGGCTCATCTACCACCATTAGGATTGCTTCAAGTGATCTATTAAGTCCAAGGTTAGACATTATCTTCTCCATTTGTCTGATCTTCTTGCATTACCTGAGGAACATCGAATTCGTCGCTTACCTCAATCTCACCTTCAGCACTTCCAACCCACGTTACCTGTAGTTCACCAAGGGAAATTACTTGTTCGAAACGAACTACACCCTCCCGATAAAGCTCAAGAAGAGCTAGGAACCTGGCTACCACCACCATCGTTGAATCCGCGTCGTGAATCAGGCTTCGAAACGTCACCCGTGTCGATCTGCGCAGGTGCTCCACTATTCGCACTGCCTCTTCGGCAACGCTGACCAGAGGTCGATGAATATGATCGATCCCAACCGTTGGGGTGATCTTCGGAGAAAGAACTCGTTGGGCGATTGCTGCAAACCTTTGTGCTCCGACCCCAATTAGGACTTCTGGCAAAAGTTGGGCGAAATGGGGCTCAAGGGCCACCACACGAGAGAAGGTTTTTTCTTCGCGAACAAGGCGTTCTGAGAAAATCGCCGCAATCTGCTTGAAAGCTCGATACTGCAACAATCTGGCGAAAAGCAGATCCCGGGCTTCAAGTAGGGCTAGGTCTTCCTCGTCTTCTACTTCACCAGATGGCAGTAAACGGGCTGCTTTTAGGTCTAGAAGCGTTGCTGCCACAACCAGGAATTCGGTGGTCTGATCAAGATCCCAACCGTTCTCTGAGCCTTCCAAGGCCCGTATATAGGCGATGAAATCATCTGTCACAACTCCCAGTGCGACCTCAGTTACATCCATTTTGTGGCGCGAAATAAGCTGCAGCAGCAGGTCAAAAGGGCCCTCAAAGTTGGTCAGGTGAACGGAAAACCCGGGTGCACTCTCACTTTCAGGTGCTTGGATAACCGTTTCAGCCATGTGCGAAACTTACTCACGCCACGCTTGCGATGCCAACCGCACCGCCGTAGAGTCCGCCGCATGGCAAAAAGTAATTCAAAGATTTCTCGTCTAGACGCTAAATCGACAAATCGTGATGAGGAGTTGGCCACCAGTTCTGTAGTGCTCGGAAAGCGAGCCATAGATTTCCCAGAAGTCAAAGCTTTAACCGAAGCTGGTAAAGCTCGAGTCATTTCAGTTGTGAATCAAAAAGGTGGCGTTGGAAAAACTACAACAACTATCAATTTAGGTGCTGCGCTCGCCGAAGTTGGCCGACGCGTATTGCTAATCGATTTCGATTCCCAGGCCAGCATGACCACAGGTCTCGGGATTAAGCCTCTTCAAATTAAAGAGCAGTACGGATCAATTTGGTATCTATTAAATGATTCTGAAGCCAACATAAACGAATTCATTCTTAAATCGAATGTCCCCGGACTAGATTTTATTCGCGGCCACAAAGATTTGGCTGCCGCCGATGCTGCTTTTGTTTCTGAGATTGCAAAGGAGCACAAACTACGAAAGATGCTCGAGCCAATCATGAATAACTATGATGACATCTTGATCGATTGCTCACCATCTTTGGGAACGCTAACAATCAACGCCTTGACGGCTTCTGATGGAGTACTTATCCCTATGGAGTGCGAGTATTTTGCAGTATTGGGTCTTGGACTAGTTCGCGAAACCATTGATAAGGTCAAGATAAATACCAACCCAAGTTTAGAAATCTATGGAATCTTAGCGACCATGTTCGAACGTAAAACAGCACATTCTCGCGAGGTTCTTGAACTTATTCAAAATGAATTTCCTAAGGATCTATTAGACACAATCATTTCCAGAACTGTTCGCTTTTCAGAATCAACTGTTAAAGGTGAACCAATAACGACATATGCAAGTAGCTCACTTGGAGCAGTTTCATATCGCAGACTTGCCCGAGAATTAATTTACAGAGGAGGAGCAAAATGAGTCGTCGTGTTAGCTTGCCAGGTGCGGATGAACTATTTCGCCAGAGCACAACCCTAAGCGCGGTCCCATCGACTTCTCCTGCGGAGAATATTGATTCCCCGCCAATGCCAGTAACTCCGATTTCCGGCTCAAGTAAGAAACAGGTTCGAACAACACCGCGGCGCCGAGTAAATTCATTTGATCGCTCTCCCAGTGGACGCGAACGTCACGATGAAAAGATTACGGTTTATTTATCTCCCGAGGAACTTTATGATCTAGAGCAAGCTCGTCTTGCACTGCGTGGCGATTTAGGACTTGCCGTTGATCGCGGTCGCATTGTTCGTGAATCACTTGCAATTATCATCGCGGACCTAGAAACCAAAGGCGATCAAAGCATCATTGCCCGACGACTGCGCGGTAAGTAGGAATTATTTGGCTCTTGGATGTGCAGAGGCATAACCTTCACGCAATCGATCGATAGTTATAAGCGTATAAATCTGGGTTGTCGTAACCGAGGAATGTCCCAATAACTCTTGCACGACGCGAATATCTGCTCCCCCATCTAGAAGATGAGTGGCAAAAGAATGGCGAAGTGAGTGCGGGGTAACATGTTCAACAATCTCTGCACGCGCTGCTAAGTCTTGGATTATCTGCCAAGCGCTTTGTCGACTTAATTTGGCACCTCTTAAGTTTAAAAACAACCAATTGCTCTTGATCTTGCGCTCTAGCTGGGGACGTCCATTTTGCAAGTAATTTTCTAAGGATTGCTTCGCGTAATTTCCTATCGGAACTATTCGCTCTTTGCTTCCTTTGCCAAGCAATCTAACTGTCATAGTCTCTTGCATATGACTCAAGTCTTTGGTTTCTAGATTGATAATTTCACTTATTCGAGCTCCCGTAGCGTAAAGCAATTCTATTAGCGCATTGTCTCGTAATTGCATAGGAGAAGTGCCGGAGGAAACCTCAATAAGGTTCAAAACCTGATCCACTGTAAGCGCTTTTGGAAGTCGCTTGGGAATCCTGGGAGGTGAAACATCGCGTAGTGGATCAACTCTGTTACTTTCCTTTGAGGTAAATTGTGAGAAATTGCGAAGCGCCACAATACTTCTCGCAATTGAACTTTCACTAATTTTATTTTGATTATTAAGTCCTCGTAACCAGGCAACATATGAAGCAACTAAATCCGGAGAGAGCTCAGACACCGATTTGTTAGATAAATCTAAGTAATCCAGGAACTTTTTTAAATCTCTTCGATAGGCCGCAATCGTATTTCGTGAAAGTCCTTTTTCAACCGTAATATAGTTTAAGTACTCAGATACTTGAGATAAAGAACTAGCCATTTTTTGCGATGGCTGCAGCAATTAAACCACTGAAAAGCGGATGTGCCTTAGTTGGGCGGGAGAGAAATTCGGGATGTGCTTGTGTTCCAACATAGTAAGGATGGACTTCTTTAGGTAACTCAACAAATTCAACCAAATGACCATCAGGTGATAGTCCAGAGAAAACCAAGCCGGCATCTGCAATCTGTTGGCGATATTCATTATTCACTTCATAACGATGGCGATGGCGTTCTTGAATTTGTGTTACGCCATAAACGCCGGCAACTACTGAACCCTTTGTTAAAACCGCTGGGTAAAGTCCAAGACGCATCGTTCCGCCCATATCGCCTTTACCTGAGACATAATCTTCTTGACTGGCCATAGTCGAAATAACAGGTGAAGCAGTTCCTGGTTCGAATTCAGCGGAATTGGCATCTCTGATTCCTGCAAGATTGCGAGCTGACTCAATGACCATACATTGCAATCCCAAGCAAAGACCAAGTGTTGGAATCTTATTTTCGCGAGCGAACTTGAGGGCGCCAAGCTTTCCTTCAATTCCTCGCACACCAAATCCGCCAGGAATACAAACTGCGTCCACTGCTTTTAGCGCATCCTTTGCACCTTCTGGTGTCGCACAATCATCACTGGCAATCCACTTAATATTAACCCTGGCATCGTTTGCAAAACCGCCAGAACGAAGTGCTTCTGTCACAGACAGATAAGCATCTGGCAGATCCACATATTTACCAACCAGTGCCACACTTAATTGATGCTTTGGGTGGTGAACTCGCTCAAGCAGAGCGTCCCACTCTCCCCAGACGACATCTGTTGCTTTTAGCGAGAGACGTTTGACGATATAGGCATCCAAGCCTTCAGAAAACAACACTTTAGGAATGTCATAAATTGATGGCGCATCAACTGCTGCAACAACTGCCTCTAGATCAACGTCACACATCGCAGATATCTTGCGCTTTACCCCATCTGGAATTGGACGATCGGAACGAATTACAATTGCGTCAGGTGCAATACCTATTGAGCGAAGTGCTGCAACGCTATGTTGTGTTGGTTTAGTTTTCAATTCACCGGACGGACCGATATACGGAACAAGTGAAACATGCAGGTAAAAGACATTATCTCGACCAACATCTTGTCGAATTTGCCGAGCGGCTTCTAGAAATGGTTGGGATTCAATATCTCCGACAGTGCCACCAATCTCGGTGATAACTACATCAACTTCTGGGCCCGACATAGCTCTAATACGTTCTTTGATTTCATTAGTGATATGTGGAATTACCTGCACAGTATCTCCCAGGTATTCCCCGCGTCGTTCTTTGCCAATCACATTGGAATAAACCTGACCAGTAGTTACGTTAGCTGAACCATGAAGATTGGTATTTAAAAAGCGCTCGTAATGACCAACATCTAAATCTGTTTCAGCCCCGTCATCGGTTACAAAAACTTCCCCGTGCTGGAAGGGGTTCATCGTTCCAGGGTCAACATTTAGATAGGGATCGAGTTTTTGCATAGTAACTCGAAGCCCTCTTGAAGTTAGTAATCGACCCAGACTTGAGGCCGTAAGCCCCTTACCAAGACTTGAGGCTACGCCTCCTGAAACAAAAATATGCTTGGTTACATGAGAGGCGGTCATGGAAGGCTAACTTATCATTGATCTAGCGTGAATCTTGCACCATCGCCAATAACTCGGCTGCGTGTTCCTGAGCTGTGAGCGATTTATCTTGACCCGAAAGAAGCCGGGCAACTTCCTGCTTTCTGGCCTCGCCCGTAACCTCACTTACATTACTTTGTGTCACCGAACCATTTTCACTTTTTGACACCACTAAGTGATTATCTGCCCAAGCCGCAACTTGAGCCAAGTGCGTGACAACGATAACTTGAGATGACTTGGCAAGTGCGGCTAGACGTCTTCCCACCTCCACGGCGGCTTTGCCTCCAACTCCAGCATCAACTTCATCAAAAATATAAGTTCCAACTGGAGAATTCTTGGCGAGAACAACTTCTAAAGCCAACATAACTCTAGATAGCTCGCCACCACTTGCGGCCTTGGAAATTGGCAGGAGATTTCCGTCTTTATGGCTTGTGAAAAGAAATGACACTTCATCGACTCCGACATTTGAATAACTACGAATATCGGCGTAATCACCTGAAGTTATTTCGACTTGAACTTGCGCATTTGCCATCGCCAGGCCAACAACTTCAGCAGTGATCGCCTTAGATATTTCCTTCGAAGATTTAGTGCGAGCTTGGGTCAACACCTTTGCGCAGTCACTCAACTTAGTGAAGAGACTCAGTGCTTCTTTCTCAAGTTCAACTAAGCGGGCATCGCCTCCGGATAAGTCTTGCAATCGTTGCTTTGCATCTGCCCCTTCAATTAGCAAATTTTGATAAGAAACTTCACGCTCGGAACCTTTTCCATATCTCTTCAAGAGGCTGTTTAGATCTGATTTTCGAGATTGCAAATATTCAAAGCGCTGCGGATCGGCTTCTAACTTCGAGAGATAACGTGAAATGGCGCTAGAAATCTCCCCAAAGTTATAAACAAGATCACCATATTGCTCGATCAAGATATCTAAATCAGAATCCTTACCTTTAAGCCCATCAATTGCCTTTCGCGCACCTTGAATGGCGTTCGCGGCTGAATTCTCATCTTCCAAAAGAGCCGATAAGGCAATGGATAAACCAGTGTTTAGCGCCTCAACAGATCCAAGTCGAGAAATCTCGTTATCGATCATTTCCAACTCATTGGCCTCAGGAGTGAGTTTACTAAAATCAGAGATAAATTCTTTTAGACGATCTAACTCCGAGTCGCGTTCAGAAAGTTGTTTGCGTAGCTCCTTAATCCGCTTTCCCAATTCTTGATAACTGTGAAAAACCGTTTCGTAGGCTGAAATCTCCGTCTCATAGCCACCGTAAGAATCCAATAATTCTCTTTGCACTGAACTCTTAGCTAATCTAGCTGAACTACTTTGGGCATGAATCTCTATTAGCAACTGGGATAACTCTGAAACCTGTGTTGCAGTACTAGAAACTCCGCCGAGAGTGATTTTTGATTTTCCTTCAGACGTGACGACGCGAGAGATTATTACTTCCCCATCCTCAACAATTCCCCCGGATTGCTCAATTGAATCTGCCAAATTTGCACCTACTTTGAATTTGCCACTTACTACTAAACGATCAGATCCCTTGCGCACAAAATCCGCATCAGATTTGGAGCCAAGAATCAAATTTAAAGCCGTAAGAACCATGGTTTTACCAGCACCAGTTTCACCCGTTAAAACAGTTAGCCCAGGTTTGAACTCAAGTTCGGCTGATTCAATGACACCTATTCCTCGAATAGTTAACTCTGATAACGAACTACGCTCTTTCCCCACGCCAGCCCTCGATCGGTAATCTAAATTTGGCGACTAATCGATCCGTGAAAAGCCCTTCATCAATATGCGAAAGTAATACTTCTTGCGGATCACGCTTAACAATAATGCGATCGCCTTTCACGATATTAAATTTTCGCATACCATCGGCTGAAACTTCAGCAGTCTCAGATTCAAGATCAATCCCAATCTCTGAGTCAGGTGAAATAACCATCGGACGATTGAAAAGTGCATGTGCAGCCAATGGAAGTAAAATAAACGCACTTACCTCAGGCCACACAACTGGTCCGCCAGCTGAGAAGGCATAGGCGGTAGAGCCCGTTGGAGTTGCACAAATAACCCCGTCACAACCCCATCTAGAAAGTGGTCGGTTATCAATTTGTAAGAAAATCTCAACCATCTGACTTGCACTTCGCTCAATCGTGACTTCATTTAGTGCCCAGCCTTGATTAACTACCGCACCGCCCCGGATTACTTCGTAACTTAAAACCAATCGAGGTTCAGACTTAATCCGATTTTGTGAAATTGCTGCAATCAATTCCTCGACTGTTGGTTCTAGAATCTCAGCTAAAAATCCGACGCTTCCCATGTTTATTCCCAAAATTGGGATCCGCACTCCCCGAACTAATTCAGCTGCCCGCAAAATAGTGCCATCGCCTCCCAGGACAACAGCTATTTCCAGATTGCTCGAATCTTTAAATTCACTGGCAGAAGAAACAAGATCGCTGCGATTTGTCGAGACCTTAAAACCCTTAGTAATAAGTGCCTTTGCCAACTCATTGCCAAACTTGGCCGCATCCTTTCGCGTCGGATGAATAACTAATAACACCTCGCGATTTGTATTTGCATTTGTCATTGCGGTCCCTTTGCAATCGCGGTATCTAAATCAGCTTCGGATATTTCCACAGCTCCTCGTTGCAACCACAAGAAATATTCAACATTGCCAGATGGACCAGGCAAGGTGCTTGCAACCACGCCCTTACACCCTAGTCCCATGTCATAAGCACAATCGGCAACTTCCTGCACTGCAGCTTTTCGAAGATGTGGGTCTCGAACAACCCCACCGGCTCCTAACTTCTCGCGTCCTACTTCAAATTGCGGTTTAACCATTACCAAGAAATCAGCTGAAGTTCTAGAAACTGCAACTAGCGCGGGTAGAACCAAAGTAAGTGAGATAAAGGAAAGATCAGCAACAACTAAATCAACTGGCTGCCCTACTTGTTCAATGGTTAGATGTCGCACATTGGTACGATCTAAAATACTCACCCGTGGATCTTTTTGAATCTCCCAAGCCAATTGGCCATAGCCAACATCTACTGCTACAACTTGAGCAACTTCTCGCTTTAAAAGAACATCAGTAAACCCGCCAGTTGAGGCCCCTGCATCTAGAGCACGTTTACCAGCGACTTGAATTTGTGGAAATGCATCAAGTGCCCCAGCTAATTTATGGCCACCTCGGGAAACAAAATCATCACGATCTCCTTGTAAAGTTATTGAAGTTTCAGCATCTACCTGAGTGGCTGGCTTTGACGCAGGGATTCCCGTAACTAATACCGACCTGGATTCAATTAGATCGGCAGCATGATCACGCGAGCGAGCTAACCCTCGTCTGACCAACTCTGCATCTAATCTCGTTTTCATTAAACTTATAGACCATCAATTTCTGAAAGCGCTTGGGTAAGTTGCTGGTGGATCTCTTCAAATTCGGCAGAGTGATCTTCCAGCGGCTTGCTTTGAACAGCGGCAATTCTCGCCTTTATCGAATCGATGGAGCTCTTATCTGACTCTTGTTCGAATTCACTCATTTAGCAACCCTCTTACTTGTAGTCGATTTTTTAATATTAGTTTTCTTAGCTGCCTTTTTAATAGGTTTCTTTGTTGCTCCGGATTTGGCCTTCACGGCCTTTTCCAAATCCGCTATTCGCTTTAACAATTGGGTCAGATCACTTTTTCGAACAAAGCCCATACGAATTGCAGCGGCTTCAATTTCAGACTCAATCTTATATTTCACATCCTCGGCACTTTCCTTCACCCAATGACTTAAATCGCTAGTCAATTGTGAAGCACTCTTTTCACCAGCCGAGAGCCCCTCGGCATACTTTCGAAAAGTGGAAGCAAAATCTTTAGCCATGGTCTAAAGGTACCGAAAAGAGCCGATATCGATAACTAATTGACACTAGAGGCGAATAATCTCTTCCGCCTCCACCTGCCAGCGACTTGCAAGGCCCGTAGGTGCTTGCCAAAACCGTCTTCTAACCGCGCCATTGATCTCCACCCAAGTATCAACTTTGAGGGCCAAGGCAGTTTTTCGACATTTCGCACTCCAAGCAGCAATATCTAGGGTGTCTAGAGTTCTTTTGGCCCTATTGCTTTTTTGACTTCGGCCAATAACGATCCTAAATTCAACGACCTTATCCCCACTAGCAAGCTCTTTAGCAACTGCCAAGCTACTCACTCGGCCAACTAAATAAACCTGGTTTATTGGTTCAAAAGAAATTGCTTCAAATTTTTTAATACTAGCTTTAACATCAGTTGCCACTCGCGCTCCATCCAATAGATGAAGAAGTATCTAATTATTCAACTCCGAAAAATTAAATCTTCCAAATCAATGTGAACAAATAAATCTGTGCATAAAAAAAGCGCCCAGGTCTTCTCTAATGAGAAAACGCTAAGCGCTTTTATAAATGATGTCCGGCGGCGATCTACTCTCCCACAAGGTCCCCCTTGCAGTACCATCGACGCTGAGAGGCTTAGCTTCCGGGTTCGGAATGGGACCGGGCGTTTCCCTCTCGCTATG
>Ga0114964_10003052_pt1 | contig 11460 bp, 18 predicted proteins | sample C_131016_MF_Meta_FD_92638 | JGI IMG/M metagenome (GOLD analysis project Ga0114964, IMG submission 92638) | Freshwater microbial communities from Lake Croche, Canada to study carbon cycling - C_131016_MF_MetaG | ecosystem: Environmental > Aquatic > Freshwater > Lake | place: Lake Croche, Canada... | reverse complement strand
ATGCCACAGTACATATATCAGCTAATGCTGAAATTGAGGAGGTAGAGTAATGGGTAACACTGGTCCGATAATTAATGAATACATCAAAGAACAAGTTGCTATAGCGATAGCTGAACAACTTAAACAACCTGAACCCAAATGGTACGACAATATCCCTAAGCAAGGCGTGTTGTGTTGGGTAGGCGACTATGCACCCATTACCAAAAATTCAAACAGCCTTAGAACTATCGTAGAATATGACCCCGACAGGCTATGTAGTTTTATAATGCATAGGTGTGAAGCATCTATAGCCGCTTGGGTGAACGCAGTTCCACTAACCAACGAAGAGATTGAGGAGTTTAAAAGATGAATAAAATAATATTGAACTACCGTACTGAAGAAGACAAATGGGTTATTGATTTTAATGTTAAACATGAAAACTTTGAAGTCTTTAAAGCTTTTTTACACCAGTTTGGAGCGGATATTCAGGAATCAATGATCGAGAATTTAGTATTATGTATGCGACAAAGTAACAAAGGAGTTTTAGCACAAGCCGTTGTGGATTATATGCAAGAAATTGGCATGCCTATTAAAACTAAAGGTTATTAAGGGGAAAGGTGTATCATATGAATACTAATGAGTATGAGAAAACAGTAAGAAAAATGGCTAAGGTGGCTGGGTTTGGCCCTATGGGAAGAGGTAGTGGGATTTCTGGAGGGGACGATGATATCCTGCCAAATCTAATAGATTTTTACCTTTTAGCAACAGGGATACTATGTGTTGATACATACCTGAACCCCTACGAGAAGATGTGCGCTCAAAGAGAAATAGATGGAACAAATGGGGTTGTTAGAAAGGCGACACAAATAACTAAAAAAGAATTGTTTGAGTTACTTTTACCGGAATTAAACAAATTATACGGGTTAAAAGATGACCACTAAAGAACTAATAATTAAACTAAAAGAATACCCACAAGACATGCGGGTGTTTGTATATGATGGTACTTATTCCAAAGAGATTAGGCCTGATACTAAGTTTATTATATGCCAAGGTGAGAACCATGAATGGTATAGAGATAATAGTTTTAGCGTGGGGGAAAACTTTTTAGAGGTGAATACAGAGTCATGAACAATTACACAGCAATAATAAGTTTTAAAGTAGATATAGAAGCTGAAAATATTACAGATGCCATATGTGTCGCTGATAACTTTAACCAACCCAACCTTAGATTCGAAGCTGAGTACGGCACAGGCCAACACCTTAGAGGATTGCCACCTGTAGTATACCTACGAGAAGAGGAAGACAAACAGTACGATAGCTATTGGAGAAATAGATGAAGGAATTAACAGATGATGAATGTCTAGAAATGTTTCAGGCAGGGGGTGAATTATGCGATACTATACGACTTATATATAAGGTTGGATATGATGATGGGCAAATAGATATGGTTACAGCTAGTATAGAATTAGATGGTACTCTGAATGGCAAATAAGAAAACAAATAAGCAACGAAAGAAAATTAACCCCTTTAAAGCAGAAGAACATTATGGCAGACGAAATTGATAAAGCTAACGACCAAGTAGAATTAATACGAGAGAGGCAAATAGCAATAGCAAGAGGTAAACCTTTAAACATATTCCAAAATGAGTCTGGGTTATGCTGGGAATGTAATCGTCCAATAGAGGAAGATGACGGTAGACGCTGGTGTTCAAACGAGTGTAGAGATATGAGTAAATCATGAGAACTAAATTTGAAGAGTTAGATATTAAGCAAGAGAAAGAAGTTGAGGGTTATTATTCTAAACGTGCAGTATTTATGTGGTGTTTAGTTATTATTGTGTGTGCTATTGGGTATATTAGGTGGAATATATTATGAGTGAAGATACGACAACTAAGCCTGTGTGGAAAATAAAAAAAACACAGTCAGCAAATGATACACAAGTAGACGGTACACACTATAAGAAAATGAGTATAGAACCTTGGGAGCTTATGGAAGCATTATTAGAACCCGAAGAGTTTATTGGTTTTCTTAAGGGTAATGCTATGAAGTATGCACTGCGCGATGGTAAAAAAGAGGGTGCACTATATGATGCAGATAAAGCACGGCACTATATGGCTAAGTTAGCTGAAGTTAAAGCCAAATGATAAAACGAATTAGGAACTGGTTTCAAAGGCTATTTTATAAGAGGTATAATCCACCACATATATGTAAGATTTTTAGATACTACTATGGTGTAAATACAAAAATATGTGAACACTGTGGTAAAGAAGCCCCAATAGGGGAAGCACACTTTATACTCCATCAGAGATAATACAATGAAAATAACATTAGAAGAACATACCAATCCCCTAAATCTAGGGAAGTATGCAGGCATATGCTACGGCAGAGAAGGAAATGATGAGAAGAGATTGGCGCACATTATTGGGGTTGGGCATTTATCTGTACTTAGATTCGGTTCTGCTGTGTTCCGTATTCAAGGGATTAGTAGAGTATGCCTAGCACAATTAACACGTAGTAAACACTTAGATTATCTAGTAAGAAGTTCTAGGTATTGTGATGAGAGTGAAGCTTTAATTTTAATACCAAAAGCACTTATAGAACACGATGATCTTTTAGAAGCCTATACAACATTTAGTAAAGCTCTTTATAAAGACCTACGTGCTAAAGGTGTGTCTAAGCAAGACGCTCGTTACCTCCTACCACAAGGACAAGAGACAGAGTTATACGCAACAGGTAACTACCAAGCGTGGAGAGACTTTATTAAACTAAGATCATCTAAGTCAGCACAAACAGAAGTACGTGAAGTAGCATTAGAAATTGAACGACAACTGCAAGAGATTGCACCTATTATATTTGGAGTAGACGATGAAAGTTAGTGACCCTATCAGAGTACCTACTAATGTAATTATTTATCATTTATTAAACTTGCTCGATCATATAGAGGAAGAGGAAAAAGACGTACGTATGATTATCTTAGATAGCGCAGGAAGGCTCGTTACATTATTTAGGGCTTTTAGATTTATGTTTGTAGGTTTAATTGTTACTAATACAGTATGGATAGCCCACTCACTAGGTTACGTATGATAATCACATTAGACTTTGAAACTTACTGGGCTCAGAACTACACACTAAGAAAACTTACCACTGAGGAATATATTAAGTCAGACATGTTCCAGATAATTGGAGTGGGTATTAAGGTAGATAACCATGACACTGAGTGGCACACTGGCACTGAGAACCAACTGAAGCAACAGCTTGCTAAGTACGACTGGGCTAATGCTATGCTGGTATGCCATAACACTATGTTTGACGGCGCTATCCTTAAGTGGGTGCTAGATATAGAACCTAATTTGTATATAGATACACTTAGTATGGCTAGGGCTTATCATGGTATAGACGTAGGAGGCTCATTAGCATCATTAGCGATTAAATATAATCTTGGTGTTAAAGGCACAGAAGTTATAGATGCTAAAGATAAACGCTTAGAAGAGTTTAGTGAGAAAGACTTAGCGCAGTATGGAGAGTATTGTAAGAACGATGTAGAGCTTACTTATAGTTTATTTAAAATACTTATAGCTGACTTTCCTCACACAGAACTTAGTCTAATTGATATGACTTTGCGAATGTTCACTCACCCTATGTTAAAGGTAGACGATGGAATATTAGTTGAACGCTTAGAAGAAGTGCAGAGAGAAAAGCAAGAGATGCTTAGTGCGTTACAGAGTAAACTAGAGTGTGAATCAGAAGAAGACGTACGTAAGATATTAGCTAGTAGTATTAAGTTTGGTAAATTGTTAGAGGACTTTGGTGCAGTAGTACCGATGAAAGAGAACGCTAAGGGTAAGTTAATACCAGCATTAGCAAAGAACGATCTTGGGTTTATAGAACTATCAGAGAGTGAAGACCCATTCATTCAGCAGTTATGTGCAGTAAGGTTAGGTACTAAGTCTACGATTGAAGAGTCACGACTAGAGAGATTCATAGGCATTGGCAAACGTAATAAAGGAAACCTACCTATTCCACTAAAGTACTACGGCGCACACACAGGTAGATGGTCAGGGCAAGACTCTATTAACGCTCAGAACTTACCTAGCCGTGATAAGAAAAAGAAAGCCCTTAAGAACTCTATCATTGCAGATGATGGGTATGTAGTAATTAACTGTGACTCCTCACAGATTGAGGCTAGGGTACTAGCATGGTTAGCTGGACAGGACGATGTAACAGAACAGTTTGCTAATAACGAAGACGTATACTCTGTTTTTGCGTCAAAGATTTATGATAGAACTATTAGTAAGGCTGACCCCACTGAACGATTTGTAGGAAAGACTTGCGTTTTAGGATTAGGTTATGGTACAGGTTCGGCTAAGTTACAGCACACACTAAAGACGCAACCCCCCGGAGCAGACTTAGACGATGACAAGTGCAAAGATATTGTCAAGCTATATAGATCAGTTAATAATAAAATTACAGACCTATGGAAAGAAGGGGATGATGTTATAAAAGACTTAGCCAACTGGAAACAGTTTAACTTTGTCACTAATAAAGACGAGAGTAAAGACCCTTACTATTATGGTGAGCATAAGTGCCTATTAGTAACTAAAGAAGGTATACAACTACCTAATGGGTTATATATACGCTACCCACAGCTACACCTAAATACAGAAGAAGCTAAGAGCTTTTATACCTATAAGTCTAGGGCTGGCATGAAGTCTCTATGGGGTGGGGCATTAGTAGAAAACGTGGTTCAAGCATTAGCTAGGATTATCGTAGGTGAACAGATGATTATAATAAACGAACGCTATAGAGTGGGCTTAACTGTACATGATGCCGCTGTCTGTGTAGTAAAAGAGTCTGAGTTAGAAGAGGCTTTAGAGTTTATAATTGGGGTTATGTCAGTACCACCAGCGTGGGCTAAAGGCCTACCTATTGCATGTGAAGCGGGCTATGGAAAAAGCTATGGTGATTGCTAAAGATATGTTATACTATACGTTAATCAAATAAGGATTTATATGAGCTATACTTGGTCTTTCTCAGCACTGAAGCAATACGTGAATTGCCCTAAGCAATATCAGGAAGTAAAGATTTTAAAGAACTACACACAGTCTGAGTCTGAGCAGATGAAGTATGGCTTAGAAGTACATAAAGCTTTAGAAAACTACGTTAAAAATGGCACACCATTAGTGCTTAACTACGTAAGATTTAAGAATGTAGTAGATGAACTAATAGCTATTGAGGGTACTAAGTACACTGAGTTTGAAATGGCTCTATGCCCAGACAAATACCCAATAGCTTTTGACTCTGAAGAAAGATGGGTTAGGGGTATAGCAGATTTACTAATCGTATCTAAAGATGAGAGTATGGCTTACGTAGTAGACTACAAGACTGGAAGTAATAAATATCCAGACCCTAAGCAGTTAAAGTTAATGGCACTTATGGTGTTTGCACACTTTCCAGAAGTAAAGGTAGTAAAAGGTGGGCTATTATTTTTATTACACAATAGCTTTATGACAGAAGAGTATAATAGAGGTGACATACCAAAGTTATGGGGTGCATTTGCAACTGACTTAGCTAGGTTATCCATGTCGTATGAAAGAAATATATGGCAGACTAATCCTACGCCGTTGTGTGGTTGGTGCTGTGTTACTAAGTGTAATTTTTATAGAGAAAGATAATGGCTTACAAAAACAAAGAAGATCGTCCGTATGAAAAAGAGTATAAACAGCAAGTAGCTAGAGGTGAATTGGCTAACCGTATGGAAAGGCAACGTGCTAGACGTGCTATGGATAAGACAGGTGCAGATAAGAACAAGAACGGAGAGGCTGATAAACGTGAAGGTAAAGATATTGCCCACGTAAAAGCTTTATCTAAAGGTGGCTCTAATAAAGATGGAGTACGTATTGAGTCAGCTACTAAAAATCGCTCATTCTCACGTAACAGTAAAGGTGGCTTAACGTCTGAGACTAGTAAAAAAGAACGTAAAAAGTAGTACTTCGTATTACTACGTATACGACTGACCCCCGTAAGGGGTTTTCTTATCCCTACAATATAGGTTCTATATGCAAGTAGTACACGATGATAAGGCTATAATTTTTGATATAGCAAGTAATAAAGCCAAGAAAATAACAGAATACTTAGAGAAAAGTGAAGTCATATATGATGATGGATATAGTGCTAAGCTAGTAGTAGCTTGGGAAATACATGAGATGCAACACGTTGCAGAGGTAGATAGCGAACTAAAACTATTATCTCCTATCACTAAAGAATATAAATGGCCAGGATTATTTACACCATTCAGCCATCAGAAAACAACTGCTGAGTTTTTATCATTAAGGAAACGATCCTTTTGTTTTAATGAAGCGGGTACAGGTAAGACTGCTAGTGTTATATGGGCGGCAGATTATCTAATGAATAAAGGATTAATTAAAAGAGTCTTAGTTGTATGCCCACTATCTATTATGTACTCAGCATGGTTGGCGGATGTATTTAGTACGGCTATGCACCGTACAGCGGCAGTAGCTTATGGCTCAGCACAAAAACGTATAAAGATAATAGATGGTGAGTATGAGTTTGTAATTATAAACTTTGATGGGCTAACATCAGTAGGTGATGCGCTTAAAGGGGCTAAGTTTGACTTGATAGTAGCAGACGAGGCATCAGCATTTAAAACTGCATCCACTAAACGATGGAAGTCTTTACAAAAACTACTTACTCCAGATACTAGACTATGGATGCTTACAGGAACGCCTGCATCGCAATCGCCTGTAGACGCTTTTGGGTTAGCTAAACTCGTTTCTCCAGATAAAGTGCCTAGATACTTTAACGCATGGAGAGATAAAGTAATGCACCGTGCTACTCAGTTTAAGTGGGTTCCAAAGGATACAGCAACTCAGGAAGTATTTAAAGCATTACAACCAGCTATTAGATTCACTAAAGATGAGTGCTTAGACTTACCAGACATAGTGTACCAGACTAGAGAGGTGGCACTAACACCACAGGTAGCTAAGTATTATAAAGAACTAAAGAACGAGATGCTTATAGAAGCGGCTGGTGAAGAAATATCAGCAGTAAACGCGGCGGCTAAGTTATCTAAGTTATTACAAATATCAGGAGGTGCAGTATATACAGACACTAAAGAAGTAATAGAGTTTGACGTATCACCAAGACTATCTGAGTTAAAAAGTATTATAGATGAAGCATCGCACAAGGTATTAGTATTCGTACCCTATAGCCACACTATACGGTTAGTAGGGGAGTATTTAACAAGTAAGGGGATAGATAATGCAGTGATAGATGGTAGCGTATCTGCTAATGCAAGACGTGTAACTATTGATAGGTTCCAAACATCTGAAGACATTAGAGTACTTATAATTCAACCACAAGCTGGGGCTCACGGCATTACATTAACATCTGCTAACGTAGCTGTTTTTTGGTCTCCTGTTATGAGTGTTGAGATATATTTACAATGTGTAGCTAGGGTTAATAGACTAGGTCAGGTGAACAAAATGCTTGTGGTAAATATGCAAGGGTCAGAAGCAGAACGTAAGATGTATGAAATGCTACAGGGTAAGATTACTCTACATGGTAACTTAGTTGATTTGTATAAACATGAATTAGGAATTTAAAATGGAAGATTTAGACTTAGACCAATTAGTAAAGATTTATTTGACAATAAGAACTGAACGTGAGAAGCTTAGCGCGGAGTTTGATATAGCAGATAAGGCTCTAAAGAATGAAATGAGTACAATAGAATACGCTATGCTAAACATATGCAACACAACAAAAGCAGAGAGTATTAAGACATCATTTGGTACAGTAATACGTAGCACCAAAGAAAGATTTACCTGCACTGATTGGGGTAACTTTAAAGACTTCGTCCTAGAACATCAAGCAATAGACTTACTAGAACGAAGAATACACCAAGGAAATTTTAAAACGTTTCTTTCAGAAAATGAACATGATGGGTTGCCGCCCGGTGTTAATGTAATGAGAGAATTTGGAATAACTGTTCGTAAACCAACATCAAAATAAGGAAACTAAAATGAGTAATGAATTAGCAAACATATTAGCATCAAACCCTTCACTAATACAAACAGGATTAGATGCAGATACCCTAGCCGTTGCTGGTGGCAATGGCGCTTCTAACGGTACTAAAAGCATCTCTATCAAAGGTGGTGTGTTTCGTAAGTACAATGGTGGTAAAGAAGTAGGTACTATCCAAGACAGACATATGAACATCATCATAGTTAAGATGGCTCACAAAGCATCACGTATGTTATTTGATAAACCATTTGTTGAAGGTGATACTACTAGTGGCCCACTATGCTGGTCTACAGATTCTAATACTCCTGATGAGTCAGTAGATACCCCACAAGCGGCTACATGTTCAGCATGCCCACATAGTATCAAAGGTTCAGGTACTAACGGCACAGGAACTAAGTGTGGTCTATTCTGGAAGACAGCAGTAGTACTACCTAATGATCCTTCTGGTGATATTATGGAACTACGTCTAGCCGCTACATCTGCATTTGGTGAAGAGAAGAATGGTAAACGTCCTTTCCGTCCATACATACAACATCTAGCCTCACACAATGTAAGTGCTGGAAGAATCATAACTAGAATGGAATTTGACTTAGATGCTACTTATCCTAAAGTTGTGTTTTCTCCTGTAAGTGGTGTACCAGCAGAGCATTTAGATATCATCTCAGAACAAGCTAAGACTAAAGAAGCAGAAAGAGCTGTTACTATTAACGTTCGTAAAGACCCAGCTAAAACTGCTGAGATTGAGTTTATGCAGACACTAGCTGTACCTGCACCTGTAGTAGTGGCGCCTGTTGCACAACAGGGCTTTGTTGAGATAGTGGAAGAACCACAAGCCTTTGCAGAACCTGTAGTACGTGACAGCACACCAGCACAAAGTGCTGTTAAAACAGACGACTTAGCATCTATTATTAATAAATGGTCTACAACTTAATAGGAGAAAAACATGTCAAGATCGTATAGTGTAGACTTTATAAAAGAAACTGAAGAATCTACAAGTGATAGGACTGGAGTACGGTTCGCAAAGGTTTGTATAAAATCAAATATACCAGCATTGTATATTTCAGCTGTTATGGGCGTGTCTCGTATGACTATTTATAGTTGGTTTAGAGGTAAACCTTTAAGAGATAAAAACGAGGAAGCTGTTAAATTATTAATTAACATTATAGAAGCTGATCTAAGTAGTGGTATATTACCAGCCAAAGATTTAACAGCGGCGAAAAGCTACTTAGAAAGTCTAACTGATACAACAATAGAAGATAGCAGTATCGAAGAACCACAACTGTAGTCTTTATATTCTAACATAAGCGGGGTAGCCCCCCGCTTTTTTGTCCCTGTAGATTATGTTAAGAGAATTTTACACTAAAACACTACCAGAAAATGGTGTTTATTGTGTCAGCAGTATTGTCCCTAATACTGACAGAAAGGGCATGATAAATAAATTCACGGAGTCTATAGACGAAGTCTTAGACCTTATTGAACAATCAAAAAACAGAGAACACAATACGTTTGTAGCACTAGGAAGTTACAACGGGTATAGCAGAAGTGCCAACGACTGCATCATGTACAGGTCATTATTTATAGACTTAGATGTGGGTGATGAGAAGGCAGAAGAAGGTAAAGGGTATGCGTCAAAAGAAGATGCGCTAATAGCATTAAGTAAGTTCTTAGAAACTAATAGCTTACCACCACCTGTAGTTGTAGATTCAGGAACTGGTATCCATGCGTATTGGCTATTTCAAAAGGCTGTACCGTTTAAAGATTACAAACCTGTAGCAGAGAAGTTTAAAAAGTTTGTTATGAGTCAGCTGTATGCTGACCCTGCAGTTATGGCAGACGGTGCGCGTGTTATGCGTTGCCCTAATACGTTTAATTATAAGACAAATCCTCCATCACCTAGTGGGTTCTTATCTGATAAAATTTATCAGTATTCTTTTGAGGTATTCAAAGAATTTTTAGGAGTATCACAAGAGGATTTAGAGGTAGATATATTTGCTTCAGTAAGCAAAGGATTAGACGATGACACTAGGGCATTATTAAAATTAGATAACTATGCCTACAACTTTTCAGAATTAGTTAATAGAACTTTTAATGGTACTGGCTGTAACCAAATACGTAACATATTAGTAAATGCAAAAACAGTTTCAAGAGACGTATGGGCAGGTGGATTAACAATAGCTATTAAGTGTACTGACGGCGCGACAGCTATTCATAAAATGTCAGAAGACCATCCAGAATACAATTATGCAGACACTTGTAAGGTAGCTAACTCATTTGAGAAGCCCCGAACTTGTGATTGGTTTAATGATAATGCACCTTCTGTATGTGATGGGTGTAAGTATAGAGGGCACATAAAATCTCCTATATCATTAGCCAGAGAACTAAAGGCAGTACCAGAACCAGATAGAGAACCAACTAAAGACGAACTTGCTAGAGCTACTAGGCCCATATTTCCGGGATTTTTAAAGCCGTTTGTACGTGGTGAGAATGGAGGTATTTATTATGTACCACCAGCAAAAGTAGACAAAGACGGAGTATCGCACTCAGAAGACCCAATGCTTGTCATACCACATGATTTATACCCAATACAAAGGCTATATAGCGTGTTAGATGGCGAGTGCCTCACTATGAGGTTACTACTTCCTAATGACGCAGTGAGAGAGTTTTTACTGCCAATGAAAGACGTATATGCACAGGATAGATTTAAAGCAATTATGGCTAGTCAGGGTGTTCTATATAACCCAACAATGATTAATCATTTAACACAATACATAATTAAATGGGGACAGTACATGGTAGAAAAAATACAAGCAGACATCATGCGTATGCAGATGGGCTGGACAGAAGACCGCGTAGATGAAGCGGCATGGCGGTCTAAGTCGTTTGTTATAGGTAACAAAGAAATACAATCAGACGGTAGTGAACGAGTGTGTGCGGCATCGCCATATGTAAGAGGTATATCTAAACTAATAGCTCCTAATGGTACATACGAGCGGTGGCAAGAGTCAGCTAATAGGTTAAATACTGAAGGGTTAGAGTTACACGCGTTTGTTATGCTAGGCGGGTTTGGTTCTACATTAATGTGCTATACATCTACTGCTGGTGTAGCTATATCTTTACTAGGTCGGTCTGGTTGTGCTAAGACAGGTGCACTATATGCGGCATTAAGTATATTTGGGAACCCTAAAGACCTTAGTGTTTTTGAAGCTACTGACAACGGTATGACTGGGCGTTATCTAGCACTACATAACATAATGCTAGGCGTAGATGAAATAGGTAATAAAGACCCTAAGCTATTATCTCAACTAATCCACAAGGTATCACACGGTAAAGCAAAAATCCGTATGCAAGCATCTACCAATGCTGAACGTGAGTACGAGCAGTCTGCATCCTTAATAGCTACGTTTACCACAAATGAATCTATCTATAATAAGTTAGAAGGTAT
>Ga0114964_10003051_pt1 | contig 11462 bp, 15 predicted proteins | sample C_131016_MF_Meta_FD_92638 | JGI IMG/M metagenome (GOLD analysis project Ga0114964, IMG submission 92638) | Freshwater microbial communities from Lake Croche, Canada to study carbon cycling - C_131016_MF_MetaG | ecosystem: Environmental > Aquatic > Freshwater > Lake | place: Lake Croche, Canada... | reverse complement strand
CTTAATCTGTAAATGGGCACGATGATTGGCAGTTGTATAATCACTACCATCTTTGTCAAAGTAAAAGTAACTGGTGTTGTTGTCGTTGATCTCACCATAACTTATGCCAATCCAATCAGCGCCTGATCCAGTACGAAATTCCAATCCTGTATATGGTGATGTTAGTTGTCCTATCTGTCCGTTGTTGTTGGGAAAGTTTAATACACCATCTGTGTCAAATGTCCAATGCTTTGTGGGTGCGTCGTTACCAAATCCTGCATCAATAACAGTATTCTGACTGCCAACAATGTAAGTATTTCCTGTAGTACTAAATGATATACTGCCGCCGCCGTCAACACCTGCACCAAAGTAAGTTACCTGCGTATCCGGATTAGTTCCAATAGCAACTTCACCAACTGGAAATTTTAGAATACCATCTGCACCAAAGGTCCAGGTGCTGTTGATAGTGGTTTGCGTATTAAACGCCTGTAGAGAAACTCCACCTGTTGTTGGAAGTTTAACATAGTTAAAGTCATCACCAAAGAATAGATCCACCAGCGTAGGATCTTGTTTCATTATGTGGAAATGTGATGCGGCGGTAGGAGTACATTGTTCAGGACTGTTACCAAATAGTATTGTGCCGCGATCTGTGGTTAATGCTATACCAGTACTGCCAGAAGTAGAGCCGGTTATATAGGTCTCGTTAACATAACTACCAATATCCCAAGATCCATCGTCTCTAAAGAATAAATGATTTTTTGGTACTTGTACATCAAATGTAGTTGTAGTCAATGTAACATCAATTGGGCAACCATTACCCTGTGATGTTAAATCCCAACTTGTGCCAGTTGAACCACTACTACCACCTGCATATACTTCGTCAAAATTTTCATTAATTTTTGTAAATGCACTTCTAATACTTTCACCATCACCAGCTAATTCTCCAGATCCTACATTTATTGTTTGTTTTGTCATAGTGATTCCATCTTACCTGTTTATGTTTATACTGTTCATTACACCTTGTGTAAACTCACTAATACGACCCCGTAGCCATACAAAATTTCCAGTGAAATTATAAGATTTAGATGTAGTAGTTACAGTAGTGTAACGAGTAGACCCAACACCTGTAGCAGTAACCAAGCCAGTGGTGTCTATTGTGAAATTATTACTAGGTTCAGTAAGTTTTACTGTGGTCCAGTCTGCTTCTACTGGCTCGGATGCAAGTGTAGCCTGCACCTCGAGTGTACCAATAAATTCCGAAACGCTCCAGAATACAGTGTGTAATCCATCACTGCCACCAAAGTATCCGTCGCCTTTGATGCGTTCGCTATTATAAATTAGCGCAGTAGTGGCAGTGTTGGGGTAGTTAACTGCTACAGTGTTTGTAGTAGTATTACCGTTTGTGATTTTAAATGTTAGATTTTGACTTAGTGCTGGCATAATAAAGTATTTATGCTGACACTAAGTTCTCCCGTAGTATGAATTCTTCTATTTTCTTAATATTGCCGCTAATCATCAGCCCTATCATAGACATTGTTTTATCATCTTTAACATACATGAATGGGTAGTATGTCCAACTATCACCGTTTATCCATTTTCTACTACCGTCTGATATTCTAATTTTGTCCGGAAATTTATCAGCCCATTTTAAGAAATCTCTTCGATCGTCTTCATGCCACAAGTATTTAAAATAAATTTTATAACGGAAACCATCCTTGGGCAATACATCACGCAGAATCTTCTTATGCCCATTGTCCAGCATAAATTCAAGTTCTTCCTTGGTAGTAGGACCATACACACCCTGCACCCACGGCTCCAATGCCTTGTGTATAGTTTCTAACAATACAAGATCTTTACAGAATATGTTAAAATGCCTACCTTCTGCCCTAATCTGCCCTTGCCCAGTTTTTTTAAGATCTAAGTACGGCTCTACTTTGTCAGTGAACATCAGCAACTGTGCCTTATCTTCTTTAGACATATTGTTTTTGCGCATCCAATATGGCATAGATTCTGATTTTTTTCCAGTACAGAATAATCTAACAGAATCTACACCGAGATAAGTTAATCTATTACCTCCGTCGATAATACACGCTATCTTATAGGGCCACTTATTATAGTGTAACTTACTGGACTTCAGTTTCTGTATCTGCATTTTTTTCCACCTTAGACTTTACTACAGGCAATACTTCAATGATATTAAGTTTAAGTTTGCTATCTTCAACTGTAATCTCAACAACCCCGCCATTTGTCAACTTGCCAAACAGGATTTCCTTACTCAACGGCTTTTTAATCATATCATCAATAGTACGCTGTAAAGGACGAGCACCCATCTTAGGATCAAATCCTTTCTTGATCAAGAATTCAATTGCTTCAGCATTAAGTTTAACATTAACATTCTTATCTTTAACCAACGCATTGAGATCATCAATAAATTTCTTAACAACTTTGACCATACTTGCTTGATCCAACTTGCTAAACTTGATCACACCATCTAAACGATTGCGGAATTCAGGTGCAAAGAATTTATTAACAGCACTTTTATGATCACCGTCACGCTCTAAACTACCAAACCCTACGCCGTTCTTTTCGTTATCAGCAGCACCTAAGTTACTAGTCATAATAATAATAGCATTGCGGGCATCTGCCTTCTTACCATTGCTACCAGTTACAAATCCATTATCCATTAACTGCAACATAACAGTAAGAACATCTGGATGAGCCTTTTCAACTTCATCTAACAATAGAATACAATTAGGATGTTCCTGTAGATTAGTGATCAACTGTCCGGCATTGTCGTCAAACCCAACATAACCTGGGGGAGCACCAATAAACTTAGCAACACTATGTTTCTCTTGATATTCGCTCATATCAAAACGTACAAGTTTAACACCCATACTGCTGGCAAGTTGTTTGGCAACTTCAGTTTTACCCACGCCAGTTGGTCCTACAAACAAGAAACTACCGACTGGTTTGTTAAATGCCTTTAGTCCAGCTTGAGCAATAAAGATTTTGTCCAACATAGTTTCAATTGCAATATCTTGCCCAAACACTTTGTTTCGAAGACCTTTTTCAAGTCCTGCGAGATTTGCACCTTCTTTAGCATTAATTTGCTCCAATGGCAAGTTAGCAATCTTAGCTACTTCAAACAAAATTTCGTCGTGGTCAACAACACCATTTTCTTCATCTTTAACTTTAAATCGAGCACTTGCACAGTCGATTAAATCAATTGCTTTATCGGGCAATTTCTTATCTGTCATGTACTTTACAGAATAAGTTACTGCATCTGTAATTGCTTGATTAGTAATTTTAACACCGTGATGTTTTTCGTAATACTTTTTAAGACCTTTTAAAATCTTAATAGTAGTTGCCTCGCTAGGCTCATCAATAGTAACACGCTGGAATCTACGCATCAATGCACGATCTTTTTCAAAGTGCTTACGGAATTCTTCCCAAGTTGTACTGGCAATAACTTTGATAGTACCCTTGCTCAATGCTGGTTTAAGCATATTGGCCATGTCATTACTATTACCACTATTAGCACCAGCACCGCTCATCATATGAGCTTCGTCAATGAATAGGATACAGTTCTTTTTCTTTTCAAGAGCGCCAATTAACATCTTCAAACGCTCTTCAAAGTCTCCACGATATTTGCTACCTGCAAGCATAGCACTAATATCTAGGCTATAAACAGAGTTATCCTGGATAAACTTCGGAACGGTACCTTCTACAATCTTACGTGCCAGTCCTTCTGCAATAGCAGTCTTGCCTACACCCGGATCACCAATTAGCATGACATTGGCTTTATTTCTACGAGCCAGCACTAATTGTAATTCTTCAATTTCTTTTTCGCGGCCGATAACTGGATCAATCTTTTTGTTCTTAGCACGAGCAGTTAAATTAACGCAGAACTGATTAATCATACGTTCAATTTGCGGATTTATTGATTGTTCAGAAATATCCTCAACATCCTCAACTTGTTCTTTTTGTATATAGGTTAAAAACTTATCTTTATCAATATTAGCTTTGCGTACAAAGTAAAGAGCATGACTTTTCTTTTCTGCAAAGATACTAATAAAACAATCTACTGGTTCGATAAGAAGTCTGCCAGAAAACAATGCTGCATTATATGCACGATGTAGCATACGATCAACAGTAGCAGTTTTCTTTGGACGATCAGAATCGTCATTAACAATTTCAACAAGCTCGATTGAAATATAAGTTTCTAGATCTGAAACTATAGATGAAACATTGGTGCCAAAGTTAGTTAACAGTTTAGCGAACTGTTCATTTTTAACCATACCATATAAAAAATGTTCTAGAGTAACATACTCGTGATGATATTCATTAGCATATCCAACAGCTAATTCAAAAATCTCTTCTAGATCTTTATTGGGTGTAAGCATTATTTGTGTTTTCTCTTTTGTTTAGTTTTTTTAACTGCCATTGCCCATTTCAAGGCGCTGACTCTATCTTGGAATGTAATTCCCTCAAGATGATCATATTCATGTAAGAAACACTTACAGTTATAACCATCAAACTCACCTTCTTCAAATTCACCTTGACTATTCTGCCAACGTGCTTTAATCTTTGTAGGTCTCTTTATATTAACATAGATTCCAGGAAAACTCAAGCATCCTTCTTCCATATCGGCAATATCTGTAGTATTGCCTATAATTTCAGGATTAAAAAATGCTTGTGCGGCATCTGGGTTATCTCTGTGACCCATAACAAATACACGAGTTGCAATGCCAGCTTGGTTAGCGGCAAGCCCAATACCGTCGTAATCTAACATTGTTGTTAGCATTGATTTTTCTAGTTCAATTGGATCCATTATAGGATTATCAAAATCAAACTCTGGCATACGTTGCCGTAATATAGGATCTGGGAATTTTACAATTTTTAACATATAATTATTTACAATATGATTTGTTTGATAAGATTTTTTTGGTCTTCTGTTAAATTAGTTGGAACTGTAATTTTAACCTGCAATAACAAACGTCCTTTCATAAAATTATTTGACATATTAGGCATTCCATATCCTGCTACTGCAAGTAGTTGTCCAGTTTGTGTACCTGGCTGTATACTAATTTCTAATGTGCGATTATCTATAGTGTCAAACTGCATAACTTTACCTAGTATAGCATCTAGGCAATTTACTGAAAATTCTCGAATAAGGTCGTCGCCTTGACGTTGATATATCGGATGTGGTCTTACATGTATTGATAAATGTATATCTCCTCGTGGAGAATTGGTTACGCTATCATCGCCCATACCTGACAATCTCAAAACAGTACCATCACTAACACCTGCTGGTATTTTAACTTCCAAAGTTTGATTTCTACCCGATGGTAATTGAATATTAGCAATAAGTTCTTTACCTTGAAATGCTTCTTCAAGACTAATATCTGTTTGTAAGTTTAATACTCTATTCCTAACTGGCTGCTGCCTACGCTGACCAAACATATCACCAAACGGTGACCCCCCGCCTCCAAACATTTGTGCAAATATGTCGTCCATTCCCGGCGGCATTCCACCACCACCGCCTCCACCGTGAAATTGTGGGCGAGGATTATCGTATTCTTCCTTTTTCTGAGGATCGCTTAGAGTAGCATACGCTGCTTGAATTTCTTGAAATTTAACAGTATCTCCTCCTTTATCGGGATGATGTTTTGATGCCAATCCACGATATGCTCGTTTAATGTCATCTTGCGATGCGTTGCGGTCGACGCCTAGTATTTGATAGTGATCTGCCATAATTAAAAAAGGTATAGTAAATTATACTATACCCTTTGAAAAAAGTCAATGACTATTATTTCTTTTTCTTATCTTCTGGAACCGCAGTTCCTTCTAATTTTTTGTGTACTTTAATTTTTTTACAATCTTGTACTGCCACGCCTGCTTTCATAACTGGTTTGCCTGCTTTGTCTACTTTGTCCTTGCATACTTCTTTAACTTCAGCTGCTGCGTGTGCAGATTGATGGGGAAGAAGTGCTAAACACAATCCTATAAACACTAATGTTATTACGTTTCCAATTACAGCTTTCATTTTAAATTTCCTTATAATAATGGATCTTGTTGTGGAGCAGGAGCCGGTTTGCCCCCAAATCCAGTTACTACTGCTGGCCCTGTATACGCTGTTGCTCCAAAGCCTGTATTTCCACCAAAGCCTGTTGCTGCTGGTGCTGGTGAATTAAAACCGCCGGAGTTGCCGAAGCCTCCTGCTGAAGGTGCGCCAAATGCTGGTGCCCCTGTCGAAAATCCTGTTGCTGGTGCTTGTATTCCGCCATTGTTTGCTCCTGCTAGTTTTTCTTGTGTGCGTCCAAATGCCGCTACACCTATAATTGCACCCATGGACAAGTGAAATAAACCTGCACCTTGAAGTGTAATTGGTTGCCACGCTGTTACTGGCTGTTTTAACGATGCTTGTAAAATGCTCCATAATACCGGGAACAGAATAAAGTCAGTGACACAGGTTAGCATATAAACCCATCCCATCATAGGGCGCCATTTGGCGTTCATCCAATCTTCTTTTTTCTTTTCGCTTTCGCTTTTAACTTCTTCTGCCATGGTTTGCTCCGATAATAGTGTACTATTATTTAAATCAACTATTCAAAATATTAACTGATAGTTTAATGAATTATAATCCTTTATTGGTAATCACATACCAAGTTAGCCATATAATAGGAGCAGACGCAGCCACACCACCTATAAACAACAATATATTCATTATTGTTTCGTACATAAGTTCTCTATTTTTTTGTTTCTTATCTGCAATAGCTTGTTCAGCAGCATTTCGTTCCTTAGTCATACGAGTACGCTCTGCCATCATCTCTTCCCATACTGGTGCGTTTCCACTCCAGAATAGTATGTCTTTGAGTTCTCTCTCATGGTCACGCAGTGCCTTAGACGCCATTGCTATCTCTAATGCTTGCCCACTAATCTGTGCATCAGTCTTACCAACGTTGTCCATCTTCATCTTTGTTGATGCTGTATGAACAAGGTCAGCATTCTGATAGAATGCACTGAAATCCTTGTACAATCCATTGATGTCTTTACCGAGAGCAATTGCTGCTTTGATGCCCTTAACCGCACCCTGGGCCATCGCAAAGGCTGTGAATGGATCTATCATTTAGACCCTCCTGTGGAAAGGTTTTTCTTTAACCTCCCATTTTAAACAAACACTAGGTTGATTTTGAGAATAGTCAGCAGAGCCGGTCCACTGAACACATACGTATTCTTGATTTTTATCTAATTTGCCGGAGGGTAGTGGTGCAGAAGCCGTGATGATTGTTCCAAAAAATATTGGAACCAATACTAACGGGTTAAGTATCCACATATAATCTGCTCCATAATAGTGTACTATTATTTAAAGGAACAGACTATGATATTAAGTAAGTAGTTAAGTTAGAAAAATAGCCAATAGCCTTGCGCCATTAGTACCAATCCTACTGCGCCAACTGCAATGCTAGCACTATACATTTTGTTGTTAACTGCTAATATACTTGCTGATAGCAACACAATAGCCAGTTGGAATAACATACCTGAGAATGTTAGCCATGGCCCGTGTAGTCTAGCTTCTTCACGTGCTTCTTCCTGAGCTTGTGCTTTTGCAAGTAATTCTTTCTTACCTTCGCCGGTTTTAGGATCGCTTTCGTAGCGGGCAATCTTGGCCTCTAATTTTTCAATACGAGCTTTATCTTTTACTTTTTTAGCATCTTCTAATTGCCCCTCGGCAATAGTTTGTTTGATACTTTTAGATTGATAGAATCCGTAAGTGTTACTTGCTTTAAGTAAGTTAGTTTGGGCAGTGCCGCTAAAGTTATTAGCAAGGTATGTGTTGCCCGCTAAGAACAATGCCATAAAAACAATAACAAGTCCTGCTTTGTCTTTGATCTTTGCTTCACGTTCGCTACGTGATAAGATTGGTTTTTGTTCAGCCATGTTATGCTCCTAAAATATGTAATGCGTGTTCGTAATGTTTAATCCGATCTTCTAAACCAATGTATCCACCATTGATTTTTCTTGTCATAGTTTTAATGTCACCTGCGTCAGCTTCTTTGTTTAAGTTGTTGCTTTCCCAAAACCAACAAGCACTTTGCACAGCGCCTTCAAATGTTGCTAAAAATTCAGGTAAATCTTCAACTGCTGTTTCAATACTTTCAGCAAATCGGCTGTAATTATCTTTTCCAGTTAATTGTATAAGTCCGCGACCGCAATAACGGAATCCATCACCGCTATGTTCGTCGCCATTGCCCATGCGTCCACCATAAACACGATTCGCAATCATCTCTGGTTTCTGTGCGTAAGCATTGGCCATATCATCATTTGGAAAATACTTAGGAAACACCTTGCGTAGTGTTACAGCACGATAGTTTAAGTTTTCTTTAATTGCTCTAAAGCCGCCGCTTTCGTGAGCACATTGCGCCATGAATGCAGCAACACGCGGAGGTGTGTTAATATCGTAGTCTGGTAATGCTGCCGCTAGTGCATCATACCAGTGATCCAAGTATGGGTTACCTGGAAGCAATTGTGCTAATTGTTCTCTGCTTAGAATAAACTCTGACATTATTGCTCCTTGCGAAATACAGCAATTGCCTTCGCTTGAATATTTTTAGCAAATTGAGGTTGTGGAAAATTCCATCCTACAAATGCTCCGAGTGCTAACCAAAATAATGTTTCTAACATAATTGTTCTCCTTATTTTATACCTTCAAAGATAATCTTTTGTGTTTGATACCATTCTATCCATGCATCACTTCTTACTGCGCAATCATAGTAGGTTGTATAGTTGATAGTGACTGTTTTAGTATAGTCAATAATACTTACTTTTTCACCCTCAATTGTCTTTAACTGGGGGCATTTTTCTAATAAAATGTCTGGAACTGACGGAAATTTAGCAATTACAGGGACCGTAGTAGAACAAGCAGATAACAGTAGTACACCGGCTAACAATAAGTATCTCATTTCTTTGCCTCAATCGGTTGATTCAATGCAGCGGCATTGTGTGTTTTAATGATAATATCTGGGATAGGGCAGTTTTCTACAAATTTGATTACTTCGTTATTTTTAACAACTTCACGATCTATGTAGCTAATAATCTCATCGCCTTTTTCGTGTATGCGTTTTGTTTTCTTAACAATTTTAGTTACAATTTGTACATTAGCTTCTGAAGATTTTGCTTCAGCTTCTGCAACTTTAACCTGCATTTCTGCGACTCGTGCTTCCCATTCTGCCTGATTACTCATTGCACCTTCAAACCACATGCCTAACAATACTAATAATACGCCGCCAACTTGTACAGGAATTTTATATGTACTAAAAAACGGTATAAATTTTAAGACTACGCTTGCAAGTATGCCTAACACGCCAATAATTAACACAGCGTGGAATACCCAATCTGGTAACGCTGCTAATAGTAACGATCCCATATTACCACCTATCTTTTTCTATTACTATGGCTCGGTTGCCATTTCTAATTAAAAACTTATTACCAATCTTATTAATTTCGTAATTGCCCATATATTTTGCTAAGAAGAACATTTGACTTTGACTACTCTCGTCCAATGATAATGGTCCTGGAACAGTATGCTTAACATCTTCGTAATCACCTATAGCAATAAATTTTGTTTCAATATCGCCAGCATATGGTCTGCTGAATATTAATTGATTGTCTTCTGCAAGGTCAACATCTACGCTACCTTGATCAAAAAATTCACGAATATCTCCGCCTTTAATTTCTATGATCTTACGGTCGTAGTCTTCTTTAGTTAATGGAATTGCTTCTGTAATATTTTCTTCGTTAAACTCTAAACTATTTTTTGATGCTTGATAACGGAATCTCCATTCACGGCAATTACATAGTTGACCTACTCCGCCAAGTAATTCTTTTAATTGTTCTTTTATTTTAGGAGTTCTTTCAATTTCGACAAAAACTTGATATTGACCGTCGTGTTCTTCACCTGCACTCATATCTGCATCTAATATGAAATCATATCCACGTTCAATAAATTCCATCATATCAATTGCAGGATTTTTTTCACGTACACGGAATCCCAATACAATTACATCTCCGTCTTCGCCCATTTTGCTACGGTATTGATCTACAGTAAACAATTCTGAAACGTAGTTTTCTAAGTCACCGGACCGTAGTCCTTCATTTAAATTATGCTGTGGCATTTGGTGCAGCCTCCGCTGGTTCTTCTTGTGCAACATTTTCGACCTGTGCATCTTCTTGGCTATATTTCATTAGTTCTGCCATTCTATTATTTTCTTGATTCTCTTTGCCAACATAGACATCTTGCATCAATTTTTTAGGCATAATAATAGTCACAGTCCAAATAGGATGTGCATCAATCTTACCCTTCTTTGTGCCTGGACGGAAATCGCCAGGCTCTTTGATTTTGCGGGGTAGCATAATAACTTCCTTAGCAAATACAACATTGCAACCGTAGTCTACTAAACGCTTACCACCATTTGGATCAGGCATGTTATCACGTGTCCACATGAATTTACATTTTACATCGTAGCGATTTACATCGGGGCCAGCAATAAGTTCACCCTCTTCCCAATTTTTAAACACATATACATCTAGTTCGTCAATGACTCTTTCAAAGTCTTTGAGTACTTTAAATGCACCATTGTTTTCACTAAGTGTTTGAAGGTTTTTAATTACATCTATAATGTCGTGCATAAGGGTTCTCTTTATCAAATATTTATCCATTGTTAATCGATACTGCATCCTAAATCTCTATACTATCCAAAATCAACCACTTTGAGCAGGTATTTTAGGATAAGTTTTAAATATTAGTGCAGGTCGATCTTCACCAAGGAGGTAAAATTGCCTAGAGCCAAACCAAAGTCACGGGAATCAAGCGTACAGCGCGATCCTAGATTTCAAAAAGAAACAGGTGGAACCTTAATTCAAATTAAGCCATACCTAAAACGCAGTCAGCAAGTCAACATAGTTCCACGAAACCTAAGCCAAGAGAACTATTTTGAATTGCTAAAAAACCCCAAAAAGTACATTATTTTAGCCATCGGCCCAGCCGGAACGGGTAAAACAATGTTAGCCGTACAGATGGCAATTAAATTGTATAAGGAAGGGTCTATTAGTAAAATAATTGTAACCCGCCCCGCTGTATCAGTAGATGAAGAACATGGGTTTTTACCAGGAGATTTAAATGCCAAAATGGCGCCCTGGACAAGACCTATATTTGATGTGTTTGAAGAATACTATCACCCTAAGGAGATAGCCGGTATGTTAGAGGATGGATCCATTGAGATCAGCCCATTAGCATACATGAGAGGTAGAACATTTAAAAATGCATTCATTATCGCAGATGAAATGCAAAATGCTACGCCAAGTCAGATGAAGATGTTACTAACTAGAATTGGCAATAATTCTAGAATGGTAGTTACTGGAGATTTAAACCAAGCCGACCGTCCTAGTGAAAACGGTCTCCTAGAGTTTTGCAGTTTGTTCGG
>Ga0114964_10003047_pt1 | contig 11473 bp, 8 predicted proteins | sample C_131016_MF_Meta_FD_92638 | JGI IMG/M metagenome (GOLD analysis project Ga0114964, IMG submission 92638) | Freshwater microbial communities from Lake Croche, Canada to study carbon cycling - C_131016_MF_MetaG | ecosystem: Environmental > Aquatic > Freshwater > Lake | place: Lake Croche, Canada... | reverse complement strand
CCAACAATGACTCAGACTTACACAATTTATGCCAACGTAGATATGTTCAAGAAGGCTGGCATCGCTGTGCCAGTTGGTACTGGCACATTTACTTGGGATGACTACCGCGCACTTGCGAAGAAGTTCACTGTCGATGGAAAGTACGGCGTCGCATGGGGACTTAAGTCGCCAGCTGCAATGACCATGATCATGGGCATGAACTACAACGCTACATTCTTCCATGGCCTAACTTCAACAGGTGGTCCAAGCCTCAGCATTGGTAAGAATGAACTAGAAGTTCCAAGTCGCGTTTGGGACATGATCTACACAGATAAGTCAGTAGACCCTGCAGCGCTCACCATGTCAGGTGCCGGCCCAGTGCCAGGTTTCTTGGCTGGAAAGTACGCAATGATCTTCGCTGCTAGTTATGTAGCATCAGATCTAGATGTTGCTGCAAAGGCATCAGGATTCAACTGGACTGCTTTGCCACTACTAAAGGGTGCAACAAATCTACAAGGTGGAAACCCACAAACACTTTCAGTTACAGCTCAGAGCAAGTATCCAAAGCAAGCTGCAGCGTTTATTCGCTTCATGATGCAGGATAAGTACCTTTCTGGCTTAGCTCTTGGTGAAGGTTTGATTCCTTCAACTTCAGGTGCGCTAAAGAGCGCAATCGCAGCCAAGAAGGGTTCTGCCGGATGGCAGCAAATTCTTGACGACGGTGCCTCAATCACACTTGCTCCATTCACATTGGTACCTAACTACCAGAAGTGGAAGGACACAGTGCTACAACCTGCCATGCAGCAGTACTTGCAAGGCAAGATCTCAATCACTGAGTTGAAGCAGCGCGAGTTAGACGGTTGGAAATCAATCCGCTAATCGACTGTTGATCCCTGATTGATCATCCGAGGATGAATGAACCAGTTGGGGCTGTTCTAAAGCGCAGCCCCAACTGGACTTCATGGAATTTCTAGGATCAATCAAGAATTACAACTTCATAAAACCCCTGATTTTTAATGGTTTTAGCAGTCGAAATAACCCTTAATTAATAATCGAAACTACATTTAGATGAATGGAAGATGATGTCGCTCTTGGAAGAAAAAGCTATAGGCGCCTTGTCAGGTGCTGCTGTCGGTGACTCAATCGGCGGAGCAACTGAAGGCTATAGCCCAGAAGTTCTACAAGAGCGCTTCGGTGGATTAGTTCGTGACATAGTTGGGCCTTTTAATGTCGAGTGGAAGACAGCCCGGCCAGTTTCTCCTTTCCATAAGGGAAACGGCCACATTACTGATGACACTTTAATGACTGAAGCGCTGATCAATGTTTACGATCAAGTTCGCGATCACTTAGATGCTTACACTTTTGCTGAAGGCATAGTGCCCGAGATGATGGCGAAAGAACGCTGGATCCCTGAACTAGAACGCGAATCTCTTTTAATTCACCGCGTTTTCCATGCCGAGAAGTGGTTGGTATTAAAACTGCTTCATGCTCATGCTGATCCACGCGAAGCCGGTTATGGCAACATTGTTAACTGTGGTGCAACTATGTACATGACACCGGTCGGAATTATTAATGCTGGTAACCCCGAAGCCGCATACAAAGAAGCGATTGAAATTGCTGGCGCGCACCAATCAAGTTATGGCCGCGAAGCAGCAGGTGTTTTCGCCGCTGCCGTTGCAACTGCCATGACACCAGGTGCCACAATCGATGATGTTATTAATAACTCAATAGCCTTTGCTCACGATGGCACCAAGACTGCGATTCAAGCGGTAACCGATGAGGCAAAAAACGTTAAGTCTTGGGAAACTAGTTTCAAACAACTTAGGGCCGCAATGGCTCCGTACGATTCACTCGGCGAGGCATATCGTGAACCCGGCCCTGATGCTCGTAAACCATCACGACTTAAGTCGATTGAAGAATTGCCTTTGGCACTTGCTTATTTGCGAGTTTCAAATGGAAGCTTTGAAGATGGTGTACTTGGTGCGATTAACTACGGTCGCGATTCAGATTCAATTGCAACCATGTTTGGCTCGCTAAGTGGTGCCATGAACGGTCGCCAAGCGATTCCACACAACTGGGCCGAGACCATTGAGCGCGAAAGTCGCATTGATTTAGTTGCCAATGGCAAGAAGTTAGCCAAGATTGCTACAGAAATTGCAGCGCGTGATGCCCAGAAAGCGGCCGTTGTGGCTAAAGCAACTGCCAACCTTTTTGGAAAGTAAGTATGACTAGTAGCTTTAAATTACGAGTCACTTGGGCGCAACCAGAAGATTTAGTTGGGCATTTTTTCGCTCAAGCTAAATACGAGGGCGTAAATGTAGCTCCTGAGATTTCGCAATGGGAAGCTGCAGGTGGAAATTCTCAAGCATCTGTAGTCGGAGCCAGCGCGATACCTGCAACGGCGCAAATGCGAGATTTAGCCCGGGCTCTTTGCGCAGAAGTTGAAGCAAAGTTACAAGCAAATCCCGAACTAGATTATGCAAAGTTTCTGAATGACTTACCTGATACGCCATCAACCGCTAATAATTCAATCGCTAAGCCAGATTTAAATACTTTCCATGGAGCTTGGCTAGGGCGAGCTGCAGGTTGCTTGCTTGGTAAGCCGGTTGAAAAAGTTCAACGAGTTGGCATTCGAACAATTCTTGAATCAAGTGGTCGTTGGCCATTAACCGAGTATTTCACGGCTAAAGGTGTTCCGGCTGAAGTACTGGCGAAGCATCCCTGGAATACCCAAAGTGGAAAAACTTGCTTGCAGGAAAATATAAATGGCATGGCCGAAGATGACGATTTAAATTATCCGCTGATTGCACTCTTGACCGTTGAAAAATATGGGCGAGATTTCAATACCGATCACATTGCTGATCAATGGTTAAAGAATTTACCGGCTGGCAAAGTTTTTACCGCCGAGCGAATTGTTTATCGCAATTTGCTTGATGGTTTAGACCCCATGATTGTCGGCGGCCTAAATAATCCATTTAAAGAATGGATCGGCGCGCTAATCCGGACCGACCTTTACGGCTGGATTAATCCAGGTAATCCAAAAGCTGCGGCCCAAATGGCAGTGCGCGATGCATGGCTTAGCCATCGTCGAAACGGCCTATATGGCGCTGCTATGAGCGCTGCCATGAACGCCATGGCGATGGTTACTAAAGATATTAATGAAGTACTAGATGCTGGTTTCTCGGTACTTCCACCTAAAAGTGCGATCTATCAGGCTTGTGCCCTCACTCGCGAGCTAGGAAATTCAGATCTAGATTACGAACTTGCAGTAGATAAATTGTATGAACATGTCGATGGCATGCACTGGGTGCACACCGTAAATAACGCAGCCCTAGGCGTGCTCGCCTTAGCTCGCAGCAAAGGCGAATTCTCAACCGCGATAACTCACACCGTTATGGGCGGCTGGGATACAGATTCAATTGGGGCCACAGTTGGCTCGATCTGTGGTGCGATGGTAGGTGGAGCCCAGATTCCTGCACAATGGGCAGATCCGATTGATAATCGCTTAACATCCAGTATTCCTAGTTGTGATCAGATTAAATTTACCGACTTGGCAAAACGAACTCACGGACTGGTTTAAAAGTTAATGCTCACAAATTTAAATTCAAAATTACCGCGTGACATAGATTTACCACAACCCATTGGCGATAACTTAGCCAAAATATTTGCCGGCCCTAAAACGCTAGCCGAACGGGAACAGTGGCGAGCTGCTCTAAATGCTTGGCGAGAAAAATCAATTTCTGATTTAAATTATGACGATCGCGCTTATCGAAATCCAAAAATTGCCGGTCGCGACAATTACAACTGTGCATTAATTTGGTTATGGGACGAACTACTTTTTGATTTTCAAAATCAAGTATTTACGCCAGAAAAATTACTCGCCGATGGTAAACGTTTTGGTGGCTTTGATGACATTATCTTGTGGCACGCATATCCGGTTATCGGAATAGATTCGCGCAATCAATTTGACTATTACAACCAAGTACCCGGACTAGCCAAACTAATTTTGGATTTACAATCACATGGCGTCAAAGTGCATTTAAATTACAACCCGTGGGATAAATGGACCAAACGTGCTGCCGAAAGTGATCAATCTGAGCTGGCAAAAATCGTTGATAAATATGGCTTTGATGGGGTTTTTCTAGATACTTTGCGTTCAGTAGACCCAGTTTTTATGGCACCGATATTCGGCGTTAAGCCCGATGTAATTGTGGGCGGCGAAGGCAAAGTCCAGCAGGAACGAATTTGTGATCACTTGATGTCTTGGGCGCAGTGGTTTGCTGATAGCGACATTCCAGGAGTTATGCGCGCAAAGTGGTTCGAGCGTAGGCACATGCTGCACCACACACGTCGCTGGAATCACTCGCACCACGAAGAAATGCAGATCGCATGGCTGAACGGGGCAGGCATGCTGATCTGGGAAGTGGTCTTTGGCTCTTGGGTTGGCTGGGATGAGCAGCAACAAACAATGTGGCGCGAGATGGTTGCGGTTCTTAAGCAGCATCATGAACTAATCACTTTTGGCGAGTGGGAACCACTTACTAAGTTAGCTGACAACGCCGAAGCACACGGTTTATATGCTTCCAAATTTGGCCTTGATGGTAATGCCCTATTCACAATTATAAATAAGAGCGATCAGGACTATCACGGCGAGATCGCATTTGGGTTAGTCGATACCGTTCCAGCACAAGGCGTTGCAGCAATTTGGCATTCACCGGCGGAGAATATTTTGCTAGAATTTACTTACGCCCAGAAAAGTAGCGAATTTCCAACTCATCTAAACATTCGCGAAGTGGAGCTAACCGGGCAACCACATGAATTTGAATTCACTTATCGAAACCGAGAGTGCAGCCTTTATACCGAAACCCATTTTATTGAATGTTGGAAACCTCTACCACCAAATTATCACCAGATATTTTCTGATCACATGACAGTACCTGCAGAAAAAGGTCAACTTGATAAATACGAAGTTAGCAATGAGCAGTATTGGGAATTTTTGAAAGCAACTAACTACCAACCTAAAGTCGCTAATAGATTCTTGGCCCATTGGGTAGATGGCTCACCAACCGAGGAGCAATTAGCGCAACCTGTTACCTTCATTGATTTGGCCGACGCCCAAGCATTTGCGGCTTGGCGCGGAGCCCGGATTCCGACCGAGTGGGAATGGCAGTTAAATAGTGCTGATATCGAGCGTAGATCACCACATGTTTGGAACTTGACCAATAGTGAGCAAAGTGACGGTCGAACCCGATTCCTAATTCTCAAAGGTGGCTCTGATTACAACGTGCGCACTGGGCAAGGTGAAACTTCCGCAAGCGGGATCACCGAATCTGACTGGTATGTCGACGGGGGAGTCCGCGATGAGAAGTGGGTCGAAAAACTCTTATTAATGGGGCTGGGAATGTCTCGGAGTGAAAATATCTCATTCCGCTGTATCTCTTAAATTTGAAATTGTTTAAACCAATCAAGTGCCGCTGGGTTTGCAAGAGCATCTCGATTGCGAACTTCGCGGCCATTGATTACGTCGCCAACGGCGAGTTCTACTAATTTATTTGATTTTGTTCTAGGTAATTCAGGAGCGGCCACAATTAAATCCGGCACATGGCGTGGACTAGCTTGAACCCGAAGTGCAGTCTTGATTTCTTTTTCTAGTTCGGCAGTTAGTGCGGCCCCGCTCTTTAAAGTAATAAATAGAACTACGCGGGTATCACCTTCGAAATCTTGGGAGACAGCCATGGCTTCTTGTACTTGGGCAAATGTTTCAACCACTCGATAAATCTCAGCCGTACCAATTCGCACCCCTTTGGAATTTAGCGTGGCATCGCTGCGCCCATAAATAATGAAGCCACCCGATTTAGTTTTAGCGGCAAAGTCGCCATGAGTCCAAACCCCTGGAAAACCTTCGTAATAAGCGCTGCGATATTTAGCGTTATCTGCATCGCCCCAGAACCCAATCGGCTTTGATGGGAAAGGCACCGAGCAAACTAGCTCACCTTTTTCATCGGTTGCTGCAGGCTTACCTTGCACATCGTAAACATCGGTGGCCATGCCGAGCACGGGGCCTTGAAGTTCGCCGCGATAAACGCCTTGCGTTGCAATTCCAGCTGCAAAACAACCACAGATATCGGTGCCGCCAGACATTGAGGCTAAATGAACATCTTGCTTAACATCTCGATAAACGTAATCAAAACTCTCGGGCACCAGTACCGATCCAGTTGATGCAATAACTTTTAGGTTACTTAAATCATGCGTCAGCATTGGCTTTAAATCGGCTTTTGCGGCCGAGTCAATGAACTTGGCAGATACTCCAAAGAAATCTAACTTTTCAGTTTGAGCAATATCAAAGAGCCGTTCTGGATTTGGATACATCGGTTGACCATCAAAGAGAACAATGCTTGCACCAGCACCTAGACCAGTGACCAGCCAGTTCCACATCATCCAGCCGCACGTTGTATAGAAGAAAACTTTATCGCCTGGCTTGGTATTGAATTGATAGCGATGCTCGGCAACCGCTTTGAGATAAACCCCAGCTGCGCTATGAGTAATACATTTTGGTTTACCGGTAGTGCCACTGGAGAAAAGTACGAAACCTGGGTGATTAAAAGGTAATCGAACGAATTTTGGTTCTGCGCCGAGGTAAGGCGCAATCCAGTTTTCGAAAGAAGTGAATTCGGTTTCTTGATTAGTGATTAGAACGGTTTTAACTAGCGTTGGCAGCGATGCCGCAATTTCGTTGAGTCGCTCAAGGCAATCAAATAATTTTCCGTTGTATAAGTAGCTTTGTGCAGCTAATAAAACTTTCGGCTCAATTTGGCCAAAGCGGTCGAGCACTGCATTTGGGGCAAAGTCAGGCGAAGAAGTGCTGACAACTGCGCCAATACTCAACGCGCCAAGTGCGTAAATTATTACTTCGGCATAGTTGGGAGTCCAGGCAACTACGCGATCACCAGCGACTACGCCCAAATCGGTAAGGGCTGCAGCCACCGCGGCAGATTTAGTTCGTAATTGGCCCCAAGTGATTTCGCTGCGGTTGTCAGCTTCGTCGATAGCCACAATCGCGACTTCGCCCTCATTGCCTTGGGCCAAGATATTTTCAGCGATATTAAGTGAACTCTCTGGAAAAAATTTGGCGTCGATAAAGTTCTTGCCAGGGGCAAAATTAATTGAGCCTTTATCGCCAATGATTCCTAAGTGATCCCAAACAAGTGACCAGAAATCGCCGGGCTGATTGATACTCCATTTATGTAATGCGGCATAGGAATCAAAACTCAGTCCAGTTTTATCTTGTGCAGCTTTAGTAAGTGAAGTAAGCGCGCTACCAGCAACCGTTTCTGGGCTAGGTTGCCAAAGAAGTTCGTTGCTCAATTACTTCCCTTTATTTAGATACTTAAAGCGCGCGCGATAGTAAGCACCAGAAATTCCGCCGGGTGCAAACATCACGATCAAGATAAAAATTAAACCTAGAGTGAAAGCAGGTTCAGAGAGTGGCCCCTTAATGATGTGAGGCAAAGAATCAAAGAAAGTGCCTTGGCTAAGTTCGGTTAACCGAGTGCTTAGAACTGAGTAAAGAATTCCGCCTAAAACCGCGCCCCACCTAGTAACTGGGCCACCCAAAATAACCATTAGTAGCAGCGCAATGGTGGTGTCAGCAGAAGCAAAGCGAGGTGATCCGCCACCGCTGATTACTAACATGGCGGCACCAATTAATGAAGCTAAAGCCGCTGAGAGCACAAATGAAAGTAATTTAAAACGATTGGGATTCAAGCCCAATACCGAAACTCGTTGTTCGTTGTCGCGTAGAGCGGCAAACACACGGCCGGCTGAACTCTCGGTGATCCACCAAGCAGCTAAATAAATAAAGACCAAAATTCCGAGGCCAAGTAAATATAAGAATTTGGTATTAACTACGCCGATAAAGAATTGCGGAATTCGGTCAGCATTTATAGGTAATCCATTATCGCCATGTGTAAAGCCACCAAAGTCACGGCTGATTACCACGTGGCCGGCTTGCCCAAAAGCCAAGGTGACCATCGCAAAAGTAATGCCGGTCGTACGAAGCGAAGCGGCTCCGGTTAATGCGGCAAGAATTGTGGTGAAAATAATTGCCGTAAGTACTGCGAGATAGAAATTCCAATTGTAGGTATTGACCAAGATCGCAGTTACATACATTCCGCTGGCGAAGTAAATAGCGTGGCCGAAAGAAAGCAACCCAGTAAAACCAAATAACAAGTCATAAGTTAGAGCTAGGGCGCCGTATAAGAAAGCCACAGCAAGTGTTTGTTGGATACCGGCTTTAGCTAGCGGATTACCACTTATAAATGGCGCAATCGCCATCAAGGTTGTTACTGCAATTAACAAAGGACGAGAATATTTCCAACGTAACATGGCTAGTGGTTTACCTTTCCGAGCAATCCAGAAGGTTTAGTAAGCAGTACTGCGGCCAAAATAAAGACGACTACGAAATCGCCTAAACCGGTTACGTAGTAGTTAGCGAATTGATTAGTTATACCAATCAGCATTGCCGCGATTGCACTTCCAGTAATCGAGCCCATGCCGCCGACAACTACGACAATAAAGCCATAAATTAACCATGATCCGGCCATCATCGGTGAAACTCCATAAGAGAAGACGGAGATCAGAACTCCACCAACGCCAGCTGCAAATCCGCCAATAAAGAAAACAGTGCTAAAAGCAAGCCGCACATTGATACCAAGGGCAGTGACCATCGAACGGTTTTCAACGCCGGCGCGAATAATCAAGCCAATGCGAGTGAACTTAAGCAAACTAAGCATCGCAGTCAGCAGAATTGCCGCAACGCCAATATAAATAAAGCGGTCAACTGGAATAATTGCGCCACCGACTGAAAGTGCTTTCATGAACCAGAGTGGAGTAGGCAGTAGGTGCAAGTCGTTGCCAAACCAGCCGCCAAGCAGGGCTGCAACAACCAGAGCAACGCCAACTGTGACTAATGCTTGATCAATATGGCGGTTATAAAGTCGATGGATAACTAATTGCTCCATCAGTAGAGCGAACAAACCTGCCGCAATTCCGCCAGCAATCATCGAAGCGATGAAGGTCCAGGTTGTTGGATTCGGAAAAACTTTGGTAGAAATCCAGAGGCCGGTGAATGCGCCAATTGTTAAGAACGAACCGTGCGCAAAATTTAAGACACCCATCAGGCCGTAGATCAGGGAAAGACCAGACGCCACTAGGAAATAGAGAGCGCCCAAGCCGATACCGGTAATCAGAATAAGTAAGAAAGTACTCATTTACTTGTGACCTCCGCTTACGCCGAGCATTGATTTAACAAAGGCTTCATCTTGTAAATTCTCCGGGCCACCCTCGAAAACGACTTTGCCTTGATCCATCACAATAATGTTCTGAGCTATTGCTTTAACTAGTGCCAAGTTCTGCTCAACTAAAAGCATCGTGGCGTGGTCAGCAACATGAGCGAGTGCGTTCGCTACCTCGGTAACTAACTTTGGCGCTAATCCCTTTGTTGGCTCATCGATAATTAAAATCTTATTTTCATTTAGTAGGGCACGGGAAATTGCAACCATTTGCTGTTGCCCGCCCGATAAAGTTCCGGCTCGCTGGCTAGTTCTAGTCAATAGTTCGGGAAAGATCGAATAAACCAAGTCATAGTTTGGTTTTGTATCGCGTTCGGCCAGTGCCAAATTCTCTTTAACCGTCAGACTCGCAAAGATTTCGCGATCTTCAGGAACGTATCCAAGCCCCAGCTGCACAATTTTATGGGTTGGTAGATCAATGATTTCGGTGCCAGCAAACTTAATGCTGCCAGTGCCAGGGTTTAGACCCAAGATTGCTTTTAAGGTCGTTGATTTTCCAACCCCATTTCGACCCAGCAGCGCAGTTACTTTGTTCTCGGGTACTGAGAAATTAACACCTTGCAAAATGTGCGAACCATTAATCGTTACGTGCAGATCTTTTACTTCTAGTGAACTCATAGCTCGGCTCCTAGATACGCGCTTTGCACAGTTGGGTTATTCATTACGTTAGCGGGCGTATCGACAGTTAAAAGTTCGCCGTAATTTAGAACCGCAATGCGATCGGCTAACCCAAGAATTACATCCATATGGTGCTCAACAATTAACACCGTCTTCTTGTGAACTTTTGCGAGCGACCTGATGATCTCAACGAGAGCTGGAATATTCTCAACGCTCATACCCGCCATTGGTTCATCGAGGAGAACTACATCTGATTTAGAGGCGAGCACGATTGCAATCTCTAAGCGACGCTTATCGCCATGTGAAAGTGAGCCAGCGAAAAGGGCACCTTTGCTAAGTAAACCAACTTGATCAAGACAAGCACTTGCGCGGTAAAGCACATCTTTATATTTATCTGCACTCTTGGTTAAGTTCATAGAAGATCCGTCAGCGATCTGGGCCGCGATTCGCACATTCTCAAGCAGCGTCAGATACGGGAAAATACTGGAAGTCTGAAAAGTGCGAGCAATGCCAGCTTGGGCACGCTCGAATGGTTTCAACTTTGTTATGTCAGTTTCACCTAGAAAAATTTGGCCAGTTGTTGCTGAGCGAATGCCAGATAACAAATTGAAAAAAGAAGTCTTACCGGCGCCGTTTGGTCCAATGATTCCGAGTGTTTCATTTTGATTTACCGAGAGATTAATACCCTCAAGAATCTTGGCCCCGCCAATAGTTAGGCCTAGATTACTGACCGAGAGCGCTGATGACATTTGGCTAATCTACCTTCTCTCAATTCGATAATCTAATAATTTGTTAGTAAGAAATGTTACAAAATCCTTTGAATTCTTTGGCTAAAACAGATCTGGCCCCATGGTTTCCCATGAGGCCAGATCTTAGTTAAATAGATCAGACTGTTACGTTGTACAGAGTGCTTACCAATGACGGTACATAGTGACCGCTTGATGACTTGGTGAGCTGTGCAAGGAACATTGACTGAGTCAAGGTGTGGTTCTTCTTGTTAACCTTGTTAAGACCAGTTAGGCCAACGAAGTTGAATGATTCAAGATTAGTAATCATCTTGTCTACATCAAGGTTTGCATTGCCCTTAACTGCCTTAATGATCATCTGAGCTGCGTTAACACCAACAGATGTGAATAGATCTTGAGTCTTACCTTCTTTAGCGAAGTCAGCAGCAATTGCTGAAGCAACAGCATTGCTTACAACACCTGGGAAGTAGCTATTTGTCAGGATCGCATTTGTTCCTTCGAAAAGAGTTCCGTAGATATCGTAAGTTGCTGTTCCGGCTAGACCAGTAATTGGGCGAGCGGTTGCATATACCTTCTGCTGAGCAAGTGCGGTAAACATTGCACCAGAAGTTAGAGCGTTTGACCAAGCGATGAAGATGTAATCGCCCTTGATGTCAGCTGCCTTCTTAGCAAATGGAGTGAAGTCTGCAGTAGTTGTTGGAACCTTGATTTCTTCAAAGAGCGCGCCCTTTGAAGTTAGGTATGCCTTAGCAGCTGCAATGTTTCCGAGACCGAAAGCAT
>Ga0114964_10003044_pt1 | contig 11489 bp, 12 predicted proteins | sample C_131016_MF_Meta_FD_92638 | JGI IMG/M metagenome (GOLD analysis project Ga0114964, IMG submission 92638) | Freshwater microbial communities from Lake Croche, Canada to study carbon cycling - C_131016_MF_MetaG | ecosystem: Environmental > Aquatic > Freshwater > Lake | place: Lake Croche, Canada... | reverse complement strand
TCCGCCGGATGCAACCCCGCAAACCAATGGCCGTATCGCGCTGGCTTAGGATGGTATGGATGCGGCTGCCGTTTTTCTCAAAGCCAGAAGCCGTGCTGAGGCCTGCGCGACCAACGGATGCCTCTGCCCTTGCTGAAATTCATGCGGAAGGCGGGTTTGCCGGATCATGGAGCCTAAGCGAATTTGAAAGCCTATTGGCGGACCGCGCGGTCATCACCGATATCGCCAGCGATAGCCGTAAAACGGATGTGTTGTTCGGTTTTGTGATGAGCCGGATGGCCGCCGATGAGGCAGAAATCCTAACCATCGCCGTTCGCCGGAAAAACCGCGGCAACCGTATCGGGCAGCGTTTATTGGATGCACATATGGCGCGGTTGGCTTCGTTTGGTGTCAAAACGCTTTATCTTGAGGTGGAAGAGGATAATCACGCGGCCCGTCGTCTCTATGAAAAGTCGGGTTTTGTAACCGCTGGCCTGCGCAAGGGCTATTACCGCAAGCCGGATGGCGGCTTTGCCAATGCGCTTATTATGAAGCTCGGGCTCGAAAACCTGTGACCGGCTCCTTAAACTGTCGTCGCTTTGTCATAGAGATCAGGAAGAGATCAGATCTGATGATCAAGGGAAAATGGGCCTGAACATGCTGGCGCGCTTCCGAATAGCCATATTTTTGGGCCTCGTGACGCCCTTCACGCTTCTGCTGATTCCGGTGCAATGGCTGGCGGTTAAAGCCGATCTGCGGTTTGCCCGTTATTTGCCGGTTTTCTACCACCGCGTGGTGTGCGCGCTTTTGCGCCTCAAGGTGACGGTGAAGGGCGATCCTGCGTTGGGGCGTCCCTTGCTCCTTTTATCCAATCATTCGTCCTGGCTTGATATCGTGGCGCTGAGCAGCGTGATGCCGGTGTCGTTTATCGCCAAATCCGAGGTTGGCACTTGGCCGATTTTTGGTCTGTTCGCGCGGTTGCAGCGCTCGGTGTTTGTGGATCGCTCCCGTCGAATGGCCACGCGCGATGCGCATCATGCCGTTTCCAAACGGTTGAAGGATGGCGACGCGATGGTGTTGTTTGCCGAAGGCACCACCAGCGACGGCCATCGTGTTTTGTCCTTCCGCTCCTCGCTTGTGGGCGCTGCAGGGGATTTGCTGGGGGGCGCGCAATCACGCATTCAGCCGGTGGCGATCACCTATACACGCCGCACGGGCCTACCAATTCATCGCTCCGAGCGGCCTTGCATCGCTTGGTATGGCGATATGGAATTGGTGCCACATTTCAAAGGCATCTTGCTTGGCGGCCCCATTGAAGTGACCATTTCCTTCTGCGATCCGCTGACAGGCGAAGTCGCGCGCGACCGTAAATCGGCCACGCGGGCGGCCGAGCAGGCGATCAGGTCGAGGGCGGCCTATGTCATGCGCGGGCGGGTTGCTGCATGAATATGGGGGTGACCCACGAATTTTTGTTCTCTTGTGATGCCTTACCCGCTTATACTGCGCCTAATTTGAACGGTCGGCCTGATTCTTTGGTTTTAACGCCCGACCTCTGGCGAGACGAATGACCATCACTGCGGCAAAACGCGTTTTCGTAAAATCCTATGGCTGTCAGATGAATGTCTATGATGCCGAGCGCATGGCAGACATTTTGGAGGGCGAGGGCTATGCCGCAACAGATGTGATCGAAGACGCCGATCTCGTCGTGCTCAACACCTGCCATATCCGTGAAAAAGCCGCCGAGAAGGTCTATTCGGAGCTAGGCCGCATCCGCGAGATGAAACAAGATCGCAGGGGACGTGGCCTTGAGACGCGCGTTGTGGTCGCGGGCTGTGTCGCGCAAGCAGAAGGCGCCGAGATTTTGCGCCGCGCTCCGGCGGTTGATCTGGTGGTCGGTCCGCAAAATTATCAGAATTTGCCATCGCTTCTCCGTCAGGCGTTGAAAAAGCCGGTGGTTGAAACCGAGTTCCCGGCGGAAGACAAGTTTGTCTCTTTGCCAGCACCAACGCCAAAAACCATCCGCTCGCGCGGGGTTTCGGCCTTTGTGACGGTGCAGGAGGGGTGCGATAAATTTTGCACTTTCTGCGTCGTTCCCTATACGCGTGGCGCGGAATTTTCCCGTTCAGTTGCTGAAATCATCACCGAAGTTGAACGCTTGGCACAGTCCGGCGTGCGGGAAGTGACGCTTTTGGGGCAAAATGTGAACGCGTTTCACGGTCTTAATGAAGCGGGCGAGCCTGTTAGCCTCTCGGAATTACTGGACCGCGTTTCCAAAGTGCCGGGCATTGCGCGGCTGCGCTACACCACAAGCCATCCGCTCGATATGGACGAGACGCTATCTCTGGCCCATCGGGATAACCCCGCTTTGATGCCCTATCTGCATCTGCCGGTGCAGTCGGGCTCCGACCGGATCTTAGAAGCGATGAACCGCCGCCATACGGTGGCAGATTTTAGAGCGGCTGTGGCGCGTGTGAAGCAGTATCGGCCCGATACGGCGTTTTCCTCCGACTTCATCATCGGCTTCCCCGGTGAAACGGATGAGGATTTTGCAGGCACGATGCGGCTTGTCGAAGAGATCGGCTTTTCTAGTGCCTATACGTTCAAATATAGCCCCCGCCCCGGAACACCTGCGGCTGATATGGCCGATCAAGTGCCAGAATCGGTGAAAGATGCGCGGCTTCAGGCGATACAGGCGCTGGTGACCAAACAGCAACGCGCGTTCCAAGAATCCATGGTCGGCAAAACGCTGGACGTTCTGGTGGAGCGGATCGGGCGCAAACCGGGGCAGGTTGCGGGTAAATCGCCGCATCTTCTGGCGGTGGCCTTTGAAGGAAGTGCTGATTTGATCGGGCACATTGTGCAGGTTGATATTGTTGAGAGCGTAACGAACAGTCTGATTGGCCAATTGTCCGACCGCCCTCGCGCGGTCGCTTGAACAGGAGAAGCGCTTGAGAGCCACCGATGGTGCGACCCGTTTTCCGAATTCGCCCCGTAAACAGGGAATGGTTGAATCGGCTGATCTTCGATTATCTTTCGCCGATAACCGCGTGGCGGGCCAAATTTTTGGCCATTTTGACCAAAACCTCGCCCATATTGAGCGGCGCCTCGGTATTCAGGCGGTGGCCAATGGCAATCAGGTGATCCTGACGGGCAGCCCCGAGCAGACCGAGCAAGGCCGCTTCGTGCTTGAGCGCTTAAATGAGCGGGTGCTTGAAGGGTTGTCCATCGCCAAGGGTGATATTGATGGCGCGATCGAGGAAGCAGCCATGCAAGGTTCGCTGTTTCCCGCGGTTGCGACAGGGGCGTCGGACAGGCTGGCGTTTGACGAGATCATCACGCGCAAAAAGCGGATCAAAGCGCGCAATGCCGCGCAGCATGTTTATTTAAAGGCGCTTAAAGAGCAGGAACTGGTTTTTGCCGAGGGTCCGGCAGGAACGGGTAAAACCTGGCTTGCGGTCGGTCATGCCGTGCAATTGATTGAGCAGGGCGTGGTGGAGCGGCTTATTTTATCGCGTCCGGCGGTGGAAGCGGGCGAGCGGCTCGGCTTTTTGCCCGGTGACATGCGTGAGAAGGTCGATCCCTATCTTCGCCCGATCTATGACGCGCTGTATGATTTTATGGAAGCGCGCCATGTCGAGCGTGGTCTGCAAACCGGCATGATTGAAATTGCGCCGCTGGCCTTTATGCGTGGTCGTACGCTCACCAATGCCGTGGTCTTGCTGGATGAGGCGCAAAACACCACATCTATGCAGATGAAAATGGTGCTTACCCGCTTGGGCGAAGGCTCGCGCATGATTGTCACCGGCGATCCGACGCAGATTGATTTGCCGCCCGGGCAGAAATCCGGATTGGTTGAATCCGCCCGTATTCTCGAAGGCGTCGAGGGGATTGCCCGCGTTCGTTTTGCCGAAGGCGATGTGGTGCGCCACGATCTCGTCCGCCGGATTGTTTCGGCCTATGATAAAGACGACCGCACACGACTGGGTAATGTTCAACCATGACAACGATTTGTCCCGATATCGAACAAGACAGCGCGCTGTGGGAGCAGCTCATCGACGCCGAAGCGATTGCCGAGCGCGCGCTTGAAGCGGCTGTCGCGATAGCGGGTATCACGCTTCTGGATGGTGCCGAGCTTGGTATCTTATTGTCGGATGATGAGCACGTTAAAAGCGTCAATCAGGAATGGCGCGGGATCGACAAGCCGACCAATGTGTTGTCATTCCCAGCCGTTGAGCCGCCAAAGCTCGCCCGTGCGCCTTTTTTGGGTGATATCATCATTGCCTATGAGACGGTGGAGCGTGAAGCCAAAGCCGAGGGCAAAGCGTTTGCCGACCATTACGCCCATCTCGTCGTGCATGGTTTTTTGCATCTGTTAGGGTTTGACCATATCGAAGAAGCGGATGCCGAGCGGATGGAAGCGCTGGAAATCGCGATTTTATCGAGCCTCGATATTCCCGATCCGTATACGGACCGCCCCGACGCGGCTTAAAATAAAACAGGACTGAACAGGTACCCATGACCGACGATTCTACCGTCCCGGCCTCGCCCAAACCGGTTGATCCCTCATCAATCGGCCTTTTCGAGCGAATAATGACGCTGGTGGGGCTAAAGCACGCGCCATCCATCCGCGAGGATATCGAAGACGCTTTGGCCGAGGCCGATATCGGGGCTGAGTTTTCGCAGCGCGAGCGCGATATGTTAAAAAACGTGCTTGGCCTGCGGGCCAACCGCGTTCAGGACGTTATGGTGCCCCGCGCGGATATTGTCGCGGTCGCGGCCGATATTTCGCTTGGCGAGCTTTTGCGGCTGTTTCGTACCGCTGGCCATTCCCGTTTGCCGGTTTATGCTGAAACGCTCGATGATCCGCGCGGCATGATCCATATCCGTGACTTTGTCGCCTATATTTCTGAACGCGCCGAGCGTAAGCCCGGCTCGCGTCGCCGTAGAAGTGCCGCCGATATCCCCGATCTTGAATCGCTGGATTTGTCGATAACGCTGTCTGCCGCCAAGATTTTGCGCCCCGTTCTGTTTGTGCCACCATCCATGCTGGCGCTTGATCTTCTGGTCAAAATGCAAACGACGCGCACCCATATGGCCTTGGTCATTGATGAATATGGCGGAACCGACGGGCTCATCTCGATTGAAGATCTGGTTGAAATTGTCGTTGGTGAAATTGAAGACGAGCACGATCTCGAAGAAATGCCCATGATCGTTTCGTCCGGCGATGGCACCCATGTCGTCGATGCGCGCGCCGACCTTAAAGACGTCAGCGCGGTCATTGGCATCGACCTTTCGCACGGCGAGGATGCTGAGGAAATTGATACGATCGGTGGATTGGTCGGCATGTTGGCCGGTCGGGTGCCGGTGCGCGGGCAGATTATCCCGGGGCCGGGCACGCTTGAATTTGAGGTGTTGGATGCTGATCCGCGCCGTGTGAAGCGCTTGCGTATTCAACAAAAGGCGGTTGAGCAAAAAGATCGGGCGGTTACCAAACGCCGCCGTAAAACACAGGCCGTTGAGAGTTCGCCTGAGAACCCACCCGAGGCGGATAAAGCGTGACGCTGGCTATCCCTGCGGTCGGCTTAGCGTATCCGATATCCGGGCTGATGGGATGGCGTCGACATGGGTTTGCTTTTCTCGCGGGCGCGGTTGGCGCGCTCGCTATGGCCCCCACCGATCTGTTCCCCGCGATGCTGGTGCCGATGGGCGCGTCAGTGTTGTTGCTCGATAGCGCGGACACCGCAAAAAAGGGGGCGCTAGCGGGATGGTGGCTCGGCTTTGGTTATTGTGTTGCAGGCCTTTGGTGGTTGGGCGCGGCGTTTTTTGTTGAATCCGATTTTATCTGGGCCGCTCCCTTTGGCGTTTTAGGCCTACCTGCGCTGCTGGCTTTATTTTTTGCTGCGGGCTTTTGGGGCGCATTTCATTTGTGGCGACCGGGTCCGTGGCGTGTTTTCGTTTTGGCAGTGGCCCTTGGCGCCAGCGAATGGCTGCGCGGCACGGTTCTGACCGGATTTCCTTGGAACAGCCTTGGCATGGCGCTGGGCGATCAGCTCGCTTTGGCCCAGACAGCTTCTTTTATCGGCATAAATGGCCTGACCTTTGTCACCGTTGTTGTGTTTGCCGCGCCCGTTTTGGCCTTTGAGGCGCGCGGGCGCTTCGGTTGGATGGTCGCACCTTTCCTTTGTTTCGGATGCGTTGCAGCGCTTTACGGTTTTGGCACCTGGCGGCTGGCCAGTCCGGAAACGACGGCGGTGGCAGGTGTTAAATTACGGCTGATGCAGCCTGATATGCCGCTGGATGACCGCTTCAGCCGTTCGCATGCGGCTGATATCATGCATCGCTATTTTGATTTGAGCACGAAGGGGAGTTATCCGTCGGCGTCCGGCATGGCGGGCATTACCCATCTTGTGTGGCCGGAAACATCCTTTCCGTTTCTGCTCGATGCCGAACCAGCTGCCCGCGCCGAGATTTCGCATATTCTGCCCGCTGACACCTTGCTGATTGCTGGTGCGGTTCGTGCCGAAGATAGCAGCGATGGCGAAACTAGGGCCTATTTTAATGCTATTCAGACCGTTAATTCGAACGGCACGATTGGTGAGACGGCGGATAAGGCGCATCTTGTGCCGTTCGGCGAATATCTGCCTTTTAGTGACGTATTGACCCGTCTGGGCCTACGCCAATTCGTTCATGCGCCCGGCGGTTTTACGCCTGCGCGTGAGCGTAAAGTGATGAGCATAAAAGGCCTGCCGGCGGCGGTGCCGCTTATCTGTTACGAAGCCATTTTTCCGTCGGAAGTGATACCGGAGGGCGCCGCCCGACCGGGCCTGCTTTTAAACGTCACCAATGACGCCTGGTTTGGCTTAACGCCGGGCCCGTACCAGCATTTCGCCCAGGCTCGCCTTCGCGCCATTGAGCAGGGACTGCCCCTTGTGAGATCGACCAATAATGGCATTTCAGCCATTATCGATGGGTATGGCCGCACGATTGCGATGCTACCCCTCGGTGATTCAGGGGTGGTCGACGGTGTGTTGCCGCAGGCCCTACCACCCACTTTTTATTCAACCCTGCCTCATTTCCCCCTTTCCGGGTTCTTTTATGCGCTCTTGACAATTGGTCTTTTGATGACCAAACGTCAATTGACACTTACAAGTGAGTCACGTAATTATACAACCGGTGATCGATAGGCTGGATGTAAAATTTTAAAAATTCAAATCGTATTTAATATGTATTAGTTCCTATCGAATGAGTTATTACCAAGTATAACTGAAATATAAATCGAAAAATCGATTATATTTCCCAGAAATTACTAATAAATTTATTGATAGGGCGACTTCATGGAAGCAACAGCAAGCGTAACGATCAAGAAAACGCCTAATCCCGTGGACCGGCATGTCGGAAGCCGGGTGAGAATGCGCCGCGTCTTGGTTGGTCTTAGCCAAGAAAAGCTGGGTGAGGCGTTAGGACTTACGTTCCAACAGGTGCAGAAATATGAAAAAGGCACCAACCGGATCGGTGCGAGCCGCTTGCAGCAAATTTCGCGCATTTTGGGTGTGCCTGTCGAATATTTCTTTGAAGGCGCACCGCAAACCATCGAGCGGATGGCGTCGTCCGGTTTTGAGGACAATGGCGAAACCGCCTATGTCGCCGATTTTCTGGCAACCAATGAAGGCATTCAGCTGAACAAGGCTTTTGTTCGAATTCGTGATCCAAAATTACGTAGGCGGGTGGTCGAACTCGTCACGGCGATTGCTGGCGATGATATGGCGGCCTGATATATAAAACAAATCTGTTCTATATATCAAACACGTTCGTTATTTCAGCTTGACTTGTGTCTTTCTCCCTGTCACGGAAGCGGAAATTGGCGATGCCGCTCGACGGTGTTAGCCCCTTTCCGATTGGCACCTTTATCACGCCGGAGATTGACCGTGGCCCGTTCCGATTATTTCTTCACCAGCGAATCTGTTTCCGAGGGACATCCGGATAAGGTTTGCGACCGCATTTCTGATGAAATTGTTGATCTGTTTTTCCGCGAAGGGCCGAAAGCGGGCATTGATCCGTGGGACATCCGCGCGGCATGTGAAACGTTAGCTACCACCAACAAAGTGGTGATCGCAGGCGAAACGCGTGGCCCGTTGACGGTAACCAAGGATTTGATCGCGCACACCGCGCGTATGGCCATCCGCGATATTGGCTACGAGCAGGATGGTTTCCATTGGGACACGGCCGATATTGACGTGCTCTTGCATCCCCAATCGGCCGACATCGCGCAGGGCGTTGATGCCCGCCAGCCGACCAATCAGGAAGAAGGTGCTGGCGATCAAGGCATTATGTTTGGGTATGCCTGCCGCGAAACCGACGAATTAATGCCAGCGCCGATCTATTACGCGCACAAGATTTTGCGCCTGATTTCCGAAGCGCGTCATTCGGACGCCGAAAAAGTGTTGGGCCCCGACTCCAAGAGCCAGGTCACCATTCGCTATGCCAATGGCAAGCCGGTCGGCGTGACGCAGATCGTTGTTTCGCATCAGCATTTGATCGAAAACATGACTTCGCATCAGGTCCGTGAACTGGTCGAACCCTATGTTCGCCGCGCGCTGCCAGAAGGCTGGATTTCAAAAGAAACCGTTTGGCATATCAACCCGACCGGTAAATTCTATATAGGCGGTCCGGATGGCGATTCCGGTCTTACGGGACGTAAAATCATCGTTGACACCTATGGTGGCGCAGCCCCCCATGGTGGTGGCGCGTTTTCGGGCAAAGACCCGACCAAGGTTGACCGTTCAGCGGCCTATGCGGCGCGTTATCTCGCTAAAAACGTGGTTGCAGCCGGTGTTGCCGATCGCTGCACGATCCAACTGTCTTATGCGATTGGTGTTGCGCGTCCGCTATCGATCTATGCCGATTTCCACGGCACCGGTCAGGTTGATGAAGCAGCCGTTGAGCGTTTGTTAGAAGATCGCAACATCATGGATCTGACTCCGCGCGGCATTCGTCGCCACCTTGATCTCAACAAGCCGATTTATGCCCGCACCGCGGCTTATGGCCATTTTGGTCGCGCGCCGGATGCGGATGGTGGCTTCTCCTGGGAAAAGACCGATCTCGCTGACAAGATCAAAGCCGGGCTTTGATAGAACGCAGCGATATGGAAGTGGATGACGAGCGCGGCGGTGCCTTTTTTGGCCGCCGCAAGGGCAAGAAGCTGCGTCTCGGACAGGCTGATCTGTTCGAGACGTTGATGCCGCGTCTGAGGATTGACCTTGCAGGCGATCTGACACCCGCATCGCTATTTGCCAAACCGGTTGATGAAGTCTGGCTCGAAATCGGCTTTGGCGGCGGCGAGCATCTGTTGCAGCGCGCCGAGGAAAATCCGAATATCGGCTTTATTGGCTGCGAACCTTTCGTCAATGGCATGGCCAAAATGCTGGCGGTGATTGACCGCGAGGCCCGCGACAATATCCGCCTCTATGATTCCGACGCGTTGGACCTCCTCAAAAAACTGCCGGACGCGTCTTTTAATCGGGTCTATCTGCTCTATCCCGATCCTTGGCCAAAGCGCCGCCAAAACAAACGGCGGTTTGTGTCGGAAGAAACCTTGGCGCTGATTGCGCGCGTTTTAAAACCGGGTGGCGAGTTCCGCTTTGCCAGTGATATCGACCACTATGTCGGCTGGACCTTGGAACGCGCGCGGCGCTCGCCGCATTTGCGTTGGCTGGCTGAACAGCCAAACGATTGGCGTTTGCCCTGGGATGGGTGGCAATCCACCCGTTACGAGCTTAAAGCGCAACGCGAAGGCCGAAAATCAGCCTATCTTACCTTCGAGCGCGTTTGAACGGATGCGTTTCCAAGCCCCGCATTGGCGCGGGCGGCGATGAACTGCATCACCTTTTTAGCTGTCGAATTGGATAGGGCGTGAAAGCTGGTATGGGCTTGATCATGCAACGCGCGGGACAGGGTGCCCCCTTCTTTCAAGGCCAATAACGCAGCAAAGACCGCCCATTCAAAGTCAATCGCGCGGGCGATGAACACGAGGGAATCAAACTGGGGCGAGGCAAAAGCCAGCTCTACCGTTTCGCGCGGAATTTCAGCCATAGAGGCAATTCCGGCCAAAGCCTCGGCGATTTCGCCGCGCTCAATATGGCCTGAAATGCGCTTTTGATCGGTGGGCCAAGCAGGCCAGACAAGGGTTGAAGCGGAATCTGATTCGTTCGCCTCGCTGATTTCCAAAATATCCGGATTAATAAAGAGAGCGGCAGCCCCTACTTCCAACGCGCGCTCAAGCACGACCGGCTCTGAGGTTAGATCTTGCATTTCACTGCGCGCGCGTTGTTTGGCGGCCTCTAAAATGGCGCCCACATGGCGTAAGGCCAAATCCGGCCTACCCCGTAAAATTCGATAAAGTCGGTTATCGTCGGTGGCTTTTTCAGCCAGCAGACGAAGCCCGGCATCGGAAAGGGATTGGCGGCTATTCTCGGCAATCCGCTGAATAACATCCACTTCACCACGCTCGAGCAGAATATCGGTGACCGTGGATGGCAAACTGCCACGTCGTGAGAGCGCGGTTAAAAAAATAGCCGGTTTGCTTTGGGCAATCAGCGCCAGATCTTCCTCCGAAAGGCAGGGGCTACGTTCCAACACGGGGCGCGCGACGGCAATTTCGGGGTCATGAGCGAGATTTTGAATGGTTTTGCGGGGTCCGCGCGTCAAATTGGCCAGCCGCTCAGACAATTCAATCCGGGCGGCGAATTCGATCTCAAGCGCCAGACACAGGATCACCTCATCGAAAACCGAGATATGCTCTTCATTGAGATCAGGCGCTTGATCGATGAACAGTCCTGTAACCCGATGCAGCAGGACATGGCGCCGCTCGCCCGCGTCGTCGCCAAGCGCATTCTCAATATCGGCAACAAGGGACGAGATGGGGTTCATTTACGTTCTCCGCAGCGGAAGGCTTTTAACCCGCGAGGAGTGACTAAATCGTATAAATGCCGATCGAATTGTTTTCGACTTGAAAATTTTCCTCAAACCTATATAAGGCGGGTGTCGATAAGACATCTCATAGCGGTTCAGTAGAGCCGATGGTTTGAGAGTGGGCCCCTCCGGACCCGCTCTTTTTTATTGCCTGATGGATTTTTGAAAATTGATGGCAGACGAACCTAGACTGATCGAGGAACACGGCATCGCCGCTGGCGTGGCCCACATTGTCGAGCCTGTGCTTGGCGATCTTGGCTATCGGCTTGTCCGCGTGAAAGTTTCTGCTGTTAACGGCTGCACCGTGCAGATCATGGCTGAAAAGCCGGATGGTTCGATGAGCGTCGATGATTGTGAAGTGGTTAGCCGCGGCATTTCGCCCGCGCTCGACCTCGATGATCCGGTCGGCAAGGCGTATTATCTTGAAATTTCGTCTCCCGGTATTGACCGGCCTTTGGTTCGCCGCGGCGATTTCGAGCGTTGGGCGGGCTATGAGGCCAAAGTCGACATGAAAATTGTCACCGAAGGCCGCAAACGCTTTC
>Ga0114964_10003040_pt1 | contig 11496 bp, 7 predicted proteins | sample C_131016_MF_Meta_FD_92638 | JGI IMG/M metagenome (GOLD analysis project Ga0114964, IMG submission 92638) | Freshwater microbial communities from Lake Croche, Canada to study carbon cycling - C_131016_MF_MetaG | ecosystem: Environmental > Aquatic > Freshwater > Lake | place: Lake Croche, Canada... | reverse complement strand
TTCATATCCGAAAACCGCGTATTTATATGATTTGTGTGAACGCCTGGAATTGGAGGAATAGGGGAGCTTTCTTCACAATCTTCATACATGTTATAGTATGTTATATTGAAAAGTCCGCGCTTTATAGCTCCTTCATTAAACAGGATGGAATCCTCGACATTGTATCCGCTGTAGCTCATGATTGCCACGATTGCATTCTCACCATTCGGATGTTCTTCATTGTTAATGTATTCGAGATACCTGCTTTTAACAAGCGGAATTTGGCCGTTGTTAATAACCATGCTCATTTTATCGATTCGAGATAAAAAGTTAGTGTGATAAAGTGAAGCGGTTTGTTTTGCCTGGCCGCATCCGAATGCATCTCGTGGAAACTGGTTATTTTCTACAAATGAAATTTGGTTGCCCATTACACCCAATATAAGCGACGGGTGAATTTCATAGTGCGTATACATATGTTTCAATGCCGAAGCGGCAGCGTCATCCCCCGATTCACCTGCTGCTGATGCTGATGCTGATGCTGCCGCCGCCTTTGCAGACCGATGTTGTTTACCGGTTTTTAAATATATGGAATCTGGAAGCGACATGCCAATAAGGGCCGATTCCGTTTCAGACTGGTCTAAAAATTCAATAACTGCCTTATTATTTCTTAATTTTGACATCATTTTTCTTGTTTCCGAATCGCCACCGCCACCGGCTTCCGCGCCACCTTCGACTGCCTCCTTTTCCTTTTCGGCGCTACCATCTCCATACAGTTCCTGCACAGTATAGAATTTATAATTTTCATAATTAAACTGAATGGTGTCGATTTTATCGGCCGTTCCAGAAACAAGGTTCTCCCATGACCACTTTTTATTCTTTTTTTTTATTTCTGCCGCATCCATCTTACCGGATTCGATTCGGTTGATATCAAGTAGCATTTCGTGATAACTCGGCTTGACAACGCCGTCGCCGTCGCCGTCGCGGCCTTCTCCTTCTCCTTCTCCGTCTCCTGTATTTCCGGTGCCGGCTATATTGATATCGCGGTCCGTATAAAAAAGCGGACGACAAAGTCGCCCGGCGTCGGTAAATATATGGATTTCATTTGACGAAATATGCCAGCGGATACTTATAAAAACGGGGATGAGTGCAATGCGTCGATGGAATTTAAATGTATTAACGAGTTCAATGGGTGTGTCGGTTGCACCCCACAGCGTGCCATTTACGAGAATTTTGGTCATGTAAAATAGTTGGCGTGGTTCGCATTCGTCGATAAACCTAATGTTTCCGCGGTCCCTCAGCCATTCAATCATGGGTTGCGCCGAGCACCCGGCGGTAATCTGCGTGGTCATTGACAAATGCTTGTGGAGCCCTGTATTTGCGCCGTCCGGAACGTCCACTGGGTCAATCATTCCCCATTGAGAACTATGCAATAAGCGGGGTTTAACCAAGTTTGCACCGGCAGCCATATCTAAATTGATTTTGCGAAGATGAGAAATAAATGAATTATAGGATAAACGGTTCAAATCCTGGACAACACCGATTCGTTTTGTGTGAGCGGTGGACCCCCAGTTACCTTTAAATGCGCGCCTAACTCCCTGCTCCAAATCATTATTCTTAAAATGCATTTGATAGTTTGCGCGACTTATCAAATCAATGAAATTAGCGCCCTGATATTTGTCAGTTTTCTCATAATAGTAGGTCGTATCAATAGACTGACGAATGTTTTTTATTTGAATTTTATAGTATTCTCGAAACAAGTCATACAATAACGTGCCTGATACTTCTACGCGCTTGTTTCGGAAGCTGTCTCGGTCGGTGGGAAGGTCAATTTTCGCGGCAACACGGATGAGTTTATTCACAATATATCCCAACATGTATGCTTTGTGCTTGTAATTCAGCTCTCCAACCTGGGGCAACATGTAATCGCTCAATATTTCGTGAGCGCAATTGATAGTTTTATCCTTGTCGGTATTTACGTTGTTACCGAGTTTAGTTAGCATGCCAATGAACTCCAGAGCTTGGCGCTGCGTAAAAATCCGACCCGCATCATGAACTGACGGCACGAACATATCCGTTAAATTTGCGTTCGCTTCTAAATCATACAAGCAATGTTCTATTATTTCCTTGTCACTTTCGATTCCGAGCGCACGCATGACTATAAATAGTGGAACCGGGCTGCGGACATTTGGAATCATTACCACGATATTACCGTGCGTGTGCGTTGGTGTTTGGGCAACGATGCGAACCGACATGGTTCTTACCGGCTTGGACGGGTCTTCTGAAATGTTTCGTATATCGGCCGAATGTGTAAACACCTCGCCGCTACTCTTTGAATCTTCGTCGTCTCCTCCCATTACGCGGATGTTGATTAAATTGTCGGCAAACTTTTCTTGTGAAATGATTACCTTTTCTTTACCATCTATGATGAAGTAGCCGCCATGATCGTTGCGGCATTCGCCCATATAGAACCTTACTTGCGGGGCAATGCCCTTCAAAATACATAAATCAGATTGAACCATGATGGGAAATCGTCCGAGATAGACGCGCGGTAGCGTAAATGATTTGGAAACAGTTTTCGGTTTATCTCCGGTCGTAGCTTCATCAATGTATTCAGGATTGGGGTGGCTCATTTCGACAAGCACGTCGACGCGCACGGTGGTTGCATACGTCATATTTCGAAGCCTGGCTTCATTCGGATACATGTAATGTTTAAAATCGGATTCTTCTATTGGAACCTCCTCGTCGTTTGTGTTGTCATAAATAATTGGCTTTCCGTAATAAATTAATGTTCCGTCCTTCCCTCCTAAAAACAGCCTGCACGTGTATAAAATCTTTGCGGAACGAATATTCTGTCGTTCACTTTCCGCGTCCTTGAATTCCAACGATACCGGATTTTCATCCCTCAATATTTTTGGAAAACCTTCGCGCATAAAGAGGTCGTATGACGAAATATGATGTTTGACAAGCACTTGCTCGTCATGCGAAAAGAATTTTTTAACTACATCCCATGGCAAATTTGTTAAATCTGCACGCGTTACGTGCGGCTTCGCTACCGAAGAAGAAGATGATGAGGCCGAATCCGCCAAGGATGGCGATTTCGAACGTGCTGCCATTATTATTTTGTATTATTGTTATGGGTATTGTAAATATTATAGTTATACGCTTATTATACACTTATATCTTTATACGATTAGTATTTTATTAAATTATTTTATTTAATAATTAAATAAAATAATTGAAACGTTGTACATAAATATATAGATATATATTAGTAGAATCGTATATCCAATCCAATCAAATCCAATCAAATCCAATCCAACCCAACTCAACCCAATCAAACATATGTCGCAATCAAAAACAGCAGGTGCCAGTGTATCGGCTGCATCTACCGCAAGTGCAGCTAAAGAAGATAAGGAACAGTCCAGCAGCGTCATTACCGCAATATACAATTCGCGAGTAATATTGCTGGACTTGTTGAAGCGACAGGGGTATTCCGTCGACAATTACGAAGGGGCTGGAACTCATGAAATACACACGATGAAGGGGCATGACCAACTTGACATGCTTGTTACTAACGGTTCGGAAGACCGGACCAAACGTATCGCATACATAAAATATGCGGTATCCCAAAAGTTAATGCAACGTGACATTCACAACATTGTGGAAGATTTGTTCGTCTTGGACCAGGTGCTCGAGACGCCATCAAATGACACGCTCATTATAGTAACAAAGCACGGCGTCAACGATGCGACGGTGCAACTTTTAAATCAGTTATGGGTCCAATCGGGCTACTTCATCATTATATTCACATTGGACCAGCTGCAATTCAACATACTGGAACATCAGTATGTACCAAAACATGAGATTCTTACCGAAGAACAGGCGGGTGAAGTGATTCGCAGATACAATGTGACAAACACAGACCAATTGCCTAATATATCTCGTTACGACCCGGTAGCTCAGGCGATAGGAATCCGACCGGGGCAAATCTGTAAAATCACCCGGCCGAGCAAAACATCCATTGTCAGCGACTACTACCGAATATGCACATAATATAACTAAGTAATTAATATGCCAAATATAAAATTAATTAAAAAATTGATTGTTTCAGAACTATATATAGAGTTAAATCAAAATCGTTAACGACAGACTGACCGACCGACCGACCGAGTATCGTGTGTGTCTGTGACCCAAATCATAAATGTCAAATAGAGCCACTCGTAGCAAAAATAGCGACAAGGAGTCTCATCCGAACCAAGAAGAACGTTTCGACAACCCGCCCACGCACACGCAACAATTTGTGATTGTCAAGCCATTCATGAAATGGGTTGGTGGAAAAACACAAATTATCGATGAAGTGCTTTCACTATTTCCAAGAGAAATTAATAATTATCACGAACCATTTTTGGGAGGAGGTAGCGTTCTTCTCGCACTGCTTTCGCATCGGAGAAGCGGGAAAATTGCAGTTTCTGGAAAAATACACGCCAGCGATTTGAATTCGAACCTGATTGGACTATATAAAAATATTCAATCGAAACCGAACGACCTAATTGACGAAGTGAACAAGTTATCTGAACAGTTTGCAAAATGCAAGAATGGTGCAGTGAATCGCAAGGCGGCAACCATGAAAGACGCAATGTCATCACCTGAATCATACTACTTTTGGATTAGGACAAAATTCAACGCATTATCAGTCCCTGACCGAACATCGGTCGCAGCGTCAGCGATGCTTCTCTTCATGAATAAGACCTGTTTTCGCGGCGTTTATCGCGAGGGACCAAACGGATTCAACGTTCCGTTTGGAAACTATAAAAACCCGACCATACTCGATGCCGCGCATATTCATTTGGTTTCAGATTTGGTAAAAGATGTCGTGTTTTCAAACGGGACATTCGCGGAATCGTTAACCGCGGACAAACTTGCATCCGGCGATTTCGTTTATATGGACCCGCCATACGCACCTGAAACAGATAAATCATTTGTGTCTTACACTTCAGACGGATTCAGCCTGGACGACCATGCATCGTTGTTCAAATTATGCGCGGAAATGACATCGACAAAAAACGTTAAATTGCTCATGAGTAATGCAGACGTAACGTTGGTAAAGGATGCGTTTCCAGTCCCGACATACAATACAAAAACAATCAGTTGCAGACGTGCCATTCATTCCAAGGAGCCTGACGCTCGAACCAATGAAGTGTTGATTACAAACTATAAATAGATGATGGTTCACTAACTTCGTTGGATATTTGTTTGTTGCTGCTGCTGCTGCTGCTGCTGCTGCTACCACCACAGAGAGACTTGATAATGTCGGATGCACCGACGTATTCGACGCCTTCCGAATGGAAGAAATCCAGATATTTGTTTTTTTGCGCGCTGCATCTGTTTCCTGGAAGGTTTCCATACTCCTCCCTGCACACCTTCTCAGCCCCACCCATGCAGATAATTTTTAACGGCTTGCCATATAGCGCCGGCACATCAGCATATTTAAAAGGACTTCCGAGTATTTTTTCTCCAGCAGTTCCACCCGTGTGAAATGTCCCCGCTTTTGCTTCTATGATTGCATCATCAACTTCCAAATCCGGTTGATAATGATGCTTCTTTACAGGCTTTGATACTGCCTTGCCAAGAAGAGTGTATAGTTCTTCGCAAATATGCTCTCCAAATTTATTAGTCCATTGCTTATCTAATTTCAGGTCAGGACGGCGGATTTTCATTATCGCCCGACCCCAACCATCTTCAAGTGCCTTGTATTTGGGCGCATCAACCGTTTTGTTTACATTCTCGATACTGGGAAGGAACGATAGGTCGTTGAGTAACCATTGTATCACCTCTTTCTCTCGAAGCAGAACGATATTGGGGCCTCCGTTGTTCATAACGAAATTTTTGAATGTTGAAGCGATATTGTTTGTTTCTAACATTGTGGATTGAAACTGATTGTGATCGGTTGGTTGTAGTCGGGTTGTAGTTTTACAGTTGTCTGTATTTTTATGGTATTATTTATGTATGAATACAGTATATTTCAATTTTTATAATATATATTTTTTTTCAAGAATATTCTCTCGACATCGTTTAATATATAATATAATAAAATATAACAAATTATAACAACCATACAATAAAGTTACAATTAAAATAGATAGATAGAATAATAAGAATAATAAGAATAATAAGAATACAATACAATGTCTGGGTCTACTTCATTATATGACGTCAAAGGTGCCTCATCTACAGTTTCAGGTTCGACGGGAGGCGCATCAACGGCGTTACGAAATGCACCAAAAATGAGTTTTAACGACATTATAACGCGATTCAAGAACTTTGGCGAGCATGTGTGCTACAGTATTCTATACGTTTTTATTTTTGGAGTGATATGCGCAAACGTGTTATCATTCATTCGTCCGGATGACACCGAATATACTAATCAGATTTTTAAAGAGCTTGACGAGTTGTTTCCAGACGACATACAGATGGCGCCATACGGGTTTAATTTTAAAAGAGGAATGGTCCCTGAAAAGGACAGAAAGGAACCAGAAGACGAGTCCGATGAAGAGGATGATGATGATGAAAATGACGACCCTAAAAAAAATAGCGATAAACCCACAATTGAAAAACTGGTTAAATTTTTTAAGTTCAAAAAGGAAAATGTGCCTGCATGGCCCTACAGTAGTTTAGCCGTTCCAATGAACGAAGAAACTGGTGAACTAACCAACGACAAAAAAATTGGTAAGGACTTTCTTGCAGAAGACCGATTCAAAGAATTTTCGATCATGTCAAAGGAACTGGTCGGAAATAGTTTGTATTTTTCATACGGTTACGGTCGCTTCTTATTGAAGCGATTATTCCAGAAGCTTCACATATTTATGATAAATAAAACCCCCAGTGCAACAGATCCGATGGTTGAATCAACGGGATCTGACTACGCATACATTTCAAATGTAATGGTGCTTATCATTCCATTCATTATCGCGTTCATTATGTTTGTGATGGCGTGCGGTTGGGGTCCAATTACAATGGTGTTGGGATGTATCGCAAACATAACGCACAAAAAGAAGGAAGATAAACCTGATTCTAAATATGAAAATTCCATGTCACTTTTGCGCAGTGTGAGCGGTCTTGCACTATTTCTTGTCATCGGGTGCTTTACCATAATTCCAATGGCGGTAGCAAGTTACTCGATACAGCCGCTCATGGTATTTGGAGCGCTGATGATTTACCCCATTGCCCGAGGATTTAAAAACTTTCAGAAAATATTTCTTGAAATTGTTCCAGCATTGATGTTTTGTTTTGTTACCGCAGTTATATTGTGCGCATTTTACGATCTTGATATGAACGTGGCACTTTTTATGTCAGTGTTTGTAGTGATTGTTTACTTCATCATCTTCAAGGATAAGGTTAATCGCTTGAGGGGATTTGCGAGCAGCTTCTTTATGGGAATACTCAAATTCAAAACGGTAGGTGAGGTAAAAAAAAATAAGAAGTCCACTGCACCCGATGGTGCTGCTGCTCCTGCTACTCCTGCTACTTCTCCTCCACCTCCTGCTGCTGCTTCTCCTCCTGCCACTATTCCTCCTCCTCCTCCTGCTGCTGCTGGTAAATAAAGTTGATACAATTACATTTATAGTTCCTATGGTTCAGATGCAAACTGTCTCTTGATATCTTCGAAAATTGAAATGATATCCTTTGCAGCGCGTATCGCCATGGATGCTACTACCGCGACCTTGTTAGGCGCATCGTCCTGCAGCGCGACTTGAATGTAACTGTCCACATCATGCGGATGCGCCTTCTTAAAAGCGCAGAACGTCAGCTTCATGTCGCCAGCTGAAGTGTAATGCTGCGTATAAATCATGTGCTCGAGAGACTTGCCAAGCGTGTATCCCTCGCGCCTCAGAATAATGTTGAACGCGTATGGCATTGTAACATCGGCTTCCACAATGTTCGTAGCTGCTGCTTCCTCAATTGACGAAATGAACGACTCGCATTTGATTTTCATAATGTCGCAAGCCTTTCGAAGAAGGTCGCCGTTTGTATGCACGCAAACGGAAACGGTTTCAATTACGAAATCAAATGACCGTTCCTTTACAATACGACGCGCGCTTAGCAAATCCCAATTATTTCTTCCATCCTTTTTAACGTCGGACGTCTCCGGAAGTTCATCCCAAAATTCTTGCTGTTTTACAGTGTCTGGCGTGCATCCGTATGCGCATGTGCAACAAACGTTGAACGCGCTATCTTGTTCTGCAATACCCATGTCAAATTCAGCACTAACATGCAGTTCTTCGCCTTCCGTATAGTCCGCCACTTTTGGAAGTAGACGAGCGAAATCAATGTAATTATTGGACAGCGGATCGGGTTTAAACATCTCTTTGGTAAGCGCTTCATTCACTTTTTTAGTCTCGCGGTCAACGACCTTGAAATCTTCTGTTGTAACGTAAATCGTCGTTTCAGTCAGATTTTTCTTTCGCAATTCACAATAATAGTTTGACAAAACCACGTCTTTTCCGGGCGTGCCAATGGGAATGCACCTCAACCGCTGTTTTAGAATCTCGTTGTGGTGCCGAGTTGTATTCACATGAAACGTTGTTTGATGAGTTGTATCCGCGCGCACGTCGGTGCGGAATACGAGCGTGGGAATTTCAGAAAGTATGATGCGTCGAATGGCGTTTGCAGTAGATACGTCCGCATTCTCCAGAGTAAATCTAAGCGCGCCGCCGTCTGTATGCACATCTTTAACGCGTGCAAATGCGTGATGATTAATTTTCGTGGTTTCTGGAACCGACGCGGTCTCGCCACCAGCAGCAGCAGCAGCGACAACGCTGCTTTTACTCGACTTTGCCTTTGCAGCCTCGAGCGGTGTTGCGTGTGGTCCAGCGGATGCAGTATCTTCTGCTGCCTTTTTATTTACACGTTTTTTCTGTTTGGCTTGCTCTCCTGGCTCTCCTGCATCTTCCGCTGACGAACCCGAACCTTTGGCTGCACCTTTAGCACGCTTGCCTTCTTTAGGTTTTGCAGCGTCTGCTCCGCCAGGAACGACGTCCTTGTCACTGTCATTGTCCTTGTCTTTACTTCCTCCTCCTCCCATGATTTCCTGGACGAGTTTTGGTGCACTCTCAATAAGTTTTTGCACACCTGCGTCAAAAAGGGCTTGCATTGTCGATGGCTGTATTGATTGATTGAATAAACGATAAACGTGTGATTGGTAATATGTGGTATATACACTATTAATATTATTGTAAATCAATTTTATACTTTAATATTATTATTTAAAAATAACAATATTTAAAAATGAAATAAATAATTATAATAATTCATACAGCGTTATAATACTTATATAATTATCACAACTTTTAACATAAATAATAAATTAATTGGTGGTATGAGTTGCATTTTGTATTATAGCAATCAGTGCGAAAAGTCAAAGAAGACGCTGCAATCGCTTGCGCGCGGTAGTGCGCAGAAAGACGTTCACTTTATGTGCATTGATAAGCGTATCAAAGTGGGAAATAATTGGTACATTGTTCTTGAAAACGGTGACAAGGTGATTCTACCGCCCCAAATCGACCGAGTTCCAGCGCTGCTCCTACTTTCGCAGGGGCACAAGGTGTTATTTGGAGACGCTATACTACACCACATGCAGCCACGCATTGTTGTTGCAAATAATGTCGCGACTCAAAATAATGGCGAACCGTTTCCATTTTCAACTGGAAAAGATTTCATGGGTGGATTTGGTGTTGCATCTGATAACTTCAGCTTCCTGGACCAGACGAGTGACGAGTTGTCAGCAAAGGGTAGCGGAGGATTGAGACAGCTTTACAACTATGCCACCATCGACTTCCACGATAAAATAAACACTCCAACGGAAGATTACACGCCAGATAAAGTGGGTTCGATTTCAATGGAACAGCTTCAGCAGAAACGTAATAGCGAAATCGGCGGCGCACAGAGCCAATTTCAACAGCAACAGCAGCAGCAGCGAAACTTTCAACCTCCAGAGGCAATGGCGATGCAGCAACAGCAACAGCAACAGCAACAGCAACAGCAGCAGCAACGTAGATAAAATTATTGATAAATATTGAAATATTGATTAACTATTATACTATTAACCATCCGTCGTATAGCACGCCACAAGCACATGCGAGACAAGTAGCACTCCGGACGTAAGCATGCCTAAAATAAGCGAAGTCCACGCGAGTAAAATTAGCATGCTCTCATTTTTATCACCCGGTGAACCGACGGAACCGCACGTCAATAGTTTCGAACACAGTGCGTAAATTACGCCAAACATCAACATGAGATTGACCGTCGATACCATAGACCATGTCATATACGACGATGGTATCTGATTCATATTTATCTTGTATCGATAAGTATACGTCTGTATAACGGTCCACACGACAAGCGCGATTGCCATTACAAATGGCATTGAATAGAAAAGCACGTTGAGTGTAGTAGATACGGTTGTTGATGCTTTATACCGCCGCATGAGAATGGAAACAATGGTCACCATAAGACAAATTAACCAAAACCCAGACCATCCATACATTCCGATTGTGGCGTCACCTTGACCACCCGCTTTGGACGGATTAGTTCCCAGCGGGTTTTCGGTAGTGGGAACCGTATTTGCCATGTCTTCGGTTTTCAGTTTTTGTATCAATTGAAAAACTATTTTTAACACGAATGCTGCAGCTATCAACAGGGAGAATATGTTTACACTACTTTCAAATTCTTTTCTTGCAGATGAAGCAGTTGATGATGTGCTTGCATTTGTTGCATTTGTAGCGGTTGTCACAGACATTCAATATATTTAATATTTATTTAATATAACTTGTGATTAATTAATACTATGATTTAATTATTTAATATAAATAATATATTCGGTGAAATAGTTTGGCTTACTTATACTAAATATTATTTATATATGAACTATGTTTATTTTTTTACATTTTTCATCAAAATCAAAACAAATCAAAACAAATCAAAACAAATTCAAAGGATTAAAATGCAATGGAAAAAAATTGATTACATTTTCTTCTGCATGTCTGTAGAATAGCAGAGTTCTTATCTTAGACACGCGCGACTTACTTACTTACTTACTTGCGAAACAATGGCCTCATCAGCATCATCATCATCATCTATTGTGAAGCAGACAAAAATCAAGCGCGAACAAAATACGCGCGCTCTCAAGGACATCATTGGAGTCGACATCTTTGACCCTAACGCCGATAGGTCACTGGGGTCAAAAATGTATCGAGTCCCAGAACATCAACGATTTCCGGCATGGCCGCTTCAATACAAGGTTGCTCTTGTCGACACTATCTTCAAGGATTATCCAATCGGTGCAATCATCGTGACGACCCACGTTGATTCGTCCCGCGAGATCTACTACAACATCCAGGACGGTCAGACACGACTGGGAGCACTTCAAGAGTTCATGTTAAACGGCGTGAAGTGGAATGGCAAAACGTATGCCGAATTGACCCCTCAGGAACAGTCGGCATTCGACATGTATCAGGTGCG
>Ga0114964_10003038_pt1 | contig 11498 bp, 12 predicted proteins | sample C_131016_MF_Meta_FD_92638 | JGI IMG/M metagenome (GOLD analysis project Ga0114964, IMG submission 92638) | Freshwater microbial communities from Lake Croche, Canada to study carbon cycling - C_131016_MF_MetaG | ecosystem: Environmental > Aquatic > Freshwater > Lake | place: Lake Croche, Canada... | reverse complement strand
TTTTCAGCGGCAGCGGCGATCTCGGCCAGGCCGATGGCGATCTCCAGATCAGTCGCCAAGGTCTCGATGTTCTCCAGAACGTAGCCGTTGTTGGATCCCTTTGCGGCTTCCACGAACACGGCTCTTTGTACATCGGCATCGGTGAGATCAATCTCTTTCAGGGCGGCCAACAGCGGGGCGATGATCGGCGGGGTGGGGGTCGGCATCAGCAGCAGCAGCGGCTCTGAAGCGCAATCGCCGGCGGGTATAACGAGTGTCGGTTTTCGTGTCATTCTTGTTTGGATTCCTATGTCTTAATAGGATTCCTGGTGGACCAAAAGGCTTGGGGGCCCTGTGTCAATTTTTGTCGGTCAGTGATGGCTTACCGGTAGCGGGCAATGTCGCCTATCTGGGTCAGCAGAGCGGCCACTTCAGCATTCGGGCCGAGGGCTTCTGCTGTCACCACGAGGTCCACGATTTCCTTGCAGGTGTCGGAGCCGCGTGTGTAAGCTTTTGAGACTTCCGCATAGAGTGCCTTGATCTCTGAGGCGGTTGATTCTGCTGCTTGGGTCGCTGCAGCCTTGGTGCGCTCCAACTCCTCCTTGAGGGCGGCAATCTCGGCACCCAATCGGTTGCGCTGGGTTGCCAGCATGTCCTCGACAAAGGCCCTGAAGCCCGTCAGCGCTGCGAAACATTCACCGATTTTATAGTCCATTTTGTTGGTAGAAATCGTCTTTTGATTTCTGGCCTGCCAATGGCCAAAAGGGGGTGACCTCTTGTCAATTTTTTAGGCACCGATGAGGCACTTGATCGCGGCCTTGTGCCTCTCTTTGACTGCGGCTAGTTCGGCTTTGAGGGCAGCGATTTCAGCATCCTTGTTGAACAGAACAGTTTCCAGCTCTGAAATCCTAGAGCTGGGCATCTCCGTCACGTCCAGGCGAATGCCACCTGCTCCTCCTGCTGCTGCTGCGACAGCTGCGACAGCAGCGACGGGTGCTGATGGCTGCGCCTTCAGCGTAGAAATATACACCCTTTCCCCGTCCCGTTTCACGTAGCACTCGTCCACGCCATTCACAGAGGGGCGCGTGGGGGTGATCGTCTTGATACACGCCAGCGCCCACGACGAGAGGGCCGTGGGCACGCCGTCAAGTCCCACCACCCGCCCCTTGGAATGACAAGCATTGGAGGCCCATGTGGTGGCAAATTCCGTTCCCTTGTGTGTCAAGAACACGGGCGTTCCGAAGGGGAGGAGGTCGGACGGCGTCGTACGCTTGCTTTCGCTTGTTGTCATTTTCGTTTGTTGGTAGAAATCGTCTTTGATTTCTTCCTGACAAGCACCGTGAAAAGACCGTGATCCCGTCACCTTTTTTTTGGGGGGTCACGGTCTTTTCTCTGTCACGGACCTGTCACGTTACAGAAGTCGTGTGGGCCTTACTACGCTTTCTATGTTGGAAAACCCTGCCGCTTGGTGGAACTGGAACGGACAGAGCACGGCCACACGGTCTCTGTGCTTCTTCTGATAACGAACCAGAGCACTGTCGAAGGTGACACGATTCGCCTTCAGAAAGACTAACATCTCTTCGGCCGCTGCCTTGGTTCGGAATCCATAGGCGTGGCCGCCGTACAGTTGGGTGTCGGATTTGACGGGTTGCCATCTGTTTGTTTTGCTGGAGCCACAGTAATTCTTGATCGTACGACGTTTGCGAACGGGGAGGGCTCCAAAGTAGAGCAGGCAAGCCTGCTGGGGGGCCGATGCGAACAGGTCTTGGATGTTGGCTGCGCCTGGAGTAGGAAGTGAATCATCCTCCAGAATGAGGAGGGGGAAATGGTCTCTGGCGATCGCCTTCTCTAAGGCTGCCAAGTGACTGCAGTAACAACCGACACGACCCGCCTTGGCCTTGCGCGTTTTGCCCTTCATGGAATACGTGGCCAACTGGGTGTCTGGCAGGTCAGCGCCTTTGACCGCGGGAAACCAATGGACTTTTGCCTGTTTCTGCAGGGTTTTCGTGGCTCCAAGAAACTGCTCTTTTCGATCCGTGCGTTCTTTCAGATGTATGACGTACACGTGTACCATGATGGGGGTCCCTTGATGTGGCGGTACAAAATCTTTTTTGCTAGTCTGCTGCTGCTGCTGCTGCTGCTACGAACAATCGGCTGTTCTTGGGGGGATCCTCATCTTTTACTAGTGAGAAGACCAAAAGGGTGGCCTTTTCAAGACCCAATCTGCAGGGTGCCGTTCTTGAGCATGGCGATGAAGCGCGCCCGCCGTTTTGGGCTGCAGTTTTCCAACATCGCGGCCTCGTCTTCACTTAAGACCCTGTAGGAATCCGGGCCTTCTGTAAAGTACGACGGGAAGCGGTACTTGCGGTCTGGTGCTGGGACAGGGACGACAGGGACTGGGACGACAGGGACGACAGCGCCCGTCGGCTTCAACTTCAGAAGTGCGGCTTTGTAATTCATTCTGCTTGTGGAGTAAGTTACGTCTTTGTAACTTTTTCCTACAGTAGGGGCTTACTAGGTATATCAACTGTCAACTTTTTCAAGCTGTATACTAGAGGCGTATGAAGATTCTGGTGTGCATGTCCGACAATCGCCGACTGAATCCTTCTCTACAAACGGCCGATTACAACTCTATGGTTGCGGCTATTAATGCATCCTACTGTAAGGCGCAGGGGTACGATTTTCGCTATTATCGGCCTTACTTGAACGACAGAGCGGAGGAGCCCTTGCTCAACTGTCTGGATCCACATTCAGGCGCGCCGAGGCACGCCTCTTGGTCCAAGCTCCTCAGTATGCAGAAGGCCTTGGTCCTTCAGGACTATGACTACGTCGTCTACATCGACAGTGACTGCATCTTCAAAGATTGGAGCCAGCGACTGGAAGATATGATCAAGGGCCATGTTGGGTCTGACATACTCGTGACCTCAGATGCGCCCTTTCACCCTGGGTTCCCGTGTGCGGGGTTTTTCATTCTCAAGGTGGGCGATGACAGCAAAGTGGCCTTGAAGTTCACGGCTTCGAAGAGGCCGAGTACCGAGAAGGCTGGCTCGCCAGCCTTGAAGTTCCTCAAGGACTGGTACGGCGTCAATATGCCGAGGCGGCATAAGGGTCGCTACTGGGAACAGAGTGCACTCTGGTCCTTCTTCAAGACCTATCCTGGACTAACAGTGATCGATAATTGTAACTTTTTCAAGGAGGGGGGGCCGGATCAGTTTCTGCGGCACATCGCGTCCTTCCAGAAAGGGCTACGGATCCCCTACTTTCGGGACTTTATTGCAGCAAAAGGCATCAGCTTTGGGCCGACGATTAGGGGCATTTCGGTGGTTGAATTTAGTACTGTTTCTGGGCGGGGTACACGAAAACGGACGTCTTCTGGGAGGAAAACGGTGCGTCGGATTCCTTGACGGCGCCGCTGACGAAACTTTCTCTATATAGAATAGAATGAGTGTTACTGGTCAGGAATTAATGGCGGGGAATGTCAATTATTATGCCACCCAACAGGTTGCAGCACGCGCCGCAGCAGCGAATGCAAGGGAGAGACACCGTTTGGCTACACTTGGTGCTAACGTGGCGGGCAATGTTATTCTCCCCGGCATACGTTCAAATGGCAGCTCCTTCATGCCGGCTCGGACACCGCTGAGCTTGGCCGCCTCTCCCTTCAGGGGGTCGGAACGGACACCGATGAGCTCGGTCGCCCCTCCCTTCTCTAGAGGCGGCGGGCGGCGTACTCGATCTAGGCGAAGCCGTAGAAACAGGCGCCGTCGGGGGTCACGGAAGAACTAAAGTGTGTTTTTGGCTACAATCAAAATAAGACCCCACCCTGGCCTTATTTTGATTTTTGATTTGTGATTTTGATTTTACAAACACCCTTCACTCAAATACTGCCAGCCCCTTTTTCTTTCCTTTGATTGCAGCGGCCGCAGTAGCTCCCGTAAAGTCAAACCCCTCCTCTTCGTCCTTCGGGCCCCCCGCGCCGCCGCGAGCGGCAGGCGCCTTCTTAGTGAGGCCGGCAGCCGCAGCCGCAGCCGCAGCCGCCGCCGCAAGGCGCTTCTCGTCATATTCGGCCTTGACGCGCGCAATGTCCGCCACAGTCAGGGGCACCTCCGTGCCATTGTGAATGGCCCAGGCGCGGGCTTCCTCCAGTTGACGGGCTTCGTCCGCCCTGGTCTCTGCCACCGCTTCAGCCGCGCGATCAAAGACAAACCCGACGTCCCCTTCCTCGGCGGCGGCCTCCACGGCAAAGAAGCCGCGCGGGTACTCGATGCCCAGGCGGTCAAAGGAGGCCTGAGCCCGCTGGGCCTGCGCAGCAGTAAACTTACCCTCAATATCGCCCCTGACAATCACTACCACATCGCCGACGCGCATAATGTTAGAAAACTGCTTGGGGGCGGCGCGGCCCTTGACCTGCAGCGGCTTGCAGATGCGCACTGGATCCGGCACAGTGCCGTCCCGCAGAGACACCAAGAGCCGGCCACCGCCCGGATTCTTAGTCACCTGCGCCAGCAGAATGCAGTCGCGCTCCTCCATATCATACAGAATCGAATCCTTCGCCTTGCCCCTGGCTTCCAGATGGGCAAACACATCAGTTGCCGTGTCTGCCATGCGGCGGGCGGCCGCCAACGCGACCTTTCCGTTCTTCTTGCCGGCCGTGCGACCGCCATCGTCACCGGCCTCCTTGCTCTTGCTCTCACTGCGTTCCATCTTGTCTGCTCGTTTGGTTGCTTAGGTATAATATAGCGTCTTTGCTATATCTTTTCCCACAGGTTTGGGACTGGGGATTCTGTACCGTCAACTTTTATCGTATTTCTGGCAGCTCCAGAATCGGCATTTCGAGGGATTCAGAAGAGAGAGAGAGGAAGCCGGTGGTTAGCCTCACCAAAAGGGGCAGGGAGAGTTAGCCGGCTGCTTGTGCATCATCTGCCTCTGCCTCCTCCGCCTCCGCCTCCGCCTCCGCCTCCGCCTCGAGGTCGGGCGCCTCGTAGCCCTCGGGATCGTCCACATAGTTCGCGAACTCGTCCAACAGAAACTCCGTGTCATCGTTCGAGACACCGCCGAAGAAGGCCGGCGCTATGCACCAGAGCCCTTCTTGCTCCAGAACCGGTTTCAAGGCCTCGCGGAGATTTTCATAGGCATCGTCTGCCGTGTATCTGTCCTCGGCCCCTGCCAGAGTAATCTCTTGCACTATGAAGCGGGCGACGCGCTCAAAGCGTCTACGGGGATCCGTATCATCCACAAAGTGCGCCACAAAGACCTCACAGAAGTTACTGAAGGCCATTTTACTTGGTTGCTTTGGATTTGACTGCGTCTTTACAGTCTAATTCCTGCTTGTTTGGACCAAAAGGGTTGACTCCGGTCAACTTTTTTTGGCGACCGCTCTCCTTTACTTCTCTGCAGGCGCCGGCGGCGGAGCCGGCACAGGCCCGCTCACAAAGTAATAGGCCAGTCGCTCCACTGGATCGATCGTGGACACGCCAAAGGCCCACGTGATCCCTTTCCGCGATGTAAAGTAGCAGCTGCCGTGCTCGGTTTTCAGGTACTGCATTACCTTGTCAAACTCAGACACGCCGTCTTTCAAGTATCCATTCTCCAGGCGGTAGTAGGAGCCCGTCACCAGATCCGCCGCTTTCTTGTACTCGACTGGGCTTTCCATTTTGATTGTGTGGGGTTGACTGTGTCTTTACAGTCTCTCCTAAGGGATGACCAAAAGGTGTTGATTCATGTCAACTTTTTGTGTCTAAGGCCGGCAAACAACCAGATCCGGATTCCAGACTTGGCCTTCTGACGGATGCATGCGGATGCACGTTTTTCGTTTGTCAGAGGACGCGCAACAGGTGCCGTCAAAGGCGCAAATCTCGTCAACACAGGGAATCGTATCGCCGTGCGTATAGTGACAGGTCGTATACTGGTCAGGGCAGGAGGGGCCATTGCGACAGAAACGGGGGATCACATGACGAAGCCTTAGCTTCGTCATTGACGAACCTTCTTGCCGTTTGGTGGGCGATTCAGGTGCACGGCTACTAGGTAGCCAGATCCGCGGCGGCAGATTGGCCGTAGGGTCCACGTGTAGGTAGGATCGGGACTCTGTTAGAATACCCCAGCCGGACTTGTAGAGCCACGTCATTAGGGTATCGTACTCGTCATCGCTGAAGAGACTGACATCAATCTCAGTAATGGAAGGGGTGCTTGGCATTGTGTTGGGGAAATCACCGCGTCTTCACAGTAATTGGTCCTGGGGACGGTCGGCCCGTCGACCCCCCGTCATCAACTTTTTCACCGGTTCCCTTCTGACGGCCAAAACGGGGCCCTGAACCGTGTTGGTCTCATCGGTGGACGACCTGTTCGGGGCTCCATTTCTGGCCCTCTGAGGGGTGCATAAAGATGCACGTCTTGCGCTTATCGCCCGCGCAGCGTCCATCAAAGCCGCAGACCTTGTCGACACAGGGAATCGTGTCGCCGTGCGTGTAATTGCACGTCGTCTCCTTGTCGGGGCACGCCTCGCTATGCTTGCAGAAGCGGGGTATAGTAATGCGCCTGGGTTTCGCTGCTACTGCTGCTGCTGCTGCTGGGGGGCACGCCAGCAGCTGAAAGCGACTGGGCTTGTGCACCGGTGCACAGAGAAACAGAGGGGCTGCTGCTGCTACTGCGACTGCTGCTGCTGCTGCTGCTGAAGGGGACGACCACGCCCGTGGCTTGCGCGTGTCGGGGCACGCCTCGACGACCGCTGCGCCAAACTCCAGAGTGCTCTCTGGAACACACCAGCCCTCAAAGTAGAGCCAGCGAAGGAGGGCGACAAACGCGGCCTCATCGAGATCGCGCGTGTCAAGAAAGTCCTCATCGTCATAGGTCCTCAGGTGTTCGGCGAATGGCTGCGCAAAGAGGTCCATGAGCGTCGACTGAACGGCCAAGTTCCGCCACGTTCCATCGGGTCGGAGGGCATAGGCCGCTACTGCTGCTGCTGCTGCTGCTGCTGCTGCGCCTACTGAAAGATCAACTGAAAGATCACCCCAGCGGCACTCCTTTTTGAGGAGTGCTTCAAACAAATCGACGGCGGGCACTGTCTCCACCTCCACCTCCTCACAAAGATCTGCCATCTTGGCGAATTCAAAGCCACGTGCAGGGCGCACCTTTCGACCAACAGGGGGGCAAACGACAGACCTTTTGGTGCGCGGGGTAACCATGATGGACGTCATGGTGTTTGTTGGGGAATTATAACGTCTTGGCTATAATTGTCCTGAACGTCGGCATCCCTTCTGCCATCAATGTCAACTTTTAACGGGGGGTCGGTGCTTCTTGCTGTCCGTCTGCTTGTTCTGACAGAAGGTCAACCGCTGACATAACCAAAACGGACATAACCAAAACTGACTTAACCGCTGACATAACCAAACTGACATAACCAAAACTGATCCCTATGCTGCAAGGCAGCAACGGTTACTGTGTTTGGTTCTTCCAGAACCAAAACTGATCCCTATGCTGCAAGGCAGCAACGGTTACTGTGTGTGGTTCTTCCAGAACCAAAACTGATCCTGGTTTTGGTGTCCCTGTTTTTTTTGGTAGTTAGGCCCTGCATATGACTAGGGTCGGGTTCCACACCTGGCCCTCTGATGCGTGCATGCGGGTGCACGTCTTGCGCTTCTCGCCCGCGCAGCGCCCGTCGAAGGTGCACGGCTCGTCGACGCAGGGAATCGTATTGCCGTGCGTAAAGAGGCAGGTAGCGTACTGTTCGGAGCACGCTAGCCCGCGCTTGCAGAAGCGCGGAATGATCTTTCTGGGCTTGGGAGCAGGGCCATACAGATCCTCGTCCCAGGTCCACACCCTGGGACTGGGGCTGCAGGCCTCGTCCGGCGACGGTGGCAAGAGCACAATGTAGTTGCGCGTCTCGGTGGAAAACTCCCAGCCGCCCGCATAGAGCCACTTCATCAGAGCCTCAAACTCATGCCCGTTGAGTTCCGTGAGGTCAAACACATCTTCGTTGACCTCGAACATGAAGTTGGTGAAGGCGTTGTCGAAGAGGGCGGCGTAGGGCTTAGGCGCAGCAGCTTTCGCCGCGGCAAGCTGCCGCAGCAACTCCGCCACAGCAGCATCAGCAGCTGCATCAGCAGCAGGGCTGCCGTCATACCCCGTCAAGTTAAAGCCGTGACTGGCGTCGTAAGAAACAGACTGTGTGACAGAACGTTTATCATTTGGGCATCTTTGTTATTAACATCTGGGCTGATGGGCCCGGATGGATGACAGTTTACGCGATGTACGCGGGGAGTGGCCGTGTAGGCCTTCAGACCACCCTATGTCGAAACAGAGGTGGACCTACGGACGCTTTTCCCAAAGCACCCTTGTGGTCTCAAGGGTGAATCTTCTGAATGTCAACTTTTCGCTTTATGGCTTCCAGCCAGAAGGCTGTACGGACTTTTGCTTAGGGGGTAGCCCGTCGGTTTGCTCCGCAAGGTAGTCGTCCACCGTGACGAGCGCTAAAGGCGCTCAGGTCCGATGGACTCACCAAAACAGATGTCCTTCTGAATGGGGTCCTGGCCTCAGACCGCCTCTTTGAACTTTGCTAGGTAGAGCACCCCTAGCCGACCGACCCACCCCTTGTTGGGGGTAAGTACCAGAACCACCCATTGAAGGGTTTAGCTGGATTTATAAGCCCACTTGCCTATCGTCGTCGGACCTTTGACTGCTACTGAGCAGCCCAGTGGGGTATTCCGGCGGCGGCCCCTCCTGGCGCGGCAAAGGATCCAACCTGGGACTTTGGAGCCGTCAAGTTTTCTCCCATCCAGAGGATGGGCTGGCTGCGGTCAGGGTGATAGGGCGGACGCGGTAGGTGGATGCTTGCGACGGTGTTCGTGAGTGTGGGACAGCTTTGTGATACTAAAGGGCTTCGGCTTTTTGGCCTCTCGGCTTCCCCAGGGGTTTCTTGTCACTGGTCACAGCTCCTTGTCGACAGTCGTCGCCTGTGACTATTCCGTTCTAGTCCATATGTCCCTAATGGGGCTTGCGCTTCTCCTCACCCCCATTGCTTACTGTCGCTGTTGGCATCTCCTATTCACTCCGATTGGTCACAGCTCCTCACCAAAAGAAAGACCAGTCAGACTGGGGTCTTCCCTGATGGGGCCTGCATTATACCGGAAGGGCTGCCACCCCCGTTCCGTCGAGCTTCCAAAGGATCTCCTCTGGTACTCGCTGCTCCCTCTTGGCTGAGGTGGGCCACATAGGGCTGGTTCTCTAAGCGACGATTCAGAAGTCTTACATATTGCTTCTTACGCCTCCTAGTCTACCCTGCCTACCCCAAGGACGTGCCATTCCAGGCTTCTCCTCAGGCGCCGGTCGACTTTGTCAACCCGGCGGTACTTGCTTTCACCCTGGAGTTTCGGGGTGTCAACTTTTTTGTCAGGCAGAAGGTGTTGGTGGGCTTACAGTGGCCGTCCTGATACCTCACCTTGCGGAGCAAGGTAGTCGGTATCAGTGGCCTTTCAGGCCACCGTCGGTTTGCGTGACGCCTTCGGCCGTCCGCAAACCTCACCAAAAGATGTCCTTCTTAAGGGGTGTAGTCGCCAGAGCCCAGGGAGGTCTACAGATTGCGAAGCGGTGGTCTTACCTCTCTTACGAGAAGCCACCTACGCCCTCTGCCTATCTTCCTCCCTATCGTCCCTTTTCACCTATTCCTGTGCGTCCAACCGGCCTACTGGCTAGTTGCCGGTGTGGAATTACCCACCGGAGCCACCTGCTGGTAGCTTGACACAAAGACCCAATCCTGGACTTTTGACCCGTCAAGTTTTTTTGCATATTCAGGTATACCCATAAAGCTTGACAGAGCCCTACGGACCTTTGACCTTTGACCTTTGACCTTTGACCTTTGACCTTTGACCTAGCCCTTGTAAGGGACGTAGAGGGTGCAACTTGACAAGGCTAAAGGGACCCAAAGCTTACTTACACTCAATCAAGCTTTATTAGCAGTACACTGTTAGTTCAAGGCAGCCCTCTGATCATCCTCTGGGCTGCCGAAAACTTGACGGGTCAGAAGGTCAAGGTTGGATAAGTACCAGGGATGGCTCCCCTGGGTCGAAGGCTCTTTGCGTATAGCAAGGCCGTAATCGGATTGAGACGCGCCCCTAGCCAGGGCATAGACGGATTGACTTCCGTTCAATGTCTACTCCCTTTGCCCTAGTCAGGCGAAGGTAAAGAGGATGGGAACCCTCTGACGGTATACGGTCCTTCTGGCCGTCAAACAGATAAGCCCTCACGGGGCCCGAAGATAGGACATTCTTTTGGTGAGGTTTGCGGACGGCCGAAGGCGTCACGCAAACCGACGGTGGCCTGAAAGGCCACTGATACCGACTACCTTGCTCCGCAAGGTGAGGTTTGCGGACGGCAGCTCCCACTGTCCGGTTTCTTGACGGGCTTCCAGCCCTGTCAGAAACCTTACCGACGGTGGCCTGAAAGGCCACTGAGGTAGCCGCAAACCGGTGGACCTCTGGCTTCTGACCACACACAAAAGTTGACGTTCAGAAGACCCTGTGTTGGGTCCCACAGGTGCTTTGGAATAAGCGCCTATAGGTCCACCTCTACTTCGGTATAGGGTGGTCTGAAGGCCTAACATGGCCATTTCCCGTCTGCATTGACGTAAACTGCCATTCATTCGGGGTAGCGCCTGGATGTTAATAATAAGGATGCCTAATAGCTAAACGTTCTGTCGCACAGTCTGTTTCCTACGACGCCAGTCACGGCTTTAACTTGACATTGGGTCGGCGCTCTGCCCGGTTGGCTGCAAGGCCGCCGGTCTGCTACGCCGAAGAGGGGGGAGCGGTAGGCGCCGCTGCTCTGGAGCGGTCTCTGGCTCTGCTGGTGCTTAGGGGCCCCAGGGGCCCCATGGTACCACCCTCTACCGCTGAGACGACCACTTACGTGGCCGATGTGCAGCGGCGGCTCGAGCTAGTGAATCTGATGCCAGCCTTCTGCCGAGAGCGGGTTGCTCTGATCGTCAATCTCTTTGAGGGGGTTATGCATGGTTCTGGTAAAAGGGTCATGGCCTACAATGCGCACCTGCGCGCGACCATCAAGCAGGCGTGCGATAGGCTCATGCTGGGAGCGATCGCTCTGGACAAGGGCCAGCCCTGGCTCCTGCCTCCTCTGCGCGCCGTCCAATCGGGCCTGGAGTGGTTTCTGGGCTACATCCGCCAGGAGGATTGCTACAGGGCCTACTAGGCAAAAAATCAAAAAAGGGGCTGCAGCTGCAGTCGCCTTTTTGATTAGGGTTTATGACGCCCTTTAGCGGTCAAAACGGACGAACATGTCGGTACATTCTTCGGCCCCCCTTTGCTATCCGTAATCGCCATTTTGGTTAACCCTCTTCCCCGTCCTAGGGGCGTACAGTAAGCCTTCTGGCTTCCAGCAAAAGTGAGGGTTCTAAGAGTCAATGTTGGTAGTTTCAGGTGCTTTGGAATAAGCGCCTATAGGTCCACCTCTGCTGCGGCATAGGGTGGTCTGAAGTCCCCAAAAGGGACATTCCCGTCTGCATTGACGTAAAC